>Ga0233425_10001499_pt1 | contig 52109 bp, 54 predicted proteins | sample Watercolumn_Towu_2_FD_181712 | JGI IMG/M metagenome (GOLD analysis project Ga0233425, IMG submission 181712) | Freshwater microbial communities from Lake Towuti, South Sulawesi, Indonesia - Watercolumn_Towuti2014_140_MG | ecosystem: Environmental > Aquatic > Freshwater > Lake | place...
CGTCTCGACCCAGTTCACACCCCAGAATTGGTCGAGTCCCATCATCCATCCGCTGGTCCCCACCGTCGCCAGCAGGACAAGGAGGACGACGATCATTGCGCCTCCGGCCGGGTTGTGCCCGATGTAGCGCGGCTCGCGCCGGGCAGCCATCGCGCGAAAATAGCGCAGCAACACGAACGGGCCTGGCACGAAGCTGGCGAACCGCGCGTGACGGCGGCCGATAACACCCCAGATCAGCCGGATCGCCAGCGCCGTGACGACAACGTAGCCGACATAGATATGCGGCGTCTCCTCATGCCGAAGGAACGTCAGGTTGGCGATGACACCTCCTGCCACGGTCCAGTGAAAGATGCGGACGATCGGGTCCCAGACCTTGACCCTGCCGCGGTTGCGAGCAGGGTCTCGGGAAGGAGCCGCTGGAGCGACGTGGCTCATCGTCAGTCGACGTTGTTCTGAACGACCGCGCCGTTCACCGGGTTGAAATAGACCTCGGCGCGCTTGCCGTCCTTGGTGTGGGCGTAGATTTCGTAGCAGCTGCCGGACACCTGAAAGACCTTGATGTCGCGATAGCCCATCTTGGCGACGCGGCCTTTCATTTGTGCCGGCGTCATCCATTTGGCCTGGGGCGCCTTGGTGCAGACGGGCGACGCCATCGCCATCGGCGCAGCTGCGACGACGGCGAGAAAGGCTGCGACCTTCAAGGGGGCAAATCGGATCATCGAACGAGCTCCTGTCAGAGGCGGGATAGCCTCGATGACCGGGAGATCGCAGCACCGCCTGACCGAAACCTGACGGCACAGCGCGTTTTTCAGACGGCTCGAAAATGCGGTTGCCGCGGACCTGTCAGGTCGTCGTCAGGACCGAGGTCGATAGCGGGGCAGCCGCACTTCCGGCGGCAATGGAGTATCGACCATGATGAAGTCCCTGATCGTCGCTGCCGCCGGTGCCGCGACCATTTTCGCCGTCAGCGTGACCGCCGCGCCGTCGGCGCCGACCCGCCCGCTAGCCGCCAGCACGCGGGCGAACCTCGAAGCCGCGATGCACGGGGAGGCTTATGCCAACCTGAAGTATCTGCGGTACGCCGACCAGGCGCAGGCGGCGGGAAAGCCCGAACTCGCCAAGCTCTTCCGCGCATCGGCCAACGTCGAGGCCAACGAGCACTTCGATCGCGAAGCGCAGGCGCTGCGGCTCGGCAGCAGCAACAATGTGAACCTCGAAGATGCCATGAGGGGCGAGCACTACGAGAATGTCACGATGTACGTGAATTTCGCCAAGGAGGCGGAAGCGGCCGGCGACAAGAAGGTAGCGCAGATGTTCCGCCAGATCGCGGTCGACGAAGGCACGCATTACGCGGCTTACAAGGCTGCCCTGGCAAAGCTCCCCCGTCGCTAAGCCAGCTGCAGGCGCCGGCCCGGCCATCCCCCCGGCGGGCCGGCGCATCAAATCGGGATCGTTCGATAGGTTTTTAACACACGCCCGCCGGATGGGGCCTGAAAGAGCGCTCAGTGCCCTAATCGCGCAACATCAATTCGAACGCGAGATTTTCAACAGCCACGTCCGTTTTTGACACCTGTTCTCAGAGGTGACTTAGGACGGAGACAGCGCTTCAAGAATACCGCACTCGGCAACCGTCCCGTGCCCGCATTTCTCAATGATTTGGGCCAACTCGTGATCAAGCGCTGATAGGTCGGCGATCTTGCGCTCAATTGCCTTACGGTGCTCACGGGCGATCGTCTCGACTGCGGTACATGACCAATCGCGATGGTCGGCTAACCCAAGTAGCTCCCGGACCCGATCAAGGCTGAACCCAAGGCCGCGCGAGCGGCGAATGAATGACAACCGGCGAAGGGTCCCCTTGTCATAGGTTCGGAAGTTGCCTTCGGTTCGCGCGGGCGGAGGCAGCAATCCGATCTCTTCGTAATAGCGAATCGTCTGCACCTTCGTGCCGGTCGCGTTCGCGAGGTCACCGATTTTTAGAGCCATGGCCCTTGACCCTACAGTTACTGGAGGGTGCATATGCGACGAGGACGAGGATCTTGTCGAGAAGCTAGACGACGTGCGTGTCGCTTCGGCGGAGCGGGAAAAAGGAAACGATGTGCCTACTGAAGACGCTCTGACGCGGACAGCCGACAAGACGGGCGTGATCGGTGCGATCATCGCCTCTTTCGGTTGTGCAGCGTGCTTTCCGGCTCTTGGCAGCCTCGGTGCCGGGATCGGCTTAAGCTTTCTAAGTCAGTATGAAGGCCCCTTCATCCGGTACATATTGCCGCTCTCCGCTCTCGTCGTTTTGGCGGCAAACCTTAGCAGCGGATTTCGACACAAAACTTGGCTCCGCCTAGCCCTTGGGGTTATTGGCCCTGTGCTCGTCCTGATTGCCGCCCTGCTAATGTCGCTTCGTGGCATCCGGGCGGAATGGGTGCTTTATGCGGGGCTGGTGTTGATGATCGGGGTCTCGATTGTCGATCTGGTTTCCCCTCCGGGGCGGCGATTCAGCAATCCGGTCCCGTCGAGGAACAGATAATGACGGATACCGCCGCAAGGCGACCCTCGGCACCGGATGCGCCGCCCGTTTGGGGTGTCGCATCAATCGCGGGTGCGTTGGGCTTGAGCGCGGTTACGGCTGCCGCTGCCTGCTGCGTCCTGCCGCTTGCGCTCGCCTCGATCGGCGTGGGTGCCGGGCTCGCCGGTAGCCTCGCCGAGCTGGCGAGCATCCGGACGCCGCTTCTTGTACTGAGCGGGGTCGCACTCGTGGTCGCCTGGATCATGTGGTGGCGCAAACGCGAAACGGCTTGCACGGCGGGAGACGCTTGCGCGGCCGATGCCGCGCCGCGCCGCGCCATCGGCCTTCTGATCGCTGCGACGGCGCTGGTCGGGTTGGCTGCTATTTGGGATTCGATTGAGCCTTTGCTGATGAAGTGGATATTGTAGTGCTGCTTACCTCCACGTTGACCTGTCCGAAGTGCGGCCACCAATCGACAGACACCATGCCGACCGATGCCTGTCAGTTCTTCTACGACTGCAAGGGTTGCGCTGCGGTGCTCCGCCCCAATGCCGGGGACTGCTGCGTCTATTGCTCGTTCGGACGTGCCATGCCCCCCGATTCAGGAGGCGCGCGCGTCCGGATCAACGGCGAGCTGTTGCACCTGATCGCGTCTGGCGATCAACACCTGAGCGCCATTTACACCCGCAGCAGGGAAGAAGCTCATGCCCGAAACCTATGATCTGGTCGTTATCGGCGCGGGAACCGCGGCGCGGGTCGCGGCCATGCGCGTCCGCAAGGCAGGCAAGAGCGTCGCCGTGATCGACTGCCGACCTTATGGCGGCACCTGCGCGCTGCGCGGATGCGACCCCAAGAAGATGCTGCGCCACGGTGCGGCCGTCATCGACAACGCGCGCCGGATGCGCCGCAACGGGGTGGTGGGCGAGGACCGCATCGACTGGCGCGAGCTGATGGCGTTCAAGCGCACCTTCACCGATCCGGTGCCGGGCAAGCAGGAACAGAGCTACCATGACGCGGGGGTGGAAACCTTTTATGGCTCGGTCCGCTTCACCGGCGCGAACACCCTTGTCGTGGAGGGAAAGACCCTCACCGGGCGACACGTCCTCATCGCCAGCGGTGCCGAGCCGGTCCCGCTCGGATTGTCCGGCGAAGAGCATGTCATCGACAATGAGGCATTCCTGGCAATGGAGCGCCTGCCCCGGCGCATCGTGGTCGTCGGGGGGGGCTACATCGCGGCCGAGTTTTCGACGATTGCGGCGAACGCCGGGGCGGAGGTGACGATCCTCCAGCGCGGGCCGCGCATGTTGACCGGCTTCGACCCCGATCTGGTTGGCTGGCTGACGCCGCGCCTGCGCGACGCAGGGATCGACGTGCAGCTCGATACGGTGGTCGAGGCGATCGACAAGACAGGCGACGGCTTCTTAGTCCGCGCCTCCACGGGCGGGGAAAGCAAGAGCTTCGCGGCCGACCTGGTCGTTCATGCCGCCGGGCGCAGGCCGGCGCTCGAAGCACTCGACCTGGATGCGGCGGGGATCGCGCACGAGCACGGCCGCCTCACGCTTAACGAGCATCTGCAAAGCGTGTCCAACCCGGCAGTGTATGCAGCCGGCGACGCGGCCCAGATGGGGCCGCCACTGACGCCGGTGTCGAGCCACGATGGCAAGGTGGTCGCCGGCAACATACTGGAGGGAAATCACCTCCAGCCAGACTATCGGGGCGTCCCAAGCGTCGCCTTCACACTTCCTCCCATTGCGTCGGTTGGCCTCGGCGAAGCCGAAGCGCGCAAGCGAGGAATACGCTTTCGCGTGAACAGCAGTTTCGTGCCTGGCTGGTATACCGCGAAGCAAGCGGCCGAACCGGTCTATGGGTTCAAGGTGCTGGTCGATGAAGGCGACGACAGCATAGTCGGCGCTCACCTGGTCGGACCCCACGCAGAAGAGGTCATCAACCTGTTTGCGCTCGCAATCCGGCACCATCTCACGGCAGGCGACTTGCGATCAACCATGTTCGCCTATCCAACTGGGGCGTCGGATATCGGCTCGATGCTTGGATGAAGGTGGCCTCGAAGAACAACATGACGCGGTAACGGTCCACCAATAAGGCGTGGCCCGACACTTAATATCCATTATGCTGGATATATGGAAAGTGATTCGGCTATCGCTGCATTGGGTGCCTTGGCTCAAGGTACACGCCTGGACGTGTTCCGTCTGCTGGTGCGGCACGAACCCGATGGCTTGGCCGCGGGTGAGATTGCTCGTCAGCTCAACGTGCCACAGAACACCATGTCGGCGCATCTCGGTATTCTCGCACGTGCCGGTCTGGTCCGGTCCGACCGGCACAGCCGCTCGATCGTCTACCGCGCCGACCTGGACGGCTTGCGCGCGCTGATGCTGTTCCTCGTCAAGGATTGCTGCGCCGGATCGCCCGAGCTGTGTGCGCCGCTCCTCGCGGAACTCGATCCTTGCTGCTGAAAGGACACCCTGTGGCTACCGATATCGTCATCTACCACAACCCCGCGTGCGGCACGTCGCGCAATGTCCTTGGCCTGATTCGCAATGCGGGGATTGAGCCGCACGTGGTCGAATATCTAAAGACCCCGCCCTCGCGCGCGCTGCTAGTCGAGTTGATAGACCGTGCGGGCATCACCCCGCGCGATCTGCTGCGCGAGAAGGGAACGCCTTATGCGGAGCTGGGGCTGGGTGACACGTCGCTCTCCGACGACGCGCTGATCGACGCCATGATGGCGCACCCGATCCTCATCAACCGTCCGCTCGTCGTCTCACCGCTGGGCGTGAAACTATGCCGCCCGTCGGAAGCGGTCCTCGATCTGCTGCAGACAGGCCAGCAAGGCGCGTTCGTCAAGGAGGATGGCGAGCAAGTCGTGAACGCTTCGGGTCAGCGCGTCGCCTGATGCTTCTTGCCGTCCTGATCTTTGTCGCCACGATCGCGCTCGTCATCTGGCAACCGAAAGGGCTGGGCATTGGATGGAGCGCGATGGGCGGTGCCGTCGTCGCCTTGCTCGCTGGCGTCGTCACTCTCTCGGACGTGCCGGTGGTGTGGGGCATCGTCTGGAACGCGACCGCTGCTTTCGTCGCGATCATCGTCATCAGTCTGCTGCTCGACGAGGCCGGGTTCTTTGAATGGGCAGCACTCCATGTCGCACGCTGGGGCAGAGGGCATGGCCTGAGGCTGTTCGTTCTCATCGTGCTGCTGGGCGCGGCAGTATCCGCGTTGTTCGCCAATGACGGCGCGGCGCTGATCCTGACGCCGATTGTCATCGCCATGCTGCGCGCGCTGGGCTTCAAGGACAAGGCGACGCTGGCGTTCGTCATGGCGGCCGGCTTTATCGCCGACACGGCAAGTTTGCCGCTGGTCGTCTCCAACCTCGTCAACATCGTGTCGGCTGACTTCTTCAAAGTCGGCTTCGGTGAATATGCCTCCGTGATGGTGCCGGTCGATCTCGTGTCGATCGCCGTCACGTTGGGCGCACTGATGCTGTTCTTCCGCCGTGACATTCCACAAGCCTATGATGTCGGAGCGCTGCGCGCGCCCCATGAGGCTATTCGTGATGCCGCGACCTTCCGCGCCGGTTGGGTTGTCCTGGCGCTTCTGCTCGCCGGCTTCTTCCTACTCGAGCCCCTCGGCGTACCGGTAAGCGCAGTTGCCGCTGCCGGCGCGATCCTGCTCCTGGTGATCGCCGGGCGCGGCCATGTAATCGAGACACGGAAGGTACTGCGAGGCGCGCCGTGGCAGGTCGTGATCTTCTCGCTCGGCATGTACCTGGTCGTCTACGGCCTGCGGAACGCCGGCCTGACCGATCACCTCGCCGCGCTGCTCGATCGCACGGCACAAGGCGGTGTGTGGGGTGCGGCCTTCGGAACGGGCATCATCGCGGCCATTCTCTCGTCGGTGATGAACAACATGCCGACCGTGCTGGTCGGGGCGCTGTCGATCGACGCGGCGCACGCGACCGGCGCGGTCAAGGAAGCAATGATCTACGCAAACGTAATCGGTTGCGACCTCGGCCCGAAGCTGACGCCGATCGGGTCTCTCGCGACGTTGCTGTGGCTTCACGTTCTCGGTCAGAAGGGCGTGCGGATCGGATGGGGCTATTATTTCCGCGTCGGCGTCACGCTGACCGTGCCGGTACTGCTCATCACGCTCGGCGCCTTGGCATTGAGGATCACTCTTGGATGACAGCCCTGATCTACATCGCAGCGGCGCTTGCTGAAATTGGGGGATGCTTTGCCTTCTGGGCTTGGCTGCGCATGGGAAAGTCACCCCTGTGGCTCGCGCCAGGCATAGCGTCCCTCGTCGTCTTTGCCTGGCTGCTGACCCGCGTGGACAGCGATGCGGCAGGGCGCGCCTACGCCGCTTATGGCGGCATCTACATCTGCGCCTCACTGCTTTGGTTGTGGAGCGTCGAGGGCGTTCGGCCCGACCGCTGGGACGTGGGTGGCGCGGCCCTATGTCTCATCGGAACTTGCGTGATCCTGCTCGCGCCGCGTGGTGCGTAACGCCGGCCCTATCTGACTTTGGAATGTTCAATGCCTCTTCGCGACCTGTCCGAACCCGACCATCTACCCGCACTCGATCCGGCCTATGCCCACCAGCGGCCTGCGCTCGGTCTCGGTCCGGCTGATCCCGCACCGCGCATCCTGCTGCTCTACGGAAGTTTGCGCGAGCGCTCCTTCTCGCGGCTATGCATCGAGGAAGCTGCGCGCCTTCTTCACTTTTTCGGGTGCGAGACGAGGATTTTCGATCCGTCGACGCTACCGTTGCCCGATCAAGTGGCGGGCGACGACCACCCGGCCGTTCATGAGTTGCGGCAGCTCTCTCTATGGTCGGAAGGACAGGTCTGGTGCAGCCCCGAGCGACACGGTCAAATCACGGGCATCATGAAAACGCAGATCGACCATCTGCCGCTGAACATGGGCGGCATGCGCCCTACGCAGGGGCGCACGCTGGCGGTGATGCAGGTGTCAGCGGGATCGCAGTCGTTCAACAGCGTCAACACACTGCGCGTGCTCGGCCGCTGGATGCGGATGTTCACCATCCCCAATCAATCATCGGTCGCCAAGGCGTTCAACGAGTTTGACGACGCCGGGCGGATGAAGGCCTCGAGTTACTATGATCGCATCGTTGACGTGATGGAGGAGTTGGTCCGCTTCACCGTCTTGCTCCGTCCACATGCTGACCAGCTTATCGATCGCTATTCCGAGCGCAAGGAAGCCGGGGTGCCGATGGATCCGACAACCGATCTATCAAGCATCGCGACGGCCCGCGTCTGAAGCTAAGCCCGTCCGCCGGGGAAGACTGCCGCCCACGCCCGCAATAGCGTAGCGAGTGCAACATTACCGCACGATAGGCTTGGCTTCAGCCGGTACAATAATCGCTGTTTGCGTCGAGGGATCGGCCATAACGTCAAGGCCTTCGGGCACGTTGCGACGCAGCTCGTCGATCCAGACCTGTCCATGCGCGTCCGAAGGCATGCGCCAGTCGCCGCGTGGGGATAGCGATCCGCCGGTCGTGACCTTGGGTCCATTCGGCAGAGCAGAGCGCTTGAACTGGTTAGCGAAGAAGCGGTGTAAGAACACCTCAAGCCAGGCGCGGATGACGCCCACCTCGTAGGCGCGCTTTTGCTCCTCGGGAAACCCCGGCGGCCAGCTTCCCGCACTAACGTCCTGCCAAGCGTGGAATGCCAAAAAAGCGATCTTCGAGGGCCGCAGCCCGAACCGGGTGAAATAGTAGATCCAGAAATCGTGGAGCTCATACGGTCCGATCTTGCCTTCGGTGCTCTGCGATTCTCCTTCGCTCGCCTGCGGGATGAGCTCGGGCGATATCGTAGTCCCGAGAACGTCCAGAAGGACGTCTGTGACATTGGTATCGAACAGCCGGTTCGAAGCCGTCCACCGGATCAGGTGCTGAATGAGAGTCTTCGGAAGCGAGCCATTCACGTTGTAGTGGCTCATGTGGTCGCCGACACCGTAGGTACACCAGCCAAGTGCAAGCTCCGACATGTTGCCGGTGCCGAGCACCAAGGCGTTACGCTGGTTGGCAGCTCTGAACAGAAGATCCGTCCTGAGTCCCGCCTGCACGTTTTCGAAAGTCGTGTCGTAGACCGGTTCGCCGGTTGCGAACGGGTGCTGCAAATCCGCTAGCATCTGGTTGGCAAGCGGCTTGATGTCGATCTCCTCGGCGGTCACACCGAGCCCACTCATCAAGGCGTGGGCATTGGACTTCGTACTGGCGCTGGTGGCGAAGCCAGGCATTGTAAATCCGAGAATGTCGGTACGTGGACGCCCAAGCAAATCGAACGCCTTTGCCGCGACGATCAAGGCATGGGTCGAATCCAACCCTCCGGACACGCCGATGCAGATCTTGGCTAAACCGGTTGCTTCCAGCCTCCTCGCAAGCCCGCTGACCTGGATGTTGAACGCCTCGTAGCAGTCCTGGTCGAGACGGGCCGGATCATCAGGTACGAAGGGGAAACGATCGATGTTCCGTCTCAGCCCGAGATCGCCCATCGGGGGATCGAGATGGAAGGACACACGTCGGAATCGCCGGTCCGGCATCCCGTTTGCGATAGCGGCCTCGTTGAAGGTGCCGGTCCGCATGCGCTCTAGTTGCAACCGCTCCACGTCGATGTCCGCAATGACCATCTGGGACGCGACGCTGAACCGCTCCGTTTCCGCGAGCTGAGCTCCCAGCTCGTATATGCAGGCCTGGCCATCCCAAGCGAGATCAGTGGTCGACTCTCCGTATCCGGCCGCGGAGTAGATGTAAGCTGCCCAGCAGCGGCCGGACTGCAGCTCGCAGAGGCGCCGTCGTGTGTCCGCCTTGCCCACCACGATGTTGCTTGCCGAAAGGTTCGTCAGGATCAGCGCGCCGGCGAGCGCGGCAAAGTCGCTTGGGGGTGCAGGAGCCCAAACGTCCTCGCAAATTTCAGTGTGGAAGATCAGGCCGTCGACGTCGTCAGCCTGGAACAGCAAATCCATTCCGAAAGGAACTGGCTCGCCTCCAACATAGATCTCGCCACGCACGTCACGGCCGGAGGCGAACCACCGCTTCTCATAAAACTCACGGTAATTGGGAAGGTGGCCTTTTGGTACCACACCAAGAATCCGACCCCGGTGGATGGCGACAGCACAATTGTAGAGCCGACCTTCGCGCCGTAACGGCGCTCCCACGAGGAGAACCGGCCTCAACGTCCGGCTTGCCTCGACCAGATCTATAATCCTCGCTTCAACTTCGTCGAGCAACGCGCGCTGAAGCAGGAGATCGTCAATTGAGTAGCCCGAAAGTCCCAGTTCCGGGAAAACCATCAGCGCTACTGCCTGAGCGTCGCCCTCGCGGGCTAGTTCCATGGTTTGTGCGAGGTTGAACGTGGGATCGGCGGCCCGGCAGCGCGGCCGGCAGGCAGCGACTCGCACAAAGCCTTGGCGGTAGATGGAAAGAAAGGCCTCGGCGCCCTTGCTCTGGATCATATGTGCATGCCTTGGCCGAGCAGGACGAGAGCGGCCTCCTTCAGCGACTCCGGCAAGGTGGGATGGGCGTGCGTCGTCAGCGCGATGTCCTCAGTCGTCCCACCATATTCCATGGCCAGTACGGCCTCGTGGATCATCGTTCCGGCGTCCGGCCCGATAATGTGAGCGCCGAGCAGGCGATCGGTCTTCGCGTCTGCCAGCAGCTTCGTGAGCCCGCGGGTGTCGCCGTTGCATCGCGCGCGGCTGTTCGCCAGGAACGGGAATGTGCCGGACTTGTAGTCGACGCCGGCTGCCTTCAGTTCCTCTTCCGTTTTGCCAACGCTCGCGACCTCGGGAGAGGTGTAGATGACGGCGGGTACGGTGTTGTAGTCGACCCCTGGATAGCGGCCGGCGATCCCCTCCACGCAGCGCACCCCATCCAGCGTCGTTTTGTGCGCAAGCATCGGTCCCGCGATAACGTCGCCGATAGCGTAAATTCCGGGGACAACAGTCTTGAAACCAAGCTCCACAGGTATGCGGCCCTTGGGGTCGAGCAAGACACCGACTTGGTCCAGCCCTAGGCCGTCTGTGTAGGGTCTACGGCCCACTGCGACCAGCACGACGTCGGCCGCGAGGGTCTCGGTTGCACCGCCGTTTGACGGCTCGATGGCGATAAGCAGGTCGTCGGGGCGCTTCTCGACGCTCGTCACTTTGGTCTGGAACCGGAAGTCTAGCCCTTGCTGCTTCAGCGTTTTAAGCAGGTGTCGCGAGATCTCGCGATCCATGCTGGGCACGATGCTCTCGAGGAACTCAATCACAGTCACCCTGGCGCCCAACCGACGCCAGACGCAGCCCAGTTCAAGGCCGATATAGCCGCCGCCGATGACGACCAGATGATCCGGCACCTTCTTCAACGAGAGCGCGCCCGTATTCGAGACGACGCGCTCCTCATCAATGTCGATACCTGGCAGCCGCGCGACATCCGAGCCGGTTGCTACGATGATCCCCTTGGTTGCCGTCAGAGATCGAGCGCCACCCTCGGCCAGATCGACGGCGAGGCGATCGTGTGCCGTGAAACGGGCGCTTCCCTTCACCCATTCCACCTTGTTCTTTTTCAAGAGGTGTTCGACGCCCTTGGTAAGCCCAGCGACGACCTCATTTTTGCGGCTGATCATTTGCGCCAAGTCGAGGGCAACGCCGCTGACGCCGATACCATGCTTCTCAAGCCCCTCGCTGAGGTCGGCAAACAGCTCCGTCGAATGGAGAAGAGCCTTGGAGGGAATGCAGCCGACATTGAGACAGGTGCCGCCAAGCGTGGCGCCACGTTCGACACACGCGACGCTCATCCCGAGCTGTGAAGCGCGGATGGCGGCGGGATAGCCTGCCGTGCCCCCGCCGATTACGATGATGTCGAAGCTGTCGTTCATTCGTTCGTCCTCGATAAACCGGTCACCTGAGCTGAACGCCGCTGGCAAGGAACCGCTTCGCCAGCAGCGCGAACATCCGAGTTCAGCCCATCTCTAGATATCCACGTGAAGTCCGCTGAACCCGCACCATCAAGGCGGGGAGAAAGGGATAGAAGGGTCTCACCTCTTGGACGAAGCGCTCTCCGTCTCCAGTATCGCCGGCCGGTGTGCGCTGGGCGCTGATCAGATCACTTGGCACGGGCACCTCTCGTCAGAATTTGCAGCCGCAGGCAATCGCCTGTGCCGCATCATCAATCTTCCCTACATTCTACAGTAGCTGTAGAATCAAGCTCATTGTAATTCCGGCAGCAGAAAGCGGGCATTCGAATGCAAATCGGCGAACTGGCGAAAGCCACCGCGACCAAGGTCACGACGATCCGCTTCTATGAGGGCATCGGCTTACTCGGCCGCCCCGCTCGCACGACCTCAGGCCGGCGCACTTACGGGGCGTCGGACACCGATCGTCTCAACTTCATACGAAACGGTAGGCGTCTCGGCTTTTCCATCGACGAGATCCGCTCCTTGCTCGCACTCGCCGATCAGCCGGACCGCGACTGCGGGGAAGCCACTGAGATCGCATCACGTCATCTCGCCGATGTTGAGGAGCGCCTTCGCCAGCTAGGCGCGCTGCGCGATGAACTGGCTGCAATGAGCGCTGCCGGCTGTTCGGCCAAAACGATGGCCGAGTGTCGCGTTATCCAAGCTATCGCTGGACCAACCGCATAACCCTGAACCGAGAACGGAAAATTACGTGATGCCACTACGGAGCCTCTGCGCCTCAACAGCTCTCCTGATGGTGGCTACGATCGCGATGGCAACGCCCGCCATCGCAGACCCGTCCGATGATTACATCAACGCCGATCGGCCTGGCATTGCGGACGGCAGCACAACCGTGGGAAAGGGTCGCTTCCAATTGGAGACCGCGATCCAGGCCGAGTTTCGTCACGACGGCGATGAACACGAGCGGACAATCTTCTTTCCGACCCTGCTCCGCTACGGCGTTGTCGACAAGGTCGAGTTACGGGTCGAGGGAAACACCTATTCATGGATGAGGCAGAAGGACGCTACCAATACATCATACTCAAATGGCTTCTCCCCCACATCGATCGGACTAAAATACAACTTCATTGATGTTCCGGAAGGTTCAAAGCAGGTCTCACTCGGCGCAATTGCTCGTATTTTCCCACCGTCTGGCTCTGGAGATTTCTGAGCTGCCCCCTTCTGAGTGGTCCATCGACTATGACAGTCTGGACCAAGGAAGGGACAACGAATGCCTGCGAAGAAGCACAAGCCGGAGGAGATCATCGGCAAGCTGCGTGAGGTGGAGATCGTGCTGGGCCAGGGCGGCACGACCGCGGAGGCATGCCGGCGGATCGCGGTCAGCGAGCAGACCTATTATCGCTGGCGCAAGGAATATGGTGGCCTGAAGACGGACCAGGCGCGTCGGATGAAGGATCTGGAGAAGGAGAACGCCCGGCTGCGGCGTGCGATTTCGGATCTGACGCTGGACAAGCTCATCCTGCAGGAGGCGGCAAAGGGAAACTTCTGAGCCCCGCACGGCGCCGGCGCTGCATCGACCAGGTCCGGGAGGTGCTGGACGTGTCCGAGCGGCGCGTGTGCCGCGTGCTTGGCCAGCACCGGTCAACGCAGCGCAAAGTGCCGTGCGGGGCAGATGATGAGCAGGCGCTCACCGACGACGTCGTCGCGCTGGCAAAGCAGTATGGGCGCTACGGTTACCGTCGGGTGACCGCGCTGCTGCATGCGGCGGGCTGGTCGGTGAACCACAAGCGGGTCGAGCGGATCTGGCGGCGCGAGGGGCTGAAGGTGCCGCAGCGCCAACCGAAACGTGGCCGGCTCTGGCTCAATGACGGCTCCTGCATCCGGCTTCGACCAGAGTATCCGGGGCACGTCTGGGCCTATGATTTCGTCGAGGAGCGTACCCACGATGGGCGCAAGTTCCGCATCCTGACCATCATCGACGAGGCCAGCCGCGAGTGCCTGGCACTGGTCGTGTCACGCCAGCTCCGCCACGAAGACGTGCTGGCCGCGTTGGCCGACCTGTTCATTGAACGCGGTCCACCAGCGCACATCAGGTCGGACAATGGCAGCGAGTTCATAGCCACCGCCGTCCAGACTTGGCTCGGCCAGATCGGCGTGAAGACGCTCTACATCGCCCCGGGCTCGCCATGGGAGAACGGCTACAACGAGAGCTTCAACGGGTCGCTTCGCGACGAGCTGCTCAATGGCGAGATCTTCTACAGCCTGGCCGAGGCCAGGGTGCTGATCGAGGCATGGCGCCGTCACTACAACACCGTCCGGCCGCACAGCAGCCTTGGCTACCGCCCGCCAGCCCCGGAAGCGGCGACACCGCCATTGCCGGCCTCCGGTTCCGCTTCGCTCCACCTACGCCCGGCAATGGCGGCGGCGACGACAATGCACTAACTAACAAGCCGGACCACTCGGTGGGGGCCGCTCAGGAAACGGACTCTCCCTCACAGGAGACCGCATGTGCTCCTCATATAGACGATGGCTGATAACCGTTCAACTAACGGCAGGTGCGACACGGACGGTGCAACGCACCTCCTCCGGCCCGACATCAATGCGGTTACTGTCCTGCTGCGCCCGCACGCTGCCCAGCTCGTTGACTTCTATTCGATCGCGTCCGTCATACCGCGAGCATTGAACCAATTATCGCCGGTCGAACATCACGAACTACCATGCGCCTATGCGGGAGCGCCGGTAAACGAGACCAATCGATGTCGAGACACTGCGCGGGTACGTCGTAGGTGATTTCCGACGATAGGAAACGGACTGCAACCTTCATCAGCTCGACCGTGACCGGCTCGCCCGGGCAGCGATGGTGAATGCGCGCGTCACCGCCGCCCTGGGGAATGAAGCCGAATGCGCCGCCATCCTCCTCTCGGAAGCGTTCCGGACGGAACTCGTGCGGCTCCGACCAGGTACGCGCATCGCGGTTTGTGCCGAACAGGTCGAGCATCACGCGCCGCCCCTTCGGGAAGTGCATGCCTCGCCAAGTGAACCCGGCGCGCACCCTTGCCGCCACAGCCGGGAAGAAGGGGTAGAAGCGCCGCACCTCTTGAACGAACGCATCCAAGCCGCTGTCGTCGCCGGCGCGGAACCGTGCCCTCCACTCGGGGTGCAGGTGAAGCGCGTGCGCGGCGAACGTGATGAAGACCGCCACCGCAACTGTTGGCCGCAGCACGTTCAGGAGTTCGACCGCCGCGATGCGGAGCGGCAAGGGCTGCCCTTCAAGATCGCGGTGCGCGGCGATCGCGCCGAGGGCGGACCCTGGCGGCGTCTCGATGCGGCCCTCGCGGGTGTCGCGGATAACTCTAGAAAGCCAGCGCTCGGCGCGCCCGCGGGCGAGACGCGAGCGTAGATGCCGAGGGCCAATGCTCGCCGCAGCATCGAACATGGCTACGAGCTGCCGGGTTCGACGGCGCACTTCGGTTTCGGCGAGCGGCACGCCCGCCCAGGCGCACACGGCGCGCGCAAGAGGCTCGTGTAGCGCATCGTATAGCACGATCTCGCTCTTGGAGCGCCATCGGGTCGCGGCGACGGCAAGCTCCTCGCCGAATCGAGCGCCGAGCGCCGCCACCCGGTCCTGGGTCATCAGCGATACGAACAACGCCTTGCGGTGGCGGTGTTCCTCGTCATCGAGTCCCTGAACCCCACTCTTGCCGAGCAGCGTCGCCCGAACCGGCTCGGGCATCGCGCCCTGACGCGCGAACCGCGCCTCGTCGTAGAAGAACTCGGCGGCCTCGGGGCCGCTCATGCAAATGGTCGGCCGGAGCAGAAGCCGGGTTTGGAAGGCGTCGGACCCGAACCGGCGACACCGTGTCGCGATGTAGCGGTACGGATCGCGCAGCAATCGAGCCGTCGCGTCGAGGGTCGGTTCCTGAGACATCTTTGTCATGCTCGTCTTCCCGCAGTCCGGGCGTCACGATGTGCGGTCCATCGGTCGTCGGAAATTAAATCACTGCTCCTGCAACCGCGCCGCCACATCCGCCAAGTCGAAAGCCGGCTACAGGATCGGCTGAAAGCTTGATCGCACCTGAGTAAAGAGGACAGACCAAACGATGGCGCCCGACGTTGGTCGGCGAGCTTGCCTCATAAGCCGCACTCTGATGCCGGCTATGACACTTCGCAATCCGCAGGGAAACTCGAATCCCCGCCGTCAATTCAACGTTTTCGTCGGCGCCCTCGCACTGCTGACGCTCATGGAGATTATAGGATGGCTGCCGCTACCGATCGTCAAGCACCGGACGAACGACGCACGCTCTAGATCGTGCTGCTGCTGAACGTCGCCATCGCGGCGGGCTTCTTCGCCGCCGGGTTCTTTGCGGACTCCAGCGCCCTGATCGCGAACGGCGTGGACAACCTGTCGGACACGGCCGTGTACGCGCTCAGTCTCATAGCGCTCAGCCACGGGCAGACCTGGAAGAGGCGCGCCGCGACCGCGTCGGGCGTCATGCTGCTGGTTTTCGCCGGCGGCAACCTGATCAACGTCGGCCGCCGCTATAATCAAGGCAGCGAACCGATCGGGCCGACGATGATGGTCATGTCGGCGGTTGCCGGCGTCGTGAACTACATCTGCCTGCGGCTGCTTCAGCGGCTAAAGCAGAAGGACGTGAACCTCCGCGCCGCCACCACCTTCAGCTTCAACGACATTATCTCGAAAGGGGGCATCCTGATCGCCGGCGTGCTGGTGTTTTGGCTTGGAAGCAACTGGCCCGACCTGCTGGTCGGGCTCGCGACCGCCCTCATCGCGATCTAGGGCGGCATGAAAATCCTGCGCGACGCACGCGCTGAAACCAAGATTGACGAGGGCAGGACATCATGACCGGCTCTGTTGCGTAGATCGGCGCAGGCGCTCGTCGGATAGTTAGATAGCGGCACACCCAAGAGCGATGCACCGGGTTCGCAATCCGTCCGGCTGCAACCGTTCGGTCGGATACCCTGCCGGGCTCCTTCGTTCTGGCCAAGGAAGGAGAATTTGCATGGCTGACAACAATGTTGAAACCGACGAAACCGATCGTCTGATCGCCTCCAACAAGGTCGAGGGCACCGCCGTCTATGACCGCGAGGGCAACAAGCTCGGCTCGGTTTACAACTTCATGGTCGATAAGCGGTCGGGCAAGGCCGAATATGCCGTCATGTCGTTCGGCGGCTTCCTGGGCATGGGCGACGACTATCACCCACTCCCCTGGGATCAGCTCACCTACGACACCGACAAGGGCGGCTATGTCGTCAATCTTACCAAGGAACAGCTTGAAGGCGGCCCGCGCTACAGCGCCGGCAACGAGCCGGCATTCGATCGGGCCTACGGCCAACAGGTCTATGGCTATTACGGGTCGAGCTACAATTACTGAACTGACGGGGCGGCGGGTTGGCCCGCCGCCCCGTCATTCTCCTGACTGCGCGAGAGGCGCGATCGTGCCCGCGATCCGCGCCGGATTAGACGCCAGCGCCGCTTCGGTTGGCTTGCCTGGTCGACGCGACTTCGCCGCGCTGCTGTCGTTGATAATCATTCAGTCCGTCGCCCTCCGCTCCTCCGGACTGACCCTGGCCGTGCATCGCGCTGGCTCGCCCACCTTGTTCGCCGCTCGCTGGCAGCGCTGAAGCGCTTCCTCGTTGCCCCGGCCGATCACCGCGCCCGCCACCATCGCGTTTCAGGTGTCAGGCCCGTCCACCGTCGACGATCGGCGCGCGCCCTCTAATGCGGACCCGCCAAGCGTCCGCGCCGCCATGCTTTCCGGCCATCGCCAGCTATTCGGCGTCGCCGCAAGATCGGCCCCGCTAGCAACGTCCATAGCACGACCTCGACGAAGATGACCCCAATTGCCACCAACCTCAACCAACGGTTCTGCTGGTCGCCGGTCCGCGCGGAGCCGACATCAACGTGAAGCTGTCGCATCACGTCGTCCAGACCCTTACGTATCGGCGCTACCTGAATGTTCTCCAGTTTAGGCCTTAGCCGGTTCGAAGAGCACTCCACGCCGATGTCGGTTGTCCTGAAACGGTGGACGCACACGGCGAGCGTCGCCCGGCGTCAGTCCACTCCTGAAATGGTGGACATTCTCCCCAAAAGAGCGGACGCTTGCCAGGCTGGATCAGCCGAGGCGTCGTACCATGCGAACCGCGGACCTGAAGACGGCGAGCGACGCTAATTGGGCAGAAGCGCACCGCCGCGAGAAGATCATCCGCCCACTTGCTGCGCTGACCCGCATCCCGGGCAACGCAGCCGCCGAAGCGCTGGATAAGCTTGGGCTGGGTCGCGCCCGTTTTCATGAGCTTCTCCAGCTTTATCGGGCGTCGCCCGTTGCCGCTTCGCTGTTGCCGCGCCCGCGAGGGCGGGAGAGGGGAGAGCGGCGGCTCTCATCTGCTGCCGAGCAGTTGATCGCCCGAGGCATCGCGGAGTGTTATCTCACCCTCGAGAAGCCGAACGTGCAGGCGCTCCGCCGCTGGCTCCGACATGAGGCGCAGAAGATCGGGCTGAAGGTGCCCAGCACCAAGGCAATCCAAGCACGATTGGACAGACTGCCTCCCCAGACCGTCACGGCCCGTAGGCAAGGGTCCAAAGCCGCCGCTGACAAGTGGGAGCCGACGCGAGGCGTGTTGGATGCCAGCTACGCGCTGGAGCTCGTGCAATCGGATCACACGCTGGTCGACGTGATCGTCGTCGACGATCTGTATCGAAAGCCCATCGGTCGGCCGTGGCTCACGCTGATGATCGATATCGCGAGCCGCACGGTACCGGGGTTCCACCTCGATATGCTTGCACCCTCGGCCGTGTCGGTTGGCATGTGCATGCGCCAAGCCGTTCTCCCCAAGACCGCCTGGTTGGCCGAGCGCGGCATGGAGGCACCTTGGGACAATCAGGGTCTCATGGATCGGCTACACCTCGACAATGCGCGCGAGCACCGCTCCGACGCTCTGAAACGGGGCTGCCGTGCCCACTCGATCTCGCTCGAGTATCGTCCGGTTCGGCGTCCGCACTTCGGTGGCCATATCGAGCGGCTGATCGGGACAGTGATGGGCGCTGTCCATCTTCTGCCCGGCACGACGTTCTCCAACGTGGCGGAGCGAGGCGAATACGACTCCGAAGCCCAAGCGTGCATGACGCTGGGCGAGTTGGAGAGCTGGCTCGCCGCACAGATCATTGGGCCGTACCATGCAGAGCGACACCGCGGCATCGGCATCCCGCCGGCGCTCGCCTGGGCCGAAGCGATGGAACGGCGGCCGGAGCTGGCGCGGCTGCCGGTCGATCGCGCCAGCTTCCTCTTCGACTTCCTGCCTTGCGAACTACGCGCGGTGACCCCGCACGGCATCGAACTGTTCCATACGCACTACTGGGATGACGCGCTGTCCTGCTGGTACACGCGACCCGGGCAGGCCATGCCGATCCGGTGGGACCCGCGTGACCTTTCTCGCATCTGGCTCGAGCTCCCGCATGGCGAGCACCTCGAGGTGCCCTATCGTGACCTCCGGCGGCCGGCGATCACCCGCTGGGAACAGAAGGAGGCGGTTCGCACCCTGCGCGAGCGTGGTCAGCAAGCGGTCGACGAGACGCTGATCTTCCAGGCGGTCGAGACACAGCGGCTGATCGTAGCGGAAGCCGCTCACAAGACGAAGGCCGCACGGCTCGCGCTCCAGAGGACAAGGGCAGCCTTGGCTGATGCACGGCGCGCCAGAAGCAGCGGCAAGCCCACCATTGAGGAGGACAGAGCCACAGCTCTGCCGGGTGCCTCGGGAACGGATAAGGGCGGTGATCGGCAGGCGCTACCGTACCTCGTCGAGGAGATGCCCAGATGAGCGATCTGTCGCATCTTGCCGAGGACTACCGCGAGCGTGCGATGTGGGCCGACAAGGAGCGAATTGCCTGGATCCGCATGGATCGTTGGCTCGGCTTCCCGAAGGCGGAAACCGTGCGCAAGACCTTGGATGCGATGCTACGCTACCCGCCGCGCACGCGCATGCCGTGCCTCCTGATCTACGGCCAGACCGGGATGGGGAAGTCCCGCATCGTCGAGCGCTTCGAGGCGGAGAACCCGCGCGGGTTCAACGACACAACGGGAACGGCGACGATCCCGGTCGTGGCCGTTCAGCTGCCGCCACAGCCGACCGATGGCGAGTTCTACGGGGAGGTTCTCGAGAAGCTTGGCGCCGGCTTTGCGGGGCGCGGCGACGTCCAGCGAGCCCGGCAGCTCACCCGCCGGATCATGGGGCAGGTGGGTGCTCGTATGCTGATCCTGGACGAGATCAACCACATGCTGGCCTGCACGCCACGGCAGCAGCGCGTCTTCCTCAACACGCTTCGCTATCTGGCCAACGACCTGCAGATTCCGCTCGTCTGCACCGGCAACCACGAGGCGCGCGCGGCGCTGCTCACGGATGCGGCACTGGCCGAGCGGTTCGACGCGGTCGAGCTGGTCCGGTGGCAGAACGACGAGCCATTTCGGCTGCTGATGGTCACGCTCGCCGCGATCCTGCCTCTGCGCAAGCCATCTCAGCTGGAGGAGGAGCGATGCCGCACCGCTATCCTCGACCTCAGCGACGGGAACACCGGCCGCATCTTCCGGCTCGTCGAAACGCTCGCTGTGCGGGCAATCGAGAACGGCACCGAGCGTATCGAAGTGAGTGACCTCGACGCCGACGACCTTGTGCTTCCCTCCGTCAGCATGAAGGCGTTAGCCCAGCGCCGTGGACGCGGGCGGGCGACGGCGGCTGCTTGAGCCGTGGCGGGAGCGCTGCCGTTCGCGCCGCGTCCTCGTTCCGACGAGTTGCCGTCATCCTGGCTCGGACGGACCGCGGCCTTCTACGATGTATCGGTCGCCGAGCTTCGGGAGGCACTATGGACGGCCGGTCCGAAGGCGCAGCCGGATGTCCGCTGGGATCCGCACGAGGCGAGAAGCGTCGCAGCCGGTCTTCGGGTCGCGTTGGATGTCGTGCTCAATCTCGGGGTCAAGCGCCGCTGGCCAGGGCTGGCGGTGGACTGGTTGCCAAGCATCGACGGTTTCGGCCGAGCGCGAGGCGAACTCGATCTCGCCTGGTGCCGCTACTGCCTTGCCGAAGCGCACGAGGCGGGCGGAGCTTACCTGGACGCAGAGGCGGCGCTGCCGATCGTCTTCTGTCACCAGCATCGCGCTTGGCGACAGGATTACTGTCGGCGTTGTCGGCCGAGACACGCGCCGCGGTTCATCTGGTCGAATGGCATCGAGTTCGTGTGCGGCGATTGCGGCACCCCGCTAAGGGCAAGCCGCTGGACGCAGCCGACACCAGCGGCGTATTTCGAGCCGGAAGAGACGGCTGCGGCGCTTTCGATCCTGTTTGCGTTTGACGGGGAGGTCCGCAAGGCGCTGCTCGGGCATCCCGCATGCTTGCCGGGGATGGAGCCGGTGCCCGCCCGCCAGTTCCTCACCGTGCTGCGCGATCTCACCCGGGCGCTGCTGGCGCCGAGCCTCTTCAGGACCAGTTACATTAACCTGGTCGACTGCCCCGTGCTGCCGATCATGCCGGAGCACAAACCACAGACCTGGGACGAACAGCCCTACCATGAGCTTTCGCCTTACGGCCGAGCTCACATTCTCAGCGCGGTGGTAGCGCTCCTCGCCGACGAGCCCGTCAGCCGCCTGATGTCGGGCGCTCATCTGCCGTTTCGCGAGCGCCACATTCTGGAGAAGCTGCTCAGCTACGTGCCTCGCTGGGTGCAGGCCACCCTGATCCGAAACAGCACGGCTTGGCCGGCACGCCTACGCGTCCGCATTGAGGCCCATCAGCGACGAACTGGTATGGACGCCGAAAGCGTTCTGGCGCAGTTTCACGCGTGGCGGGCCGAGCGGGATCAGCGGCACCGCGAGCGACTGTTGCTGAGCGGGTGACAATGCCCGTCGGACGGCACGTAAGCATCTCTGAAGGAACAGAAATCCGCCAGTCCGATAATATATCTTATGTTAAATCAATGGCTTGGCAGATTTCCGGCATCGTTCTTGCAGAGACTGACGTGGCTTTTTCGCAGCTAAGGCTTGCCAGTCAGTCGCGAGTTAGCCGCGCCGTCGTTCTCGCGCGCGAGCGTGTCGCGGATCTTCGTAAAGATCCTGCAGCGCGCGCAGCCGAAACGCATTCCACCAGCGTTGCCAGCGATGCTCCTCGGCATCGTGGAGCATGTGACATCGCTGGCATAGCGCGGCGAGATTGCGCGGCGCGCTATTGCCAGGATCATGATCCAGATGCGCGCAGGCCAGCACGACATAGGTGATCCGCACGACGTCGAGCGCGAAGAGGTCGCCGACCTTCACCCGTCGCCCCTCTCCCGATCGCCAGCATCGCGCTTCGCTATCCCACCAGCGCCCATCGCCCAGATGCGCGACGTGCCGAAGATGCGGTCGCCGGCAGCGTTCGCAGCGCCCTCCTGCCCGCACGAACCGGATCTGGTCCGACAGCAGCGGCCAGTCGATCGGGTACAGCCAGCGGTTTTCGGGGCGGATCGGCATCCATGACTCTATGAGTCATGCGAAATGAGAACAAAAGGAAAATCTCGTTCCCTTCATGTTCTTATCCAGCATATCATGCGCGCATGTCCGCGTGTGTGATTCCCCTGTCCCAACCGATGCCGATCGCCGATCTGCCGCCAGCGTTTCGCCTGAGGGTGGTGAGCGCGGCCGGCGCTGGCTTCCCCTCGCCTGCCCAGGACTGGGAGGAAACCGCGATCGATCTCGTGGCGCTGCTGCGCCTCGACCGCGCCGCCAGCTTCGTGTTCCGGGTCAGCGGACAGTCCATGATCGACGCTGGAATCTATGATGACGACGTGGTGGTGGTCGATCGCGACGCCACGCCGGTTAGCGGCCGCATCGTCATCGCCGTGGTCGACGGGGGCTTCGTGATCCGCCAGTTGGTCTGGCGCGACGGCAAGCCGGTCCTCGAGGCCCGCAACGCGCGGATGCGCTACGACGCGGTGATCGCGGATGAGAGTGTCGAAGTGTGGGGCGTCGTCCGCGCCTCCGTGCGCAACCTGCAGGGCTGACCGCCATGTGGGCGATCGCTGACGTCTCCAACTTCTATTGCTCGTCGGAGAGGGTATTCGACCCGTCGCTGCGCGATAAACCGCTCATCGTGCTGAGTAACGGGGACGGCTGCGCCATCGCGCGCTCCGAGGAGGCCAAGGCGCTGCACATCAAGATGGGTGCGCCGATGTTCAAGATTCGTGATATCGTCCGCGAGCATGGCATCCAATACCGCAGCAGTTCCTACGAATTGTATGCCGACATGAATCGTCGCTTCAATCAGGTCCTCGCCGAGCACAGTTGCACGGTCGAGGTGTACTCGATCGACGAATCGTTCTTTCGCCTGCCGGTGCTCCCGAACGGCCTGGGCGACGTGGCGGCCGCGCACCGCGTGATCGCGGCCGTCAAGCGTGCGACGGGCCTGCCGATCCGCATCGGGCTTGGCCCGACCCGGACGCTGAGCAAGGTTGCCAACGCCCTCGCTAAGGCGTCGGAGAAGGTCTGGAAGGGCGTGGTCGACCTGCACGACATCGAGCTGCGGCGGCGCCTGTTCGCGCAATGGCCGGTCGAGGAGGTCTGGGGCATCGCGCGAGCGATGACCGAGCGGCTGCGACCGCTCGGCGTCAGGACGACGGCCGATCTTGCCGCCCTCCCCCCGGAGGTCGCGCGCGACGTGGGGACGGTGGTGCTGGAGCGGCTCGTGCGCGAGCTGAACGGCGTCGAATGCACCGATTTCGAGCCGGAGCCGCCCCCGTCCAAGGCGACCGCGGTGACCCGCTGCTTCGGTGAGCCGGTGCGCGAGGTCGCGGCGCTGCGCGAGGCGATGGTGCGCCGCGCGGTCCGCGCGGCCGAGAAGATCCGCGCGCAGGATCTCGCTGCCACCCGCCTGATCGCCTTTGCCCACGGAAGCCGGTTCAAGCCCAACGCGCCGTCCGCCTCGCGCATAGCGCGGCTGTCGCCGGCGACCAATGATCCGCGCGTGATCGGCGGTATGGCGGGCCGCATGGCGGATGTCATGTACGAAACTGGCGGCGTCTACACCAAGTGCGGCGTCATGCTCGAGGGGCTGGAGCCGATGACCGCGCACCAGGCCGACCTGTTCGCGGTGCCCGATCCGCGATCCCCTGCCCTGCTCGCCGCGATCGACGGGCTCAACGGGCGGTTCGGCCGCAACACGATGCGGCTTGCCTCCGAGGGCTTTGGCCAGAAGAGCTACGACACCAAGCGTGCTTTCAAGAGCCCGTCCTGGACCACGCGGATCGATCAGGTGCCGATCGCGCGGTGAGATCAATAGCGATAGCCTGCCTGCCGGCAGGCCGCTGCCAGCTTCATCACTCGCCCATCCTTCGCGCCGTACTGGCGCAACCGTGCGGAATAGCTGTCGCAATAGCTTTTCGCGCGAGCGGACAGTGGCACCCCGTTCGGACCTCGCGCGGTCGCCGCCCCGCCCCGTTCGGCATAGCCACGAGCAGTCGCTGACTGAACCTGGGTGCGCGCTTGCGCGCCCAGATCGACTGCGCCGGGCATGTCCTGCGCGCCGGCAGGGGTCGCGATCGCGAATATCCCGACCGTGAACACAGCAACCAGGCTACGCATTCGATGTTCTCCCTCGAATTTCCGTCAGGCCATCAACGATTTGGCGGCAGCATCGTGCCGGTCGCGGGAGCGATTATGGATACATGTAGGCGCTTGCAATCGTAGCGGCGTGTGCTCGCAAACGGAGCGATTTTCTGCTCGGATTATCTGACAATGGGCGGAGCAGTCTGCTCACGCTAATTGCCAATGTGCTCGCCATCATCCGGCGCTGCTCGCAGTCATGGTCGCCTGCTCACATTATCTGCCAGCGGGAGTGGCGTCAGCGTGGCACCCGGATGGAGCCGTCCGCGATCCCTTCGGCGATATTTGAGAGCATGACGGCGTAGCGGTGCAGGCCGGGGAAGCGACCGGCGTTTCTCTCGATCTCTTCGCCGTATCCGGCATCGAGCAGCGCCTTGAAGTCCGGCATCACGTCGAACATGCCGCCGAGCAGATCGATATCGGAAGCACCGATCAGCAGCAGGGCATTCGCATGGGCGTCGAGGCGTTTCATCGTCTCCAGCATTTCGGTTTTGGTCATCGCACCCTTTCCGCTTGCGTGGTGTCATCGCCTATTATGCGCTGGCCCTGTTCGCGAAAACCTTCCTTTCTGACGACCTCGCGGGCGGGCCATGACGACAACGCATTTCTGCGGCCCGCCGCTTGTCAGAACTGTTCTGGAAACCTGCTTCGCAAAAGCGCTTGCCGGCTACGGGTTTGGAGAGCCCATTGGCACGGAGCGTGAGCACAACGCCCCGTTTGCAAGCAGCGCCGGATGATGGCGAGCACACTGGCAGATAATTCGAGCAGGACGCTCCCCGCCAGTGGCAGAAAGCGTGAGCAGGAAATCAGGCTGTTTGCGAGCACACGCCGCTACGTGTAGCGCCCGATTCTTTGTTGGCCGCCACCACATCTCCGCACACGGTATAGCCAAGCCGTTGGTAGAGTGCGAACGCCCGGTCGTTGCGAACAGCAACGTGGAAGATCAGGAAAGGTATCCTGCGGCGACGTACCCATTCCTCGGCGGATTTCACCAGACTTGTTCCGAGCCCACGTCCCTGCCACCGTGTCCGGATAGCCAGATTAAACGAGGCAAATTCGGCAGCGCCTTCGATGCACACGCTCCGCACATCTATGTAGCCGACGAGGTCGCCTATGCGTTGCAGGACGAAGATGCCTCGTTCGCCGGCTACGGCGGCGCTCAGCTCCACAGTTGTGCGGCGCAGGAGTTCCCCTCGATCTCGGACATCGAAGATCATATGTTCCGCTTCGCGAGCGAGGGCGATCTTCAAGCGTACCAAAGCTTTAGCGTCGGCAAGGTTCGCCGGGCGTGGCTCGCTCCAACTCCGCTTTCCGCCTACTTGAGCTATCGAACGCGCCGGCGGGAGTGGGGGCGCGTATATCGCCTGTGTCATGTGAAGACTTGGGCTCCCTGTAACGCGCGCGCGCGCTTTGGAATCGCGAGTTTGCCGAGGGATAGGTGACCAGAGCGGAAAGCGTGACGTGGGGAAAGCTGCGTCGGACAGCTTAGGCTGCGTGGCCCGTCCGCTCCACGCTGTTTCCGCTTCCAAAAGGCAAAAAGCCCAAGCAGATTGCCTGCGACAGATACAAGATCAACGGCCAAGGCGAACGGTGCGCCAATGAGAAGATTGTGGGCCAGCCAGAAGGGGGCGGCCACGAGAAAGACCATCTTCATCCGCGTCGTTGATCGCTGGGTCCGTGCCATGAAGGAAGCAGCCCCGCCGCAAGCGGCAAGGCCGGATAGGAGCCCATGCCAGGTCGCCACGGTAAGCAATAGCAGCGCGAGCAACGTCGCGCCGTCGAGCGCGAGCTTGGCAACCCGGTCACGAACCACCAGCGCGACGGTGAGCTGCATCAGGGAAAGAACGCATGCGGCCGAAGCGGTAGGCGCGCCGATCAGCGCGAAGTGCAGCGCGAAGGCGCACGCGCCGGTGCCTTGCACCATGAGCGCTCCCCGGCGCGAGGGTAGGAGCGGCCAGCTCACCACGCAGCCGAGGCCGACGATGCCGAATAGGATCGCAGCTAACCCGGTGCTCGCAAACGTCTGATCGAGGAAAAGCGACATCTATGCTCGCGTCGGGGTTGGTCCGGCTTCCACCGTGAAGGAAGAAGGTTAATGTGACGTTGTTGTCGACCGCTTTCCCATCGCGAGTCCCGGCCACAATGGCATTTGGCTTTTGTTGCGGACTGGTTCATTCTGCGCCTAGGGCGGCGCTCTTCCCTTTGGGTTCCGCCCGTGTTTGGACCAGGACAATGGTGCGTGACGCTTTCAAGCTTCTCGCCATCTCGACGTCGCTCGTGCTTTCTGGCTGTGTCAGTCCGCGAGAAATGGCCGCTCGCCATCGGGCGGCGTGTGCGAGTTATGGCTTCCAGCCTGGAACGGAGAGCTATGCGAATTGCCTTCTTCAGCTCGACGTAGGTGATTACGGCTACGGCCATCACAGGGGTGGCGTGCCGTTGTTTCCTGCCCGGCATCGGGCGCCCGCACCGCCTTTCCCTATCGCCACGCAAGACTAGGGTCGGCTACAGTTCACTGATGCTCCTTCGTCCTCACCTATTGATCTGCGCACTTTCGCTCGGCAGCGCCGCGCCCGTGGCGGCTCAGCAAGCGGTGCCTGCCGCGCCACGAACCGTGGCGGGTGCTTCGAAATTCATCCAGGACATGCTGACCCGCGGCACAGCCGTCGCAAAGCCTTGGCCGGGTTTCGTGCGGAGCAGCAGGATCACGAGCGTAGGAGTGAAAGGTGGTTGCCTCGTTACGCTCACGCTCGCCGACAAAAGCGCCCTCAGCGTGAAACTCGATCAGGTGGTTGCGATCCGACCGCTTTACTCGGCCAACGCGCCCCAGGCGTCGGTGGAGATCAAAGGGGGCGCGCAGCCCTACGAGGGTCTCGATATATTCGTCGGGGACAACGACGCGGTGCGCCGCGTCGGTGATGCCCTGGAGTTCATGCGCCAGTCCTGTGATCCATCGGCGAAGACTGGTTTCTAAACCGGCCAGCGGCGTCTCACCAACTTTTGCAAGGTTCATATGCTCGCAACCGACCAAGTTGGCCGTTATAACCTCATTCTAACCGTCGCGCGCACCGTCGTCGGCGCGCCGGGCATGATGTTGTTGTCGTTGTAGGCGGACGAGAAATAATCGCTGTTAAGCAGATTCTCGACGTTGATTTGCGCCTCGATCTGGGGGGTGAGCTTGAAGAATGCCGCGGCATCGACGCGCGTGAAGGCGGGTAGGATGGCGGTATTGCTGATGGAGGTGAAGCTCTTCGACTGGTGATAGACCCCGACCCCGGCCCCAAGGCGAGGGGTGAGGTCGTAGCGGGTCCACAGCGAAGCCTGCTGTTTGGGAACCAGCGGAACCTCGCGCCCGGCCGGGGCGACACTCGTCGTTTTGCGAATTGTCGCGTCCTGCAGCGCATAGCCCGCGCTGATCTGCCACTGTGCTGTGATCGCACCGCTAAGGCCGAGTTCGAACCCCTTACTGCGCTGAGCACCCGTCAGCACCGTCCGCGCGGCGTCGTTGGGGTCGGCCGCGCGGGTGTTGGTGCGGTCGAGCTGGTAGATGGCGGCCGTCAGGTTCAGCGTGGGCAGGATATCCCACTTGAGGCCAAGCTCGTAGTTGTCGAACCTTTCCGGTTCCAGCGCGGCGCTAGTGATATCGAGTGATGAGAATTGATCCCCCGACTGCGGCAGGAAGGACCGGCTATAGCTGGCGTATATCGAGACAGGTTGCACCCGCTTGAGCACCACGCCCACTCGGGGAGACCACAGGGTGTCCGTGCGGCTATAGCTCTGTGCGGCAACCAGGTCGTCGACGTTGAGCGTGAAGCGGTCGCGGCGAACGCCGCCGATGACATCGACATGGTCGCCGATCGAGATCTGGTCCTGCACGTAGAAGGCAGTGACGTCGGCGTTCGTGCGGACCGACCGGTAGCCGGTGTTGGCGGCGGTGCGCAGCGTAACCGGCGGCACCGTGATCGGGTCGGCCAACCCGACAAAGACGCGCCGCCCCCCATTGACGATATCGCCACCCCCGAAAAAGCCGTTGATCCGCTGGTTGCGCGTGCGCTGGTCGCTAACTTCGAAGCCGGCGAGCAGCACGTGGCGAACGGGGCCGGTGGTGACGGTCCACACAAGGTCGTTCTGGTTGAGCAGGTTCGTGCGCGTCGTGGGATCGCTATACGCTTCGAGGCCGACGCTGCGGACGCCGCCGCGCGGCGTGACCGGGGTTACCGCAAAGGCGTTCCGATAGAGCTTGTCATAATCACCGTACAGGATCCGGCTGGTCAGGGTCAGATTGTCGCTGAAGCGGTGCTCAACGCGGCCATTTAGGACCTTGGCCTCGAAATCGCTGACGTTGAACCCCGGCACACCGAAGAAGGTGTCGCGGACGCCGGTAAGCGGACGTGATGGGCTCGTGAGCGAGCCCTGGACGGCCGAGGGGACGCCTCGGTCGATCGTTCGCTTGTCGCTGTTATATTCGAAGCCCAGATCGATCCGAGTCGCACCGCCGAGCGAGAGCGCGACGGTCGGGTTGATCGCAACCCGGCGCCCGTCATAGAAGTCGCGATTGTTTCGGAACTCCTCGTAAACGGCGTTCATCCGGGTGGAGACGGACTCGCTGAGTGGCTGACTGATGTCGGCGTCGACATACCATGCGCCATATGTGTCCGCCGAACCGCTGCCGCTGATGAAGGCGTTGGCGACAGGGCGCTTGGTGACGCGGTTGATCACGCCCCCGCCGCCGCCGCGCCCGAAGATCATCGCGTTGGGACCTTTCAAAACCTCGATCCTCTCTGCATTGTAGAGGCCGCGATAATATTGCACGTCGTCACGCAAGCCATCGACGAAGAAGTCCGCGGTGCTGCTGTTCCCGCGCAGGATGATCTGATCGCGGTGTCCCTCACCTTGAGAGATTACGGCGCCGGGGACATAGCGTAGTACATCGGCAATAGAGCGCATCGCCTGGTCGTCGATCTGCGTTTCCGTGATGATCGATACCGCTTGGGGGACATCGTTGAGCTCGGTCGGTGTGCGCGTGGCGGTGCTGGTCGCATCGATCTGATAGCCGTCGCGGACGCCGGTCACGATGATCGTTTGCGAGGTGCTGCCGGGGCCCGGCAGGAACTGGTCTTGAGCCATTGCCGGGACGGTGAGCAGCCCGAAGCCGAGTGCAGTTCCAATACCAAGATTTCTCACCGTTGACCCTTTTGCGAATCTCTCTCACCAACGCAATAGGTGATTTGAGAGTGCGTCGCAATAGCCTTCGTGAGCAGCCCCCACCGGGTGGTCCGGGTAGATAGTTAGTGCATTGTCGTCTCCGCCGCCATTGCCGGGCGCAGGTGGAGCGAAGCGGAACCGGAGGCCGGCAATGGCGGCGTCGCCGCTTCTGGTGCGGGTGGGCGATAGCCCAGGCTGCTATGTGGCCGGATGGTGTTGTAGTGGCGCCGCCACGCCTCGATCAGCACTCTGGCCTCGGCGAGGCTGTAGAAGATCTCTCCGTTAAGCAGCTCGTCACGCAGCGAGCCATTGAAGCTCTCGTTGTAGCCGTTCTCCCATGGCGAGCCTGGCGTGATGTAGAGCGTGTTCACGCCGCCTTCTTCGGAGGCGTGCCGACGCGCGGCATCTACGACAACATGAAGACGGCGGTGACGAGCGTGTTCACGGGCAAGGAGCGGGTCTTCAACCGGCGCTTCCTGGTCATGGCCAACCATTACATGGTCGAGCCGACCGCCTGCTCACCGGCGTCGGGCTGGGAGAAGGGTCAGGTCGAGAACCAGGTACAGACCGCGCGCGGCCGCTTCTTCCAGCCACGCCTGCGATTTACCAGCCTCGAGGAGCTGAACGGTTGGCTGGAGGCCGAGTGTCGGCGCTGGGCCGACATGCACCGGCATCCCGAGCGGAAGGAACTGACGGTCGCCCAGGCATGGGCAGCCGAACGGGCGGTGCTCCAGCCTGTTGTCGCGCCCTTCGACGGCTTCCACGAGAGCGAGCATGCGGTAAGCGGCACTTGCCTCATCAGCTTCGACCGCAACCGCTACTCCGTTTCTGCCAGGGTGGTGCGACGTGCCGTTCAGGTCCGCGCCTATGCCGACCGCATCGTCGTGCGCTGCGACGGTGAAGTCGTCGCCGACCATCCCCGGTTCTTTGGCCGGGACCGGACCATCTACGACCCGTGGCATTATCTGCCGGTGTTGGCGACCAAGCCGGGCGCCCTGCGCAACGGCGCACCGTTCCAGGGCTGGGAGTTGCCGCCTGCGCTGTCACGGCTGCGGCGCAAGCTCGGCGCCGGCGACGACGCCGACCGGCGGTTCGTGCGGGTGCTGGCGACAGTGCTCGATGACGGGCTCGAGGCGGTGGAAGCGGCCGTGCGCGAAGCATTGCTGGCCGGCACCGCCAGCGACGACGTCATCGTCAACATCCTGGCCCGCAGGCGAGAACCGCCACGACCGCTAACCATTGTCACCCCCGAGGACCTGGCGCTGCGCCATCCGCCCCGCGCCGACTGCAACCGCTATGACAGCCTGCGAGGTCTCCATGCAGCGGCATGAGATGATGACGGCCATGACCGAGTTGGGGCTGAAGGGCATGGCTGGCGCCTTCGACGAGGCGGTCACCACCGGTCTCCAGCGCAAGCGCACGACCATGGAGGTCCTGACCGACCTGCTGCGTGCCGAGGCGACGCACCGCCATGCAGCGTCGGTCCGTTACCGGATGTCGGCCGCCAGGTTGCCCGCGGTGAAGGACCTCGACGCCTTCGTCTTCGATGACACCCCCATCAACGAGGGACTGGTGCGCTCGCTGTACAGCGGCTCGTTTCTTCCGGGCCAACGCAACGTCGTGCTTGTCGGTGGGACGGGCACAGGCAAGACGCACCTCGCCACCGCCATCACCACCAATGTGGTACGGGCCGGCGCCCGGGGGCGCTACTTCAACACGGTGGACCTGGTGAACCGGCTTGAGGAGGAAACGCGTCTTGGCAAGGCCGGCACGCTGGCAGCCCAGCTCTCCCGGCTCGATCTGGTGGTGCTCGACGAGCTTGGCTACCTGCCGTTCGCCCGCTCGGGCGGCCAACTGCTCTTCCACCTCGTCAGCAAGCTCTACGAGCAGACCTCGGTCATCGTGACCACGAACCTCGCCTTTGGCGAGTGGCCGACCGTCTTTGGCGACCCCAAGATGACCACCGCGCTGCTCGACCGCATTACCCACCATTGCGACATCGTCGAAACGGGCAATGACAGCTGGCGCTTCAAGCACCGCAGTTGACGCCCAGGACCACCGGCAGAGAACGCTTCGCGCTGGTTGCGCCTCCGGTCGGGCTACGCCCGCCCTACGCCGCAACCAGCGCGAACAAAGCGCCCGTCATACCCGTCACGCTGCTCGACGAAGGGGGTCCCTTTTGCACGCCGATAGGGGGTCCTTTTTGGACGCCGATTGACACCCGACATCATGGCGGCGCGTGAAGAAGTGCGCCAACGGCGTGCCTACGGCATTCTCTACCTGTCGAAAGGTCTCGGCGGAGCGGCACTGAAGGGGCGGCCCGGGGCGGGGGCGGCCTTGATCGTCAACGGGGCGTACTTCGTGCGTGCTGAAGGGATCGCCCGCGCGCTAGGCGATGTCGTGAGAGAGCAGGCGGTTGAAGTGACTGGGGCCCTCATCGCTCATCGCAGTGGGTCCGGCGCGACAATCGTCATGCAGCCGCTGTTCAACACCACCGGTGGTTATCGCGACTACGTGTTCCCGGCGATCGCCAACATCATACTTCAGCAAACGTTGCCCTTCGCGTCGGCGCGGCTGATCGCTGAACGACGTCGGCGTGGTGATTGGCAGCGCGACCGGGCAACTGCCCTCGGCACCTGGATAGCGATGACACTGATCGGCATCTTTGCCGGCCTGTTCGTGTTCGGGTTCGCGTTCTGGGTGCAGGACGTGCCACGCACCGGCAATGTGCCCGGCCTGCTGCTCGCCCTTCCTGTGTTCGCGGCCACGGTAGCCGCTCTCGGCCTCGTCGCGGGAAGCCTGTTCCGCAGCGGCGACGATACGTTGAAGCTCCTGATGCCGAGTAAGCGGTGCACCATTCCCACGGCGCGGGTGATCAGGCGGCCTTGGCGAGTTCTTCGTCGGCTGCTGGCGCGTGGTGTCGTAGCCATTCTGCGGGCAGCAGGTCATCGACTGGATCGCCGTCTTTGCGCAGGATGATGCGCGACAGGACGTCGGCGAAGTAGGTATGCGGATTGATGCGGAGGAGCTTGCAAGTTTCGACGAGGCTGGCGATCGCAGCCCAGTTTTCGGCGCCAAGATCATGGCCGGCGAACAGCGCATTCTTGCGCTGCAGGCTGACGGGGCGCATCGAGCGCTCGACATTGTTGTTGTCGATCTCGAGCTGGCCGTCATCGATGAACCGGATCAAGCCTGGCCAGTGGTTGAGCGCATAGCCGATCGCTTCCGGCAGCTTGGATGATCGCGACACGCGCGGCAGCTGGTTTTCGAGCCATTCCCTCAGGCTGATGACGATCGGTAAGGTCCGCTCTCGTCGGGCGGCGGCGCGCTCGGGCGGGCTTTGGCCTCTGATGTCCTTCTCGATCTGATAGAGGAGTGCGATACGCCGCAATGCCTCGTCGGCGATCGGCGCGTTGCCGCCCTTGGCGATGTCGGCAAAGCCGCGCCGCACATGCGCCCAGCAGAACACCAACGTTCCCGGACCACCTTTGCGATCGGGCTTCTCGATGTGCTTGTAGGCGCCATAGCCGTCGCATTGCACGAAGCCATGATAGCCACCGAGCAGCTCCTCGGCGCAGGATCGGCTGCGGCCGCTCATATAGGTATAGGCGACCGCCAGCATGCCGGTGCCGCCATGGCCACGATCGTCGCTGGCGATCGTCCAGAAGTACCCGGTCCTGGTCTTGCCCGTGCCGGGCGCCAGCACCTTGACGTGGGTTTCGTCGACGAACAGCCGTGCGCTGGTCAGAAGCTGGGTCTTGAGCAGCGCTGCGACTGGCTTCAGCACCATGGCGGCGCGTCCCACCCAGTTGGCGAGCGTCGCGCGATCGATCTCAATGCCATGCCGCCGCAACCCCTGCTCCTGGCGATAGAGCGGCATATGATCGGCGTATTTCGCGACCAACACATCGGCGACGAGCGCTTCGGTCGGCAAGCCGCCGGGAACAAGATGCGGCGGCGCTGGCGCCTGCACGACCCCGTCGCTGCAGGACCGGCACGCAAGTTTCGGACGGATCGTCACGATGACCTGATGACGCGCCGGGATCCGATCCAACCGCTTGGCGACGTCGCGACCGATCTCGTGGAGCGCGCCGCCACAACATGGGCAGCTCGTCGCCTCCGGCATCACGATCTGCTCGACGTGTGGCAGATGCGCCGGCACCGACGCGCGCCCGCCATCGGCGCGCTTTTCGCGTCGCTGGTCCGCACCGGTCGCTCCGACCGATTGCTCGGTCAGCGCTTCGGCTTCGCCGCACGCAATATCGCGATCTTCAAGCGCGAGCGCATATTGGTCGGGCGCGAGCTTCTCCGAGCGCGGACCATAGCGCCACCGCTGCAGTTCTTCGACGATGCGCTCGAGCCGCGCCTCGCGCTCGCGGAGCGCGACGACCATCGCCTTCAGCTTTTCGATGTCGTCAGGAAGATCGCCGCCGCCCGCGTTCATGGCCATTTTCTGGCATAATCGGGCACGCCGCGTAACGGTCATTCGACGAGCAGAGTCGCGCGCGCGACCTACTGCGCGGTCACTGGTCTGGGCACGCGCGGCACGTGCACCCGCGTCCATTGCAGGCCTTCGAACAGCGCTGATAATTGCGCGGCGGACAACCTCATCACGCCATTGGCGACGCGTGGCCACTGGAAGGCGCCGGACTGAAGGACTTTGCTCACCAGCACGAGCCCGCTGCCGTCCCACACCAGGATCTTGATCCGGTTCGCGCGCCTCGCGCGGAACACCCACGCCACGCCCGAGAACGGCTTGCCGGCAAGCTCATGCTCCACGAGCGCGGCAAGACCCGCCGCGCCCTTGCGGAAGTCGACCGGCTTGGTCGCGACCATGACCTTGAGCGGACCCGGGGGGATGATCATGCCGAGACCCGGACCGCCAGCAGCACCCGCTCGATGTGATCCGCGCTCACGCCGGCGGGCACGCGCACCGTCGCACCCTCCAGCGTGACAATGATCTCGCCCGCCTCGATCGCGGCCTGCGCGCTGTCCGGCGCACCCTCGACCACCGCCGGCACGAACGCGACCAGCTCCGTCGGCCGCATCCCCCGACGCCAACCATAAAGCTGCTGCGGCATCATACCATGACGCCGCGCCACCTCCGAGATGTTCGCTCCAGGCGCGAAGCTCTCCGCGACAACCCTCGCCTTGGCTTCCGCGCTCCACCGCCGCCGTCCCGCGCCTGCCGGGATCACATCCATCCGCTGCGGCCGCTTGCCACCGCTCGTTTCGAAACTGCTTTCGAAACTATTTTCGTCATCAGCCATGCCACGTCTCCCGCGGCATCATCATAGCGACCATCACCATCCCGAAAACGTGGGGAAGATTAGGCGCTTACGATGCCGACCTCGGTGCCGCTCGTCTTCCTGGCCGGCTTCGCATGGCCGCTCGATGAGATGCCGGGCTGGCTAGCGGCGATCGCCTGGTTCTCGCCGGCTACGGCCGCCATGCACCTGTTCATTCGCTTCAACCAGATGGGTGCTTCGATCGCTGAAGCCGCCACCCCGCTGTTGGTCCTGATCGGGTTGATGATCGGATACGGGGCGATCTGGTGCTTCGGTCGATCGCATGCCGGACGCGAGGATCCGACCAGCGATGCGGCGGGCTGATCGGTTGTATGTTGTTACGCAGCCGATGAGTTCGGATACCGCCCCGCCACGAAACACAGGCGACGGAGCGGTACCAATTGCCGAAATACGCCGGCGTCCCCTTTTCACAGACGACCTTGGCAGCGTGCAAGTGCCTCAAGGGTGTCCCACCACCACCTTCGAGAGAGAAGGTGTTGATCGGGTGAGGTGTAAGCGGCCAAACTGGAAAAGCCAAACTTCACGCCCTTCGCGCCGCCCCTCACGACAGCTTCAACATGCAAATCAGCATCAGGCTGATTCCGCCCAAGCAGAGGAGCGACAGCACCACCGCCAGCGTGACCCGTCCGCAAGCGTTGGCGACGGTGCGGATATCGACCCCGAGCGCCGCCATGGACACCACGGTCAGGAACGTCGCGGTATGTCCGATCGGCGCGACCGCGATGGTGGGCACCAGCCCGATCGATCAGTCGTTCGTTTCGAGATCTGGCCGATGACGAGCGTGGACAGGCGCTTGTCCGATCGATGATCACGCTGTCGCACGATCTCGGCTACCGGGTCGTTGCCGAGGGCGTCGAGACCGCCGCAGCCGCGGCGATCCTGGCCGAGTTGGAATGTGAGGAGGCGCAGGGTTACTATTTTGCCCGTCCGATGGAGGAAGAAGCGCTGCGGCTATGGCTCGTTGCCTCTCCGTAAGAATCATCCGTTGCAGCCTGACTGACACCTAGATCTGCCGACATACTTGGTTGCAAGCTGATCGACACCGCCGCTGAACATAATCCACAGCGGCGGCGGCGATCGGCATCGATGAGCGTCCTGTTCCCGGTTGTTCCGCTAATCAGCCGTGCGGCCGCATGACAACCTTGATTACACCTTCCTGCTTGTCACGGAACTTCGCGTACATCTCGGGCGCGTCCTCAAGACTGGCCGGATGCGTGATCACAAAGCTGGGATCGATCTCGCCCGCGACGATCTTATCCAGTAGCGGCTTGGTGTAACGTTGCACGTGGGTCTGCCCAAGCTTGATCGTTAGTCCTTTGTTCATCGCTGCACCGATCGGAAGCTTGTCACCCATCCCGACGTAGACGCCGGGCACGGAGACCGTGCCGCCCTTGCGGCAGCTCATGATCGCCTGCCGCAGGACGTGGACGCGATCAGTGGCGAGCATCATGCTTGCCTTCACCTTGTCCATGACCGCGTCCGCCGCCCCGTGCGCGGCCGCCTCGCAGCCGACAGCATCGATGCAGCTGTCGGGGCCCCGGCCCTTGGTTCGCGCCTGCAGCTCGTCATAGACATCGGTTTCGGCGAAGTTAATTGTCTCAGCGCCACCGGCCTCCGCCATGGCGAGTCGCTCGGGCACCTCGTCGATCGCGATCACGCGGCCGGCGCCCATCATCAGCGCGGAGCGGATGGCGAACTGGCCGACCGGACCGCAGCCCCAGATCGCGACGGTGTCGCCATGCTCGATCTGCGCATTCTCGGCGGCCATGTAGCCGGTCGGGAAGATATCCGATAGGAAGAGGGCCTGCTCATCGGTAACGTTGTCGGGTATCTTGATCGGACCGACATCCGCCATCGGCACGCGAAGATACTCAGCCTGGCCGCCGCAGTAGCCGCCCAGCATGTGGCTGAAGCCGAACAGCCCGGCGGGCGAATGGCCCATCGCTTTGGCGGCCATTTCGGCGTTCGGATTGGTTTGATCACAGGCCGCAAACAGACCCTTCTTGCAGAACCAGCACTCGCCACAGCTGATGGTGAACGGCACCACTACCCGGTCCCCGATCTTGAGGTTGGTGACCTCGGACCCGAGCGCCACGACCTCGCCCATGTTCTCGTGGCCGAGGATGTCGCCGGCCTCCATGGTGGGCTGGTAGCCATCCAGCAGGTGAAGGTCCGACCCGCAGATCGCGCAGGCGGTTACTTTGATGATCGCATCGCGCGGGTGCTTGATCTCGGGATCCGCGACGGTGTCGACACGGACATCGCCTTTACCGTGCCAGCATAGTGCGCGCATGTCGTTTCCTCATCTGAGTGGATGTCCCTGTCGTCAGGGCCATGTCTATGACGCTCAACGCCTTGAGCCGCGGCATGGGTCCCCGTCTATTTGATTCGTTTACATCAACGAGCGGCCGTAAAACGGCCGTACGGCCAGCGGGTTGAACGCAGACGGCATGCCCGGCTTGAAAGCCAGCAAGATAATGAAGTGGGTCGCCCAGGCCGTGCAGCCGGCCGACGCGATGGTGACAGGTTCCCACAGGCTGCGCGTCTTCCGCCCTGAGCGTACGGCATGGTCGGCCAGGGCAAAGGACGCATAGATACCGCAGAGGCAAACCAGGCCCGCGAGCAGCACCAACCACGGATCGTGGTCGTGCCGGACGCAGTCGAAAACCTGTACGACCTGGGAGTACATCATGCTCGGCTAACGGCAAGGCGTTAAGACATCCTCAACCGGTCCATATCGGCTTTCCCTGGCTGTGATCCAGGACCAAGGAAGCCGCAGTCGGGTTCTGCGCAGCCATGAACACTTACGTTGCCGAGCCCGCGCCTGTCGTTCGAACCGGCGACCATGCTCGACTGACATAACTTGATTTCGCTCCTCCGGGTCGGTTCCCAGTCGCTACAAAGATTTATGCCTCGCACCGCCGTGGCGCTGGTGGCATTAAGGGCATGATCGGAGGATTACGTCCATGGCACGCAAGAGCATCAAAAGCGACGCGGTGAAACTCAAGGGCGAGACGGCCAAGAAGGCACCACCGCTGCCGGCGGGTGCCGACCAGCCGACGAACTATGCCGAGCAGCAGGGCCATGGCGGCGAAACCCGCCAGACGACCTCGGACGCGGCACTTACCATGACCACGCAGCAGGGCATCCCGATCGCGGACGCCCAGAACAGTCTCAAGGCGGGTCTGCGGGGCCCCACGCTGCTCGAGGACTTCATCCTCCGCGAAAAGATCTTCCATTTCGATCACGAGCGCATCCCGGAGCGCGTCGTCCACGCACGCGGCTATGGCTCGCACGGCGTGTTCGAGCTGACCGACAGTCTGGCCGACTACACCCGCGCCGACGTGCTGAGCACGGTCGGGCAGCAGACGGAGGTGTTCGTCCGCTTCTCAACGGTAGCGGGCAACAAGGGCTCGCGCGATCTGGCGCGCGACGTGCGCGGCTTCGCCGTCAAGATGTACACGAAGCAGGGCAACTGGGACATCGTCGGCAACAACATCCCGGTGTTCTTCATCCAGGATGCCATCAAGTTCCCCGATCTGGTCCATGCGGCCAAGCAGGAGCCCGACCGGGCGTTCCCCCAGGCGCAAACCGCACACGACAATTTCTGGGATTTCGCCAGCCTCACCCCGGAAGCCTGGCACATGATCATGTGGATCATGTCCGATCGCACGATCCCCCGCTCCTTCCGCACGATGGAGGGCTTCGGCGTCCACAGCTTCCGCCTGGTGAACGCGGAAGGCAGGTCGACCTTCGTCAAGTTCCACTGGAAGCCGCGCCAGGGGCTCCAGTCGGTGCTGTGGAACGAAGCGGTCAAGATCAGCGGCGCCGATCCCGACTATCATCGCCGCGATCTCTGGGAGGCGATCGAGAGCGGTGACTTCCCGCAATGGGATCTCGGCGTCCAGCTGTTCGATCAGGAAACCGCCGACAAGCTTCCCTTCGACCATCTCGACTCGACCAAGCTCATCCCCGAGGAGGACGTGCCGGTCCGCATCGTCGGTACGCTCACGCTTAATCGCAACGTCGACAACTTCTTCGCCGAAACCGAGCAGGTCGCCTACTGCACGCAGAACATCGTGCCGGGCATCGACTTCAGTGACGACCCGCTGCTGCACGGCCGCAACTTCTCCTATCTCGATACCCAGCTGAAGCGGCTCGGCAGCCCGAACTTCACCCACCTGCCGATCAATGCCCCGCGCTGTCCGGTGATGAACTTCCAGCAGGACGGCCACATGGCGATGCGCAATCCGAAGGGGCGCGTGAACTATGAGCCGAACAGCTGGGGCGCGGAAGGCGGTCCGCGCGAGAACGCGGAGATCGGCTTCACCAGCTTCCCCGCCGAGGTTCAGGGGACCAAGCAGCGGATTCGGTCCGAAACCTTTGCCGATCATTACAGCCAGGCGCGGCAGTTCTATCTCAGCCAGCAGCCGATCGAGCAGAAGCACATCGGCGACGCGCTGGTGTTCGAGCTGTCGAAGGTAGATCGTGTCGACATCCGGGCCCGGGCGGTCAGCCACCTGCGCAACATCGACGAGGATCTCGCCGCTACCGTTGCGGACGGGCTCGGCCTTGACCTGCCGGACGCCGCCAAGGCGGCCAAGCCGACGCTAGACCTGCCGACATCGTCGGCGCTCTCGATCGTCGCCAACGGCCCGGCGAATTTCGCCGGGCGAAAGATGGGCCTGCTGCTGACCGATGGGTCGAGCGCCGAGCTGTTCAATGCGCTGACGAAGGCGCTGGAAGCCGAAGGCGCGGTCTGGGAGGTGGTCGCGCCGAAGATCGGCGGGGTCACGCTCGACGACGGCACCAAGGTCGCGGCCAAGCAGAAGATCGACGGCGGACCTTCGGTCCTGTTCGATGCCGTCGCGGTGCTCCCGTCCGAGGAGGGGGTTGCGATGCTCGCCAAGGATGCGGCCTCCAAGGACTTCGTGGCGGACGCGTTCGGCCACTGCAAGTTCATCGGCTACACCGATGCAGCCGCCACGTTGTTCGACGCTTCTCGGGTGCCGGAGCTTGACGATGGCTTCGTAGCCCTAAGCAAGAGCAAGGACGTCAAGGCGTTCGTCACGACCTGTCGTGACCTCAGGTTCTGGGCTCGGGAGATGAAGGTCGATCTCGACGCGGCGGCCTGACGACCCTGGCGGGAGCGGCAGGTGGACGTCCTGCCGCTCCACTTAACGGCAAGCCTCATATCGCACGGACGTGGGACGTGCTGCCTCGCTCGCGTTCAAGGGGATCGGGGCACACCGTCGGCGCGGGCCGCGGTGACGACCCAGCGGCGGGTGCGGCGCACGGTGCGAACCGTCCAACGACGCCCGGTCTCTGCGAGGAACCGGGCGTGGATTCCTGCCGCGTGCTGGGCGAAGTCGTAGTAGTCGATCCTGTGGTGCGCGAGCACGATGGTGCCGTCTCCCCGCAGGCGAGCGGCCATCTCACGCGCAACCCGGGCCATCTCTCGCGCTGAGAGGTAATACAGGATCTCGGCGATCACGATCACGTCATAGACGAGACGTGGCGGTCGACCGGGGAGCACGAGCAGCGATGCGCACGCACGAGGCCAGGCGGCGACGGCGCGTGCCGTCAGGTCGACCCCCTCCCTCGTGCCCTCGGTCGCATCGAGGCACAACGCCATCCTCGCGATCGCGGCACTGTTGGATCCGTTGCCGCTGGCCAGCTCCAGCACCCGTCCGACCGGTCGGTGACCTATCGCGTGCAGGATCGCGGCACGCTTCACCGCCTCGTCACGGGCGGTGAAGGTGCGCCAGGGATCGTCGTCGCCGGCGAACTTGGCGGCGAACCCGGCAAGATCGATCGGGCTCGTCACTTCGAACCCGGCCGGTAGCGCTCGACCGGACGAGCAAAGGCCGCAAGCTCGTGTCTCGCGATCGTGAAGCCTGCTGGATCATCGGAAACGGCGCCGAGCTGCGTCCGGTAGACGCGGATCAGCGACCGCTTAACCGGAACTCCTCCGGGCACAGCGATGCGCCATGCCGGTCCGGACCTGTCCGGGCGAGGCGGCCACACGCGGTAGGTCAGCCGACCGGCGCCACCCGGGCATCGGGCGACGGCCGCTGCTACGGCGCGGTGATCGGGATGGTCGTCATCGCAGGCCGGTCCGACGATGAGATCGAGATCCCGGCATCGTGCGACCTGGCGGCGCAGCGCGCGATAACAGCGTCCCGGGATCGAGGGCAACTGGCCATCGGGCAGATTGAGGAACGAGACGTCGCCAGCAACGATGCCGAGACGACGTAGCGCATGAAGGCTCTCACGCTGGCGCGCCGCGACCAGTCGCGCTCTCGGCCATTGTCGGCTGCCCCGGTGAGACGCGGCACCATCGGTCACGACCGCAACCCGGACCCGAGCTCCATGGCGGCGAAGCCGCGCAATGAGGCCTGCCGCGCCGATGACCTCGTCATCCGGGTGCGGGGCGATCACCAGCGCGACACGTACGTTTCGCAGCGGGATCCTCACAGAATGGGGTCGAGGATGTGCTCGGCGACAGCCTGGCCGACGCGAAAGCGATGCGCGTCGGGCGCAGGCTGGCGCAGGTACACCATGAGATCGGCGATCTTTGCCGCCAGCGGATGCGATAGGAACAATCCCTGCAGCCCCACCGCCTCCTGCGCGATCGTCAGGGCGCGCTCGGCAGAGCCGGCGATCGATAGCCGCGCAGCGGACACCCGGGCGAGGCGTTCCGCATCCGTCCCGCTGAACCAGGCGCCCGCCGTGTCGCGGATGCTCGCCGCTGCACCCTGGGCAAGCAGGAACAGGTCGGCGAGGCGCGATGCCTGGAACGGATCGGAAGCGCGCTCGTGGGTGGTCAGGTGGTCACGCACTGCATCGAGCAGGCCGGCGATGCCCCCGGCATGAACCGCGGCGAAGCGCAGCGCGCCTCCGCTGAAGAACGGCTCCCGCGCATAGCTGCCGGGCTCGCCGATACGGCCGTCTTCACGGATCACAGAGCCGGACCAGCGCACCAGATGTGTCTCCGAGCGCTGCATGCCGATCGTCTGCCACCACTCCCGATCGATGGCAGGCGGATCGGCATCCAGGTCGAGCAGGAGCAGCTGCGGCCCGCGTTCGCTATCCGCAGTTACCAGCGCGTGAGTCAGTATCCCCGCCCCCGATGCATAGCCCTTGCCGCCGGTCAGCCGTCCGCCGGTAAGCACCAGCGACTCACCCGGCAGGCCCGCATTCCACACACCCAGCATCGCTCCCGCAGCGATCCGCGCCCGCAACGCAGCGACCTGGGACGACGTGCCGTATCGAAACACGATTTGCACCGCATCGACATGCCCCTCCAGCAGGCGCCCGATGGGGAGATCCCGGCGTCCCGCAGCGTAAAGAGGGCGGAGCAGGTCCAGATATGCCTCGGGCGTCGTCGGATCGCCGGCGGGGTCGGTCACCCACCCTGCCGCGACGATCGCATGGCGCAGAGCTTTGGTCGTCGTCATACCGCCTGCTCGCAAAGCTGGTGCTCGAGCGTTGCCAGGGCATGCTCGGCCTCGGCGAGGGTGACGTCGGGTATATCGGGCAGCGCCGGCACGACACGCATGGCGAACGCCTCTGCGTTGGGGCAGTCGCGCGCGACGCCGATCACATGGTCACCGGTCAATCCGATACGGTCGCCGAAGCGAGCTGCGACAAAGGAATCGGGGAGCCCGGCCCAGATGCGGCGCGCCTCCGCCTGCTGTCGGTATTGCCATGCCGCCCCTCGGGGATGCGGCATTGAGGGTGCCCCGTGATGGTCGATGGCACTGAGCGCAGCCGCCATGCCGCCCGGCGCCCGGCCGAGCCGCCGTGAGGAGGTCGCAACCACCATGCCGGGATCGCGGCGCACGCGAAACCCGGCGCGCCCGGCATCGTCGAGCAGGGCGGCGTCCTCGCCGCATGGCACCGGCTGGAAGCCACCCAGTGCCTGATAGGCTCCGGGTCGGAAGGCCATGTTGGCGCCTCCCGAGCAGTGGGAGCCGGTCGGACTGTCCCACGGAACGGGGTCGACCGATCGTCGGTAGGCGTGAAGCCGATCGAGGTAGCGCTCGACCCTCCCCTGCACCGGATCCCGCTCCGCTGCGATCCGGACGATTCGCCCGGCGACAAGGTCGGCCGAGGCCAGGCCCTGCAGTGCCGCCCTGACCCAATCGGCACGGGGCTGGCTGTCGGCGTCGGTCGTCAGGAGAATACCGTGGGGCGTGCTCGTCGCATGATGCAGGCCGAGGGCGATGGCGGCCCGGCGGGCACGACCGGCATTGGCATCAGGGCACGGGTCTCCCTGAGCCACCGTGAACGGAAGGGCCATGCGACCAGCATGCTCGAGTATTACCTGCTCGCTCGCATCCGAGCAATCATCAAGGAGGAAGAACACGGCAGCCTCGACGTCGCCCAGGTCCAGTCGCCCGATCGCCTCCAGCAACTTCGGTAACGCAGTCTCCTCGTTGCGGACCGGAACACAGATCGCAGCTGACACAGGTCGCAACGGCACCCCCACCATCAGTTTCGCAGGACCGGCGACCCTGCCTTGCAGGACTGTAGGTGATAAACGCCGGTTTCGATAGCTGCTCGCGGTGATGCAAGATGCCAGATCGTAATGCAGGACTACAGGTTTGCTCGATTTCGACCGAGAGATCGGCGTCGGGTAGGTAGCCGTCGCGGTTCGCGCCGGGCATCTACAGACTGCAGTTCGACATGTCGGGCTACCCGAACGGAAAGCGGCGCCATTCTTCCCCGAGATCGAGCTCGTGTTCCGCGTCATCGATCCTGCCGCGCACTACCATGTCCCCGTCGTGGTCAGCCCCTACGGCTACTCCACCACCCGGGGCAACTGACCACCAATCACGCCTCGATCCCTGCCTCGAACATCGGCTTGTATAGCTCGTGCTCGAGCGAGCGCAGGTACCGGTCGAGGCGGTCGACCAGCGCTGCGACGTCCGCAGCACTCCGCTTGGGGTGAAAGGCCTAGGCGAGATCGGCATCGTCGGCACCGCCGCTGCGATTGCTAACGCGATCTATCACGCGACCGGTAAGCGGGTGCGGTCCCTGCCGATCACGATCGATAAGATCCTGGATTGATTAGCCGATGTGAGCATCCGCCTCGCCGGGTCTATAGCCGGTCTCAACCATTCTCCGGTTCTTGGCCTGGCTTGTAGCTGGGCTTTGCTGGCGGAACGATATAGCTCAACGTAACGATCCCCGCGACGATCAGTCCAGCACGCCAATTCCAGATTGCCAGGGCAAAGGCTGCCCAATAGGCTCCGGCGGTGACGGCGAATTTGAGGGTTGTTCGCCTGAGGTAGGCGTCTGTCAGGCGCTGGTCTGGAAGCCCCCTCGCGGTTGCATAGACCCAACGCACGAACCACCACGTCGCCGGCGCCGCTGCCACGCCCAGATAGGCCAAAACGGCGGTCTTGCTTTCCGCGTCACCGCCGAGATGCTCGATGAGCGGCCGCGCAGGAAATGGCGTGATGCTGACAGCGGCAAGAAAGCCGATGCTGAGCAGATTGTAGCCATGATCGGTTTTTTGCAGAAGCTTGCCGGTGAAGTGGCTGGAAGCCCAGTAAAGACCGATCAGGATCACGCTAAGGGCGTAGGCGGCATATTCCGGTGCCAGCTTTAGGTATGCCGCTGCCAGGTCGCCGTCAGTCGGCTCTGGTGCGTGTAGTTCGGTCACCGGGAGGGTGATGGCAATTGCCAGCACCGCGTCCATGAATGCCTCGAGGCGGTCCGATTTGCGTTCGGTTGCTTTGAAAGACGATGTCGCCATCTGACGCTACAGCATTTCGAGTGGGCGACGGCCCGCTGGCCGGGGAAATGCCGCATCGAGTGTCGCAAGGTCGGCGTCGGAGAGGACGATATCTGCGGCAGCGCGGTTCTCCCGCACATGTGCAATCGAACTCGCTTTCGGGATGGCGATAAGGCTATCGTGGCGCAACGTCCAGGCAAGTGCGACCTGCGCAGGGGTTCCGCCAACCTGGGCCGCTACTTTGTCGAGGGCGGGATGGCTTGAGAGGCGTCCCTGCTCGACGGGACTATACGCCATCACTGGCACGTTGTGCTGTGCGAGCCACGGCAACAAGTCCAACTCAGGGCCTCGACGGACGAGATTGTATAGGATCTGATCGGTCACGCAGCCATCCCCGCCGGCAGCGACAAGTTCGCCCATATCGTCGGTATCGAGGTTGCTGACACCCCAATGCCGAATCTTTCCTGCCGATTTCAGCGCCTCCATTGCCTCTATCGTCTCAGCGAGCGGCACCGATCCACGCCAGTGGAGCAGGTAGAGGTCGAGCCGATCGGTGCCGAGCCGCTTCAGGCTCGCCTCGCACGCACCGGCAAGGCGGAAGCGCGATGCGTTCTGTGGATACGCCTTGCTGACGAGGAACAACTGGTCGCGACGATCGCCGAGCGCTTCGCAGATCAGCGTTTCCGCCGCACCATCGCCATACATTTCAGCGGTATCGATGAGCGTCATGCCCAGCTCGACACCGGTGCGCAGCGCGGCGATCTCATCGGATCGCCGTTCGGCACGTTCGCCCATCTTCCAGGTGCCTTGACCCATCGAAGGAACCACTTCCCCGCCGGGCAATGTCACGTGTTTCATGTGCTTTTGTCCTATGAGATGAGTTCGACTGTTCGGTCGCGGGAGGCGGATTGGCAGATGACCACCATGTAGCGATCATATCGCGGCCGGCCATCGATCGAGTGCCATTTTGGCGATGGAGAGCAGTTCGTTGATCGTAGCGCCGTCGCGCGCCTGAACGGACATGCCTTCCATGACCGTATTGATGAATTTGCCCAGCACGGCCGGATCGGAGTTGGCCGCAAGCTCGCCCTGCGCGGCGCCGCGTTGCAGACGCTCGATCAGGAGGGCCTCCGCCGCGATGCGCTTGTCGCGCAGCAGGCATTCGATGGCGGCGGACGCCGGCGAAACGGCTGCCGCTGCCGAATACATGAAGCAGCCGGCCGGCGTTTCAGGTTCCGAGAATGATGACGCCGCTCGTTCCAGCAGGCCTTTGACGGCCTCGTAGGTGGACAATGCCGGATCGTTGATGGGTGCATAGAGGTGGACGCTGAACGTCGCGGCGTAGCGCTCGATCACCGCCGCAAACAGCCCCGCCTTGTTGTCAAACGCTGCATAGAGACTGGCAGCGGCGACGCCAGTCTCCGCCACCAGATCGGCCATCGATGTCGCTTCGTAGCCGCGCTGCCAGAACAGCCGCACCGCCTTGTCGAGCGCAGCGTCAGTGTCGAACACACGAGGGCGACCTGCGCGGCGACGGGCTTTCGTCTCTGTCATCTCTGGTGCATGATATGGAACGATCGATAAATAATATCTTGAAACGGGTGGTCTTCTCCCTTACAGAACGATCATTCAATAATCAAGGAATCTCCAATGAGCCGCATCGTCCGTATCCACGAATATGGCGACGCCAGCGTCCTCAGGATTGAAGATGTGGCCGTCCCCGCGCCCGCGGCCGACGAAGTGCAGATCGCGGTGAAGGCGATAGGCATAAACCGCGCCGAGGTGATGTTCCGCAACCATGCCTACCTTCAGGAAGCCGAGTTCCCGAGCCGCCTTGGCTATGAGGCTGCCGGCACTGTCGTTACGGTCGGCGCGGACGTGACCGGGTTTGCGGAAGGCGAAGCCGTCAGCGTCATCCCCCCGCTCGATATCGCGCGCTGGGGCACTTATGGCGAGGTCGCCAACGTGCCCGCCCGCCTCGTCGTCAAGCATCCGGCGGCGCTGTCGTTCGAGGAAGCGGCGGCCGTGTGGATGCAGTATGTCACCGCCTGGGGTGCGCTGGTGGAGCAGGCGAAACTCGGCGAGGGCGATTTCGTCATCGTCACTGCTGCCTCCAGCAGCGTCGGCCTTGCTGCCTTCCAGATTGCGCGGATGGTCGGCGCGACGGTAATCGCGACGACGCGTACCGGCGCCAAGCGCCAGGCCCTGATCGATGCCGGTGCACATCATGTCGTCGCAACCGGGGAAGAGGATCTGGTAGCGAGGGTGATGGAGATAACCGATGGTCAGGGTGCGCGCGTGGTGCTCGATCCGGTCGGAGGCCCGTCGTTCGAGCCGCTGACCGAGAGCATGGCACGCGGCGGCATCCTGCTCGAATATGGCGCGCTCAGCGGCGAACCGACGCCGTTCCCGTTGTTCTCCGTGCTGGGCAAGAGCCTCACGCTCAAGGGGTATCTCTACAGCGAGATCGTCTCGGACGATGCCGCCCTCGATCGTGCCAAGGCGTTCATCGTGGCGGGTCTGGAATCGGGCGCGCTCAAGCCGCGGATCGCGCGCACTTTCCCGCTCGACGCAATCCAGGACGCTCACCGCTTCCTCGAATCGAACGACCAGATCGGCAAGGTCGTCGTTACGGTCTGACCGGCATACCGGGGGAGTGAGCGATCGCTCCCCCACGAATTTGCGCTGACGCAACGGCCTCGCACCAGCAATCGGTTTAACTCAACGAGGGTATCCCAACATGAAATCTCGCGCCGCTGTAGCCTTCGAGGCGGGCAAGCCACTCAAAATCGTCGAGATCGATGTCGCCCCACCCCGGAAAGGCGAAGTCCTTATACGGGTGACGCACACCGGTGTGTGCCACACCGACGCGTACACGCTGGCGGGGAGTGATCCGGAGGGTGTTTTCCCGGTGGTTCTGGGCCACGAGGGCGCGGGCATCGTTGTCGAGGTCGGGGAAGGCGTCACCAGCGTCGGGCCGGGCGATCACGTGATTCCGCTCTACACCGCCGAGTGCGGCAAGTGCGACTTCTGCCTGTCGGGCAAGACCAACCTGTGCGTCGCTGTCCGCGAAACGCAGGGCAAGGGCTTGATGCCCGATGGGACCACCCGCTTTTCGTACAATGGTCAGCCCCTCTATCATTACATGGGCTGTTCAACCTTCAGTGAATATACTGTCGTCGCCGAAGTCTCGCTCGCCAAGATCAATCCCGAGGCAAACCCCGAACATGTCTGCCTGCTCGGCTGCGGCGTCACGACCGGCATCGGCGCAGTCCACAATACCGCCAAGGTCCAGCCCGGAGACTCCGTCGCCGTGTTCGGCCTCGGCGGCATCGGCCTCGCGGCGATTCAGGGTGCGCGCCAGGCGAAGGCGGGTCGCATCATCGCCATCGACACCAATCCATCCAAGTTCGAGCTGGCACGCCAGTTCGGTGCGACCGAGTGCATCAACCCCAAGGACCATGACAAGCCCATCCAGCAAGTGCTGATCGAGATGACGGGCTGGGGCATCGATCATACCTTCGAGTGCATCGGCAACGTCCACGTCATGCGCGCCGCGCTTGAATCAGCGCACCGTGGCTGGGGTCAGTCGATCGTGATTGGCGTTGCCGGCGCGGGCGAGGAAATCTCCACCCGACCATTCCAGCTCGTCACGGGCCGCGTATGGAAGGGGTCCGCTTTCGGTGGCGTCAAGGGACGGACACAGCTCCCCGGCATGGTCGAGGATGCGATGAGAGGCGATATCGATCTGGCCCCATTCGTAACCCACACGATGGGTTTGGAGGAGATCAACGAAGCCTTCGAACTGATGCACGAAGGCAAGTCGATCCGCACGGTCATTCACTACTGACCCGCCGATCCGAAGCGGCGCGAGGCGCTCGGATCGACAACTCGGCCGTCATCATGGCCCGACCCCGGCCATGATGAAGCGCGCTCTGGCAAATGGGCAACCCGTCGCAATGCGGTAACAAGCGCCGAAGTACGGTCGTTACATGCCGATAGCGGCACGGACCAGGGCCGCCTGGCCCAGGCGCTTACCAGCGGAGTGTGTGTGGCCTCGTCGCGCGACCCAACGGGGAAAATGGTTTTGTCGTAACCTTTGTCCAATGCTGGAAAAATATTCCAAAGGTGCCGAATATCGGGTCAGCCTGACCTTTGGATGTATTGAGTCGGAAAAGCATTCATCTGTTACCCGACTGTGATGAACCTTGGACCGCACGGGCGGTTAGGGCAGGAAGACTGAATTGAAGAGCAAGGATATTCACGCGACGACGCCGGCCACCGATCATGGGCATACAGGGCCGCCCGCTTGCGTGCAGGTTCGCGGCGCGCGCCAGAATAACCTCAAAAATATTGACGTCGATGTACCGCGCGACGCCTTCGTGGTGTTCACCGGCATATCGGGCTCGGGCAAGTCATCGCTCGCGTTCGGCACCCTTTATGCCGAAGCGCAGCGGCGTTATCTGGAATCGGTTGCGCCCTATGCCCGTCGCCTGATCGACCAGGCCGGCGTGCCGGAGGTCGACGCGATCGACGGTTTGCCGCCTGCGGTCGCGTTGCAGCAGCAGCGCGGCTCGGCCAACGCGCGATCCTCGGTCGGCAGCGTGACGACGCTCTCCAGCCTGGTGCGGATGCTCTATTCGCGCGTCGGCGAATATCCGCGCCATCAACCCATGCTCTATGCGGGGCTACGACACGAAAGTGTGACCAGCGTACGCCAAGCGTGAACGATAGGCGAACACGAAGCCGCGTCATGCAGCGAGCAACGATGTGGGTGTGCGTAGCGGCCTGAGCTGGCCGACCGGAGGGCGGTCGTCGGTGTTCCAGCGGTAGTCGCCGGTGAGCGAGATATGCTCCCACCCGAGCGGTGCGATGTGGCGGGCAGTTTCAGGAGGCACGGCCATGCCGGCGATGGCCTGTTCGAGGTAGCGGGTGTTCCACAGGATGATGGCGGCTACGAGCAGGTTGAGGCCGGAGGCGCGGTAGGTCTGGTTTTCGAACCGGCGGTCCCGCAGTTCGCCGAGCTGATTGAAGAACAGCGCTCGGGCGAGCGCGTTGCGCGCCTCTCCCTTGTTGAGTCCGGCCTGGGCACGCCGGCGCAGGTCGATGTCGCGCAACCAGTCGAGCATGAAAATCGAGCGTTCGATCCGCCCGACCTCACGCAATGCCAGCGCAAGGCCGTTCTGACGTGGATAGGCGGACAACCGGCGCAGCATGGCGGAGGCGGTGACGGTGCCGCTGCGGATCGAGGTGACGAGGCGGAGCAGTTCGTCCCAATGGTCAGCGACGTGGCCGACCGCGACCGGATCGCCGGTCAGTCCGACGAGCAGCGCCCCGGCATCCTGCTGCGGCAGCAGATGCAGGCGTCGTTCCTTCAGATCCCGCAAACGCGGCGCGAAGCGGTAGCCGAAGAACGGCATGAGGCCAAATACATGGTCGGAGGCCCCGCCGGTATCGGTGTAATGCTCTTCGATCGACAGACCGGTGGCATGGTAGAGCAGCCCGTCGAGGACATAGGGCGCCTTGCCCGCTGTCGCCGCGATCACCCTGCTCGCAAACGGGTCATATTGATCCGAGATGTGGGTGTAGAAGCTGACGCCGGGTTCGTTGCCGTTACGCGCGTTGATGTCACCGATCGCAGCCCCGCGCCCACCGGCGTGAAAGAGCTGGCCATGCGCTGCGCCATAGGCGCTCTCGCTGACGTGCCAGTCATGCAGATGTGCGAGCTGGCGCAGGGTGGCCGCTTGGCAGGTATCCGCCATGCGCGTCAGGCCGAGATTGATGCCGTCCGCCAGGATCACGGTGAGAAGCGCGTTACGATCATCGGCCGGTCGACCGGAGCGGCGATGAGTGAAGCATTCGGAAAAGCCGGTCCAGCCATCGACCTCCAGCAACAGATCGGTGATCTTCACGCGCGGCAGGCGGTCGTAGACCATGCGCCGCACGTCCTCTGTACTGGGCGGGGTTACGGCCTTGAGCGGCGAGATGACGAGCCCGCCGGCGTCGAGCCGTACCTGGGGCAGTTCCCCCTGCCGGGCGAGCGCCGTGACTTGTTCGATCGCGGTATCGAGGCGGGCACGGCGACCGGCAATGAAGGTATCGAAGTCGGTGTCGATCGCCAACGGTAACGGCCCGCGCTCGCGTAGCGCCGCAAAGGTGGCGGGCGGCAGGAGGTAGCTGTCGAAAGCACGATACTGGCGACTTTCCTCTACCCATATGTCGCCGGCACGCAGCCGATCGCGCAACTGGGTGAGAGCGCACAGTTCATAGGCTGCGCGGACGACCTGCCCGTCGCGCAGCACAAAAGGCCGCCACGATGGCGGCACGAAGCGAAGCGGTGGATTGTCGGGCAAGCGTCGCCTGCCGGTCCGATAAACCTCACCGACAATCCGGACCGCATCGAGCAGCCCCTGCACAGGACCGGCACCTTGGAAGGTGAAGGCGTTGAGGAGCGGCCCGATCACCGGGCGCAGCGAACGATGCCGGTCGATCAGCTCGGCAGTACGATCGGTCGTCTCCGGCGCGACCAGTATCTCCGCTTCCCCGACCGCCGTTCCCAGTTTCTCCCAGTCGATCGCCATCGCGGCAAGCGAGTCCAAGCCTTGCGCCCGTGCATCGATCAGCAGGCGGCAGGAGCCGGTGAGCAGGCGCAACTGTGCCTGGAGCGCGCGGATCGTACCCAGCGCCTTGTCGCGCGTCCGGTTCTCGGCGCGCCGCATCATGCTGCCGAGCAGCTTGTCCGTCATCGCCAGCACCGCATCGGCGAGGCTCTCACGAAGCCGCAGCGCGGCTGCCGCCAGAACGGCATGGCGGCGCCGGTCGGGCAGTTCCGCCAGATGCTGCGATGTGATCCGCACCGCCTCGTCGGCGATGCGGTCGAAGGCCGCGGTCGGGATCGTAGCGGCCCGCGCCGGGGCCAGTCCGATCGCCCGGACATGATCCAGTCGTTCGAGCAGGCGCATGACGTTGCGCGGTGCCGGCGACAGCGGCGGGTTGCGCAGCCACGACAGCCACGTCGCACCCCGGTCGCCACGACGGGCGAGCAGCGCATCGAGGCGGGTACGTCCGCCATCACCCAGCCCCTGGGTCAGCACATCGTGGACGAGTTCGTCGGCCTGGCGGCGCGCTCGTCGTACGATCGCCTCGATGACGGTGACGGGCGGCAGCAACAGGCGACGACGTCGCATTTCGTCGATGACGATCTCGGCCAGCTGCAATGGCTGGATGATGGTCTGCGCCACGGGCATGGCGAAGGTGGCCAGTGCGTGGAAGTCGGTCCGGCCGAACGCTCGATAGCCCATGCGTCGTGCCAGATCGGTGAGATGCGCACGGCGGGTCGGCTCACGACGGCCATAGTCATGCCAAGCCGCTTCAGGCACATCGAGCTGACGGGCGACGAACGACAGGATCGATAAGGGCGGTGTCTCGTCCGCGCCGAGTACCCGCCCGGGCCAGCGCATATAAAGGAGCGTCATGGCGTAGCCGAGCTGCGATGCGGGACCACGCCGGATCGAGACCCAATCCAGATCCTCGCGTGTCAGGGTGAAGTGTCGCGCGATCTCGCGTTCGTCGGTCGGGGGATCGAGCTGACGCGCCAGCACCTCGCGGGTGAGCAGGCGTCGCCTCGCCATGACCCTGAACCTCCTTGAGGCTGTCCGTCAGACGGTCCTCTGGCGGCCAACAGGAATATGTCCGTTAACTCTGGACCTGTAACGGCGATTCGGACAAGATCGCATAATGACGGGAAAACGGACAGGATCGGGCATCATGTGGCGCTGAT
>Ga0233425_10001500_pt1 | contig 52095 bp, 63 predicted proteins | sample Watercolumn_Towu_2_FD_181712 | JGI IMG/M metagenome (GOLD analysis project Ga0233425, IMG submission 181712) | Freshwater microbial communities from Lake Towuti, South Sulawesi, Indonesia - Watercolumn_Towuti2014_140_MG | ecosystem: Environmental > Aquatic > Freshwater > Lake | place...
GCCACGGCCGCCGTCTCCTGCAGACCCTGCAGCGCCCGCTGCGGCGGCTCGGTTCTGAGGGAGACGTCGAGCATGGTTTCGCGCGCAAAGCCGGCGCGGACGAAGGCTTGCGCCAGATCCCGGCGCGCGTTGTCGAAGGCCTCGATCGGCCGGCCCCGCCCGTCCCGCCAGTCGGCCTGGACGATGGCCGCCGTCCAGCCGGCGAAGCGGCCGCCGCCGCCGGCCGCTGCGGCCGTCGGCGTCCCGCAGAACGCCGCGGCCAGCCACAGGATCAGGACACCCCTCATGCCCACCCTCGTTCGCTCCCGGGGATGTTAGCCCCGCCGGCGGAGAGGGGAAGGCCCTACTTCTTACGGAACTGGTCCAGCGAGACCACCTTGGGGCCGTCGTCGCCCGACGGCGGCGGGCTGTCCGGCTCCGGGGCCGGCTCTTCCTCGGCCGCCTCGAGCTCGACGGGCGTCTCGAACTGCAGCAGGAACTGCACCGACGGATCGTAGAACCGGGTCACCGCCGCGTAGGGCATGGCCAGCACCTTCGGCATGCCGCCGAACTTCAGCATGACCGAGAAGCGGTTCGGCTCGACCTTCAGGTCCCAGTACTGGTGCTGCAGCACCACCGTCATTTCCTCGGGGTATTTGGCGAGGATGTCCGGCGGCACGCTGACGCCCGGCGCCCGGGTGCGGAAGGTGATGTAGAAGTGGTGCGCGCCGGGGATGCCGTCCGGCCCCGCGGCCCGCTCCAGCGCGGCGCGGATCACCCCGCGCAGGGCGTCCTGCGCCAGCTGCTCGTAGTGCATCTCGTCGACGGGGGGCGTCTCTTCGGCCATTCGGGCGCCTCGGCTGTTCAGCCGAGGGTTTAGCTGCGCCGGGAGGCGGGCGAAAGATGCGGAGAGGGTAAAGCGCCGGGATTCTGTTGGCAGGCTCCCGGCAGGCCCCGCCCCGGGATCTGAACCCCGAGGACTTAAGAGTTCGAAATCACCCGAACCGCATTACGCGGCGAGAGCGACTTCTCCAGCGAAGTTATCGTTCGCAGGTAGTTTAATGGCCCGATACGGTGGGCCAGGACGGGCGAAAGCAACCTCTTTACACGTCCGTCGATGCTAGTCGGCCCCATGCTCGCCCGCCGATGACACGGGAAGAGATTGGTGGAGCCGCCGGGAATCGCACCCGGGTCCGGTCCGCTTATTGCAAGCGCGTTTATCGCCATAGTCCGGGCGAACCCGGACGAAGCCAATATAGGCCGGGGCGCCCGGAAATTGAAGGGGTCAGCGCGGCCGCCCGGGCCCGCGGCCGGGGCGACGATTGTCGATCGTCGGCCGGAGGTGCGGGCGATCACGCTCCGCCGCTTCGATCCGTTCGGCCCATTCTTCTGCGGTCAGGCAGACGGTGACCGTCAGCCGGGTGCCGGATCCAGGCTCCTTTCGACAGATGGTCCGCTGGCCCGGGCTCTCCAGGGAGGAGGCCGCCGGCAGGGGCGCGGCGTTCTGCGGGACGAGGAGGGCGGCGGCGAAGGCGACGATGACCATCGCGGGCCTTCCATCTTCAGGACACAGGCAGCGTCTTCCCGCGCGCGGCGGGAGTCAACCCAAGGTAACGCGGTTGTGCAGGCTGACGTCGGACGCCGGCGACGCGGTCAGTGCCCGGGCGCGGTCTGGCGGTTGCGATTGGCGTTGGCGCTTTCCAGCCGGTGGGCGAGCCGCCGGGACTCCTCCCGGCGCTGGTTCCACTCACGCCGGGTCATGCAGACGCGGCTGTTGAACCGGCTGCCGACGACCGCTTCCCTGCGGCAGACCTGGCGGTCGAGGGCCTCGTCCTCGTTCGGCGCGGGAGCCGCAGAAGCGGAGACCGCCGCCGGCGCGCCGACCTCGGGCGCCGCCGGCGTCGAAGCCTGCTGGAGAACGGCGGCGGCGAGGAGGGCGATCAGCATCGGGCCGGATCGTCGCAGGTCTGCGGGGCCGACGAGTGACGCTCCAGGGTCCGCTGGGCGCCGTCCTCGGCGAGCTGGCGTTCACGCGAGGTCGTGCAGATCCGTTGCGAACGGTTGGAGCCCACGATCCTCTCGCGGCGGCAGATCACCCCGTCGGCGGGGCGGTTGCTTGTCGCCTCCCGGGGAGGCGAGGCCGGGGTCTGGGCGGGAGTCTGCGCTTGCGAAAGCACGAGCAAGGCGGCCATTGCGAAAACGAGCACGACATTCTCCAGCGTAATCAGCAACCGACAGTAGCAGCAGTTCCAGCGTTCGGCCAGCGTTCCGACAGCGCCGCGGACGGGCCCGGCCGGCGTTACATCCGGCGCCATCCGGGCGTCTGGTTGCGGAACCACGTCAGCTGACGCTTGGCGTAGTTCCGGGTGGCCTGCCGGACGGCGTCGGCCGCCTCCTCGGCCGTTGTGCGGCCGGCGAGATGTGCGGCGAGCTCGCGCACGCCCACCGCCTTCATCACCGGCGACTCCGGGTCCAGCCGACGGGCCAGAAGGGCGCGGACTTCCCCGAGCGCGCCGTCCTCGATCATCCGGCCGACGCGGGCGTCGCATCGGGCGTAAAGCGTCGCCCGGTCCGGTTCGAGCACCCGTCCGGTCCAGCTGCCCGGCGCCAGCAGCGGCCTGGTGTCGGCCGTCCAGTCGCTGAGCGCCCGGCCGGTGTGCGTCGCCACCGCCATGGCGCGGACGAGGCGCTGGCGGTCGCCGGGCGCGATCCGCGCCTCGGCCGCCGGGTCCAGTTCGGCCAGTCGTCGGCGGAACGCCGCCTCGCCGACGCTGGCGAACTCGTCCGTCGCCGCCGCCCGCGCCTCTTCCGGCACCTCAGGAATGTCGGCCAACCCCTTGGTCAGGGCCGTGAAATAGAGTCCGGTTCCCCCGACAATGATCACCGGCCGCCCGGCCTCGATCCGGCCCAGCTCCGCCATCGCCGCGCGGCTCCAGCGACCGACGGACCAGGCGTCGGCGGCGTCGGCCACGCCGTAGAGCCGGTGCTCGACCGCCGCCTCGTCCTCCGGGGAGGGGCGGGCGGTCAGAACCCGCAGGTCCGCGTACAGCTGCTGGCTGTCGGCGTTGACGATCACCGCGCCGGTCTCCTGCGCCATCTGCATCGCCAGCGCCGACTTGCCGGAGGCGGTCGGGCCGGCGAGCAGGGTCACGGGCGGGGCGGAGGTGTTCCGGGGCAAATCGGCGCTCGCGGGCAGGGGGTATATCGGCGATAGAACGCCCGCCGCCCGCGCGGCAAGTCCATGGAGTCCGCCCGTGCCCCGACCGCCCCTCGACCGCGACCAGGTTCTCGCCGCCCTCGACGGCGTCATCGACCCCCGCAGCGGGCAGGGGCTGGCGACGGCGGGGCTGGTGCAGGGACTGGTGGTGGCCGACGACCGCGCCGGCTTCGCCCTCGAGGTCGCGCCGGCCGACGCCGCCCTCTATGCGCCGGTGCGCGACGCCGCCGAGGCGGCTCTGAAGGCCCTCCCGGGAATGGCCCGCGTCTCCGTGGTGCTGACGGCCGAGGCGGCGGCCGCCCCGCCGCGGCGCACGGCGTCGCTGTCGCCGCAGGCCGTCGACCAGACCCGTCCGCGGGCCCCGGTCCCGACCGATCGCCCCGCGCACGTCCGCCGCGTGCTCGCCGTCGCCTCGGGCAAGGGCGGGGTCGGCAAGTCGACCGTCGCCGTCAACCTCGCCGCCGCCCTCGCCGCCCGCGGCCTCTCGGTCGGGGTGCTGGACGCCGACGTCTACGGCCCCTCCATGCCGACCATGCTCGGCGTCTCCGGCAAGCCGGCCTACGTCGACGGCGCCATGGAGCCGCACCTCGCGCACGGGCTGAAGGTCATGTCGGTCGGCCTGCTGACCGGGGCCGACGACGCCATGGTCTGGCGCGGCCCCATGGCCTCCCAGGCCCTGACCCAGATGCTGACCCAGACCCGCTGGGGGACCGAAGCCGCGCCGCTCGACGTGCTGGTCGTCGACCTCCCGCCGGGCACCGGCGACGTCCAGCTGACCCTGATCCAGAAGACGCCGCTCGACGGCGCCGTGATCGTCTCCACCCCGCAGGAGGTGGCGCTGGCCGACGCCCGCCGCGCCCACGCGCTGTTCGAAAAGGTCGGGGTCCCGACCCTCGGCCTGGTCGAGAACATGTCCGGCCCGGTGTTCGGCGAAGGCGGGGCGCGGGCCGAGGCGGAGCGGCTGGGCGTGCCCTTCCTCGGCGACCTGCCGCTGGACGCCGCCGTGCGCGAGGCCGGCGACGCCGGGCGCCCGCTGGTCAGCGCCGATCCGGACGGGGAGGTCGCGCGCCGCGTCGCCGTCGTGGCGGCGCGGGTGGCGGACGTGCTCGGCGTCTGAGCCCTGCCGGAAGCTGACGGCCGCTTGCCTCCGGCGGTCGACCATCTAGCTTCCGCCGCCATGCTCGAAGCCACCCGCCGCCTGCTGACCGAGACCCTGCGCCCGCTGGAGCGGGGCGCGGCGATCGAAGTCGTCTCCGGACGAGGCGGCCGCGCCGATGCCGAGGCGCTGCTGCCCGCCCTGCTTGCCGACCCGGCGACCCATGGCGATCTGGTCGATCCGGTCGCCCGCCACGGCGACGCCGCCATGGTGGAACGACTGTACGATCGCTTCGTCGCGGCGGGGCGTCTCATCGACGGCGCGCCGGTCGATCTGCTGTGGGCCTTCGGCCGGGCGGGGCTGGAGCCGGCGCGGCCGATGCTGTTCCACTACGCCTGTGAGCCGAACTGGGACTCCGCCCCCGCCGCCGTCGACGGTCTGGTCCATCTGTCGCCCGCCGGTATGGAGGACGAGGTTCGCGCGGCCGTCGGCGCCTGCGTCGGCCGCGCGCTGTTCGCAGAGTATCTGCCGGCGCTGGCCGGCTGGATCGGCGACGCCGATCTGCTCGACCGCTTCCTGGTCGATGACGGACGCACGGAACTGCCGTCCACGGACTGCATGGCCGGCGTGATCCTGGGCGTCGGACTGCTCGGCCCGGCCGGGCGTCAGCGGCTGCACGACCTGTTCTGGGCCGACCAGTATCCGATGATCTGGAGCGATGCGCCGAACGCCACAGGCGTTGCGATGCGCATGACCGGTCTGGGGGTCGCCCACCTCGCCGCCGAACTCCGGGCCCGGATCGCAGTCCCCGGCGAGGCACCCCCCTTCTGGTGGTTCGTCCTCGTGAGCGTCATGGCCAGACACCAGATCCTGACCCACGACGCCCCGCCCGCCTGGCGCTTCCTGCCGCTGCCCGAGGCGCCGCTCGACCTGCACCACGCCCTGTTCGGCCCGAATGACGGCTGGGACGAGGGCCTCGACCACCACGCCTTCGATCGCCTGGGGGCGGACGGGAGCCGGCTGCAGGGCGAGATCCACGATCTGCGCCGGCTGATCGGAGACCTGGTCGCCCGCGACGCCCTCGTCGCCGAGCTCGACGCCTATTCCGGCTCGACCACGACGGCGGTGCCGTAGGCCAGCACCTCGGTCACGCCTTCCATGATCTCGTTGGCCTCGTAGCGCATGCCGATGACCGCGTTGGCCCCCATCGCCTGCGCATGCTGCACCAGCTCGTCATAGGCCTCGGCGCGCGAGGTCTCCGCCAGCTTGACATAGGCCCCGACCCGGCCGCCCAGCATCGACTGCAGGCCGCCGATGGCGTCGGAGATGACGTTACGCGAGCGCACGGTGATGCCGCGCACCAGCCCGAGGGTCTTCACCACCCGGTAGCCGGGCGCGTCGTTGGTGGTCACGATCAGCATGGCGTGTCTCTCTCCCTCGGCTCAGCGCCGTTCCAGCACCCGGAAGACGAAGGCGTGGTCGTCCTTCTCCCCGGGCGGCACGGCTTCGGACGATACCTCGACCCAGGCGCTCTCGTCGAACGGCGGGAACAGCACGTCGCCCTCGGGCTCGGCGTCGACCTCCGTCAGATACAGCCGCTTCGCCCGCGGCAGGGTCGCCGCGAACAGGCCGGCGCCGCCGATGACGCAGACCTCGTCGACCCCGTCCTCCACGGCCTGCTCGCGGCCGATCTCGATCGCCTCGTCCAGGGTCAGGCAGGCCACCGCCCCCTTCGGCTCGAAGGACTCGTCCCTGGACAGGACCAGATTCAGCCGGCCGGGCAGGGGCTTCAGCGGCAGGCTCTCCCAGGTCTTCCGCCCCATCACGCACGGCTTGCCCATGGTCAGGGCCTTGAACCTCTGCAGGTCCGAGCGCAGCCGCCACGGCAGGTCGCCGTCCCGGCCGATGACGCCGTTGCGCGCCCGGGCGACGACGAGGGCGAGGCGGGGCAGGGGCGTCACGCCTTCTCCTCCAGCCAGTGCAGCCATTTCCGCTGCATCGCCTGTTCGAGGTCGATCCCCGCCCGGTCGCAATAGATCAGCAGCATGCCCAGCACGTCGGCCGCCTCGTCGCCCAGCTTGCCGGCGTCCGCCGCGCCCCGCGCCCGGCCGCTCATGCGCAGATGCTCGGCGGTCAGCTCCCCGAGTTCCTCCTGAAGCTTCAGCAGCGCCCAGTCGCGGTCGCGGTCGATGGCGTGTTCGCGGGCGTAGATGTCGGAAATGCGCAGGACGGAGGTGGTGAGGTCGGACAGATTCATGGGGGCGGTTCTACAGCCGCGGCGGCGGGCGTGTCTCCTCCCCGTCGCGCAGCGATGGGGAGGGGGACCACGAAGTGGTGGAGGGGTGAAGGCGGCGCGGGGACCCGTGGATCCGGAAGCGGCGTTCGACCCCTCCACCATCCTCCGCCTGCGGCTCCGGATGGTCCCCCTCCCCAGGCTCCGCCCGGGGAGGAAACGGACGGTCAGACCGCCACCGGCGCCTTGATGTGCGGCCAGGGCTGGTAGCCCTCCAGCGCGAAGTCCTCCAGCCGGTAGGCGAACAGGTCGCTCTTCGGCGCGATCGTCATGGTCGGCAGTGGCCGCGGCTCCCGCGTCAGCTGCAGCTCCGCCTGCTCGACATGGTTTAGGTACAGGTGGGCGTCGCCGAAGGTGTGCACGAACTCGCCCGGCTCCAGCCCGGTCACCTGGGCGATCATCATCGTCAGCAGGGCGTAGGAGGCGATGTTGAACGGCACGCCGAGGAAGACGTCCGCCGACCGCTGGTACAGCTGGCAGGACAGCTTGCCGTCGGCGACGAAGAACTGGAACAGGCAGTGGCAGGGCGGCAGGGCCATGTCGTCGACGTCGGCCGGGTTCCAGGCGGTGACGATGTGGCGGCGGCTGTTGGGATTCGTCTTCAGCCCCTCGACCAGCCGTTCGATCTGGTCGATCACCCGCCCGTCGGGCGCGGTCCAGCTACGCCACTGCTTGCCGTAGACCGGCCCCAGCTCGCCCTCGGCGTCGGCCCATTCGTCCCAGATGCTGACCCCGTTCTCCTTCAGCCAGCCGATGTTGGTCTCGCCGCGCAGGAACCACAGCAGCTCGACGATGATCGAGCGCAGGTGCAGCTTCTTGGTGGTCAGCAGCGGGAAGCCCTTCGACAGGTCGAAGCGCATCTGCCGCCCGAACACCCCCAGCGTCCCGGTGCCCGTCCGGTCGCCGCGCTGCGCCCCGTTGTCGAGGATGTCGCGCAGCAGGCTGAGGTACTGCCATTCCGGATGGTCGGCCGCCACGGCTCCGGTGCGGGCTTCCAGATCGGCGAGGGCGACGGCGGCGTTCATGGGGGCAGAGTGTCGGTGATTCGCGCGCCGGGGCAGACCGAGCTTCGGCTTGCTCACAGAAACGTGGCGGCCGCCTGTGTATCGATCAGTCGGGACGGTCCCGCCGCTGCCGCGCCAGCTCCGCCCGGTTGCGCACCGCCCGGTCGCGGGCGGTCATCGGCGTGCGGGCGGTGACGCCGGCCACCGGCACGCGCCGCTTCACGGTCGGCTTCAGCTTGCCGTAGCGCTGGCGCGAATAGGCGCGCGCGCACTCCATGCAGTGGCGGTAGTTCCGCGCCGCATAGGAGGCGTGCCAGTTGCGGCCCTCCTGCAGGATCGTCGCGCACTCGCGGCAGCGCTGCATGGATCAGCCCCGGAAGCCGTCCTGCTCGAGGAAGGCGGCTTCCTCCGCCGTGGTCCCCCGGCCGAGCGCCCGGTTGCGGTGCGGGAAGCGGCCGAAGCGCTCGATCACCGCGTGGTGGTGCTCGGCCCACCGGTCCTCGGGGTCGCGCTCGAGGCCCTGGAACAGGGCCAGCGCGCGGTCCTGCAGGGCCCGGTCCTCGGCGTGCTGCAGCGGCAGGTAGAAGAAGCGGCGCAGGTCCTCGCCGACCAGCCGGTCCATCCCCGCGTCGAGGGCGCGCAGGGCGAACATCCGCGCCAGCGGATCCGTGGCGAAGGCGTGGCCCGTGCCGCGCCAGGCGTTGCGGGGGAACTGGTCCAGCAGGATCAGCAGGGCCAGCGCCCCCTCGGCGCTGTCGGCCCAGGCGTCGAGTTCGCGCCGGGCGGCGGCGAGATGGGCCGCCTCGAATCGCCGCCGGAACTCGGCGTCGAACGCCTCGTCCTTGGCGAACCACTTCGAGGGACCGGCTTCTTTCCAGAAGGCGACGACGTCGGACGGGGTGACGGTCATGGCGCTCGCGTGATATACAGACGGATATCCGGGAGGATAGGGCATGAAGGCGATGAAGGTAAGGGCCGCCCGCTGGGGCAACAGCGTCGCCGTCCGTCTTCCCCGGCGAGCGGTGGAGGCCTTGGGCCTCGAGCCTGGCCAGGACATGGACATGGAGCTCCGGGGCGAGACCCTCGAGCTGACGGTGCGGCGGCGGCCTGAGGTGACGCTGGACTGGATCGTGTCCGAGATCGACCGCCTTGGCCCCGCCGGCGAGCCGGAGACGGTCGACTGGGGGCTGGATCGCGGGGACGAGATCCTGCATGACCGCCCCTGACCCCAAGGCGCCCCGGGCAGGCGCCCTTGTCTGGGTCGACTTTGAGCCGGTTCGGGGCAGCGAACAGGCTGGAGCGCGCCCGGCGCTGGTGGTCTCGGCCACGCGCTTCAACCGGGTCAGCCGCCGCTCGCTGGTCTGTCCCGTGACCGCGAACCTGACGCCGTGGCCAACCAAGGTTGTCCTGCCGGAGGGCCTCCCGGTGGGCGGCGCCGTACTCGCGGACCAGATCCGCAGCCTCGACCGGGCCGAGCGGGGCTTCCGTCCCATCTGCCAGGCGCCGCCCGAAGTCCTCGCCCGTGTTCGGGCCATCCTCGCCTCGTTGATGGAAGAAGAGCCTGCATGACCCCGCTCCCCGTCTTCCATGACCGTGACTGCGACCTGTCGATCATCCGCGGCCGACGGGTGGCGGTGATCGGCTACGGCAGCCAGGGCCGCACCCACGCCCTGAACCTGCGTGACTCCGGCGTCGGCGACATCGTGGTCGGACTGAAGCCCGGCTCGGCGACGCGGGAGAGGGCCGCGGCCGACGCTTTCGAGGTGCGCAGCGCCGGCGAGGCCGCCGCCGACGCCGACGTGGTCGCCGTCATGGTCTCCGACGAGGCCCACCGCGACCTGTGGCGGGACGAGCTGGAGCCGAACATCCGCCCCGGCGCGGCCCTGGTCTTCGCCCACGGCCTGTCGGTCCGCTTCGGCCTGGTCGAGCCGCGGCCGGACGTCGACGTCATCCTCGCCTCGCCCAAGGGCATCGGCCCGCGCATCCGCGAACTCTATGAGGCGGGGGAGGGGGTGTTCTGCCTGTTCGGCGTGCACCAGGACGCCACGGGCGGCGCCCACGCCCTGGGCCTGTCCTACGCCGCGGCCCTGGGCTGCGGCCGCAAGGGCATCCTCGAGACCACCTTCGCCGCCGAGTGCGAGAGCGACCTGTTCGGCGAGCAGGTGGTGCTGTGCGGCGGGACGGTCGAGCTGGTCGACGCCGCCTTCATGAAGCTGGTCGGGGCCGGCTATCCGCCCGAGGTGGCGTGGTTCGAGTGCTTCTACGAGCTCAAGCTCGTGGTCGACCTGATGCACCGGCTGGGGCCGGCGGGCGCCTTCGCGCGCATCTCCAACACCGCCGAGTACGGCGCCTATCTGACCGGCCCGCGGGTGATCGGCGCGCCCTCGCGCGCGGCCATGGACGAGGTGCTGGCCGAGGTCCGCTCCGGCGCCTTCGTGAAGCGGCTCATGGCCGACTACGACGCCGGCTCGCCGGAGCTGCTGGCGCGACGCCGGGCGCTGGGCGAGCGCGCCATCGAGGCGGTCGGACGGCGGCTGGAGGAGACCGCCCGGACAGCCGGCGGCGGAAACGAAACAGGCGCCCCGGGGGGCGCCTGATCGACCGGGAAGACCCCGGGGGGAAGATGGTCGGAGTGGCAGGATTCGAACCTGCGACCCCTGCGTCCCGAACGCAGTGCTCTACCAGACTGAGCCACACTCCGACTTGAGGAGCGGGCTTATAGCGACGGGGTGGGGGGGCCGCAAGCGCGGAAAACGCCTGCCGGAAAATAGTCTGCGACCCCTCCCGCGGCCGCCCTCGCAAAAGCGAAAAAGCCCGCTTGCGTTGCCCGCGGCCTTGTCGTAATCGACCGCCTCCCCGCCGCAGGGCGGGGTTGCGCCGGACCTGCTGGGGAATGGTGTAATGGTAACACTACGGTTTTTGGTACCGTCATTCTAGGTTCGAGTCCTAGTTCCCCAGCCATCCTCATCCCGGTCCCCCGCCCCTTTCGGTGAACCATTTCGGCGTGGCCGACATTGTGGGCGGATGACGCTGCATCTCGACTCCCTTCTCGAAGGCTCCCCCGCCTATGGCGTTCTGGACGCAAAGGACGGCGTGGTGCTCTACCGCCGCCCCGGCAAGGAGGCGCAGTTCGAGGAGGTCGTGGCCGAGGTGATGGAGGAGGCCGACGACGGCCTGACCGTCATTGCGATCGAGAACGAGCGGCACGAGTGCGATCGCGTGTTCATCGCCCCGCTGGACGAGGACCGCTCGTTCGATCCCTGACTATTCGGCTTCGGGTCCCGCGTCGCCGCCGGCCTCGGCCTGATGCTCGATCCGGCCGCTCTCGACCTCGGAGCGGGAGAAGACCTCCTCCTGCCCGTCCACCAGCAGTTCGTCCTCCGGCGCGCCGAAGTCGCCCGACGGCGCGCCGGGCGCTTGCGGGGTGTTCAGGGTCTCCGAGTGGGGTCTGCGCCGGTCCGCCATGGCTTCCCAACCCGCCAGCGACGCCGGCGTTCCGGCCTTGCGCCTCAATGCGTCAGCGCGCCCTCGAGCGGCAGGCGGATGCGCACGCCGACCCCCGCGCCGGGCGCGGTCTCGATATGCAGGGAACCGCCGAGGTGCTCGACCAGGCCGCCGACCAGGGACAGCCCCTCGCGCGGCTCGATGGCGTCAGCTCCGATTCCCGAATCCCGAACCACCAGGCTGACGCCGCCGATGGCGCGCGAGAAGGCGACGGCGATGGACCCTCGCCGTCCGTCGGGAAAGGCGTGGCGGCAGGCGTTGCCGATCAGCTCGTGGGTGATGATCGCCAGCGGCAGCAGATGGGTGTCCGGCAACAGCGCCGCCTGTCCCCGCACATCCAGCCTCACCGGCCGGCCTTCGCAGGCCCGGGCCCAGAAGGCGGCGACGTCCTCCAGATAGCCGGCGAAGTCGGTCGGCCCCTCGGCCGTCATCCTCCGACTCAGCAGATCCATGGCCGCCGCCACGTCGCTGAACCAGATCAGGTGGCGCTTGCTTTCCGGGTCGACCACGCTGCGCAGACGGATGCCCACGAGCGTCTGCAGCAGCTGATAGCCGCCGAGCAATCGTCCCTGGACCTCGCTGAGGCGCTCTTCGGCCGACGCCATCTTCCCCCCGGACGCTCGCTACGCGAGAATTTCTACTCCAGACCGAACCGAATAGCCAATGGGGCGTTCGGTGTCCGCTATCGGACAGAACAGTGGTAAACCGGCTCGGTAAACGCGGGGGGAAGCGAGTGGACCAGCCGCCCGATCTTCGGGTCATGATCGTCGAGGACCAGGCGCTTCTCGCCATGGAACTGGAGCTGGTGCTCGCCGACTGCGGCTGCGACGTGGTCGGCTGCGCCATGGACAAGGCCAGCGCCTTCGCCATCGCCGGGCGCGAGGCGCCGGAGCTGGCGCTGGTCGACGTCAACCTGCTCGACGGCATGACCGGGCCGCAGGTCGCGCAACGGCTGGTCGCGGAACACGGCGCCGCCGTGGTCTTCCTGACCGCCAATCCCGAGCAGATCCCGGAGGGGTTCGCCGGCGCCCTCGGGGCGGTGTGCAAGCCGTTCGACGAGCAGACCATCCGCGCCGTCGTCGCCTTCGCCCGGCAGTTCATCCTGCACCGGACGCTCGGCAAGACCCCGCGGCGCTTCCGGCTCGCCCCCTGGCTGACCTCGCCGCCGGACGACATCGCGCCGCACTGACCCGCAGGCCCGCGCGGCGCGACTTCGCGGCTACTCGATCTTCAGGCGGGCGAAGACCATGCCCCCGTCGGGATCGCCCCCGTAGGCCGGCTCCAGCGCCGCCGGGACCTGGTTGACGCTGTAGAGCGCGCCCAGGCCGAAGCGCACCCGCGGCGCGATCCGCCAGTCCCGGACCGCCCCGACCGAGGCCTTGGCGACGGTGTAGAGCTCCCCGTGGCCGCCGTGGTGGCCGGGGACCAGCTCGTCGGTCTCGATCCGCTCGGCGCGGGCGAAGACGGTCCAGCGGTCGTCCGGGCTGACCGCCGACTCCAGCAGCCAGGCGTCCTTCGACTCGTCATGGTCGTTGGTCTTGCGCCCCCAGGCCAGGGTCGACGACCACCAGCCGTCCCGCCCCACCGGCCGGGTGTGGATCGCGCTGGCCGACCACTTGGTCTCGTCCTCGTCCGGCTCCAGCTGTTCCGGCGCTGTGACGTCCGCATACGACACCTGCAGGGACCAGGCCGCGGAGGGATTCCACGAGCCCCGCACCGACCAGCTGTCCAGTTCCGGGCTCTCGATGTCCCAGCGATCCTCGTCCGGCTCGCGCCCGCGGAACGAGGAGGCCTCGATCTTGAGGTCCTTGTGGACCCAGCCGAGCGTCGCCACCCCGAACACGATGTGGGTCGAGTCCAGCCAGTGGTGGGTGATCGGCGCCTCGGGACTGTCCATGGCGCTCATGCGGTGCATGAAGGCCGGCGGCCCGAAGGCCGGCTCCCCCGGCAGGCCGATGTAGGCGAAGACGCTGTCGTCCGCGGAGAGCGGACGCGCGTACGAGGCCGACAGCTCCATGAACAGGTCGTGCGGATGCTGGCGGTCGACCAGCGGCGTCGTCCCGTCCGCCGTCTCGCCCGCGGCCAGCAGCAGCGGGAAGCCCTCCTCGCCCATGAAGGGCTCGGGACTCAGCATGGCGCGCAGGTTCACGGTCGAGCCGTCGGCGAGGTCGCGGCGGGCCGAGCCCATGATCATGCCGCCGACGAAGGTCTTGTCGTCGCCGCGCGGCCCGTTCTGCCAGTCGTGGACGAGGTTCAGCGTGGCGTGGCCCATCAGGTCCCAGCCGCCGGCCGCGCGGTGGACGCCGCCGTGCCGGGAGAGGTCGGGCTGCCACGCCGTCCCCGACGCGTCGCGCGTCATCGGCCAGGGGCCCAGCGGGCTGGTCGCGGCGTGGCCGGCGTGCGGTTCATCCCCGGTGGCGTGGTTCATGGCGCCGTGGTCCATGGCCTCGTGATCCATGGCGCCGTGGTCCATGCCGGCGTGGTGCGCGGGGTCGTGGCGCGGCTCCGCGGACGGCTGGGGCTGGGGCGCATGGCCGTCATGGGACGCCGCCGGCCGGGCGGGGGCGCCAGGCTGCGGCGGCTGCGGATGATGCGCGGGGTCCTGCGCCGCCGCCGGCAGGGCGAGGGCGAGCAGGGAGGCGCCCGCGAGGGGCGCGAGGAAGGGGTGAGCCATGAGAGGCCTCCGGACAGAATGGAAAACGCGTAGGGGACGCGGCGCGGCCGCGTCGGTCTCAGGCGTCGGTCTGTCGGGGCGGATGGGGTTCGGGGGCCGGATGCAGACCCGCGGGGAGGGCGACGGGCGCGGCGGCCCGCGCCGGAACCGGCAGGACCACCGGCGTCCGCGGCGGCGGAGCCGGGGCGGCGGCCGCCACGCAGGCGACGCAGCACTCCATCGCCTTGGTCGGCTTGTCGGGATGCTGCGGGGCGTGCGAGCCAGACGCGCCGTCGTGGCAGGACGGCGCCGCCCGGACCGGACTGGCGGACAACGCGCCGAGCGTCAGCGCCGCGAGGGCGCCGAACAGCAGGCAGAGGGTCCGCAGGGCCGTCATGCGCCTCCCTTAGGCCTCCCCCGGGCCCGGCTCAAGCGAGACCGCCGCCGAGATCCAGTCCGGGGCTCCCCGGCGGTGCGCCGTCCGGCGCGAGGTCCAGCTGCATCAGGGTGACGTCGAGCCAGCGGTCGAACTTCCAGCCGACCTGCCGGTAGCGGCCGACCTGTTCGAAGCCCAGCGACCGGTGCAGGGCGATCGAGGCCTGACTCGTGGCGCTGTCGCTGATCGCGCCGATCAGGTGGCGGAGGCCGCGGGCGCGCGCCCGCTCGACCAGGGCCGACAGCAGGGCCCGTCCCACGCCCCGGCCGCGGGCCGTCTCCGCGACATAGACCGACACCTCGACGCCGTAGCGATAGGCCGGGCGCGGGCGGAACGGGGAGGCGTAGGCGTAGCCGGCGAAGGCGCCGTCCAGTTCGGCCGTGAGCCACGGCAGGTCGTGCCCCCGCACCGCCGCCATCCGGCGCCCCATTTCCCCGACGCCCGGCGGCTCCAGCTCGAACGTCGCCGTGCCCCCGAGCACCTCCCGCCCGTAGAGGGCGGCGATCGGCTCCAGGTCGTCGGCGACGGCGGAACGAAGCTGCAGGCTCATCGGACTTCTCCCCGGACGTCAGACCCGGTCACTGGCGCGGCGTTGAAGCTTTGCTATCGTTGCAGGGCAAGGGGAAGGAAAAGCTCATGAAAAGCCTCATCGCGATCACGGCGGCCGCCATGCTGATCACGCCCGGCGCGGCGCTGGCCCAGGCGAAGCCGTCGGCCAGCACCTCCGGCGTCGCGGCGGCGAAATCGCGCCCGACGGTCGATCTGCAGGTCTGCAACAGCAGCGGCCGGGACGCCACCGTCGCGGTGTCCTATGTCCCGCCGGGCGAGGGCCGGTTCATCAACCGCGGCTGGTTCGACGTCGCCGCCGGCGCCTGTTCGAATCTCGTGACCACCGACAACGCCAACTTCTACTTCTACGCGGACGCCACCGACGGCTCCGGCCGCCGCTGGCAGGGCGATCACACCCTCTGCGTCGAGTATCCCGGCCCCTATACCTTCTACTCGACCGACGACGCGGAGTGCGCCAGCACGCAGGAGCTGCGCGGCTTCGTTCCGGCCACCGCGACCGAGCCCGGGATCTACACCTGGACCCTCGACCCCTAGGCGGCGAAGCGGGTCAGACCCGCTCCCAGCCCTTCTCCACCGCCCAGACGGCGAAGGCGTAGTCGTGGGCGACCTCCTTCAGGTAGTCGAAGCGGCCCGAGGCCCCGCCGTGGCCGGCCTCCATGTTGATCTTCAGCAGCACGGGCTTGCCCGAGGTGGTCGCCGGCCGCAGCCGCGCCACCCACTTCTCCGGCTCCCAGTAGGTCACCCGCGGATCGGACAGGCCGCCGGTCGCCAGCACCGCCGGATAGGCCTGCGGCCTCACCTGGTCGTAGGGACTGTAGGAGAACATGTAGTCGTAGGCCTCGGGGTCCTCGATCGGATTGCCCCACTCCGGCCATTCCGGCGGCGTCAGCGGCAGGGAGGTGTCGCTCATGGTGTTGATCACGTCGACGAACGGCACCTGGCCGATCACCCCGGCCCACAGGTCCGGCCGCATGTTGGTCACCGCCCCGATCAGCAGCCCCCCGGCCGAACCGCCCTGGGCGACGATGTTGCCCGCCCGGGCGTAGTCGCGCGCGATCAGGTGCTCGGCGGCGGCGATAAAGTCGGTGAAGGTGTTCTTCTTGGTCATCCGCCGGGCCGACAGGAACCAGTTCCAGCCCTTGTCCGAGCCGCCGCGGATGTGGGCGATGGCGTAGATCCAGCCGCGATCGACCAGCGACAGCCGGTTGGTCGAGAAGCTGGCCGGCATCGGAATGCCGTAGGAGCCGTAGCCGTACAGCAGCAGGGGCGCCGAGCCGTCGACCGGCGTCGACTTCCGCCGCACCAGCGTCACCGGCACCAGCTCGCCGTCGGGCGCCGGGGCGTTCAGCCGCTCGACCACATAGTCCGCCGGATCGTGGCCCGACGGCACCTCCTGCACCTTGCGCAGGGTCCGCTCGCGGGTCCTGAGGTCGTAGTCATAGGTGGAGGTCGGCGTCGACGGCGAGTTGTAGCCGTAGCGCATCACCGTGGTGTCGAACTCCGACGCGCCGCCCAGCGACAGCGCATAGGCCGGCTCGTCGACGGCGATCTCGTGCTCGGCCCCGGCGCGGTCGCGGATGACGATCCTCGTGTTGGCGTCGGCCCGCTCCTGTCGCCCGAGGAAGTCCTTCACCAGGGCGACGCCCTCGATGAAGCGGCCGGGCGTGTGCGGGACCAGGTCCTTCCAGTTCGCCTTCGCCGGCGCGTCCGTCGGGGCCTCGACGATCTTGAAGTCGACGGCCTCGTCGGCGTTGGTGCGGATCACCCACCGGTCGCCCCAGTGGTCGGCGTCGTAGCGGCGGGCGACGACTCGCGGATCCAGCACCTGCGGCGTCCCGGCCATATCGCCGGCCGGCAGGTAGCGGACCTCCGAGGTCTCCTGGTTCTCGATCGAGATCAGCACGAAGCGGTCGTCCGAGCTGCGCCCGACGCCGATGAACATGCCGTCGTCCGCCTCCTCGTAGACGAGGCTGGTCTCGCCGCCGCGCGCCGGGCGGCGGAAGATCTTGTCCGGCCGGCCGTTGTCGTCACGGTTGGTCCAGAACACCCACCGGCTGTCCGGCGAGAAGGTGAAGTTGCCGGTCGCCGACTGGATCGGATCGGGCAGCACCTCCCCGGTGGCCAGGTCCTTGACGTAGATCTGGTGCACCTCCGACCCCTGCGCGTCCTCGGCGTAGGCGAACAGGCTGTGGTCGGGGCTGTGCTCGGCGCTCGACACCTCGGAATAGGCCTTGCCGGCGGCCAGGGCGTTGGCGTCCAGCAGGACCACTTCGCCGTCCTCGCGCCCCCGCGGGCGACGGCAGAACAGGGGATGCTGATCGCCGGCGCGGTAGCGGGTGTAGTACTCCCACGGCCCGTCCGGCGACGGCACGGAGCTGTCGTCCTCCTTGATGCGCCCCTTCATCTCCTCGAACATCTGCGCCTGCAGCGGCAGGGTCGAGGCCATCATCGCCTCGCGATAGGCGTTCTCCTCGGTCAGATGCGCCTTGACGTCGGCCTTGATCAGGGTCGGGTCGCGCAGCACCGCCTGCCAGTTGTCGTCCTTCATCCACTGGTACTCGTCGACGCGGGTGCGGCCCAGCTGCTCGATGGTGACGGGGATCTTCTTCGCGACAGGCGGGACGGGACGGCCCTGGGTCATCGAGGCTCCGGAAGCTTGGACGGGGACGGGGAGGGCGGCGGCCGCCAGCGCGGCGGAGGCGGTGGCGAGCAGGTCGCGGCGGTTCATGGCGGTTTTCCCCGGATGGACGCGGGACCTTGTGCGCGCCGACCCCTCGCCGTCAAATGGGAAGAGGCTGCGCCACCGGGAGCGTGATGTTCGACCTGCAGATTCCGCCGCCGCCCGCCGCCGAGGCGGTCGAGGCCCGCCCCGCCTGGGACCTGACCCTGGGTCTGATCGCGGCCACGGTCCAGATCGACCAGCCGCTGGCCGACGGCGCCAACCGCCGGGTCGGCACGGCCTTCCTCGTCGAGGCGCCGGGCCCGGACGGCCTGCCGCGCACCGTCCTGGTCACGGCCGCCCATGTGCTGGACGGGATGCCGGCCTCGGAGGCCCGGATCGGCTGGCGCTATCCGGAGTGGGACGGCGGCTGGCGCTTCGCGCCCGAGCCCCTGCCCATCCGCGACGCGGACGGCGCTCCGCGCTGGACCCGTCACCCTGACCGGGACGTGGCGGTGATGGCCATCTCCGCGCCGGCGGAGTTCGCCCGCGCCGCCCTGCCGCTGGGCTGGCTGGCGGGGCCGGACGCCCTCGACGCCTGGCGGATCGGCCCGGGGGACGAGTTGATGACGCTGGGCTATCCGCACGGCTACGCCGCCAACAAGGCCGGCTTCCCGATCCTGCGCACGGGGCGCGTGGCCTCCTGGCCGCTGACCCCGATCAGCGAGTTTCCGACCTTCCTGCTCGATTTCGCCGTCTTTCCCGGCAACTCCGGCGGGCCGGTGTTCTGGACCCCGGCGGCGCGCAAGCTGCCGGGCACGGCGCAGCCGGACCACCCCTTCATCGCCGGGGTGCTGGTGCAGGAGATGCGGGTCGACGGCGACACCGTCGGCATCGGCATCGTCGCCCACGCCGAATACGTCCGCGAGGCGATCGCCCGGATGGACGCCGCCGCGGCGCCCTAGCCCGCCAGCACCTCGATCGTCATCCGCTCCAGCAGGGCGCCGCCCTGGCCGACGGCGGCCAGCCGGCTGGAGACATGCCCCAGCACATTGGCCGCATAGACCTCATAGAGGGCGATCCGGCCCTCCAGCCATCCCGCGTCGCCCTGGCCGGCGTCGAGCTCCGCCCGCGCCCACAGGGCGCCGCGGGCCAGCATCCAGCCCCCGGCCACGTCGCCCAGCAGCTTCAGATAGGCGTCGGCGGCGGCCAGCACGTCGGCGGCGCGGGCCGGATCGGCCTTGGCGTCGAGCAGCCACAGGGTGGCGTCCTCCACCGCCTCGATGGCGTTGGCCAGCCGCTCCACGGGCTTGCCGACGTACAGCTTCGGCAGGTCGATCAGGGTCGCCTTCATGTCGGCGATCAGCGCCTTCGCCGCCTCGCCGCCGTCCTGGGACAGTTTCCGGCCCACGAGGTCCATCGCCTGGATGCCGTTGGTGCCCTCGTAGATCGGCGCGATGCGCGCGTCGCGATAGTACTGCGCGGCCCCGGTCTCCTCGATGAAGCCCATGCCCCCGTGCACCTGCACTCCCATGGACGCCACCTCGACGCCGATGTCCGTCGACCACGCCTTGGCGATGGGGGTGAACAGGTCCTCGCGCCCCTTCCAGAAGCGCCGCTCGGTCTCGTCCGCCGCGTGCCGCGCGAGGTCGGCCGCCACCCCGGTGGACAGGCAGATCGCCCGCGCCGCCGCGATCTTCGCCTTCATCACCGACAGGGTGCGCCGCACGTCGGGGTGGTCGACGATCGGGCTGTTCGGCTGTCCGGTCCACACCGACCGGCCCTGCCGGCGCTCCCGCGCATAGGCGAGGGCGTGCTGGTATGCGCGTTCGGCGATCGCCACGCCCTCGACGCCCACGGCCAGCCGGGCCGCGTTCATCATGACGAACATGTGCGACAGGCCCTCGTGCGGCCGGCCGACCAGTTCGGCGGTCGCGCCCTCATAGGCCATCACGCAGGTGGGGGAGCCGTGGATGCCCAGCTTGTGCTCCACGCTCACCGGCCGGAAGGCGTTGCGCGCGCCGAGGCCGCCGTCGGCGTCGACGAGGAATTTCGAGGCCAGGAACAGGCTGATGCCCTTCGGCCCCGGCGGGGCGTCGGGCAGGCGGGCCAGCACCATGTGGACGATGTTGTCGGCGGCGTCGTGGTCGCCCCAGGTGATGAAGATCTTCTGGCCCGTCAGGCTGTAGGTGCCGTCGCCGTTCGGCGTCGCCGTCGCCGTCAGGGACCCCAGATCCGAGCCGGCCTGCGGCTCGGTCAGCACCATGGCCCCGGTCCATTCGCCCGAGACCAGCTTCGTCAGATACGTCGCCTTCTGCGCCTCGCTTCCGAACGCCTCCAGCGCCTCGATCGCCGCCAGCGACAGCATCGGGCACAGGCCGAAGGCCATGTTGGCGGCGTGCACCGTCTCGTACGCGGCCAGCTCCAGCGCCTTCGGCAGCTGCTGCCCGCCCGCCGCGGCCGGGGCTGACAGGCCGGTCCAGCCGCCGGCGGCGAACTGGCGGTAGGCGTCGGCGAAGCCGGGCGCGGTGGTCACGTTCCCGTCGACCCAGGTCGAGCCGTGGGAGTCCCCGACGCGGTTCAGCGGCGCCAGGACTTCCTCGGAGAACTGCCCCGCCGCCTCGAGCACCGCCGCCATCAGCTCGGCGTCGTAGTCGGGGAAGGCGCCGGTGGCGGCGACCCGGTCGATCCCGGCCACGGCCTGGAGGGTGAAGGCGAGATCGCGGACGGGCGCGCGGTAGGTCATCGGTCGGGCTCGGCTGTCGTCGGTCGCCTTCCATGCCGCCTTGCCGCGGGGTCACGCAAGCGGCGGCTTGGCGCAGGGCGGCGACTGGGGCAGGCTGACGCATCCCCGGAGGAGGACCTGATGGCCGAACCGCGCAACCGCTATTCCACCGTCTCCCTGACCCTGCACTGGCTGACGGCGCTGCTTGTGCTCGGCCAGATCGTCTTCATCTCCCTGGCGGAGCAGGAGGGTCCGAACGAGGCCACCTGGATGATGCTTCACAAGTCCGGCGGCGCGGCCATCCTGATCCTCACCCTGGCCCGGCTCGGCTGGCGCCTGGCCAATCCCGCCATCCCGCTGCCCGCCGGCACGCCCCGCTGGCAGAAGCTGGTCGCCCGGAGCACCCATGTGCTGTTCTACGCCGTGTTGCTGGTCATGCCGCTGACCGGCTGGCTGGCCGGCTCGGCCGTGCGGCGCGGCTTCGAGTTCTACGGCCTGTTCGACTTTCCGCTGCTGCCGGTCGGCGGCGGCCGCGAGACCGCCGGCCTGCTCATGGACGTCCACCACGCCCTGCCCAAGCTCCTGTACGTGCTGATCGCCCTGCACGTCCTCGGCGCGCTGAAGCACCACTTCATCGATCGAGACAACGTGCTGCACCGGATGATTCCCCTGATCCCGCGCCGGCCCTGACGAGCCGCGGCGGGCTTGCCACGCCGGCTGGACGGGCGCATCACCCGCGCCTCAGCAGCGGAGCGCTCCCATGCCGGGCGGCCAGAACCAGCGCGGCGCCACCGACGCCCAGGCCGTGGAGGCCCTCGCCGGCGGCGGGCTCGTCATCCTGCCGACGGAGACGGTGTACGGCCTCGCGGCCGACGCCTCGAACCCGACCGCGGTCGCCGCCATCTTCGAGGCCAAGGGCCGGCCGCGCTTCAACCCCTTGATCGCCCATGTCGCCGACGCCGCCCAGGCCGAGGCGATCGCCGTGCTCGACGCCCGCGGCCGGGCCCTGGCCGAAGCCTTCTGGCCGGGGCCGCTGACCCTCGTGGCGCCAGTGCGCGACCGCGTGGCGGTCTGCGACCTGGCCCGCGCCGGGCTGGACAGCGTCGCCGTGCGGGTCCCCGGCCACGCCCGCGCCCGCGCGATCATCGCCGCCTTCGGCAGGCCCGTCGTCGCCCCCTCCGCCAACCGCTCCGGCCGCCCCAGCCCGACCACCTTCGACGATGCGGTTGAGGAGACCGGACGCGCCGCCGCCGACGCCGTGGACGGCGGTCCCTGCGCGGTGGGGGTGGAGTCGACGGTGGTCTCCGTGCTGGACGGCCGCGTCAGCCTGCTGCGGCCCGGCTCGGTGACGCGCGCGGAGCTCGAGGCGGTGGTCGGCCCCCTCGACGAGGGCGGGGAGGGGCATCGCTCCCCCGGCCGCACCGCGCTCCACTACGCCCCCGACGCGCCGGTGCGCATAGACGCCGACGGGGCGCGTCCGGGCGAGATCCTGCTCGGCTTCGGTCCCGGCGTCGGCGACCCCCGCTGGAGCCTCAGCCCGGCCGGCGACCTGCGCGAGGCCGCCGCCAACCTGTTCCGCCGCCTGCGCGAGGCGGACCGCGAGAGGCCGGCGGGCATCGCCGTCTCGCCGATCCCGGCCCACGGCCTCGGCGAGGCCATCAACGACCGGCTGAAGCGGGCGGCGGGTTTCGTCGGCTAGCCGCCGGGCCGGCGGCGGGCCCCTGCCGCCGGCGGGCCGCCAGCGCCCACGCGGCCACAGCGGGCCCGGAGGCGAGCAGGGCGGCGCCGATTCCGTCCATCACGCCGTCGCCGAGCAGCGCCCCGACGAGGCCCGCGAGGCTGAGCCCGCCGACGACGAGGGGGACGGCGAATATGGCTCCCGGGCCCGGATCCCGCCGACTCATGCCCGCGCCTTCCGCCGGCGGGCGAGCCAGAGATAGAGGCCGGACGCCAGCACCACGATCGTGACCAGATCGAGCAGGGCCCAGACGATCTTCAGCGGCAGCCCGCCGTAGTCGCCGAAGTGCAGCGGCTGCGACAGCGACAGGGTCTTCACATACCACGGCGTCGCGGCGACGGCGGTCAGCTCGCCGGTCTGGGCGTCGATGAGGGCCGGCGTCGTCAGGTGCCTCGTCAGCGGCGTGTCGCCGTGGAAGAACACGGCGTAGTGCCGGTCCGTCGAATAGTCTGACCCGGGGAAGGCGACGAACTGGAGCGTGCGGCCGGGCAGGGCGGCGCGGGCGCGCTGGACCGCCGCCTCCAGCGAACTCCGCTCGCCCGGCGCCGCCGGGGCCTCGTGGGCGGCGGCGAGCGCTTCGAGCGAGGTCTCCTTCCAGTAGGCGATGATCGGCACGGCGAGGGTGTTGACCACCCCCGTCAACCCCACGACCAGCACCCATGCGACCGTCACCACGCCGAGCAGGTTGTGATAGTCGAGCCAGCGGATCGGCGCCCTGCGGTCGGCGCGCACCGTCCCGAACGGCAGGCGCCGCATGAACGGCGCGTAGAGCACCACGCCCGAGACCACGGCCGCCGCCAGCAGCAGGCCCATCAGCCCGAGGAAGAGCATCCCCGGCAGGCCGAGGAACATGTCCGTGTGGAGCTGCAGCAGGAACTCCATCACCGGGTGCCCGGCCACGGGCGGGGCGGGATCGCCGCTGGTGCGGTCGATCGGCTGGAAGGTGTAGCGGCCCGGCGGCCCGGCGGGATCGACGCTGGTGACGTTCACCACCGGCCGGTCCTCGTCGAAGCTCATGAAGGCGGGAACCTCCCCCGGATGCCGCGCCAGGGCGACGTCGAGCACCTCGTCAAGCGTCAGGACCCGCCCCGGCGCGGCCGGCCGCCAGTCCCGGTGCAGCAGCGCCTCGTCGATCTCGTGGCTGAACACCAGCGGCAGGCCCGTCAGGCACAGCATCAGCAGGAACAGGGTCGAGACGAGGCTCGACCACCGGTGCACCCACGACCAGGCCCGGAGGGTCCGTGTGTCCATGCCGGTCAGAAGTCCGCCGAGATCGAGATCGAGACGCTCCGCGGCCCGCCGAGGGTCAGGTAGTTCGCCCCCGGATAGCCGCCGACCGCGACCCAGTGATCCTCGTCGGCGAGGTTCTCGACCCGCGCCCGCAGCGTCAGCGGCCGGCCGCCGGCCTCGAAGGCGTAGCGGACGCCCGCGTCGAAGCGGGTCCAGGCGTCGAGCTCGACCGTGTTGGCGCCGTCCACGAACTGCTCGCCCGTGTGGACCGCACGGCCCTCCAGCGTCAGGCCGGCGACGGCGGGGACGTCCCATTCGACGTTGAGGTTGGTCTGGAATTCCGGGGCGCCGATGGGGGCGTTGCCGTCCAGCGCGCCGCCCGCGGTGCGGGTCAGCTCCGCATCCAGCAGGGTCACGCCGCCGAGCACGCGCAGGCCCTCGACGGGCTCGCCGAACAGGCTGAGCTCGACCCCGCGGTTCTCCTGTTCCCCGTTGGCGGCGAAGACGTTGTTCTCGACGAAGGCGCTGGGCAGGGTCAGGCGGAACAGGCTGATCGAGCCGCCGAACGTCCCGCCGTCGTACTTGGCCCCGACCTCGGCCTGTTCCCCGCGGAACGGGTCCAGCACCTCCCCGGCGTTGTCGACGGGCACGCCGCCGCTGACGGCGGGCGCCGTCTGGCCCGGAACCAGCGCCTCCGCATAGTTGGCGTACAGCGAGATCCGGTTCGACGGCTTGTACACGAGGGCCAGGGCGGGGGTGACGGCGTCGCCCTCGTAGGCGGAGAGCGGCGCGCCGCTGTTGTAGTCGTAGGAGCGCGTCTCGATCTGCTGGTGACGCACCCCGGCCGTGAGCAGCAGGCGGCCGTCGAGGAAGGACATCATGTCGGCCAGGGCGACGGAGGTGTTCTCCACCCGCTCGGTGACGTTCGGATCGTCCAGATCGCCGCCGACGAAGAAGTCCGCGGCCGGGGGCGCCACGACGACCGGGGCGTACAGGTTGCTGGCGAAGCCGGCGAAGCTCGAGAAGGCGTAGGCGTTCTCCGACTTCGACTGCACCCGTGAGGCGGAGGCGACGAGGCGGTGGCCGACGGCGCCGGCCGTCAGATCGGCGCGCACCCCCACGTCGCCCGACCACACCGTGTCGCGGCGGGCGTTGTCGAAGCGGTAGGCGCTGAGGGTCCCGCCCGGCTGGGCCGTCGGGTTGGCCAGCCGGTTCGCCTCCTCGCCCCGCCGGCCGCCGACGGCCGCCCAGGCGACGACGTCCCCGGTCAGGTCGAACTCGCCCCGCGCCGCGCCGAACAGCTGCCGCTCGTCGGTGTAGGTCCACGGCTGGGCGAAGTTGGCGTCTGCGGACGGGGGCGTCGGAACCGCGCCGGCCGGGGTCACGCTCGGCCGCGGCGCGTCGATGTGGTGGTCCTGCCAGCCCAGATCGGCCGAGAAGCGGGCGCGGTCCCCGCGGTGGTCGACGCCCAGCCCCGCGACGCGCAGCTGGCGATTCTCGCCGTCCACCGCGCCGGTCCCGTCACGGGCGGCCAGGTTGAGGCGCACGCCCCAGTCGCCGTCGGACCCGAAGCGGCGCGACAGGTCGGCGGCGGCGTAGATCTCGTCCTCGCCCGACCAGCCGGCGGTCAGGCGCGTGAGCGGCGCGTTCCCCGCCCGCTTCGGCACGAGGTTGAAGGCCCCGCCGACGCCGCTCCCTCCGGGGGCCGCTCCGTTCAGGAAGGCGGTGGCCCCGTGGAAGACCTCCACCCGCTCCAGCAGCTCCGCCGCCACGAACTGGCGCGGCAGCACGCCGTACAGGCCGTTGTAGGTCATGTCGTCCGAGTACACCGGGAAGCCGCGGATGACGTACAGCTCCTGGAAGTTGCCGAAGCCCTTGGTGACGCGGACCGCCGGGTCGTTCTGCAGCACGTCGGCGACGCTCCGCGCCTGCTGGTCGCGGATCAGGGTCTCCGTGTAGCTCGTCGTGGCGAACGGCGTGTCCATCACGTCCAGCGAGCCGAACAGGCCCGCGCGGCCCCCGGTGGCCACCTGACCGCCCGCATACGGGGGCGGCAGCCGGACCTGGGAGCCGGTGACGACGATCTCGTCCAGCCGCGCCGGCTCGGCGTCCGCCTCTTGGGCGAAGACAGGCCCGGAGGCCGCCACGGCGGCGACGGCGACGGAGGTCAGCAGGGCGGTGAGACGAACGGACACGACGGACTCCGATAATGCGAATGGCTCGCATTATCGTGGAGGTCTCCGGGGCGCAAGGCGAAGCCGCGTCCGCAGCCGGGGCGCGACCGCAGGCCGCAGCGGGCGGCGGCCGGGCCTACTGCGCCGTCCAGCCGCCGTCGATGGAGAAGCTCGCCCCGTTCGCCGAGGCGCCGAGGTCGGAGACGAGGTAGAGCATCATCCCGACCAGCTCGTCGGTGGTGACGAAGCGCTTGGTCGGCTGCGAGCCGAGGATCACGTCCTTCAGCACCTGCTCCTTCGACATGCCCCGCGTCCGCGCCTGGTCGGCGATCTGCTTCTCGACGATCGGCGTCTCGACGAAGCCGGGGCAGATGGCGTTGCAGGTGATGTTGTCCTGCGCGACCTCGAGGGCGACGGTCTTGGTGAAGCCGATCACGCCGTGCTTGGCCGCGACATAGGCCGACTTGAACGGGCTGGCGACCAGACCGTGGGCCGAGGCGACGTTGACGATCCGCCCGCGGCCCTGGGCCTTCATGATCGGGATCGCCGCCCGCGTCGCATAGAAGGTCGACGACAGGTTGATGGCGATGATCTGCTCCCACTTGTCCGCCGGGAACTTCTCCACCGCCTCGACGTGCTGCACGCCGGCGTTGTTGATCAGGATGTCGACCCGGCCCAGCTGGTGCTTGCCGAAGGCCACCATGTCGGCGACCTCGTCGCCGCGCCGCATGTCGGCGGCGTGGTATCGCACCCGGACGCCGCAGCTCGCCTCCATCTCGGCGCGGGTGCGCTCGATCTCGGCCGGGTCGCCGAGGCCGTTCAGCACCACGTCCCCGCCGCGCGAGGCGATGGCCCGCGCCATGGCCAGACCGATCCCCGAGGTCGAGCCGGAGATCACCGCCACCTGGCCGCTGAGGTCGCCGATGTCGCGGAAGGGCTCGCGAGCGGTGTCGGAGGCGTCGCCGCGCCGGGGCCACTGGAACATGAAGGTCTCGTCCGTCCTGTCTGTCACGCCAGCCTAGCCGTTCGCGGGTGCGAAGGCGACAGGCCTCAGGAATTTCCCGGTCTGATGAATATCCAGTCCGTGGCGCTCGATAAAGCCTCGTCGAAACGGTAGCCGTCGCGGTCGAACGCCTTCAGGTCCTCGACCCGTTCGAGCCCCGACTCGGCCGCGAACCGGGCCATGCTCCCGCGCGCCCGCTTGGCGAAGAAGGAGACGATGCGGCTCGATCCGTCGCGCGCCTCGCGGAAGTGGCAGGTGACCACCGGCAGCTTCAGCGCCCGCGCGTCGACGGCGCCGAAATATTCCTGGCTGGCGAGGTTCACCAGGGTCGGGTCGGCGTGCCCTTCCGCGTCGGCGTTCAGCTGTTTCGAGATGCGGTCGCCCCAGAAGTCGTAGAGGTTGGCCCCGCGCCGCGTCTTCAGCCGCGTCCCCATCTCCAGCCGGTAGGGCTGGATCCGGTCGAGCGGCCGCAGCAGGCCGTACAGCCCCGACAGGATGCGCACATGGGCCTGGGCCCAGCCCAGCGCCGGTCGGTCGAGGGTCCGCGCGCCCAGCCCCTGGTAGACGTCGCCGGCGAAGGCCAGCGCCGCCTGCACGCCCTTGTCCGTCGCCGCCGGCTCCAGCGCCCGGAACCGCTCCTGGTTCAGCCGGGCCAGATCGTCGGACAGGGACATCAGCCGCCGCAGCTCGGCCTGCGTCTGTCGCCGGGCCGTGCGCGTCAGCGCCGTCGTCTCGTCCACGAAGCGGCGCTCCGTGGCGGGGATCGCCGGATCGGGTTCGGTGAAGTCCAGCCGCTTGGCCGGGGAGAGGACGATCAACATGCGGTCGGATTAGGCCGCTTCGGCCGCGAATTGAACCGCCGACCTCAGCCGCCCGGCTGCAGCGCCGCCAGCACCCCGGGCAGCAGGTCGGGCAGGTCCTCGGCGATCAGGCCGGGCCCGAAGCGCCGCGCCGCCTCGGCGTGCATCCACGCCGCCGCCCGCGCGGCGTCGAAGCTGTCCATGCGCTGGGCGACCAGACCGCCGATCATGCCCGCCAGCACGTCGCCGCTGCCGGCGGTGGCCAGCCACGGCGTGCCGTTGTCGTTGATCGCCCGGCGGCCGTCGGGCGCGGCGATCACCGTCGCCGGCCCCTTCAGGACCACCACCGCCCCCGAGCGGGCCGCCGCCTCCGCCGCCGCCGCCTCGCGCCCGCCGTCGAGCAGGCCCGGGAACAGGCGTTCGAACTCGCCCGCATGCGGCGTCAGCACGTCGTCGCGGTCGAGCAGCTCGAACAGGTCGGCGGGCCAGGCCTCGAAGGCCGTCAGACCGTCGGCGTCGACGACCAGCGCCGCGCCCGTCTCCGCCAGCGCCCGCAGATTGGCCCGCGTGGCGTCGTTCACCCCCGCCGCGGGGCCGATCACCACCGCATCCAGCGGCTGCGCGGCTTCCGCGAGGGCCTCGGGCGAGGCGAACGGCGTCAGCATGACCGCCTCGATGGCCGGCGCGATGATCGCCGCCGCCTCCGGCGGACAGAGGATGCGCACCAGTCCCGCCCCGATGCGCAGCCCGCCCCGCGCCGCCAGCCGGGCCGCGCCGGTCTGGAAGGCCTTGCCGGCCACCACGCCGAGGCGTCCCCGCGCGTGCTTGTGGATATCTTCGGCCAGCCAGGGCAGGGCTTCACGCCAGTCGGCAACCGCAGGGGCGGTCATCGGGCCTCTCCTCCGTTCACGGATGGCGACTGCGGTCGAAAAGGGCTTGCCTTATTGTGCAATGCAATGTCCATTCGCCACCCGAGCGCGAGGCCCTCTGGCCCGCCGGGATCGCCGATGAAGAAGATCGAAGCCGTCATCAAGCCATTCAAGCTGGATGAAGTGAAGGAAGCGCTGCAGGACGTCGGCGTGCAGGGCATGACCGTGCTCGAGGCGCGCGGCTATGGCCGGCAGAAGGGGCATTCGGAACTGTATCGCGGGGCCGAGTACGTCATCGACTTCCTGCCCAAGATCAAGATCGAGGTGGTGGTTCCCGACGATCTCGTCCCGGCGGTGGTCGAGGCGATCCAGACCGCCGCCCGCACCGGCAAGATCGGCGATGGCAAGATCTTCGTCTCCGACGTCCTTGACGTTATCCGCATCCGCACCGGCGAGACGGGGGCCCAGGCCGTCTGATCGCTGCAGACCACCGGCCGCCCCCAGAGGCGGCCGTTTCACTATCCTCCCCAAGAAACGGACCTCCGAGCATGAGCGACGCCGGCAAGATACTGAAGGACATCAAGGAGAAGGACGTCCGCTACGTCGATCTCCGCTTCACCGACACCAAGGGGCGGATGCAGCACGTCACCTTCGACGTGGACCTCGTCGACGAGGAGTTCCTCGAGGAGGGCACCATGTTCGACGGTTCGTCGATCGCCGGCTGGAAGGCGATCAACGAGTCCGACATGCTGCTCAAGCCGGACCTCAGCAGCGCCTGGATCGATCCGTTCTACCAGCAGACCACGATGTTCCTGTTCTGCGACGTGCTGAACCCGGACACCGGCGAACCCTACAACCGCGACAGCCGCTCGATGGCCAAGAAGGCGCTGGCCTATGTCCAGTCCTCCGGCGTCGGCGACATGGTCTTCTTCGGCCCCGAGGCCGAGTTCTTCGTGTTCGACGACGTGCGCTGGTCGACCCAGGCCCACGACACCGGCTACGCCTTCGACTCCATCGAGCTGCCGGCCAACACCGGCGCCGAGTATTCGGAAGGCAACATGGGCCACCGCCCGGGGCCGAAGGGCGGCTACTTCCCGGTCAACCCGGTCGATTCCGGCCAGGACCTGCGCGGCGAGATGCTGTCGGTCATGAAGGACCTCGGGCTGAACCCCGAAAAGCACCACCACGAGGTGGCGCCGGCCCAGCACGAGCTCGGCCTCAAGTTCAGCGACCTGCTGACCATGGCCGACCGGCTGCAGCTCTACAAATACGTGATCCACAACGTCGCCGCGGCCTACGGCAAGTCGGCGACCTTCATGGCCAAGCCGATGTTCGCCGACAACGGCTCGGGCATGCACGTGCACCAGTCGATCTGGAAGGACGGCAAGCCGCTGTTCGCCGGCGACAAGTACGCCGGCCTGTCGGATCTCTGCCTCTGGTACATCGGCGGCATCATCAAGCACGCCAAGGCCATCAACGCCTTCGCCAACTCGACCACCAACTCCTACAAGCGCCTGGTGCCGGGCTACGAAGCCCCGGTGAAGCTGGCCTATTCGGCCCGCAACCGCTCGGCCTCGATCCGCATCCCGTGGGTCAACTCGCCCAAGGCCAAGCGCATCGAGGCCCGCTTCCCGGACCCGATGGGCAACCCGTACCTGACCTTCGTCGCCCTGCTGATGGCCGGTCTCGACGGCATCGAGAACCGGATCGACCCGGGCGCGGCCGCGGACAAGAACCTGTACGACCTGCCGCCGGAAGAGCGGACCAACATTCCGGAGGTCTGCGGCTCGCTGCGCGAGGCGCTGGAGAACCTCGACAAGGACCGCGCCTTCCTGAAGAAGGGCGGCGTCATGGATGACGACTTCATCGACAGCTACATCGAGCTGAAGATGGAGGAGGTCATGCGGCTGCAGCTGCACCCGCACCCGGTCGAGTTCGACATGTACTACAGCTGCTGATCGACAGGGGGGCTGACGATCACGCGGGGGCGCCGGGCGGGAGACCGTCCGGCGCCCTTTCGTTGTCGGCGGGGCTCATCCGGCCGGGAAGACGTCCGCGACCAGGCCCGCGTCGGGCGCGGCCGTCTCGACCAGCCCGAGGGTGATCAGGCAGCGCACCCCCTCCGGCTCGTACTCCACGCGGGCCTCGCCCCGCTGGTCCGAGAAGGCGCTGCGCAGCAGCCGGCTGCCGAAGCCCCGGCGGGTCGGCGGGCGGACCGGCGGCCCGCCGGCCTCGCGCCAGAGCAGGGTCAGGGCGCGGCGGCCGCCGGCGTCCAGCGACAGGTTCCACGCCAGGTGGACCTCGCCCCCCGCCACGCCCAGCGCCCCGTACTTGTCGGCGTTGGTGGCCAGTTCGTGCAGCACCAGCGACAGGGTGACCGCCTGCGACGGATGCAGCCGCACCCGCGGCCCGTCGAGGCGGAAGCGCGCCGGCTCGCCCCGGTAGGGCGCGATCACGTCGTCGACCAAGGCCGCCAGATCCGCGCCCGCCCAGTTCTGCTGCACCAGCACGTTGTGGGCCCGCGACAGCGCCAGCAGCCGGCCGGTCAGGTCGGTGCGCACCTCGGCGGAGACCCCGGCGCCGCGCAGGGTCTGCTCGATCACCGACTGCACTGTGGCCAGGGTGTTCTTCACCCGGTGGTTGAGCTCGTTGAGCAGCAGGACGCGCTGTTCCTCCGCCATCTTGAGCGCGGTCTCGTCGCGGAAGATCTTGATCACCTCGGTGTCGTCGTGGCGGAAGGGCAGGGTCAGCCCGTTGGCCCAGAAGCGCGTGCCGTCGCGGCTGCAGTGCCAGCGGGAGTCCTCGGCCCGCCCCGTGGCGAGCGCCGTCTCGATCTCCTGCTCCGGCGCGCCCGCCGCCTGGTCGGCGGCGGTGTACAGCAGCCGCACGTGCCGCCCCACCACGTCCTGTTCGTCATGGCCGGTGATGCCGGTCGAGTCGGCCAGCCAGCGCACGATCCGCCCGTCCCCGGTCAGGCCGATCACGGCATAGCCGCGCAGGTGCTCGAGCAGGGAGGAGGCGAAGGCGGGACAGACCCGGGTCATCCAGGTCCAACGCGGCTGGCGCCGCAAAGGCGCCTGCGTCGACTGGCCGACTCAGGCGGCCGCGGCGTCCGCCCGTCCGCGGCGCAGCTCGATCAGCCGCACGCACCAGATGCTGACCTCGTAGAGCAGCACCAGGGGCACGGCGAGCATCAGCTGGCTGATCGGATCGGGCGGCGTGACCACCGCGGCGACCACCACGACCGCCACGATGGCGTAGCGTCGCCCTTCCGCCATCGTCTTCGAGCCGATGATCCCCGCCAGGCCGAGCAGGGTCATCACCACCGGCAGCTGGAAGCACAGGCCGAAGGCGAGGATCAGCGCCGTCACCAGGTTCATGTACTCCGACACCTTCGGCAGCAGGGCGGCGCTCACCCCGGCCTGATCGATGCCCTGGCTGAGGGAGAACCACATGACGAAGGGCAGCATCACGAAGTAGACGAGGGCGGCGCCGAGCAGGAACAGCAGCGGCGCGGCGACAAGGAAGGGCAGGAAGGCGCCCCGCTCGTTGCGGTAGAGGCCGGGGGCCACGAAGCGGTACAGCTGCCAGGCCAGGATCGGGAAGGCGACGATCACCGCGCCGAAGCCGGCCAGCTTCATCTTCGTGAACAGGATCTCCAGCGGCGCCGTATAGATCAGGTTGACCGTCTGGCCGTCGATCAGGGGCAGGGGCTTCAGCCCCGCGGTGCCGAGGATCAGGTCCAGCGGCGACACCGCCGCATGGTGGCCGCCGCCGGCCGCCTGGTGGAAGGCCGCCGCCGCCGCGAACGGCTTGACGAGGAAGATGTAGATCGGCTCCGAGAAGCTGAAGCACAGGATGAAGCCGCCGATGAAGGCGACCACGCAGACCAGCAGCCGGCTGCGCAGCTCGATCAGGTGATCCATCAGCGGCGCGCGCGACGCCTCGATCTCGGCCTCGTCCCGCTCGTCCCGGCTCATGACCCGGTCGCCTTCCGCTTCGGCGCGCGCCGTTTCGCGACTGCGGGCGCGGCGGTCGAGGCCGGCGCCTCGCTCTTCGAGGCCTTCGCCTTGCGCGGCGTCTTGGCGGACGGGGCGGCGTCACCGGCGGCCTGCGCCGTCTTGCGCGGCCCGGTCCGGCGGGCCTTGGCCGGCGCAGGCGCGGAGGCCTCGGGCGCCGCGGTCTCGGGCAGCGGCTCCATCACCGGCGCGCTGTCCGGCCACTCCTCAGGGCCCGCCAGGGCGGGCGCCGGCGTCGGCGCGTCGAGCGGACGGTTCAGGTCGTCGCGGATGTCGCGGAAGGTGGCTTCCGCCTCGGGGCCCAGCGGCATGGCGCCGGTCGAGCCGCGGCGCAGCGCCTCGACCTCCTTGCGCAATTCGTCCAGCTCCGACTGCCGCGCCATCTCGTCGAAGCTGGAGCGGAACTCGTTGGCCATGCGGCGCGCCCGGGCCACCCACTGACCCAGCTTGCGCAGCATCAGCGGCAGCCGCTCCGGCCCCACCACGAGCAGGGCCACCAGAGCGATGATCAGATATTCGAATCCCCCGATGCCGGGGCCGAGGCCGCCCATACGTCAGGGTCTCCGGCGCAGACGCGCGATCAGGACTTCAGGTCTTCTTTTTCCGCGTCCGTGCGCGGCAGGGCGCCGGCCCGCTGGTCGTCCGACTTGCCCTCGTCGGTGTCCTTCAGGCCGTCGCGGAAGGCGCGCACGCCCTTGGCCGCGTCGCCCATGATCGCCGACAGCTTGCCCCGGCCGCCGAACAGCAGCAGCACCACGATGGCGACGATGACCCAGTGCCAGATGCTGAAAGAACCCACGGCGACGTCTCCTCGATCGGGCCGATGCGCGACCCGGAAATCAGCTTGCGAGCGCATATAGGCCGTTCGGTGGCGTGACGCCAAGCGATTGCCGCGTCAGGTCGCCACGCTGTTGGCGCGGATCCAGGCGGCCAGCTGTCCTTCGTCCATCTCGCCGCTCGCGACTGCGAACATGGCGCGGGTTGCGTCCTCGTCGGCCGCGAGCAGCATCCACCCGTTCAGTTCGAGGAAGAGACCCAGTCCGAGGAACGCCGCCCGCTTGTTCCCGTCGACGAACGGATGGTTTCTGGCCAGTCCCACAGCATACGTCGCGGCCAGGGCCCGGACGTCCTCCACGCCCTCGTAACACCAGCGGTTGACGGGCCGCGTCAACGCCGAACTCAACAGCCCCGCGTCGCGCAGTCCCGGAGAGCCTCCTGTTCGCGCGAGGACATAACTATGGAGTTCGAATATCTCGGGGTCGGTCAGCCAGCGGGGCTCCACGGTCACTTGGCCAGTGCGTCGAACGTCCTGATATATCGCTCTACAAACGCCTTGCCCTTCTCGACTGCCTCCGAACCGGCGGCTTCGACCCGGACATCGTCGCCGAAGGTGGCGCCAAGCTTGGCGAGGTCCGCTTCGTCCAGTTCGATTACGGCCTTGCCGGACACGTTCTGAATCTTCGCATGGATCATGGTGTCGCTCCTGCCTAGGAACATAGCCGAACGCCGACTCGCCTCCAACCAACCCGAGGTGGGAAACCGACCAAGGAAAGCCGCCGTGTCCCACGTCATCATCCACACCGACGGCGCCTGTCGCGGCAATCCGGGCCCGGGCGGCTGGGGCGCGGTCCTGCAGACCGGCGGCGGCCACGAGAAGGAGCTGTGGGGCGGCGAGCCGCTGACCACCAACAACCGCATGGAGCTGATGGCGGCGATCCGGGCGCTGGAGGCCCTGACCCGCCCCTGCCGCGTCGATCTGCACACCGACAGCAAGTATGTGATGCAGGGCATCACCGAATGGATCCGCGGCTGGAAGGCGCGCGGCTGGAAGACGGCCGAAAAGAAGCCGGTGAAGAACGAGGACCTGTGGAAGCGCCTCGACGAGGCCCGCCTCCGCCACGAGGTCAAATGGCACTGGGTCAAGGGCCACGCCGGCCATGAGCTCAACGAACGCGCCGACCGCCTGGCCAATCGCGGCATCGACGAACTCCCGCGCTGACGTTGCCGCTGCGGCCCGCTGGGGAGTATCCACAGGCGTGATGGCCAGGCTGACCCGGAACCTCCGCACCGCCGTGCTCGCCGGACTCGCGGTCTGCCTCGCCGCGTGCGGGACCCTCAGCCGGCCGCCGGACGGCGTGCTGCGGCTGGCCGACGTCGAGGTCGTTCCGGCCGCCGATCCCCGCATCCGGGCGTCCGACGCGGGCCGCCTCGAGCGCCTCGCCGGAGAGCTGGCCAGCCATCTGCAGGACGGCGAGCCGGCGGCCGTCCTCGCCCTGTCCGGCGGCGGGGCGAACGGCGCCTGGGGGGCGGGAGTCCTCGCGGGCTGGAGCGACCGGGGCGACCGCCCGGCCTTCGCCGTGGTCACCGGCGTCAGCACGGGCGCCCTGACCGCGCCCTTCGCCTTCCTCGGGCCGGCGTGGGACGACCGGCTCGAGTCCGCCTATACGGACGGCGGAACCCAGGGCCTGGTCAGCTGGCGCAGCTTCGCCGCCTTCTTCGCCCCCAGCCTGTTCAGCCCCGCCGACCTGCGGGAGGTCGTCGAGCGCCATGTGACGCCCGAGCTCCTCGCCGCGGTCGCCGCCGAGCACGCCCGGGGCCGTCGTCTGCTCGTGGCCACCACCGATCTGGACGCGCAGGAGACCGTGATCTGGGACATGGGCGTCGTGGCGACCCAGGGCGGGTCGCAGGGGCTGGTCCTGTTCCGCGACATCCTCGTCGCCTCGGCCAGCGTTCCGGGGGTCTTTCCCCCGGTCCTCATCGCCGGCCTCGACGAGCAGGGACGGGTGGTCCAGACCATGCACGTGGACGGCGGCGTCAACGCGCCCTTCCTCGGCGTGCCGGAAGGCCTGCTGGACTGGACGCCGGAATCGCCCGTGCGCGGGACCTTCTACGTCCTCGTCAACGGCCAGCTGACCCGCACGCCGCGGGTGACCGGCGGGCGTCTGCGCGACATCCTCGAGCGCAGCTTCGACAGCGCCGGCAAGGCCATGCTCCGCGCCCAGCTGCTGGCCACGGCCGAGTTCGCGCACCGGATCGACATGCCGCTCTACGTGGCGGCCACGCCCCCCGAGCTGGAGACGTCCAGCCTCGATTTCGACCGCGACTCCATGCGGGCCCTGTTCGACGCCGGCCGCCGCGCCGCCCGCGACGGCGAGGCCTGGCGGCGTTTCAGGGCGGAGACGCTGACCGGCGAGGCGGAAGGGGAGCTCCCGCCGCGCTCAGGCGGCGCGCACCTTCAGCCGCGCCCCGTCGACGGCGGCGACGATGACGCTCTCGCCGACCGGCGGCGCGACGCCGTCGATCTCGGCGGCCCATTCGGCGCCTGACACGAAGACGCGGCCGCGCCCGTCGACGAAGGCTTCCGTCACCTGCGCCCGCTGGCCCACCAGACGCCCGTCGCGGGCGTTGATGTCCGGCGCGTCGGCGGGGTTGACCCGCTGGACGAGCCGCCGCGACAGCAGGGTGGCGATCACGGTCAGCACGGCGAACAGCGCCGCCTCGCCCCAGAAGCCGCCCAGCGGCAGCCCCAGCGCCGTGACCACGGCCACCGCGCCGGCGGACACGGCGGGCCACAACAGCCATTCGGTGGAGAAGGCCGCCTCGACCGCGAGCAGCAGCACGCCCAGGGCCAGCCAGATCCAGAAGGGCTGCGCCGCGTGGAGGTCCATCAGGGCGTCCATGGTCTACTCCGTTCCGGGAACCGAGCCGCGCGTCCGGGGCGCGCGCGGGGCGGGGGCCGGGCGGGCGCCGCCCTGCTGGTCCCGGGCCAGGCCGACCAGCTCGCCGATGCCGGCGATCGAGCCGACCAGGGCCCCCATCTCCGACGGCACGATGACCGTCTTCTGCTGCGGGCTGCGGGCCAGTTCGGCGAAGGCCTCGACGTATTTCTGGGCCACGAAGTAGTTGATCGCGTTGACGTCGCCGCGGGCGATCGCCTCCGACACCATCGCGGTGGCGCGGGCCTCGGCCTCGGCCTCGCGCTCGCGGGCCTCGGCGTCGCGGAAGGCGGCCTCGCGCCGGCCCTCGGCCTCGAGGATGGCGGCCTGCTTGGCCCCCTCGGCGCGGGCGATCGCGGCCTGCTTCTCGCCGTCGGCCTCGGTGATCACCGCCCGCCGCTCGCGCTCGGCCTTCATCTGCCGGGCCATGGCGTTGGTGATGTCGGTCGGCGGGGTCAGGTCCTTGATCTCGATGCGGTTGGCCTTGACGCCCCACGGCTCGGTCGCCGCGTCGATGACGTGCAGCAGCCGGGTGTTGATCGCGTCGCGCTGGCTCAGCACCTCGTCCAGCTCCATCGAGCCGACCACGGTGCGCAGGTTGGTCATGCACAGCTGGGCGATGGCGTAGGGCAGGTTGTCGACCCGGTAGGCGGCGCGGGCCGCGTCCATCACCTGGATGAAGACGATGCCGTCCACCTTCACCATGGCGTTGTCCTTGGTGATGACCTCCTGGGTCGGGACGTCCAGCACCTGCTCCATCATGTTCATCCGCCGGCCGATGCGCTCGACGAAGGGGGTCAGCAGGCTGATCCCCGGGGGCAGGGTCCGGGTGTACTTGCCGAACCGCTCGACCGTGTACTCGCGCCCCTGCGGCACGATCTTCACCACGCTGAACAGCAGCACGAAGGCCAGAACGACCAGCGCCACCACGAATAGAACCGACATGTCCATGCAAGCCTCCCGATCCCGTTCAGGTTATCAGCCCGGGGGGCGGCCGCCACCGAAACCGGACATGCGGAAGATGACATCCGCGTAATCTTCGCCGTTCAGCGGCGCGCGGCGGCGAGGGCGATGATGCGCCGCGTCTCCTCCCACTCCACCCGCGCCGCCGCCTCGGCGAGGGGAAAGAAGGCCGCCTCCGCCGCGTCGTCGCCCGCGACCGGCTCGCCGGCGGTCCATTCGGCGGCGTAGTCGATCAGCACATAGTGCCGCCCCGCCTCGGGAAAGAGGCCGTCGACCACGTCCAGCACGCCGAAGAGGCGCGCCTCGACGCCGGTCTCCTCCCGCAGCTCCCGCAGGGCGGCGTCGACGGCGCGCTCGCCCGGCTCGATGCGCCCGCCGGGCAGGCTCCACTCGCCCTGTCGCGGCGGCCGGCCGCGGCGGACCAGCAGCACCTCCTCGCCCCGCAGGCAGACGACGCCGACGCAGGGAACCGGGGCGGGGAGGGGAGTCGACATGCGCCGCAGGTTGGCCCGCCCCTTCCCCCGCGTCCATGACTCTGGAACAACCGGCCCATGACCCCGCCCGACGCCGAAGCCCTCGCCGCCCTCAAGGACGCCCTCGACCCCGGCGGCTGGACCGAGGACCCCGCCGAGATCGGGCCCTCGCTGACCGAATGGCGCGGCCGCTGGAGCGGCGCGACCCCGCTGATGCTGCTGCCCCGCTCGACCGGGGAGGTCGCCCGCGCCCTCCGGGTCTGCGCCGGACGCCGCATCCCGGTCGTCACCCAGGGCGGCGGCACCGGCCTGGTCGGCGGCCAGGTCCCGTTCGGGGAGGTGCTGCTCTCGACCCGCCGGCTGCGGGCGATCCGCGACGTGAGCCCGCTCGACGACGCCCTCACCGTCGAGGCGGGGGTCACCCTGCTGGAAGCCCAGCAGGCCGCCGCCGCCGTCGATCGCCGCTTCCCCCTCGGCCTCGCCTCCGAGGGCACGGCCACCATCGGCGGGGCGGTGTCCAGCAACGCCGGCGGCACGGGCGTGGTGCGCTACGGCATGATGCGCGACCTGGTGCTCGGGCTGGAGGCCGTGCTGCCGGACGGGGAGGTCTTCCACGGCCTGAAGCGCCTGCGCAAGGACAACACCGGCTACGACCTCAAGCAGCTGCTGATCGGCGCCGAGGGCACCCTCGGCGTCGTCACCGCCGCCACCCTGAAGCTCCACCCGGTGCTGCGCTCCCGCGCCACCGCGGTCGTCGGCGTGGACGGCCCCCAGGCCGCCGTCGAACTGCTGGCCCGCGCCAAGGCGGAGACCGGCGGCGGGGTCGAGGCCTTCGAGCTGATGAAGCGCATCGGCCTCGAACTGGTGCTGAAGCACATCCCCGACACCCGCGAGCCGCTCGACTCGACCCCGCCCTGGTGCGTGCTCATCGAGCTGGGCGCCGGCCAGCCCGGCGCGGCCGAGACGGCGCTGGAGGCCCTGCTCGCCGAGGCCTTCGAACGGGGCCTGGTCACCGACGCCGCCATCGCCCAGAACGAGGCCCAGCGCGCCGCCTTCTGGAAGGTGCGCGAGGAGCAGTCCGCCGGCCAGAAGCCCGAGGGGCCCGGCTGGAAGCACGACGTCTCGGTGCCCGTGTCCCGCATCGCCGACTTCCTCGAGGAGGCCACCGCCGCCGTGCTCCGTTTCGAGCCGGGGGCCCGCGTCAGCGCCTTCGGCCATGTCGGCGACGGCAACATCCACTACGACGTCATGCGCCCGCCGGAGGCCGACCCCGCGGCCTTCATGGCCCGCCAGCCCGAGGGCTCGCGGATCGTCCATGACATCGTTGCCCGCTACGACGGCTCCATCTCGGCCGAACACGGTCTCGGCCGCCTCAAGACCGACGAGGCCCGGCGCTACAAGTCTCCCGCCGAGGTCGCCGCCATGCAGGCGATCCGCGCGGCGCTGGACCCGCACCGCATCATGAACCCGGCCGTTCTGTTCTGAGCCCCGGCTTGCCCCTGCGGCAGGCCCGGCCTATCGCTGCGCCCTCGATTCACGGTTCCGGAGCCCCCCATGACCCTCGCCCTTCTCTTCCCCGGACAAGGCAGCCAGTCGGTCGGCATGGGGGCGGCGCTGGCCGACGCCTTCGCCAGCGCCCGCGAGGTCTTCGCCGAGGTCGACGAGGCGCTGGGCCAGAAGCTGTCGATCCTGGTGCGCGAGGGCCCCGAGGACCAGCTGACCCTGACCGAGAACGCCCAGCCGGCCCTGATGGCCGTCTCGGTCGCCGCCGCCCGCGCCCTGAAGGCCGAGTTCGGGGTCGACGTCAGCCGCGCCGCCTTCGTCGCCGGCCATTCGCTGGGCGAATACTCCGCCCTGTGCGCCGCCGGCGCGATCGCCCTCGCCGACACGGCCCGCCTGCTGAAGCTGCGCGGCCAGGCCATGCAGCGCGCCGTGCCGGTGGGCAAGGGCGCCATGGCCTCGCTGATCGGGCCGAAGACCGACCTCGCCCTCGCCGAGGAAGCCGCGAAGGCCGGCTCCGAGGTCGGCGTCTGCGTCGTCGCCAATGACAACAACGCCGGCAACATCGTCATCTCGGGCGACAAGGCCGCCGTCGACCGCGCCATCGAAAAAGCCAAGGAGCTGGGCGCCCGCGCCATCCCGCTGAACGTCTCGGCGCCCTTCCACTGCCCGCTGATGCAGCCCGCCGCCGACGAGATGGCCGCCGCCCTCGCCGACGCCCGCATCTCGGCCCCGGTCGTCCCCGTCGTCGCCAACGTCACCGCCCGCCCGGAGACCGATCCGGAGGTCATCCGCCGCCTGCTGGTCGAGCAGGTCACCGGCCGCGTCCGCTGGCGCGAGTCGATGGAGTGGATGGCCGGGGAGGGCGGCGTGACCCGCTTCGCCGAGATCGGCTCCGGCAAGGTCCTGACCGGCATGGCCAAACGGATCGCGCCGGACGCGGAAAGCCTGTCGCTGAACAGCCCGGAGGACCTCGAGGCCTTCGCGAAGAGCTTTGGGTGAAGAGCGCCAGTGAGCAAGAAGTGAGCCGCTGCGGCGACCGCCTGCTCTCACGCAGCTCACCTCTCGCTCACTAACACTTTTCACTTCTCACCACACCGCATCGGAGCCCCCCATGTTCAACCTCACCGGCAAGACCGCCCTCGTCACCGGCGCCACCGGCGGCATCGGCGGCTCCATCGCCCGGGCCCTGCATGCGCAGGGCGCGACCGTCGTCCTCTCCGGCACCCGCGAGGCGGTGCTGCAGGACCTCGCGAAGGACCTGGGCGAGCGCGCCTTCGCCGCCGCCGCCAACCTTTCGGACGCGGAGTCGGTCGACGGTCTGGTCGCCCGCGCCGAGGAGGCCGCCGGCGCCCCGCTGGACATCCTCGTCGCCAACGCCGGCATCACGAAGGATGGTCTGTTGATGCGGATGAAGGACGAGGACTTCGAGCAGGTGCTGAAGGTCAACCTCGAGAGCTACTTCCGCCTGTCCCGCGCCGCCGTGAAGGGGATGATGAAGCGCCGCGCCGGCCGCATCATCGGCGTCACCTCGGTGGTCGGCGTGACCGGCAACCCGGGCCAGACCAACTACGCCGCCTCCAAGGCCGGCATGATCGGCTTCTCCAAGTCGCTGGCCCAGGAGGTCGGCAGCCGCGGCATCACCGTCAACTGCATCGCCCCCGGCTTCATCGCCTCGCCGATGACCGACGTGCTCAACGACCAGCAGCGCGAGGCCATCCTGTCGAGGATCCCCGCCGGCCGCCTCGGCCAAGGGGACGAAATCGCCGCCGCGGCCGTCTACCTGTCCTCCGACGAGGCCGCCTACGTCACCGGCCAGACCCTGCACGTCAACGGCGGCATGGCGATGATCTGAACCCGCGCCGCGGCCTCCGCGTCACCTCCCCGTCGCAGATGAGGAGGGAGACCATCCGGGCCGCAGGCGAGGGATGGTGGATGGGGCGGCGCAGGCGGTGTCCGCGGGCCGCCTCATGGGCCGGCGCCGCCCCCACCTGACCCGCTGACGCGGGTCTGTCCTCCTCGTTCGCCTTCGCTCAAGGGGAGGTAAGCGCTGTACCTCACCTCCCCGTCGGAGACGGGGAGGGGGACCGCCCGAAGGGCGGTGGAGGGGGCGGCGCGGACGCCTGGAGGCGCTCCCGCACCACCCGAACGATGAAGGCCAGCACGCCGTCCAGTTCGTCGCGCACGTCCACCGCCGCCACCCGGATCACGCGCACGCCCCGCGCCGCCAGCCACGCGGACCGGCGGCGGTCGTGCGCCAGCCGCTCGCGATCTTCGTGGCAGCGGCCGTCGATCTCCACCGCCAACGTCGCCGCCGGACAATAGAAGTCGAGGATGTACGGCCCGATCGGGTGCTGCCGGCGGGACTTGTGACCGTGCAGTCGCTTCCCGCGCACCCGCGCCCACAGACGCGCTTCCGGCGGCGACATCGGGCGCCGGAGAGCCTTGGCTTGGGCATAGGTGCCACGCTCTTCCATGGGGAAACGATAACACGGGTATGGAAGCGGACAAGAACAAACGCGGAACACATGGTCGCAACCCCGACCATTCACCTCCCCGTCGGAGACGGGGAGGTGGACCCGAAGGGCGGTGGAGGGGCGGCGCAGGCGGTGTCCGCGGGCCGCCCCCTAGGCCCGCGTCGCCCCCTCCTGACCCGCTGACGCGGGTCTGTCCTCCCCGTTCGCCTTCGCTCACGGGGAGGTGAGCGCCAGCGCCGCTTCACCTCCCCGTCGGAGACGGGGAGGGGGACCGCCCGAAGGGCGGTGGAGGGGGCGGCGCAGGCGATCGGAGGGGGCGGCCCCATGGGCCGGCGTCGCCTGACCCGCTGATGCGGGGCCGTCCTCCCCGTTCGCCTTCGCTCGAGGGGAGGTGAGCGCCGGACCCTACCGCAGCGACCCGCAGAAGCGCTGGATCCGCCGGCAGGCCTCCTCCAGCACCTCTTCCGAGGTCGCGTAGCTGACCCGGAAATACGGCGACAGGCCGAAGGCTGAGCCCTGCACCACCGCGACGCCCTCGGCGTCCAGCAACTCCGCGGCGAAGGCGTCGTCGCTGTCGATGACGGCGCCGCCTTCGGTCGTCCTGCCGATCAGCCCCTCGATCGAGGGATAGACGTAGAAGGCGCCCTCCGGCGTGGCGCAGCGTACCCCGGAGGCCTGGTTCAGCATCGACACCACGAGGTCGCGGCGGCGTTCGAAATGCTTCGCCCGCTCGGCGATGAAGTCCTGCGGCCCGTTCAGCGCCTCCACCGCCGCCCACTGGCTGATCGATGAGGGATTGCTGGTCGTCTGGCCGGCCACCTTGCGCATCAGGTCGATCAGCGGCTTCGGCCCGCCCGCATAGCCGATGCGCCAGCCGGTCATCGCATAGGCCTTCGACACCCCGTTCACCGTCAGCGTCCGGTCGGCGAGGTCCGGCGCGACCTGGGCGAGGGTGACGAAATCGAACTCGCCGTAGATCAGGTGCTCGTACATGTCGTCGGTCAGCACCCACACCTGCGGATGCCGTCGCAGCACCGCGGCCAGCGCCTCCAGCTCCGCGCGGGTGTAGGCGGCGCCGGTGGGGTTGGACGGGCTGTTCAGGATCAGCCACTTCGTCCGCGCGGTGATCGCCGCCTCCAGGGCGGTCGGCTTCAGCTTGAACCCGTCCGCCTCATGGCCGACCACGGTGACCGGCTCGCCGCCGGCCAGCAGCACCATGTCGGGATAGCTGACCCAGTAGGGCGCCGGCACGATCACCTCGTCCCCCGGCGACAGGGTGGCGACGAAGGCGTTGTAGATCACCGTCTTGCCGCCCGGGGCGACGTGGATCTGGTCCGGCCGGTAGGTCAGGCCGTTCTCGCGCGCGAACTTGGCCGCCACCGCCGCCTTAAGCTCCGGCAGGCCGTCGACGTCGGTGTACTTGGTCTCGCCCCGACGGATGGCCGCGATGGCCGCCTCCTTGACGTTCTCGGGCGTGTCGAAGTCCGGCTCGCCGGCGCCGAGGCCGATCACGTCGCGCCCCTCGCGCTTCAGCTCCCGGGCGCGGGCGGTCACCGCCAGCGTCGCCGACGGCTTGACGCGGGCCAGGGCCGCGGACTGGAGCGGGGCGGACGGACTGGACATGGCGACTCCCGGGGCGAAGGCGGGCGATCCTTACGCAGTTGCGAAGGGGCGGGCAAATCGCGCGCGCTCTGCGGGACATCCCCCGTCGGGACATCCCCTAGTGGAAAGACCCGAATGTCGGGGCCGGCGGGCGGCGACTACACCGCCGCCATCCGACGCCGGCTGTAGGGCGTCGGCCCAGCAGGAGTACCGTCATGACCGCCCCGCTCGTCGACCTGTCCGTCCACCACCAGCCCAGGGGGCTGTCCGATCGGGTGGCCTTCGGCTTCACCAAGCTGCTGCGCTTCTGCGCCGACACCTTCTTCGCCAGGCGCTATGGCCACCGCGCCGTGGTGCTGGAGACCGTCGCGGCCGTGCCGGGCATGGTCGGAGCCACCATCAACCACCTCAGCTGCCTGCGCCGCATGTGCGACGACCGGGGGTGGATCAAGACGCTCATGGACGAGGCCGAAAACGAGCGCATGCACCTGATGACCTTCATCGAGATCTCGAAGCCGACCCTGTTCGAGCGCTTCGTCATCGTCTCGGTGCAGTGGGTCTTCTACCTGTTCTTCTTCGCCCTCTACCTGGTGCACGCGAAGACCGCCCACCGGGTCGTCGGCTATTTCGAGGAGGAGGCGGTGATCAGCTACACCCACTACCTCGCCGAGATCGACGAGGGCCGCAGCCCCAACGTGCCGGCGCCCGCGATCGCCAAGCGCTACTGGGGCCTGCCGGACGACGCCACCCTGCGCGACGTGGTGCTGGTGGTCCGCGCCGACGAGGCCCACCACCGCGACGTCAACCACGGCTACGCCAACGAGCTCGGCGGCCTGCCCGCGGCGGAGGTCGCGCCGTGCCCGCCGCACGCGGCGCTCGAGCCGACCTGGAAGCTCGCCGCCTGACGCAGGCCGGGCGGCGGCTCTGTTCCGCCGCTTCCCCGGCGGTGCTAGGCACAGGCCATGCGTCGCCTGCTCGACTTCATCCTCAACATGGAGGGCCGCCGCTGGCGCACCGCGCTGGCGGCGGTCTTGCTGCTGGGCGCGACCGTCGGCCTGCTGGTCGTCGGCAAGAGCCAGCTGGGCCTGGCCACCGAGGCGAAGCTCGAGGCCTGGCTGCAGGGTTACGCCGGCAGCCCCTGGGCCTTCGCCGCGACCGTGGTCCTGTTTGTGCTGTCGGCCTTCATCGGCGCGCCGCAGTTCATCCTCATCGCCGCCTGCGTGGTCGCCTTCGGGCCCAATCTCGGCTTCGCCTACAGCTGGGTGGCCACCGTCGTCTCCGCCGGCGTGACCTACTGGCTCGGCCGCGGCCCCACGGCGCGGCTCATCGACCGGCTGGACAGCCGCACCCTGGCCCGGCTCAAGCGCTTCGTCGGCCGCAACGCCTTCTACGCCAGCTTCATGATCCGCAACGTGCCCTCGGCGCCGTTCATCGTCGTCAACATGGCCTTCGGGGCGACGCGGGCCAACTTCTGGAGCTATCTCGCCGGCTGCGCCCTCGGGGTGCTGCCGAAGACGGCCCTGGTCGCCTTCTTCGGCGGCGCCGTCGTCTCCGCCGTGTCCGGCGACGGCGTCTGGACCTCGCTGATTCTCGCCGCGGTCGCCGTAGTCTGGCTGGGGGCCATGCTGGCGGTGCGGGAGTGGGTCAGGCGCCGGGAGCGGTCCGGCGGCGGGGCCGCGGAGGGATAGAACCGCCGTCTCCGGCGTTCCTCACGGGATCGACCCCCGGAGGAGAGTCCATGCTGAAGCTCTACTATTCCCCCGGCGCCTGCGCGATGGCTTCCCACTTCGCCCTCGAGGAGGCGCACGCCGCCTACGACCTGGTGCGGATCGACCTGTCGAAGGGCGAGCAGCGGACGCCGGAGTATCTCGCCGTCAATCCGGCCGGCGTGACGCCGGCCCTCGTCACCGACGACGGCGTCCTGACCGAGAACCTCGCCATCATGTGGTACGTGGCCGCGACCCACCCCGAGGCGGAGCTGCTCCCGCCGGCCGACGCGCTGTTCGAGCTGGCGCGGCTGCACGCCTTCAACGGCTTCCTCGGCTCGTCCCTGCACCCGGCGATCGGCAAGGTGCTGTTCGCCCGCCCGCCGCTCGAAGGGGAGGCGAGGGCGAAGGCGCTGGAGCCGGCGCTGGCGAAGTACGACATCGTCGAAGGCCGCCTGCTGAAGGGGCCCTGGGTGCTCGGCGAACGCTACACCGTCGCCGACGGCTACCTCTCCGTGTTCAGCCGGTGGCTGCGCAGCAACCACCTCCTCGACCCGGAGCGTTTTCCCAAGCTGAACGCCCACCTGACCCTGGTCCAGTCGCGGCCCTGCATCCAGAAGGCGCTGCACATGGAGGGGCTCCAGCCCGTCTGAAACCGGGGCCCCGCAAGCTTGGCTGACGGGAACGTGAACGGCCAAGCTGCCGATGATGTCGGCGCGCTTGCACAAGGACTTGTAATCGCCTCCGCACACGGGCAAACGGGCCGACGGTCGGTCAGGCGAAGACGATCAGGAGGCGGCGCGTAAGGGGATGCGCGCAGCCGGGGCCTCGCCGGGCGGATCAGGTCAGACCCACGCCCTCTCAGGCCCGAACGAACGGTATCCCAGGCCCATGTTCTCCCACGTCTTCGGCGCGATCTCGAACGACATCGCCATCGATCTCGGCACCGCCAACACCCTCATTTACATGAAGGGCAAGGGCATCGTGCTGAACGAGCCCTCGGTGGTCGCGCTGCGAAACGTCGGTGGACGGAAGATCGTCCACGCGGTGGGCATAGAGGCCAAGCAGATGCTGGGCCGCACCCCGGGCCACATGGAAGCCATCCGCCCGATGCGCGACGGGGTCATCGCCGACTTCGAGGTCGCCGAGGAGATGATCAAGCACTTCATCCGCAAGGTTCACAACCGCAAGGGCTTCGTGAACCCCAAGGTGATCGTGTGCGTGCCCTCCGGCGCCACCGCCGTCGAGCGCCGCGCCATCAACGATTCCTGCCTCAACGCCTCGGCCCGCCGGGTCGGCCTGATCGACGAGCCCATGGCCGCGGCCATCGGCGCCGGCCTGCCGATCCACGAGCCGACCGGCTCCATGGTCGTCGACATCGGCGGCGGCACCACCGAGGTGGCCGTGCTGTCCCTGTCCGGCATCGTCTATTCGCGCTCGGTCCGCGTCGGCGGCGACAAGATGGACGAGGCGATCATCTCCTACATGCGCCGCAACCATAACCTGCTGATCGGCGAGACCACCGCCGAGCGCATCAAGAAGGACATCGGCACCGCCCGCATCCCGGCCGACGGCGAAGGCCTGTCGATCGACGTCAAGGGCCACGACCTGATGCAGGGCGTGCCCCGCGAGGTGCGCATCTCGGAGCGCCAGGCCGCCGAGGCCCTCGCCGAGCCGGTCTCGCAGATCGTCGAGGCCGTGAAGGTGGCGCTCGAGGCCACCCCGCCCGAACTCGCCGCCGACATCGCCGACAAGGGCATCATGCTGACCGGCGGCGGGGCCCTGCTGCGCGGTCTGGACGCCGAGATCCGCGACCACACCGGCCTGCCGGTCTCGGTCGCCGACGACCCGCTGTCGTGCGTCGCCATCGGCTGCGGCCGGGTGCTCGAACACCCGCGCTGGATGAAGGGCGTGCTCGACTCGGCGCTCTGACGGCGGCTTCATCAGTTCGCCTCAAATCCCTGTCATCGCAGGGGTAACGCCGGTTCCCATCTGGCCCGGTTTTTGCGATAGGCTGGGTCTGACGGCGGGGGGCGTCCCGCCGATTCCCTCTTTCCAGGAAGGCGCGCCGTGGCGTTCCGCGACGGACCGTTCGAGAATCTGAAGGTGCCGCTGGTGTGGACCGCGGCCGTGGCCGTGGTCGCCTGCGCTGTCGGCGCCGTGCTGCTCCTCGTCAGCGACCAGCGCGGAGCCGGCTCGACCTGGCAGCCCGCCCGCGCGGGCGTCGAGACCGTGGCCGGTCCGGTCGGCGGCGTGTTCGCGGCCCCGGTGCGCTGGTTCGGCCACCTCGCCGACGGCGTCGGCGGCTACTTCTTCGCCGTCTCCGAGAACCGTCGGCTGAAGCGCCAGCTGGCCGAGCTGGAGCCGTGGCGCGACCAGGCCATCGCCCTGAAGAACATCAACGCCCGCTACGAGGCCATGCTCGGCATCCGGCCCGAGCCGCCGGTGCCGATGCGCACCGCCCGGTCCGTCTCCGACTCCCGCGGCCCCTTCTCCAACGCCCGCCTGCTCGACATCGGCGCGGCGCGCGGCATCAAGATCGGCAATCCCGTCATCAACGAGCACGGCCTCGTCGGGCGCATCGTCGGGACCTCGCCGCACGTCAGCCGCATGCTGCTGCTCACCGACGTGGCCAGCCGCACGCCGGTGCTGGTCGACCGCAGCGACGCCCGCGCCATCCTGACCGGGGACGGCTCCGGCAATCCGCGGCTCGAGTTCGTCCGCGGCGCCGGCTCAGTGCAGCCCGGCGACCGCATCCTGACCTCCGGCGACGGCGGCGCCTTCCCGCGCGGCCTGCCGATCGGCGTGGCCGCCCGTGGCGTCGACGGCAGCTGGCGGGTCAAGCTGTTCAGCGACCGCGGCGCCATCGACTACGTCCGTGTCCTGTTGTTCGAGGACTTCGGCCAGCTGGTCGGGCCCGAGGCGCTGAACGCGCCGCCGCTCGCCGCCCTCGAGACCCTGCCGGAGGCCACCGCCGCCCAGGCCGCGGCCATCGACGACGCCGCCGCCCGGCGCGCCGCCGCCGCCCGGGCCGCGCTCGAGCGCGCCGCCGAGCCGGCCCCGGCCCCGGCCCCGGCCCCCGCCGCCGCGCCCGCCGCGGGAGCGCCCGAATGAGACGCCCGGTCGCGGTCCGCGTCGTCGGTCCGGTCCAGTGGATCTTCATCCCGGCCCTGATCGCCGTCGCCGCCACCATCGTGCTCGCCACCCCGATCGAGCTGTTCGGCCTCAGCCTGCCCGAGCCGGTCACCCCCATGGTGCTGGCCTTCGCCTGGCCGCTGATCCGGCCGTCGATCATCGCGCCCCTGGTGCTGACCGCCCTCGGCCTGTTCCTCGACGTCTTCTGGTACGGCCCCCTCGGCCTGTGGCCGCTGGCCCTGCTGGCCATCTACGCCGTGGTGCTGGGCTCGCGCAGCTTCCTGATCGGCCAGGAGACCGCCGTCCTGTTCGTCTGGTACGCCGCCGGCTGCGGCCTCGCCTTCAGCGCCGCCTGGCTGATCACCACCCTGCTGGCCGGCAATCCCCCGTCCATCCTCGCCCTGCTGGGCCAGGTCGTCCCGACCCTGCTGCTGTTCCCGTTCGCCGACCGGATGATCGAGCGCTTCGAGGACGGCGACGTGAGGTTCCGATGAGTTCGGAACCCGCCATCTTCTTCTCCGACCCGAACGAGCGGCAGGGCTCCTTCCTGCGCCGCACCTTCGTGCTGGGCGGCCTGACCGCCCTCGGCGGCCTCGCCCTGACCGGCCGGCTGGCCCAGCTGCAGGTGATCCAGGCCCAGGAGTACGCCACCCAGGCCGCCGCCAACCAGTTCAACTTCCGCCTCGTGCCGCCGCCGCGCGGGCGCATCCTCGACCGCAACGGCGTGGTCATCGCCGGCAACCGGCCCAGCTTCCGGGTGCTGGTGGTGCGCGACGAGACCCGCGATCTCGACCAGACCCTCGACCTGCTCGGACGGCTGCTGCCCGACACCCTCGAGCGCCGCCGCTCGATCATCCGCGACGTCAACGCCGCCCCGCGCTTCTCGCCCGTCCCGGTCAAGAGCGACCTGACCTGGGAGGAGTTCGCCCGCGTCAACCTCTACGCCAACGAGCTGCCCGGCGTGATGGCCGACATGCACGAGGCGCGCTTCTACCCCTTCGGCGGCGCCTTCGCCCATGTCATCGGCTATGTCGCCAAGCCCAATGACCGCGACATCAAGGCCATCGAGGAGCGCGGCGAGAAGGTCCCGGAGATCCTCTACAACCCCGGCTTCCGCATCGGCCGCCAGGGCGTTGAAAAGGCCTTCGACGCCGACCTGCGCGGCGAGGCCGGGGGCAACCGGGTCGAGGTCGACGCCCGCGGCCGGGTGGTGGCCGAGGACGTCGGCGGCTCGCGGCCGGCGGTGCCCGGCAAGGACGTGATGCTGACCCTCGACGCCGACGTCCAGAACCGCGCGCTCGAGGTGTTCGGCGAGGAGTCGGGCGGCTGCGTGGTGATGGACGTCCGTAACGGCGACATCCTGTGCATGGTCTCGGCGCCGTCCTTCGACCCCAACCTGTTCGTCAGCGGCGTGCCCACCCACATCTACAACGCCCTGCGCGACTACGAGCGCAAGCCGCTGCTCGACAAGGCGATCTACGGCACCTTCCCGCCGGGCTCGACCTTCAAGATGACCACCGCCCTGGCCCTGCTCGACGCCGGCATCGATCCGTCCGAGCGCGTGGTCTGCACCGGCGGCTATCGCTACGGCTCGCGCACCTTCCGCTGCTGGAAGCGCGGCGGGCACGGGGCGATGGACATGCACAACGCCATCAAGAACTCGTGCGACACCTATTTCTACCACCTGTGCAACCGGGCCGGAGTCGACCGCATCGCCCGCACGGCCGAGAAGCTCGGCTTCGGCCAGGTGTACGAGATCGGCATCGCCGGCCAGTCGCGCGGCATCGTGCCCTCGACGCGGTGGAAACGCGAATACACCGAGGCGACCAGCTGGGACGACGACCCGACCTGGTACCCGGGCGAGACCCTGTCGGTGTCGATCGGGCAGGGGGCTCTGGCCGTCAACGCCCTGCAGCTGGCCGTCATGACCTCGCGGATCGCCAACGGCCGCAAGGCCATCCATCCACGCCTGGTGCGGGCCGTCGGCGGCGAGGAACGGCCCTCCGGCGCCGCCTTCGGCGACCTGCCGATTCCGACCGAGCACCTCGACATCGTGCGCGGCGGCATGGCGGCGGTGGCCAATGACGTCACCGGCACCGCCTATCGCGCCTCCCAGCTCGGCCTCGGCGACATCCAGATGGCGGGCAAGACCGGCACCGCCCAGTCCCGCGACTACAAGCCCGGCGAGTCGCGCGGCCCCCGCAACGCCCAGTGGTCGCGGCGGGACCACGCCCTGTTCGTCGCCTTCGCCCCGCACGACGCGCCGCGCTACGCCATCGCCCTGATCATCCAGCACGCCCCGGCCGGCGGCTCGGCCGACGCCGCGCCGCGGGCGCGCGAGATCATGAAGACCGTCCTCCTCAAGGACCCCGACATGCGCGCCCGCATCGAGCGCCCGCTGCCGCCGGAACCCCAGGCGCCGGCCGGCGTCGACGAGGGGGAGGGCGGGACCGGCCCCGGGGGCGAGATCGCCGCCGTGGAGGCCGCCGCGTCGCCGCCCCCGGCGCCGGCGCCTTCGCCGCCCGCGGCGCCCGCCGGACCGCGGCCCTACCTGGCGGAGCCGCCCCGATGACCGCCTCCGCCCTGACCCGTCCGGGAGAACGCGACCGACTGTCGACCAAGGTCGCCGAGCTGGACTGGCGCCTGATCAGCCTTCTGGCCGTGATCGCCTGCGTCGGCGCCGGCATGCTCTATTCCATCGCCGGCGGCAGCTGGACGCCGTGGGCCGCTCCGCACCTGATCCGCTTCGGCGGCCTGCTGATCGCCATGCTGGTCCTCGCCATGGTCCACCCGAAGTGGTGGTTCCGCGCCGCCTACCCGCTGTACGGCGTGCTGCTCGTGCTGGTGCTGATGATCGAGTTCACCCCGCTCGGCTATCAGCCGGCCGGCGCCGGCGCCAAGAACTGGCTGAACCTCGGCTTCACCCGCATCCAGCCGGCCGAGTTCATGAAGCTCGGCCTCGTGCTCGCCCTGGCCCGCTGGTACCACAACCACAGCGCCCAGGAGGCGCGCTGGTCGTGGAAGCTGCTGATCCCGGCCGGCATGATCGGCCTGCCGTTCCTGCTGGTGGCCAAGCAGCCGGACCTCGGCTCGGCGATGATCATCGGCCTGACCGGGGCGGCGATAATGTTCATGGCCGGTCTCAGCTGGCGGGTCATCGCCGCCGGCGCCGCCGCCGCCGTGGTCGCCATCCCGCCGTTCGTGATGTTCGGCATGCACGAGTACCAGCGCAACCGCGTGCTGACCTTCCTCGACCCCGAGGCCGACCCCTCGGGCACGGGCTACAACATCATCCAGTCCAAGATCGCCCTCGGCTCCGGCGGCTTCCTCGGCAAGGGCTATGGCCTCGGCAGCCAGAGCCAGCTGGAGTTCCTGCCGGAGCGGCACACCGACTTCATCTTCTCGACCGTGGCCGAGGAGTTCGGCTTCGTCGGCTCCTTCACCGTGCTGGCCTGCTACGTGGCCGTCATTCTGATCGCCCTGCGCATCGCCTCCCTGGCCCACAGCCACTTCGGGCGGCTCGCCGCCGCCGGCATGACCGCCTTCTTCGCCCTGTTCGTGCTGATCAACGGGGCCATGGTGATGGGCATGGCTCCGGTCGTGGGCGTGCCGATGCCGCTGCTGTCCTACGGCGGCTCCTCGATGATGACGGTGATGTTCGGCTTCGGCCTGGTGCTGTCGACGCGCGTTCACCGCTACGCCGAGCTGCCGAAGGGCCACGGCCTGTTCTGATCGGCCGCCTCGCGCGTTAGCCTCGGGCATGACCGATCCGAAGACCGATTCCGCCCTGCCGAAATTCGTCCCCGACTGGGGTGACGAGCCCTGTCCCCGGCCGCTGCTGCCGGCCGCCTCGCCCGAGCGGGCGGCCGCGCTCACCGACGGCGTGCGCATGCGCGAGAACCCCGCCGAATGGGCCTTCGTCCGCCTGTCGAAGCTGATCGAGGACTTCGAGAAGGGCCTCGACCGCGACGAGGAGATCGCCGCCCACATCGTCGGCGTCCCCGGCGACGGCACCATGCAGATCGAGGACGTGGGCTTCTGGGGGCCGGACTTCATCCTCTTCACCGGCAAGAACCCCGACGGCCGGCCGGTGCGCCTGATCCAGCACCACGCCCAGATCAACGTCCTCCTCAACGCGCGCAAGAAGCCGGAGGAGCGCGAAGCCCGCCGCATCGGCTTCCAGCTCTCCGAAATGGTCCGCAGCACCAACCCGAAGTAGCCTCGGCTCTCGGTCCTCCCCCTGCGGGGGAGGAACTGCAGCAGCGGCTCCCATTCCTCCCCCGCAGGGGGAGGGGGACCGCCGAAGGCGGTGGAGGGGGCAGGGCCCCCGCGCCAAAGTGTCGGCAGTTCATCCGCTACGCTCGCACATGCGAGAGCCAACCTGCTGTTCCGCCGCCGCAATCCGCAACAGCCAGCGTCATCTGCGCCCCGGAGGAAAAACCCGGCGTAGGCTTGCGCCATCCCGTCGATGGGGAGGGCGTCGGATCCACGACCTCGACGACGGCGGGCTGTGGTCGAGCGATGAAGCCGGGGCGAAGGGCAGTCCCGGGGTCC
>Ga0233425_10001501_pt1 | contig 52054 bp, 58 predicted proteins | sample Watercolumn_Towu_2_FD_181712 | JGI IMG/M metagenome (GOLD analysis project Ga0233425, IMG submission 181712) | Freshwater microbial communities from Lake Towuti, South Sulawesi, Indonesia - Watercolumn_Towuti2014_140_MG | ecosystem: Environmental > Aquatic > Freshwater > Lake | place...
CGTGCAGCTCGCCAGCCGCCTGAAGGCCTACGAACTGCCCGTTTCCGAGATCGCCCCGCTTATGGACAAGTGTGGCGGCCGTATGAGCAGCGCCGGCGACAAGCTGCGCTGGGCCGAGGGCGTGGCCGACCTGTTGCTGGACCGTGCCTGGGCCGAGAAAACCTACGCCGGCATCGCTTCCAGCTTCGGCGCCGAAGCCGACAGGAAGCGTTTCGAGCGCAGCCGCCAGATGCGCACCGGCTACCGCTTCTTCGGTCCCGGCGTGCAGGCGCATTGACCTGCTCCAACTCCTGAAAAACGGCCGCTCCTGCGGCCGTTTTTCTTTGCCCGGCGCCGCGGCCGGCATGGGCCGCCATGCTAAACTCCACCGCATTTTCATAACCTTGAGCCGGCTTGCGGCCGGACCCGAGGATGGCGGAAGACAGTGACCTCGAACGCACGGAACCTGCGTCCGCGCGTAAGCTTGAGCAAGCGCGGGAACAGGGTAATGTCCCCCGCTCCCGGGAGCTTGCCACTCTGGCGGTCTTGCTGGCCAGCGTTGGCGTCATCGCGGTCATCGGACTGTTCATGTTCCGCGGCCTGCACCGGGTGATGCACAACACCCTGTCCTTCGACGCCGGCGATGTGGCCAGCCCGGCCATGATGGGGCGCAATCTCATGGAGGCTGGCCTGGACGGCCTGCTGCTTTTCCTGCCCCTGGCCGGGGTGGTGGTGGTGGCCGCCGTGGCCGCCAACGTCCTCATATCCGGCTGGGTGTTCTCCACCAAGGCCTTCGAGTTCAATCTAGCCAAGCTGAACCCCGTCAGCGGCCTGGGACGTCTGTTCTCCTGGAACTCCCTGGCGGAACTGGTGAAGGCGCTGATGAAGGGCGGCCTCATCGCCGGTGTGGCTGGTTGGATGATCTGGCAGCAACGCGAGGGCATCCTCGGGCTGGCGGTGGAGCCCCTGGAAGCGGCCATGGCCCATTTCGGCCAGATTACCCTGCTGACTTTCCTGGCCGCCGTCGCCGCCTTCGGCGTCATCGTCGTCCTGGACGTCCCCTTCCAGCTCTGGCAGTACCACCATGGCCTGCGTATGACCAAGCAGGAGATCCGGCAGGAGAGCAAGGAAATGGAGGGCGATCCCCAGATCAAGGCGCGCATCCGCTCCCTGCAGCGGGAGGCGGCGCGCCGCCGCATGATGCAGGCGGTGCCCAAGGCCGACGTGGTGGTGACCAACCCCATGCACTTTGCCGTGGCCTTGAAGTACGAGGAGAGGACCATGGCAGCGCCCCAGGTGGTGGCCAAGGGCAGCCAGCTGGTGGCGGAGCGCATCAAGGAGCTGGCCCGGGAAAACCGCGTGCCCATCGTCGAGGCGCCGCCGCTGGCACGCGCCCTGCACCGCCACGCGGAGGTGGGCGACACCATCCCCGGCGCCCTGTTCACCGCGGTGGCCCAGGTGTTGGCCTATGTCTACCAACTCAACAAATCCTTGAACCCGGTGTTGCCCGATGCCTGGGACGTGCCGCCCAACATGGACCCTGCCGGCGGGCGCAACATCGAGTCCGCGGCGGGGGCGTGAAGGCCATGCCGTCCTGCTTTCCCCGCGGGACGCGCCCCGGATTGCACTCCGGGGCCGCTCGAAAGGCGCGTGGCATGCCACGCGAAACCCCTTTCTCGCCCCCCAATCCCTCTCCCAAGGGGCGAGGGGGGCGTCGTGAGTCGCTTCGCGATTTGCGGATAGAAAGGGCCGCCTGATGGCCGAAGCGCTCGCCGCCCACCGCGGCCTGGCCTGGCAGAAGCTGGCCGCGCCGATCCTGGTGATCATGGTGCTGGCCATGATGGTCCTGCCCATGCCCCCCTTCCTGCTGGACCTGCTGTTCACCTTCAACATCGCCCTGGCGATGATCGTCCTGCTGATCAGCCTGTACACCCTGAAACCCCTGGAATTCTCGGTGTTTCCCACGGTGCTGCTGCTCACCACCCTGCTGCGCCTGTCCCTGAACGTGGCCTCCACCCGGGTGGTGCTGCTGGAAGGCCATACCGGTGCCGACGCCGCCGGCAAGGTGATCGAGGCCTTCGGTCACTTCCTGGTGGGGGGTAACTACGCCGTCGGCCTCACCGTCTTCATCATCCTGGTGGTCATCAATTTCGTAGTCATCACCAAGGGCTCGGGCCGCATCGCCGAGGTGTCCGCCCGCTTCACCCTGGATGCCATGCCCGGCAAGCAGATGGCCATCGACGCCGACCTCAACGCCGGCCTCATCGGCGAGGACGAGGCGCGCCGGCGCCGGGCGGAGATCGCCCAGGAGGCCGACTTCTACGGCTCCATGGACGGTGCCTCCAAGTTCGTGCGCGGCGATGCCATCGCCGGCATCATCATCATGCTCATCAATATCTTCGGCGGCCTCGTTGTCGGCGTGGTACAGCACGACCTGGACTTTGCCACGGCCGCCAACAACTACACGCTGCTTACCATCGGTGACGGCCTGGTGGCCCAGATTCCCGCCCTGGTGATTTCGACGGCGGCGGGCATCGTGGTGTCGCGGGTGTCCAGTGAGCAGGATCTCAACCAACAGATCATGGGCCAGATGTTCGGCCGGCCCCAGGCCCTGTTCCTCACCAGCGGCATCCTCTCCCTACTCGGGCTGATCCCGGGCATGCCCCATACCGCATTTCTCCTCATCGGCGGCATCCTGGGCGGCGCCGGCTACTGGCTGATGCAGCTGCGGCAGCGGGAAGCGGCCATGCCGCCGGCGGAACCGCTGCCGGTCCGGCAGGAAGAGCCGGTGGAGGTGGGTTGGCATGACGTCTCCCAGGTGGATCGGCTTGGCCTGGAAGTCGGTTATCGCCTGGTGCCCCTGGTGGACAAGCACCAGGATGGCGAACTGCTGCGACGCATTCGCGGCATCCGCAAGAAGATCGCCCAGGACCTGGGTTTCCTGGTACCCGCCGTGCACATCCGCGACAACCTGCAACTCAAGCCCAACGCCTACCGCATCACCCTCAAGGGTGTTGCCGTGGCCGAGGGCGAGGCGGTGGCCGGCAAGTATCTGGCCATCAACCCGGGACGGGTGTTGGGCACACTGGCCGGCCAGGCCGCCACCGACCCGGCCTACGGCCTGCCGGCGGTATGGATCGACGCCGGCCAGCGCGATCAGGCCCAGACCTACGGCTATACCGTGGTGGATGCCGGCACCGTGGTGGCTACCCACCTCACCAAGATCATCAACGAGCACGCGCCGGAATTGCTGGCCCGGGAGGAGACCCAGCAATTGCTGGACCATGTCGCCAAGCAATATCCCAAGCTGGTGGAGGACCTCACCCCCAAGCTGCTGCCGGTGGCCACGGTGCAGAAGATCCTGCAGAACCTGCTGGAGGAGCAGGTTCACATCCGCGACATGCGCACCATCCTGGAAATCCTGGCCGAACACGCGGGCCGAACCCAGGATACGGACGAACTCACCGCTGCGGCGAGAACCGCTCTGGGCCGTGCTATCATCCACGAAACCTTTGGAGGAGCGCAGGAATTGCAGGTGCTGGCCCTGGAGCCAAACCTTGAGCACATCCTGATGCAGGCCCTGGCCTCCCGTGGCGACACGGGGGTCGGACTGGAACCCGGGCTGGCGGAACGGCTGGTGCGGGAAACGGTCCAGGCCGTCGAGCGACAGGAGAACGCGGGCCTGCCCGCGGTCCTGCTGTCTCCGCCCGCCATCCGTCCCGTGCTGGCGCGCTTCCTGCGCCGTTCCGCCCCCGGCCTCAGGGTGCTGTCCCATGCCGAGGTGCCGGACGGCAAGACCATCCGCATCGTCTCCCTGATCGGTAGCGGCTCATGATCAAAAAATTCCACGCCCAGAACACCCGCGACGCTCTGCGCCAAGTGCGCGATGCCCTGGGGGCCAGCGCCATCATCCTGTCCAACCGGCAGGTGGCCGGGGGCATCGAGATCATCGCCGTGGCCGACATGGACATGGCCGCTCTCACTTCCCAGGCGGAACCGGCCCTGTGGGCAGCGGCCCGGGATTCCCGCCCGGTTCGCCCGCCCGAAACCACCGCGCCAGTCCAGAAGCCGCCGGTGTCCCGCACTGCCGCTGCCATCCCCGACGAGGCCAAGCCGCAGTTGGCGAGCCTGGCGGAATACCTGGCGCAGAAGGAGGAAGCCAGCCTGATCCGGCCGTCCCCGGCGCGGGCCGCCCACGCGTCCAACAATGGTTCTGCGGGCACTGCCGAGGCCACCTCCAGCCCGCCGGCGGCGGTGCAGGAACTGGCGCGGGAAGTCCGCCTGCTGCGTGGCTTGGTGGAGGGCCAACTGGCCGGCTTTGCCTGGAACGACCTGACCCGGCGCGACCCTCTCCGCGCCGAGGCCATGAAACGCCAGCCGGTTTTTCCCCCGCCTTCGCCCGCCAGATGCTGGATCGCCTGCCGCGGGAGGAAGCTGACCTGGCGCACGCCATGAAGTGGTTCAAGTCCACCATTGCCCACAACCTCAAGATCGCCGCCGGCGCCGACGACATCGTCGAGCGGGGCGGGGTGTACGCTCTGGTGGGCCCCACCGGCGTCGGCAAAACGACCACCGTCGCGAAACTCGCGGCCCGCGCGGTGCTGCGCCACGGCGCGGCCAAGGTGGCCCTGGTGACCACCGATACCTACCGGATCGGCGCCCAGGACCAGTTGCGCATCTACGGGCGCATCCTGGGCACGCCGGTTTTCGCAGTGCGTGACGAGAACGACCTGGAGCTGACCCTTTCAGACCTATCCAATCGGCATCTGGTGCTCATCGACACCGTCGGCATGAGCCAGCGCGACAAGCGCGTTGCCGAACAGGTGGCCATGCTCTGCGGCGAGGCGCGCGACGTGAAGCGCCTGCTGCTGCTGGGCGCCCCGAGCCAGGGCGTGACCCTGGAGGAAGTGGCGCGCGCCTACAGCGGCCCCGGCCTGATCGGCTGCATCCTCACCAAGATCGACGAGGCCCTGACCTACGGCCCGGTGCTGGACGTGGCCATCCGCCACGAGCTGCCGGTGCATTACGTCACCAACGGGCAGCGTGTGCCGGAGGACCTGCACCTGGCCAACGCCACCTATCTGGCGGACCGGGCCTTCCGCATCAACCAGCCGGACTCGCCCTTCACCCAGGACGAGGGCGATTACCCCATCCTGATGGCCGCCGCCCAGCAGGGCGCGGCCATGCAGGAAGTCACCGAGGGCGCGCTGGGTGCGGCTGGCTGAACCTGTCGACCAGGCGACCGGGCTGCGTCGCCTGTTCACCCCCGAGCCGGCGTTCCGTGCCCTGGGCGTGCTCGGGGCTGACCCCCGCGCCAGCGCCCGGGCCTGCGTCGCCCTGGCGCGTGGACTTGGCCGCCGGGGTGAACGTGTGATGGTGTTGGACGAGGCGGGCCCGCCCCACCATGTCGGCGGTCTGCTCGGCATCCTGACCCGCCATACCCTGGCGGACGCGGGCCGGCTTGGCTTGGTGGACATCGCCCAGCCCGCCGGCGACGGCATCGTGCTGCTGTCCGCCCCCGACGGACTGAGAAATCTGGCGGCGTTGTCCGAGGCCGTATTGCGCGATCTGGCCGACGACTGGCGCGCCCGGGCGGAAGCGCCGGAGTGGCTGTTGGTGAACGGCGGCCGGGGCGGTAGGGAGACCAGCCTGGCAGCGACGGCCGACGAACGGGTGCTGGTGCTGTCCGGTGCCAAGTCGCGGCTGGCGGAGGCCTACGCGGCCATGAAGGCGGCCCATGCCTTCCGACCCGGCCATGTCTGGTGGGTGCTGGTGGACGGCGTCGAGGATGAAGCGGCGCAACGTTTGTTCGCTTCCCTCGGGGAGACGGCGGAACGATTCCTCGGTATCGTTCCGCAATTCCTGGGGCATCTGTCCCGGGAGCGGGCGGGCCAGGTGCCGTCGCCTCTGGATGGCGGCCGGATGGAGCGGCTGGCCGGAGAACCGGCAAGCCGCCCTGGTGAAGCGCGGGTGGATTTCGAGCAGTATTGGCAGCGTATGTGGCTGCACAGCCGCATGGCGACGGAATCCCCTGGCAAGGAAACAGCGACCAAGAGGGTACAGAATGTACGTTGGAGCTCCGGTCAGCGATAAGGACGCCTTGGTGAGGACCTACCTCCCCATGGTCAAGCGTATCGCTTATCACATGATGACCCGTCTGCCGGCCTGCGTGGAGGTGGACGACCTGGTCCAGGCCGGTCTCATGGGCCTCCTGGACGCGGTGGAGCGATTCGATGACGAACAGGGTGCCCATTTCGAGACCTACGCCACCCAGCGGGTGCGCGGCGCCATGCTGGACGAACTGCGCGACGCCGATTGGGCCTCGCGCAACGTGCGTCGGGCCGGGCGTCAGATCGAGAACGCCATCCACGTGTTGCAGCAGCGGCACAAGCGCCCCCCCTCCGAGCAGGAAATCGCCGAGGAGATGGGCATGGACATCCGGGCCTACTTCGAATTGCTCAGCGATGCGCGCGGCGCCCAGCTGGTGTACTACGAGGACCTGCATGACGTCGACGGTGATGATTTCCTCGAGCGCTTCGCGGACGACCATACCCAGGCGCCCTTCGACATCCTGGCGTCCCACCACTTCAAGGGCGCCCTGGCCCAGGCGGTGAGCATCCTGCCCGAGCGGGAAAAACAACTCATGGGCATGTATTACGAGCAGGACATGAATTTCAAGGAGATCGGCGCCGTGCTGGGGGTGTCCGAGTCGCGGGTCTGCCAGCTGCACAGCCAGGCCATCGCCCGCTTGCGCGGCCGTTTGCGGGACTGGTCGGCCGCTTCCGAATAGGGCAATCGCGCGCCGCGTCATGGACATCATCAGTCTGGTCGGCATCACCCTCAGCCTGGTCGCCATCCTGGTGGGCCAGATCCTGGAGGGCGGCCACATGGGGTCCCTGCTCCAGTTCACGGCTTTCATGATCGTCATCGGCGGCACCCTGGGCGCGGTCATGCTGCAAAGCAGCCTGAAGGTCTTCCTCGACGGCCTGTCCATGCTGAAGTGGGTGTTTCAGCCGCCCCGCGTCGCCAGCCAGGAGACCCTGGACATGGTCCTGGACTGGAGCCAGAAGGCCCGCCGCGGCGGGTTGCTGGCCCTGGAACCGTTCATCGACCAATTGCCGGACCTGTTCCATCGGCGCGGCTTGCAGATGCTGGTGGACGGCGCCGAGCCGGAGGTGCTGCGGGAAACCCTGGAGCTCGACCTGCAGGCCTACGAACAGCATCGTCTCGAGGCCGCCAAGGTCTGGATGGCCGCCGGCGGCTACGCGCCCACCATCGGCATCCTGGGCGCGGTGATGGGCCTGATCCACGTCATGGAGAACCTGTCCGATCCCTCCAAGCTGGGGGCCGGCATCGCCGTCGCCTTCGTCGCCACCATCTACGGTGTCGGCGGCGCCAACCTGTTCTTCCTGCCCATCGCCGGCAAGCTGCGCTACTGGGTGGGGCGCCAAGTGGCGGACAAGGAGCTGTACATCCAGGGCATCGTCGCCATCGCCAACGGCGAAAATCCGCGCATCATCGAGGCCAAGTTACAAGGCTACTTGTCATGACCAGCGGGGCATCTGTCTCCCTGGGACTTGCCGCGCGGATTTCGGCGCAGGCTAACACCCACTCCGTGGGTGTTAAGGCGCGCAGCGCCGGCCGTAGCCAAAATCCGCGCATCATCGAGGCCAAGCTCCAGGGCTATCTGTCCTGACGCACCCGGCGAAGCCATGGCCCGCAAGAAGCCCCACGAGGAACACGAGAACCTGGAGCGCTGGCTGGTCTCCTACGCGGATTTCATCACCCTGCTGTTCGCCTTCTTCGTGGTGATGTACGCCATCTCCTCCATCAACGAGGGCAAATACCGCGTCATGTCGGATTCCCTGGTCAGCGCCTTCAAGGAGTCGCCGCGCTCGGAAAAGCTGATCGAGATGGCCAGCAAGCATCCGGAAGTCCTGACCGGCACCGGCAAGCCTATCGGCAAGATGCAGCAGCAACCCCACGCCGACGCCCAGACGCCGGAGCGCCGGCGCGCCGCCGAAAGCATGAAGAAGGTGGCGAAAAACGTGCTGGAGGCGATGCAGCCCCTGATCCAGAACGGCCAGGTCCGGGTGACCCAGTCGCCGCGCGGGGTGACCGTGGAAATCAACGCCAGCGTCCTGTTCAAGAGCGGTGAGGCGATCCTGCAGCCCCAGTCCACCGGCACGCTGGCGGCGGTGGCGCGGGTGCTGTCGCAAGTGGACAACCCGGTGCAGGTGGAGGGGCACACCGACAACGTGCCCATCAACAGCCCCAGCTTCCCTTCCAACTGGGAGCTGTCCTCCTCCCGCGCCGGCAGTGTGGTGCGCCTGTTCGCCGAGCAGGGCGTGCCGGCGGCGCGCATGGTGGCCATCGGTTACGCCGACAATCGCCCGGTGGACACCAATGCCACGCCCGACGGGCGCAGCCGCAACCGGCGGGTGAATGTGCTCATCCTCAACGAAGTGGGTGGCAGCGCCCAGGAAATCGCCTTGCAGGAAGGGGTGCCGCTGGCCGACAGGCCGGCGCCGGACAGCCCAAGCACGGTGGCGCCGCCGGCCGCGCGCTGAGGCCGGGCCACCAGATCACTGCGGGCCGGGAACTTCCAGCTGGAAGCGGAAGACCTCCACGCTGGGCGTGGATTCGATGCGTTTTTCGATGCGCACCGGCTGGTTGCCCTTGGGCGTGCGGATTTCCGCCGCGCTTTCCGGAATGAAGCAGCCGGGTTGGGCAAGCAACATGGGGGATTGCTGGCTGGCCGGATTTGGGTGCAGCAACAGGCCCGGCCACTGTCGGCCGTTATCCAGGCGGCGGACCTGGATGGCCAGTACCTTGGGCGCCAGGAGCTGAACGCCGAAGCAGACCTCGCCCTGCCCGGGTACCCTGAACCAGCGCACCAAGCCCACATTCCAGCCTGCGGTGCCCTGGCGCACGCCCACCACGTCACCCACGCGGATCTGCATGCCCTGGACGCCTTTCTTGCTCAGGGCCAGACCGCCCATGCTGTCGTTGATGGTCTTGCAGCGCAGGATGACCGGGGCCGGATCGCTTCCGGACAGGCCATAGTGGATGGTGTCAGTCTGGCCGGGCGGAGAGATGAGTTGGTGCACCGACTTGAGGCCGAAGCTCACCTCGAATTCCTTGCCGTCCTGGTGCCGCCGCCGTTGTGACTGGCGCTGCAGGGAGGCGCCCCAGTTGAGCTTGAGGCGGCGCAGCATGGACGGATAGGCCGGGTCGCGCGCGGCTTCCGGCAGGCCCAGCTTGTCGTGATCCTCGCGGCCCTTGATGTGGGAGGCGATCAGCGCCAGATGTTTGGCGAGCTCGGTGGTGTTGAGGATCAGGTCCCAGCGCGGGTTCATGGGGTGGGCTTCACGCGCGATGGGCTTGGGCGGCGTATCGGTGTTGACTTCCACGATGAACAGGCCGGCATGGCCCTTGATGGACTCCTCCGCCGGGAAGATGCTGGCCAGGTTGGAGAAGCGGGCGATGATGTCCTTGGCCCAGGGCAACTCCACCTGGGGGAAGTGGTAGGGGTCGGCCAGCGCCATGAGCAGCGTGGACTTGTAGATCTGCTCCAGGGAGAGCATCTTTGCGCCCCCTTCGGGAATCACGTCCTTCAGCCCGCTGCGCAAGGCGTAGTTGTAGGTCTGATGCAAATCGACCCAGATGCCCTCGGGCATGGGATCGTGGGTTTCGAAGCTGATTTCCAGCGCCGCCTGCAGGGCGAGAAGGATGCGCTGCAGGTACAAGGGCGCGGGATTGCCGCCGAACAGGTGGAAGCGGCGCTTCAGCCAGTCCACCAGCAGGATCTTGTAGCTGTCCGCCATGCCGCGCAGCAGGCGCTGCGCCAGCGTGGCGTTGCGGTGCTGCTTGGGGGGAAGCGGGGCCTGCACGTTGCCATATTGCTCATAGAGGGCGGCGACGATTTCCTCGACGGCCGGGGCCAGGCGCTCGACGATTTTGGCGCGAAGATCGTGGGAGGCCTCGATGCCGTTCAGGGTGGCCAGATAATCGGCCATTTCCTCGGCGGCTTCGGGCGGGTTGGAGAGCGGCAGTCGCGTCAGCCAAGCCTCAACTTGCTTGGGCTTCGTCTCCAAGTTTATATTCCGCCCCGGTTCACGGGCTGGCAGGACGTATCTGGGTAGCATGGGTATATCGTGTCTCCTCGCGCCGGATTCTACCTTCCGCCTTTTTCACCCGGAAAGGCTTTTCCCGGAGCATGCAAACGGTTTTCATCGGGAATGTCTTACCCGGTCTGCTCCCCTGTCCTTGCCAGGTTGCCCTTTTTCCGCCCGGGCATTGAACTCGCGCCATCGCGCCGACTCCCACCGCTTGGCCCCTTCTAGGAAATCCGCATATGTTTCGCCGCTTCATCCTGATGTCGCTGTTGTGGTTCGTGGTTGTCCCGGCCCAGGCTTTCACCTTGGTGGACAGCAAGGGCAAGACCCATAGCCTGGCCCAGTACAAGGGCAAGTGGGTGCTGGTCAATTTCTGGGCAACCTGGTGCCCGCCCTGCCTCGAGGAAATCCCCGATCTGGTGGCCCTGCACGAGAACAAGAAGAATAAGTTGGTGGTACTGGGGGTGGCGCTGGACTACAAGGACTCCAGGCAGGTGTTGGAATTCGCCGAGCAGATGATGGTGTCCTACCCGATCATCCTGGGCGACCAGAAGATGGCCGCCCAGATCGGTGCGGTGCCCGGGCTGCCCACCACCTATCTCTACAACCCCGAGGGCAAGGTGGTGGCCTACAACGTCGGTGCCCTGACCCGGGCGGCGGTGGAGCGCTACATCGCCGGCAAGAAATAAGAGACCGCGATGCGTTGGCTGATCCTTGCCCTGGCCTTTGCCCTTGCAGCCCCGCCGGTTCTGGCCGAGACCCGCGACCCCAACGCACATTTCTTCATGTCCAAGCTGGGCGATTTCAAGGATGAGCTGACCACCGCCAGGCAGGAGGGCAAGCAGGGCGTACTGGTCATGTTCGAGATGGAGGACTGCCCGTTCTGCGCCCGGATGAAGGCCAACGTTCTCAACCAGCGCCCGGTGCAGGAATATTTCCGCAAGCATTTCCTGATCTATGCCGTGGATGTGAAGGGTGATGCGCCCATGACCGATTTCAAGGGCAAGTCGACCACCGAAAAGGCCTTTTCCCTGGAGAACCGGGCACGCGCCACGCCGCTGTTCGTCTTCTTCGATATCGAGGGTACGGCCGTTGCCCGCTTCACCGGGGCCACCCAGACCCCGGAGGAGTTCCTGCTGCTCGGCCGCTACGTGGCGGAAGGCGTCTACAAGACCCGGGTGCCGTTCAACGTTTACAAGAAGCAGGGCCAGCCGCAATGAACCGCGCCTGGCTTCTCGCCCTGGTCCTGGGTGCCGGGATGGCCTGGGGTGCCGGCCCGCCGTTGACCCTGGAGGCCGTACTGGCGACCGCGGAGACCGCGCACCCCGACCTGGACCTGGCGCGCGCCCGTTTGGATGCCGCGCAAGCCGAGATCCAGGCCGCTGCGAGCCTGAACGATTTCCGCGTGACCTTGGATGCCAGCCTGCGCGGCGGCCGCAACGATCTCTACCGCGATCGTTATCAGCCCGACCATTTCCTCCGACTCAACGCCCGCAAGACCCTGTGGGATGCCGGCCGCCAGGAGGCCGTCGGCTTCGCCGGCGGTCAGGAGGGCGATGCGCGCGGCCTGCAACTCATGGATGTCCGGGCCCAGCGCCGACTCGCCCTGATGGCGCGCTATTTCGATGTGCTGCTGGCCGACATGCGCGAAGCCGCCGAGACCGAGTTCCTGGCCGTGGCCTATGTTGCCTGGGACCACGCCAAGGATCGCCAGGCCCTGGGGCAGATGGCCGCCTGGGAGCTGGCGGAGTTGGAGAATCGCTACATGGACGCGCGCAGCCGCCGCAACGACGCGCGTCGCCAACTGCGGGAAAAGCGCATGCTGCTCGCCGCCGCCATGAACCGCCCGGGCAGCGTCCTGGAGGATCTGGTGGATCCCAGGCTGGCAGGCAACGATCGCACGCCACCTGGATTCGAGGCGTTGCTGTCGCAGGTGCTCGCCGGCAATCCCCGCCTCCAGGCGCAAGGGCGGTTGCTGGCCGCCGCTCGCGGGCGGCTTGATGCGGCGCGCGCGGAATACCGCCCGAGCCTGGAATTCGAGGCCGAGGCCGCCGCCTGGTCCCGGGATAGCGTCAACCGGGACGATCTGCGCGCCGGGCTCAATTTCGTCTGGCCGATCTGGCAGGGTGGCCGCATCGACGCCCGCATCGGCAGGGAACAGGCCCGTTTTCACGAACTTCAGGCCGAGCACGACAAGCTGGTCATGGAACTGCGCCAGGCGGTGCTGGAGGCTCGCGAGGATATCGAGTATCTGCGGGACAGCGAGCGGCGCGGCATGGCCGTGAACACCGCATACCGCGATCTGGCTCTGGAGCGGGCGCGCGCCGAATATGAACTGGAACTCAAGACCCATCTCGGAAGCAGCATGGCGGAAACCCAGGTGGCCCGCCTGCGCCAGCGCGCCGTGGAGTATCGCCTGGCCCTGGCGTGGGCGCGCCTGGAGGCCTTGCTCGGGGGGCCGGAGGCATTGACCCGCCTCGTCGCCGCCAAGCAGGAGGAGAAAAAGTGATCGCCAAGATGGTCGTGCCGGCTCTGGTTGCCTGCCTGTCCCTGCCCTTTGCCGGTGCCGCCGAGCACGCCGCCGTGCTGGACTGGTCCGGGCGGGTTGGCTTGGGCTTCCCGGTTTCCGGCGTGCTCGAGGCCGTGTCGGCCCGACCGGGGCAAACGGTGCGCAAGGGCGAGTTGCTGGCCAGCCTGGAGCCCACCCTGTTCAAGGCCGCCGTGGCGGAAAGCCGCGCCGAACTGGACCGCCTGACCGAAGAGCACGCGGATGCCAAACGTGACCTGGAGCGGGCGCGGGAACTCTATGCGCGCACGGTCTCCCCCACCACCGAACTGGATGCCGCCAAGCTGCGGTTCGCCCGCGCCCAGTCAGGCCTGGCCGCCGCCCAGGCCCGGGTCGAGCGGGCGCGCCGTCTGCTGGCCGAATCCGAATTGCGCGCGCCCTTCGACGCCCTGATCCTGGCGCGTCACGGCGAACCGGGATGGGTGATCGCCAGCCAGTGCCAACCTCCCGCCGTGTTCAGCGTCGCTCGCGCCGATGAACTGGTTGCCCGGGTTTCGCTGGATGCCGGCCAGGCCCGGCCCTCGCGTTTGGGGACTGAGGTGGAGGTGGTGGTGGGCGGCAAGCCGGTAAAAGGCAGCGTGTCCGGGCAGACCGCCCTGCCCGATGGCCGCTACGCCCTGGAAGTGAGCATCCCGCGCAACGCTGGCCTGTTGGCCGGGCAGCCCGCCAGCGTCAGGCTGCCCTGGGCCCCGATCAAGCCGCCTTGAGGTGACGTTCCTTCGCAGCACGCGCTTCCCGGGCCTCCTCGGTGCTGTAGGCCTTGCCCGACCACAGCATGTGGTAGGCGATTTCCTCGCTGCCGTTCCACACCAGGCTATCCCTTGCCTAATCATTGACATAGCGGGGTGCGACCCGGATAATCCGCGCCTCTTTTCTGCCGTGGTGATGTAGCTCAGACGGTTAGAGCGGTGGATTCATAACCCACAGGTCGGCAGTTCGATTCTGCCCATCACCACCACCTTCTCCCCTCCTCCCCGCATGGCCCGCAAAGTCTTCATCCGCACCTTTGGTTGCCAGATGAACGAGTACGACTCGGACAAGATGGCTGACGTGCTGGCGGCCGGCGAGGGCTTCGAGCAGACCGACAAGCCCGAGGAGGCCGACGTCATCCTGTTCAATACCTGCTCGGTGCGGGAAAAGGCCCAGGAAAAGGTGTTCACCGACCTGGGCATGGTGCGCCACCTCAAGCAGAAGAACCCGGATCTGATCATCGGCGTCGGCGGCTGCGTCGCCAGCCAGGAGGGCGCCGCCATCGTGCAGCGGGCGCCCTACGTAGACCTCGTCTTCGGCCCCCAGACCCTGCACCGCCTGCCCCGGATGCTGGACAAGCGGCGGACCTCCGGCCGGCCCCAGGTGGACATCTCCTTTCCCGAGATCGAGAAGTTCGACCATCTGCCTCCGGCGCGGGTGGAAGGCGCCTCCGCCTTCGTCTCCATCATGGAAGGCTGCTCCAAATACTGCACCTTCTGCGTGGTGCCCTACACCCGGGGCGAGGAGGTCTCCCGTCCCCTGGACGACGTGCTCGTTGAGGTCGCCGGACTGGCCGGCCAGGGCGTGAAGGAAGTGACCCTGCTGGGGCAGAACGTCAACGCCTATCGCGGTGCCATGGCGGAGGGGGCTCAGTTGGGTGAACTCGCCGATTTCGCCCTGCTGCTGGAGCTGGTGGCGGAGATTCCCGGTATCGAGCGGCTGCGTTTCACCACCTCCCATCCCCGAGAGTTCACGCCCCGCCTCATCGACGCCTACACCCGCATTCCCAAGCTGGTGTCCCACCTGCACCTGCCGGTGCAGTCCGGCTCCGACCGCATCCTGGCCGCCATGAAGCGGGGCTACACGGCCCTGGAATACAAATCCATCGTGCGCAGGCTCAAGGCGGCGCGGCCCGGCCTGTGCCTGGCTTCCGACTTCATCGTCGGCTTCCCCGGCGAGACCGAGGCGGATTTCGCAGCCACCCTGAAACTCATCGAGGAAGTGGGCTTCGACGCCTCCTTCAGCTTCCTCTACAGCCCCCGGCCCGGCACCCCCGCCGCCGGCATGGCCGACGACACGCCCCAGGCGGTGAAGTCGGAGCGCCTGCACCGCCTGCAAGCTCTGGTGGACGGCCAGGCCGCCGCCATCAGCGCGGCCATGGTGGACACGCTGCAGAAGGTGCTGGTGGAAGGCCCCTCGCGCAAGGATCCCAACGAGCTGGCGGGCCGCACTGACAACAACCGGGTGGTGAACTTCCCCGCTCCGTCCCGCCTCATCGGCCAAATGGTGGAGGTGCGCATCACCAAGGCCCTGCCCCACAGCCTGCGCGGCGAAGCGGTGATCGCCGACTGATATGGGCGAAACCGTCACCTTCCACGATGCCGAGAACAGCCGCCTGGCCAACCTGTGCGGCGTCCTGGACGAGAACCTGCGCCAGATCGAGACGGCCCTGAACGTCAGCATTGCCCGTCGCGGCGAGGTGTTCCAGGTGGAAGGCGACAAGGCCGCCGAGGCGGCGCGGCTGCTCAAGGATTTCTACCAGCGGGCGCGCAAGCCCCTGGACATCGACGATGTCCAACTCGCTTTGGTGGAAGTGGCCCACAAGCCGCCGCCGGGCCAGGGCCAGGCGCCGGACGAGGACAACATTCCGGTGCTCATGACGCGGCGCGCCGGCCTGCATGGCCGCACCGCCCGGCAGAACGCCTACATCCGCCAGATCCAGGAATACGACATCACCTTCGGCATCGGGCCGGCCGGCACGGGCAAGACCTACCTCGCCGTGGCCGGCGCGGTGGACGCCCTGGAACGGGACCTGGTGAAGCGCATCGTCCTGGTGCGCCCGGCGGTGGAGGCCGGCGAGCGCCTGGGCTTCCTGCCCGGTGACCTGGTGCAGAAGGTGGACCCCTACCTGCGTCCCCTCTACGACGCCCTCTGGGACTTGATGGGCTTCGACAAGGCCAACCGGGCCTTCGAGCGGCAGATGATCGAGGTGGCGCCCCTGGCCTTCATGCGCGGCCGCACCCTCAACCACGCCTTCATCATCCTGGACGAGGCCCAGAACACCACGCCGGAACAGATGAAGATGTTCCTCACCCGTATCGGCTTCGGCTCCCGCGCCGTGGTCACCGGCGACGTCACCCAGATCGATCTGCAGCGCCACCAGAAGAGCGGCCTGGTGGAAGCCCGGGAAGTGCTGAAGGACGTGCGCGGCATCGCCTTCACCGAATTCCAGAACGACGACGTGGTGCGCCACCCTCTGGTGGCCCGCATCATCGATGCCTATGACGCCTACCAGGCCAAGGCTTGACCTCGCCATCCAATTCGCCGTGAAGGCGGAACTGCCCACGCGGGCGGACTTCCGCCGCTGGGCGAAGGCAGCCTTGAAGGGCGACGTGTCCGCCGCTCTGCGCATCGTTGATGCCGAAGAAGGGCTTGCTCTGAACCGCGACTACCGGGGCAGGGACTACGCCACCAACGTGCTTACCTTCGAATACGGGCAAGACCCGGAGACCGGCGCCCTGACCGGTGACATCGTGCTGTGCGCGCCGGTGGTGGAGAAGGAAGCGGCCAAACAGGGCAAGCCCCTCGCCGCCCATTACGCCCACCTCACCGTGCACGGCATGCTGCATTTGCAGGGCTACGACCACGAAACAAGCAAACACGATGCGGTTGGCATGGAGGCCATCGAAAGATTTATCATGGAGTCGTTGGGTTTTCCCGACCCGTATCAATAACTTATGAACGACGACAGTAGTCCGCGGCCCGGTTTCCTGGAACGTCTCACTTCCTGGCTTTCCCGCGAGCCGGACAATCGGGAGGAGTTGCTCGAACTCCTCCACGCCGCCTACGAAAACAACCTGCTGGATGCCGACGCCCTGTCCATGATCGAGGGCGTCATGCAGGTGTCCGAGATGCAGGTGCGGGAGGTCATGATTCCCCGCGCCCAGATGGACGTGGTGGACATCCACTCGCCGCCCGAGAAGCTGCTGCCCTTCATCATCGAGACCGCGCACTCACGCTTTCCCGCCGTGGACGGCGACCGGGACCACGTGGTGGGCATTCTGCTGGCCAAGGATCTGCTCCGGCTGTTTTCCGGCGGGGAAGTCAACCTGCGCGACCAGTTGCGGCCGGCGGTGTTCATCCCCGAATCCAAACGCCTGAACGTGCTGCTGCGGGATTTCCGCGCCTCGCGCAACCACATCGCCATCGTCGTCGACGAGTACGGTGGCGTGGCTGGGCTGGTTACCATCGAGGACGTGCTCGAGCAGATCGTCGGCGACATCGAGGATGAGTACGATTACGATGAGGCCGAGGACAACATCCTGTCCGAGTCCGACGGCACCTTCCGCGTCAAGGCTCAGACGGAGATCGGCGATTTCAACCAGGCGATCGGCGCCAGTTTCGCCGATGACGAATTCGATACCGTGGGGGGCTTGGTCGCCAATGCCTTCGGGCGCCTGCCCAAGCGCGGCGAGACGGTGGAGATCTCGGGTTTCCGCTTCCAGGTCATGCGCGCCGACAGCCGCCGCCTGCACACCCTGAAGGTGACCCGCCTGCCCCAGGCCAGCTTGTTGTGATGGCCGCGGACCGCCGCTGGAAGCCGGTCCTGCTTTTTTTCCTGCTGTTATTGCTGTTTCCCGCCGCCGGCAGCCTGGTGCGCTGGAGCGAAGGCGAGTCCATGGGGTTGCTGGACTGGTTTGGTGTGCTTGCCTTCCCCTTGCTCGCCTGGCTCTGGTTCCGCCATTTTTCCGTACTCGGTTGCCGGGAAGGCTGCGAGTCACCTGATCGGAAACGCAAGTGAATACTCACCTTGTCATGTTCCGGGCATGGGGCTAACTTAGCGTCCGCTTGTTTCCCCGGGGTGCTTCCCCATCTTCCCCGGACCTTCAATTTCCTGGATTTGACATGACAGCCTGGATCGACTTTCTTGCAAGCCGCGGCGCCCGACCGGACGACGGCATCGTCGCCTCCTTTGGCGATCCCGCCGGTGAACTGGCCGCCGCCGGCGGACAGACCGTGGTTGCCGACCTGTCCCACTTCGGCCTGATCGCCTTTTCCGGTGAGGAGGCCCAGGCTTTCCTGCACGGCCAGATCACCAATGATTTGCGCGGCCTGGGCGAGAACGCTGCGGTTTTCGCCGGCTACCTGTCGCCCAAGGGGCGCATGTTGGCCAATTTTCTGGTGATGAGGCGGGGCGCGGACGTGCTGGTGATGCTGCCCGAGGCCCTGCGCGAAGGCATCCAGAAACGCCTGTCCATGTTCATCCTGCGCAGCAAGGTCAAGGCAAGGAATGCGGGGGACGATTGGGTTCGCCTCGGCATCAACGGCCCCGATGCGGCGGCTCTGGTGGTCGAAGTCCTTGGTTGCGCGGCGCCGGAAGGCATGATGGCCATGGCTCAAGGCGAGCGGGCATTCGCCCTGCGCCTGGGTGACGGGCGCTTCGACCTCTTCGTCGCTCCGGATGCCGCGCCCGCGGCCTGGGAGCGCATCACGACCCGCGCACGTCCTGTAGGCGTTGCGGCCTGGGACTGGCTCATGGTGCGCGCCGGTGTGCCGGTGGTGCTGCCCCCCACCCAGGACCATTTTGTGCCCCAGATGGCCAACATGGAAATCCTGGGCGGCGTCAGTTTCAACAAGGGCTGCTATCCCGGCCAGGAAATCGTCGCCCGCAGCCAATATCTGGGCAAGGTTAAGCGGCGTCTGCATCTGGCCCACCTGGATGCCCAGGCCCGGCCAGGCGACGAACTGTATGCCCCCGATCCGGCCGACCAGGCCGCCGGTGTCGTCGCCAACGCCGCGCCTGCTCCCGGGGGGGGCTGGGATGTGCTGGCGGTGGTGCTGAATCCCAGCGTGGAGGCGGGCGAGGTCCGGCTGAAGAGCCGGGATGGCGCCAAACTCTCATTCCAGCCCCTGCCCTATCCGGTCGCCTGAACGCTTGGCCTTCGATTTCTATGTCTGGTACCGGGTCGGCCGGGACGAAGCGGCGGCCGAGCTTGCCGTCCGCACCATGATGGCGCGCCTGGGCTGCCGCAGCGGCGTACCCGGGCGTCTGCTGAAGAAGCGCGACGAGCCGCGCCTGTGGATGGAAGTCTATGAAGGCGTGGCGGATGCGGATGCCTTCGAGCGGCTCTTGGCCCAAGCCCTGGATGAATATGACGTCGAGATGTTCCTGGACGGCGCGCGCTGCTCCGAATGCTTCGTCGCCGACGCCCTCATCCCCGGCGTCTGCGCGGCCTCCCGATAAGACAGGTGGTATGCATGAGCAAACCCGGAGAACGCAAGGTCCAGATCCTGCAAACCCTGGCGGGCATGCTGGAAACCCCCCAGGCGGAAAAGATCACGACGGCGGCCCTGGCGGCGCGGGTGGAGGTCTCGGAGGCCGCCCTGTACCGTCATTTCGCCAGCAAGGCCCAGATGTATGAGGGCCTCATCGAATTCATCGAGCAGACCTTGTTCACCCTGATCAACCGCATTCTCGCCGAGGAGAATCAGGGGTTGGCGCAGGCCAAGGCCATGGTGCAGCTCCTGCTGGGATTCGCCGAGAAAAATCGGGGCATGACCCGGGTGCTGACCGGCGAGGCCCTGGTGAACGAGAACCTACGTCTGCAGGCGCGTGTGAACCAGCTGCACGACCGGGTGGAGGCCAGCCTCAAGCAGGCGCTGCGCATTGCCGCCAGCCAAGGAGCGGTGGCGCCGGAGCTGGATGCCGCCACCGCCGCCAACCTGATGCTGTGCTGGATTCAGGGGCGCTGGCAGCAGTTCGTGAAGAGCGGTTTCACGCGCCCGCCACTGGGGCAGTGGGAGAGCCAGTGGTCTTTGTTGGCTGCGGCTTTGGCTACACCGGCCTGACGCAGCCGGCAGCCGAAACTACTTGTACTGCCGCCACTCGGCGGGGGTTTCGTCGTGGTCGCCGTGGGGACGCTTGGTCCAGGCTTCCATGTGGGCTTGGTAGTTCTTGGTGCGGGGTGCCGGTTTGACCATGTTTTCCCGCTGCACCCGTTCGCTGTAGTAGGCCAGGGAGCGTCGGATGCGGATCAGCAGGGTGGCTTCCAGATGGAAGCCCTGGACGGTCAGGGCGGCCTCAAGATCCTGCAGGGTGTAATCGGCGACGCGGTATGTGATCTCCAGGCTCAGCGGGCCGGTACGGTTTGCGGTCAAGCCCGGCATCCCGGCAAGCAGGGCCAGGGCGTGATCAACCTGGCCGGGGGGCAGGGGATGGAAGACGATCTCGCGGCGCTTCTCGGTGTCGCTGGGAGACGTCATCCGCGCCGCCTAGTCCTTGCGGGCCTGCAACAACGAGAGACCTTTCAGCAGGATGAGGGCCTGGTTGAACTGGTAGTCGTTCTTGCTGACCACTTCGCCCGGCTCCAGTTTGGCCTTGGGATCCTTCTTCGCGCCCGCCTTTTCTTCCTTGGCCTTGTCGTCCTTCTGCTTGGTGTCCTTGCCGGCATCCCCGTCGGTGGGGTTGGCCAGGTGTTTGTCCAGATCGGCTTCGCGCACCTCCAGCTTCATGCCATCACCAGCGGTGACGGTTGCATCCTCGACGGTGATGTCGGGGGAGATGCCCTTCGCCTGGATGCTACGGCCGTTGGGGGTGAAATAGCGGGCCGTGGTGAGTTTGATGGCGGTGCCATTGTTCAGGGGCAGGATGGTCTGCACCGAGCCCTTGCCGAAGGTCTGGGTGCCCACCACCAGGGCGCGCTTGTGGTCCTGCAGGGCGCCGGCGACGATCTCCGAGGCGGAGGCGGAGCCGCCGTTGACAAGCACCACCAGGGGCACGGTCTTGGTCCAGGCCGGCAGGTTCTTCAGATAGTCGCTTTCTGACGGACGCAGGTAGTTTTCCCGGCTGTTGGTCAGGCGCATCTTGGCGTCCTCGGTGCGGCCGTCGGTGTAGGTCACGAGGTCGCCGCCCTTGAGGAAGGCGCCGGCCACGGCCACGGCGGTGTTCAACAGGCCGCCGGGATCGTTGCGCAGGTCCAGCACCAGGCCCTTGATGGCCGCGCCCTTGTTCTGCTCCTGCAGGTCCTTGAGGGCGGCCACCAGGTTCTCACCGGTATGCTCCTGGAACTGGGTGACGCGCACGTAGCCGAAGTTGGGCTCCACCAGCTTGTGCTTCACGCTCTTGATCTTGATGACGGCCCGGGTGAGGGTGATGGTCAGGGGCTTGGCCTCGCCCTTGCGCACCACGGTCAGGACGATGTCGGTGCCGGGCTTGCCGCGCATCTTCTTCACCGCGTCGTTCAGGGTCATGCCCTTGACCGGACTGTCGTCCAGCTTGATGACCAGGTCGCCGCTCTTGATGCCGGCCTTGAATGCGGGGGTGTCCTCGATGGGGGCCACCACCTTGACGAAGCCGTCCTCCATGCCGACCTCGATCCCCAGACCGCCGAATTCGCCTTGGGTGCCGACCTGGAGTTCCTTGAAGGCCTCGCTGTCGAGATAGGAGGAGTGGGGGTCTAGGCCGGAAAGCATGCCGTTGATGGCCTCGGTGATGAGCTTCTTGTCCTCCACCGGCTCGACATAGTCGCTCTTGATCTTGCCGAAGATCTCGCTGAAGGCGCGCAAGTCCTCGATGGGTAGCGGCTGCGGCTCCCGATCGGCGACAGCCGAGTAATTCAGGGTAAGCGCGGCGCCGAAGACGACGCCGATGCCGATCAGGCCGATTTGCTTGAACTTGCTTGTCATGCTGCCTCTAGATGATGCGGATCGCCGGAAGTTCAACGTACCCAGGCGAGGGGATCGAAGGGCTTGCCCTGGTGGCGCAGTTCGAAATAGAGGCCGGGCTCGTCCTGGCCGCCGGTGGCGCCGACGGCCGCCACCACATCCCCCGCACGCACGGGCTCGCCCGGCTGTTTATACAAGCTTTCATTATTGCTGTATAGGCTGAGATAACCGTCGCCATGGTCGATGACCAGAAGGTTGCCGAAGCCGCGCAGCCAGTCGGCGAAGGCGACCTTGCCGCTGCCCACGGCGCGCACGTCCTGGCCCTGGCGGGCGCGGATGAACAGGCCCTTCCAGGCCGGTCCGCCGCCGTCGCGGCTGGCGCCGAACTTGTGCAGGATCTCCCCGGCCACGGGCAGGGCCAGCTTGCCCTTGAGGCGGTCGAAGTCGAGTCCGGCCAGGCTGGCGTCAGCCACGCGGTCGACCTTCTGGCCGGGCTTGGCGGACATGGCGGGCTTGGCAGCGGAAAGGCGGGACAGCTTTTCGATCAGCCGCGTCAGGCGTTTCTCGTCACGGACCAGGGTGTCGATTTCCTTGCGCTGCTGGCGGATCTGTTCCGAGAGCTTGTAGAGCACCTGCTGGCGGGCGCCTTTTTCCGCCTCCAGGGTCTTCTTCTGCGCCACCCTTTCCTGCCGCAGTTGGTTGAGATTGTCGTTTTGCTGCCGGGTCTTGTCCTGCAGGGTGCGAAGCCGGCCCAGAGCCTGGCGATGCTGGCGGATGAGTTCGGCACGGGCGCGGCCGATGTAGCCGTAGTACTCCAGGTTGCGCGCCACCTCGCCGGGATTCTGGCCGTTGAGCAGCAGCTTCATGGCATCGCCACCGCCCTGGATGTAGCGCTCCCGGAGCAGAACCGCGAGGCGTTTCTGCTGCTCGGCGATCTCGTCCTGGGTAACCCGGGTGTCGGCATTGAGCTGCTGCAGGTCACGGGCGAGCAGGTGCCTGCGGGATTCCAGCTCGCGCAGGCTGCGGTTCATGTCGGAGATACGGCGTTCTGATTTTTTCAGGGCGTCGGCGACCTCGGAACGGTCCTCGTGGGCCTGCTCCAACTCTTCCTGTAGCGACTGGATGCGGCCGCGCAGTTCCTTCAGCTCCTGTTGCTTGCCGCTGTCCGGGGCGGCGAGGGCGCCGGCCGCCCACAGGGCGATCAGCAGGAACGGCAGCGCGCGCACTTGAACCCTATGGAAACCGGCGCTCAGGCGAAATCGATGAGCGCACGGCCGCTCATTTCCGTGGGTTGCGGCAGGCCCATCATCTTCAGCAGGGTGGGCGCAACGTCTTCCAGGGCGCCGCTGTCCTGGATCTTCGCCTCGCGCCCGATGTACAGGAAAGGCACCAGATTGACGGTGTGGGCGGTATGGGGCTGGTTGGTGAGGGGATCCAGCATGGTTTCGGCATTGCCGTGATCGGCGGTGATCAGCACCTCGCCACCGATCGACTGCATGGCTTCCACGGCACGGCCGATGCAGGTGTCCACCGTTTCGATGGCCTTGATGGCTGCATCCATGATGCCGGTGTGCCCCACCATGTCCGAGTTGGCGAAATTGCAGATGATGGCGTCGTATTTCCGGCTGCGTATGGCCTCCACCAGCTTGTCGGTGACCTCGGGGGCACTCATTTCCGGTTTGAGGTCGTAGGTCGCCACATCGGGAGAATTCACCAGGATGCGTTCTTCCCCGGGATAGACCGTTTCCTCGCCGCCGTTGAAGAAATAGGTGACGTGGGGGTATTTCTCGGTCTCGGCGATGCGCAGCTGGCGCAGGCCCAGATTGGCGATGTATTCGCCGAAGCCGTTGCGCACCTTTTCCGGGGGAAAGGCGACGCTGACGTCGAAATCCTCGCTGTAGCTGGTCAGCGTGCAATACCGGGACAGTTTTGGCAGAAACGCCCGCTTGAATTCCGCGAAGCCCGGTTCGATGAAAGCACGGGTCATCTGTCGTGCCCGGTCGGAGCGGAAATTCATGAACACGATGGCGTCGCCGTCCTGCATGCGCGCGGGCGAATCGCCCGCGGGGACGATGGTCGTGGGCTTGACGAATTCGTCGGTCTCCCCGCGTGCATAGGCCATCTCCAGAGCCAGCACGGCGGAAGGGGCACTGAATTCCGCCTGCCCCAGGGTGAGCAGGTCGTAGGCCACCTTCACCCGTTGCCAACGCCGGTCCCGGTCCATGGCGTAGTAGCGGCCGACGATGGAGGCAATGCGACCGGCACCGAGGGTGTCGAGCTTGTCCTGCAGGCAGCGCAGATAGGCTTCGGCGCTTTTAGGCGGGGTGTCGCGCCCATCCAGGAAGGCGTGCACGCCTACTTTCTGCAGGCCGCCTTGCGCGGCCATTTCGAGCAAGGCATGGATGTGGTTCTCGTGGCTGTGCACGCCGCCATCGGAGAGCAGGCCAAGAATGTGCAGGGTGGTATCGCGGCGCTTGACCTCGCTGATGACGTCAAGCAAGGCCCTGTTGCTGGAGAAATGGCCATTGCGGATGGCGCGGTCGATGCGTGTGAATTCCTGGTACACCACCCGGCCGGCGCCGATGTTCAGGTGCCCCACCTCGGAGTTGCCCATCTGACCGGCAGGCAGGCCGACTGCAGCTTCGGAGGCCTGGATCAGGGTGTGCGGATAGGCTTTCCACAGGCGATCCCAATGGGGTTTGTGGGCGCAGGCGATAGCGTTGTAGGTATCGGGATGTCGGCAGCCGAAGCCATCGAGGATGATGAGGAGTACGGGCTTGACGGCAGGATTTGGCATCAGAGGATTTTATCTTTATCGGGGCGATTTTTTCGCGCGGTATTTTAGTATATTTGAATACTTTAGCGATATACTGGCCGTGACAGTTCGGTTAAACCGAATGGGCCGTCAAGCGTTGATACAACATAACCTGGCAGCACGGAGACAGCATGACAACCGAGTCCATGGAACTCATCGACAAGGACGAACATATCGAACAGGCGTCGCGGGCCCTCAAGGCCATGTCCCATCCCCTGCGGCTGAAAATTCTCTGTGTCCTCGGTGACAAGGAAGTCAGTGTCCAAGACATCGTGGAAAACGTGGGCACTTCCCAGAGCAACATCTCCCAGCATCTGGCCATCCTGCGCGACAAGGGCGTGCTGCGTACCCGCAAGGATGCCAACCGCGTCTATTACCGGGTAGGCGATACCCGCACCCTGCAGTTGATCGGCATGATGCGCGACGTGTTCTGCGGTTTCGCGAAATAAGCCGCTGATTGCAGGCGTGTGACGCGCGCCCTTTTTCCAGGGCGCCGCCACATTCACATCCGCGGCGCGATACTGTGTCGCGTCGTTGCCAGACACATCCAGGGGTACACTCCCCGGTAGTTTTTATCTTGCCATAAGAATATTTAATCAGTAATATTAGCGTTCTCTAATACAACGTCTTCCGCTGGTTGGGAAAGCCCGTGTGAGGTGTGACATGTCGAGTTCGCGATTGCGCTGGATTTTCTTTTCAGGGGCCGTGGCACAGGCCGTGGCCGGCGCCGCATGCTCGGCCGAGACCCTCAGCCTGCGCCAGGCGGCCGAGGCCGCGCTGAGCCGAAACCCGGACATGGCGCTCAGCCAGGCGCGACTGAGCCAGGCCGAGTCCGGCTTGCGCCAGGCCGAGGCTGCGCATCTGCCGCGGGTCAATCTCTCGGTCAACGCCAGCCACACCAATGACGCGCTGTCTGCCTTCGGCCTCAAACTGGGGCAGGAACGGATTACCGCGGCCGACTTCAATCCCGCGACCCTCAACCATCCCTCCGCGATAAATAATCTGAATACGCGAGTAGAGGTCACGGCACCGCTATACAACGGCGGCCAGATCGAGGCCCGCTACGACGAGGCCGTGGCCTATGTGCGCGCCGCCCGCGACGGCGATGCCGCGTCCCGCCAGCGGCTGTTGCTGGACTTGCTCGAAACGTATCAGGGCGTGCACCTGGCACGCGCCTATCTCCAGGTGAGCGAGCAGGCACTGGCGGCGGCGGCCGAATATGTGCGGGTCACCGGCAGCCTCCACAAGCAGGGCATGGCGGTGAAGAGTGATGTGCTGTCGGCCAGGGTGAATCTGGAGAACGCCAAGTTGCGCGTCTCCGAGGCGCGCCGTCAGGAAGCGACGGCCCTGGATCGTCTGAAGACGCTGATGGGGCGCAAGCTGGGCGAGCAAATCGATGTCGGCGCCGAAGCACAGCCGGCGCTGCCGGCGCTGGATGCCGAGGCGCTGCGGCAGCAGGCCGTCACCGGTCATCCCGCCCTGAAGGCCCTGCGCGGCCAGGTGGAGGCGGCCCGGGCCGCCACAGCCGCTGCGCGCGGTGCCGGGAAACCGCAGATCCATGTCATGGCCAGGCACGACTGGAACGACCACAACGTCGGCCTGAGCGCCGCCTCCTATACCTTTGGAGGTACCCTGAGCTGGAATGCCTTCGACGGCGGCTTCAACGCCGCCGCCGTCGACCGCGCCCAGGCCGCGCGCCTGGAACAGGCCGCCAGGCTGCGCCAGGCCGAGGACGGCGTCGCCTTCCAGGTCACCGAGGCGCGCCGCCGGGCTTTGGAGGCGGAGCAGCGTCTGGCAGCTCGCGCCGAGGCGGTGAAGGAGGCCGAGGAAGCCCAGCGCCTGACCCGGCTGCGCTACGAGAACGGGGTCACCACCCTGGTCGACCTGCTTTCCACCCAGACCCTGCTCGACCGCGCCCGCGCCGACCTGGCCCAGGCCCGCTTCGACCTTTCCGTAAGCCGTGGCCAGGTGTTGCAGGCCGCGGGCCTGCTGGAACCGGAGCATCTTTGATGGGGACGACCATGATCTCGCGCAAGCTTGTCCACACCCTGTTTGCCGCCAGTCTTATCGCCGGCTGCGGCGGCCATGAGGAGCACGCCAGCAAGACGGCCGCCCCGCGTCTTGTTCAGGCCCAGGTCGGTGCCGCCGCCTTGGTGAAAGTCCCGGCCTACCACCCGACACCCGCCACACTGGTGGCGGAAAACCAGGTCCAGGTCGCTTCCCGCCTGATGGGCTATATCCGCGCCATCCATGTTGTGGAGGGGCAGCAGGTCGGTGTCGGCCAGAAACTGTTCAGCGTCGACCCGGTGGACGTCGAGGGCCAGGTGGAGCAGACCCGCGCCGGCGTCAAGCAGGCCGAGGATGCCCTGACCGATGCCAGGCTGGAATTCAAGCGCTTCGAGGCGCTGTTCAAGGAAGAGGTGGTCAGCCGCCAGCAGTTCGAGAAGGCGAAGCTGCAGCACGACCTGGCAGAATCCCGCCTGGCCCAGGCCCGCGCCGGCCACGCCACGGCCAGCGGCCAGTTGCGCTACGCCACGGTGACTTCGCCCATTGCCGGTGTGGTAACAAGGAAACTCGCCAACGCCGGCGACCTGGCGGCCTCCGGGCACCCGGTGCTGGTAGTGGAGAATCCAGGGAAGCTCCAGGTGGAAACCCAGGTGCCGGAAGCGGTGCTGGGCGGGTTGAAGCCCGGCGCCCAGGTCCTGGTGGAGGTGGATGGCCAGGCCAAGCCGCTGGCCGCGCGGGTGGCGCGCATCTCACCCGCCGCCGACCCGCTCACCCGCACCTTCCTGGTGAAGTTGGACGTTGCCGCCGCCGGCCTGAGGAGCGGCCTGTTCGCCCGCGCCCTGTTCCCCCGGGGCGAGCGCGAGGCCCTGACGGTGTCGGCTGCCGCCCTGGTGAACCGCGCCGGCATCGTCGGCGTGTTCGTGGTGGGCCAGGACGGCATCGCCCAATTCCGCATGGTGCGCCCCGGCGAAGCCCGCGACGGCGCGGTGGAAATCCTCTCCGGCCTCGGCGCCGGGGAGCGTGTGGTCACCGGCGGCGCCGACAAGCTCGAGTCGGGCGACAAGATCGGCGCCTGAGCCGGGGAGCGCGGACATGTCGGGACAGTCTACGGTGATGAACATCGCCGGCCGCCTGGCCGGCGGCTTCCTGGAATCCAAGATCACGCCGCTGATGATCCTGGCCCTGTTCATGGTCGGCGCCCTGGCCCTGATCATGACGCCGCGCGAGTACAACCCGCAGATCGTGGTGCCGGCGGCCAGCATCATCGTCGCCAAGCCGGGCGCGGGCGCCGAGGAGGTGGACAACCTCATCGTCAAGCCGCTGGAAGCCATCATGCATGCCCAGTCCGGCGTCGACCACACCTTCGGCTACGCCGCCAACGATTACGGTGTGGTCACCGTGCAGTTCAAGGTGGGGCAGAACCAGGAGGACAGCCTGGTCAAGCTCTACAACCAGCTCATGCAGAACATGGACCGCATGCCGCCGGGCGCCCGCGACCCCATCGTCAAGCCCATCAACGTCGACGACGTACCCATCCTGACCCTGACGCTGTCATCCGCGACCCACGACGAGCGCACCCTGCGCGAGGTGGGCGCACGCCTGCTGGAACACCTGCGCAATGTGCCCGGCGTGTCCTTCAGCCAGATCGTGGGCGGCCGCGCCCCCGCACTCAACATCTGGATCGACCCGCAGCGCCTGGCCGGCGCCGGCCTTTCGCTGGACCGGGTGGACCAGGCTCTGCGCGGCGCCAACGTATCCGCGCCGCTGGGCAGCCTGACCCAGGGCAACCTGTCGCGGCCCCTGCGCCTGGACGGCTTCCTGGGCGACGCCCGTGCCGTGGGCGCCATCGTGGTGGGCGTCTCCGGCGGCCGGCCGGTGTACCTCAAGGACATCGCCGCCATCGAGGACGGCGCCGCCGACGTGGAAGAATCGTCCTGGATCGGTTTCGGCCCCGGTGCGAAAACCCCGGGCGCGGCCGTCGCCCCCGCAGTCACCCTGGCCATCGCCAAGAAGGCCGGCAGCAACGGTGTCACGGTTTCCCGCGCCGTACTGGGCAAGCTGGAGGAACTCAAGCGCCAGGCCGTGCCCCAGGGCATCACGGTCACCGTCACCCGCGACGACGGCGCCCGCGCCGATGCGGCGGTGAACCTGCTGGTGGAGCATCTGGTGATCGCCATCGCCACCGTCATCCTGCTCATGTGGTGGTTCCTGGGCTGGCGCGAGGCGGGCATCGTCACCATGACCATCCCCCTGATCCTGTTCATCGTCCTGGCGGTGGGCTTCCTGTTCGGCCAGACCATCAACCGCATCACCCTGTTCGCCCTCATCCTGGCCCTGGGCCTGCTGGTGGACGACTCCATCGTGGTCATCGAGAACATCCACCGCCACCTGCACCACGGCAAAGTGAAGATGGAACAGTTCGGCCAGACCCTGGTGACCGCCGCCAACGAGATCGGCAACCCCACCAACGTGGCCACCGTGGCGGTGATGCTGGCCTTCATCCCTATGGCCTTCGTCACCGGCATGATGGGCCCCTTCATGCGGCCCATCCCCATCAATGTGCCGGTGGCCATGCTGGCCTCCCTGTTCATCGCCTATTCCGTGGTGCCCTGGGCGGCACGCCGGGTGCTACGGGGCAAGGCCATGAAGGAGATGGCACGCACCGACTGCCTGGAAGACCACGGCCATGCCGACAACGACCTCCTGCGCCGCGCCTATCTGGCCACGGTCCGGCCGCTGATGGCCAGCGCCGGCAAGCGCAACCTGTTCTTCCTCGTCGTTCTTGGCCTGCTGCTCGGCGCCATGGTGATGCCCGCCTGGCAGTTCGTCCGCCCCGCCGGCATCAACGGCCCGCTTTCGCCCCTGGGGGTGGAACTGAAGATGCTACCCAACGACAACACCAACACCATGCTGCTGCAGTTGGATCTTCCCGCCGGCACCGCCCTGGCCGCCACCGATCAGGTGGCGCGGGCGGTGGGCACGGTGCTGGCCAGGCATCCCCATGTGGCCGACTACCAGACCTTCCTCGGGATCGCCGCGCCCATCGATTTCGCCGCCCTAGTCCGCGGCGATCTGCTCAAGAAAGGCGAGAACCTGGCGCAGATTCGCGTCAACCTGGTGGACAAGCACCGCCGCAGTGACGCTTCCCACGACATCGCCAGCCAGATCGATGCCGCACTGAAGCCGGTGCGCGCCGCCCACCCCGCGGCGCGCATCAAGATCTACGAGACGCCGCCGGGGCCGCCGGTGCCGTCGCAGATCCTGGCCGAGCTCTATGGCCCCGATTACGATCTGCTGCGTGCCTCCGCCCTGGAGGTGAGCGCCGCCTTCAAAAGGATCCACGGCCTCACCAACGTGGACGACTCGGTGACCGCGGACGTGCAGGGCTTCCGCGTGCGCGTCGACGCCGAGAAGGCCATGCTGGCCGGCGTGGTGCCCGGTCAGGTGGCCAAGTTGCTGCGTGACTACGTCAGCGGCTTCGCCATCGGCACCCTGCACGGCGTCGACGCGCGCGAACCCATGGACATCACGGTGCGCCTGCCGCGCGCGCAGCGCGCCGACCCGGCCACGCTCTTGGCCCTGCATGTCAGCAACGCCCAGGGTGCCCGCATTCCCCTGTCAGCCATCGCCCGCGTGGATCGGGAGGTGGAGAGCAAGCCGATCCGGGGCCGCGACCAGCACGCCCACGTCACCGTGGGCGGCGAGATGCTGCAATCCAGCCCGGTCTACGCCGTGCTCGCCCTGGACAAGCTGCTGGACGGCCAGAAGCTGAAATCCGGTGTTGCGTTCAGCACCGGCAACCTGGGCTTCGTCGAGGCACAGCCCAGGGATGTGGTGGACTACACGCTATTGTGGGGAGGCGAGATGCGCCTCACCCTGGATGTGTTCCGCGACCTGGGTTCCGCCTTCATGGTGGCCCTGGTGCTGATCTACCTGCTGCTCACCGCCTACTACAAGTCCTTCATGCTGCCGGTCATCGTCATGGGGGCCATCCCGCTCACCCTGATCGGCGTCTTCCCCGGACACTGGGCCACCGGCCAGGCCTTCACCGCCACCTCCATGATCGGGGTCATCGCCCTGGCCGGGGTGGTGGTGCGCAACGCCCTGTTGCTCATCGACTTCATCCTCGACTACCGGCGGCAGGGCTACAGCCTGGAGGCGGCGGTGACCGAGGCCGGCGTCGTGCGCTTCCGGCCCATTCTGCTCACCGCCCTGGCCATCATCGCCGGCTCCGCCATCATGGTCACCGACCCGGTGTTCGGCGGCCTGGCGGTCAGCCTGATCTTCGGCACCTTCGCTTCCACCGCGCTGACCCTGGTGGTGATCCCCCTGCTTTACCTGCTGTGGCAGCGCCGACTGCAAACCCCCTGAACCCTGAAGAGGAAACTTCCCATGACCATCGAACGCATTATCCGCATCATGGCCGGCGTCATGATCCTGCTGTCCCTCGCCCTGGCCCACTTCACCGGCCAGGTGGACATGGGCCGCCTGTCCTGGTTGTGGTTCACCGCCTTCATCGGACTGAATCTGCTGCAATCCGGCTTCACCGGCGTCTGCCCGCCGGAAAAACTGCTCAAGAAGATGGGCTTCAGGGAAGGCGGCAGCGCCTGCTGCACCAAGTAACTGCTCCAAGAGTGGTTTCCTCACGTCCGGCCCCCTCACGCGCGCGGGAGAGGGGAGCGTCGAGAGTCGCGGGCGCGACTTTCACAGTGAAGGTAAAATCGCCGCCTTTCTCGAACCGGCTCGGGTCATCCATGGATTTCGTCCTGCAAAACATCTGGCTCATCCTCCTGGCGGCTGTCTCCGGCTTCATGCTGCTCGGCGGCGGCGGCCTGTTCGGCCGCCTGTCCGGCGTCAAGCAGATCGGCCCCCAGGAAGCGGTGCTGCTGTTCAACCATGAAGACGCCCTGGTGCTCGACGTGCGCGAGCAGTCGGAATGGGCCGACGGCCACATCGCCAAGGCCAAGCACATTCCCCTGGGGCAACTGAAGAACCGGGTGGCCGACCTGGAGAAGTTCAAGGACAAGCCCATCGTCGCGGTGTGCCGCAGCGGCAATCGCTCCGCCCATGCCTGCGGCCTGCTCAAGAAGGCCGGTTTCGAGAACCTGCACAACTTGTCCGGCGGCATGCAGGCCTGGGAACAGGCCGGCCTGCCCAGGGAAAAGTGACCCCCGCCCGCAAGACCAAGGAAGAGACATGCCCCCCATCAAGATGTACTGCACCGCAGTCTGTCCGTACTGCATCATGGCCGAGAAGCTGCTGAACAAGAAGGGCGTCACCCAGATCGACAAGATCCGCGTGGACCTCGATCCGTCCCAGCGCGACGAGATGATCCGCATCACCGGCCGCCGCACCGTGCCCCAGATCTACATCGGCGACCGCCACGTGGGCGGCTTCGACGATCTCTCCGCCCTGGATGCGGGTGGCGAACTGGAGCCGCTCCTCGCCGCCTGATCCGCCGCCCTCCCAGCACGGGGGGGCATTGATTTTCGCCGCACGGATGCCATCTGGCTCCCATCGAAGCCCGGCTTCAGGAGTCATGAATGGAACTCGTCTGTCCCCACTGCGGCGCGGTCAACCGTGTCCCGCCCGATCGCCTGGGCCAGCACCCCAAATGCGGCAAATGTGGCGCCGAGGTGCTGCCCGCCCATCCCGTCGAGCTCGACGCCGCCCGTTTCGACAAATTCGTCGGCCGCAACGACCTGCCCGTACTGGTGGATTTCTGGGCGCCCTGGTGCGGGCCCTGCAAGATGTTTGCCCCCACCTTCGGCCAATTGGCCGGGCAGTACGCGCAGCGGGTGCGTTTCGCCAAGGTGAACACGGAGGCCGAACAGGCGCTGGCGGCGCGATACGGCATCCGCAGCATTCCCACCCTGGCCCTGTTCAGGGACGGCCGCGAGCTGGACCGCGTGGCGGGTGCCCTTGCGGCGCCGCAACTGCAGGCTTGGCTGGCACGATTCTGAGGACGACGCGCGACGCACCCGGCGGGCGTCGATGCCGATTGCCGCGGCGCGTTCGGAGACGTCAGGGCGAAGGACTATAATCCGCCACTCTTGTTCCCCTCTCCGGACCCTGTCATGACCGACCAGCAACCCCTGCCCGTATTCAACATCGAGAAGATCTACGTCAAGGATCTGTCCGTGGAAGTGCCCAACGCCCCGGCCATCTTCCTGGAACGGGATCAGCCCCAGATCGACCTGCAGATCAACACCCAGAGCGAGCCCGTGGATCAGGCCAACGGCATCTACCAGACCATCCTCACCCTGACCATCAACGCCAAGATCAAGGACAAGGCCGCGTTCCTGGTGGAGCTTCAGCAGGCCGGCATCTTCCGCATCCAGAACATCCCCCAGGAGGCCATGGAGCCGGCCTTGGGCATCGGCTGCCCCAACATCATCTTCCCCTACGCCCGCGAGGCCGTGTCCGACGCCGTGCTGAAGGCCGGCTTCCCGCCGCTGATGCTGCAACCCGTCAACTTCGAGATGATGTACATGCAGCAGCAGCAGGCCATGCAGCAGAAACCCAACTGAACCCCCCGGCAGGCGCGCCATCCCCATGAGCATCGCCGTTCTCGGCGCCGGGGCCTGGGGTACCGCCCTGGCCATCCGCCTGGCTGCCCAGGGCCAGGCGCCGGTGCGGCTGTGGACGCGCTCCGCCGAGCATGCCGAAGCCATGGCGCGGGAGGGGGAGAACGGCCGCTACCTGGCGGGGTTTGTCTTGCCCAAGGAGTTTGCGGTGGGTTGCGAACTGGCGTCTACCCTGGCTGATGCCGACCTGCTCATCGCCGCTGTGCCCAGCAACGGCTTCCGGTCCCTGTTGCAAGCTCTGCGTACCATCGGTGCCCGCCAACCCCTGGTCTGGCTATGCAAGGGCTTGGAGTCGGGCACCTGTAAGCTGCCTCATGCCGTGCTGGCCGAGGCCTGGCCGGGGCATCCCCCTGCGGCCGTGCTGTCCGGGCCCAGCTTCGCCAAGGAGGTGGCTTCAGGCCTGCCCGCCGCGCTCACCGTGGCCAGTCCCGATGCCGATTTCGCCCGCTTGGTGGCCCGCCGGTTGCATGATCCCAAGCTGCGCCTGTATTCCAGCACGGACGTGGTGGGGGTGGAGCTGGGCGGTGCGGTGAAGAACGTCATCGCCATCGCCGCTGGCATTTCCGATGGCCTGGGTTTCGGCCACAACGCCCGCGCCGCCCTGGTGACCCGTGGGCTGGCCGAGCTGACACGCCTGGGCCTGAAGCTGGGTGGCCGGCCGGAAACCTTCATGGGCCTGTCCGGCATGGGCGACCTCATTCTCACCTGCACCGGCGACCTGTCGCGCAACCGGCAACTCGGTCTGCGCCTGGCGGCTGGCGAGAGCCTGGAAGGCGCCCTGCGGCAATTGGGCCACGTGGCCGAGGGTGCCACCACGGCGGCGGAGGTGGTGCGCCTGGCCCGGGAACAGGGGGTCGACATGCCCATCACCGAAGCCGTCGCGCAGGTTCTCGGCCAGGAAATGCCGCCACGCGAGGCCGTGGCTGCCCTACTTGCCCGTGACCTGAAGGACGAGGGCGCCTGAGCCGGCGGGCATTTGCGGGCCCCGCGCATGCCCGAGCGATTCCCCGACACATTCGCTGCCCGCCACGCCGTCTGGGCAGAGCTGCATGCCCGCTTCGGACCGGCCCGTTCCTATCCTTATGCCTGGCGCCTGCCGGAACTGGCGCGGCGCGGGGGCGCCCTCGCCGAGGCCCGCGCGGCCCTGGCGCTGGGGCGGACCCTCTATGCCATGGGCCGTTTCGCCGAGATTCCGGGCCAACTGCCGTATGCGGCAACGCTGGTGCAGGCCGATCCAGGCCTGCTGGCGGCGCTGGACGATCTGCAACGGCGCTGCGCCTGGCTGCGGGGGGAGGATTTGCCGGATGCCGTCTTGCCCGTGCCGATGGCACCCGAGCAGCGCGGCTACCGGACCTATTTCCTGTACCTGAGGGATGAGCCGGCATCGCTGGGCGCCCTGGCCGAGGAGCTGGCCGCCGGTTCGGCATCTCTGGCGGAGCAGGCCTGGGCGGCCATCCTGGCGCACTGGGCGCGGGCGCGCCTGGGGCAGGCCGCCGCGCCGGCCGCCGCGCATACCGCGGTGGCCGCTATGCGGCGTCAGGCGCCGGCCGAGGCGGCCCACGCCGCGGGCGTCATGGCCGAGGCCGCATTCCATCTCGGCCCGGCCTGGTCGCTGGTCTGGCTGGACGACGCGCTCGATCAGGTGGAGCGTTTCGGCCAGCACCACCTCAAGGCGCGCCTGCTGCATTTCAAGGCGCGCGCCCTGGAGGCGGCGGGCTGGCTCGGGGAGGCCGGCAGGTTCCTCAAGCTGGCCCGGGAAACCGCCGAGCGCCAGGGGGCTTGGCGATATCTGCGCGGCATGGCACAGTGATGCACTGCACAAATCCTCTCGCGTGCCATGGCTCCCCTGCCCGAAACCCTGACCACCCCCCTGTCCTCCCTGCTGCGGCGGGCACCGGTGACCTGCCCGCCCGACATGCCGATTCGCGCGGCCCTGTCGCTGATGCGCCGCGACAGGGTGGGCTCCCTACTGGTGGTGGACGCCGAGGGCCGGCCGGCCGGCGTGTTCACCCTGAACGACCTGCGCGACCGGGTGGCGGCGGAGGAATGCGACCTGGACCGGCCCATGAGTTCGGTCATGACGCCCGATCCCTTCTGCCTGGGTGGTGACGCCACGGCCCTCGAGGCGGCGCTGGCCATGGCCCAGCGCCTCATCCACCATGTGGTAGTGACCACGGCGGATGGCCGCATCCTCGGCGTGGTCTCGGAAAAGGATCTGTTCGCGTTGCAGCGGCTGGGTGTCGGTCACATCGCCGCCGGCCTGGCGGAGGCCCAGGACCTGTCCAGCCTGGAAGCCGCCGCCGCCGACATCCGCCAGCTCACCCGCATGCTCATGGCCCAGGGCCTGGAAGCGGAACAGCTGACCCGGCTGGTGTCCGAGCTCAACGACCAGCTTGCCCAGCGCATCCTCTATCTGGCCTTCGCCGACGCCGGCCTGGAGGACGTGTCATGGTGCTGGCTGGCCCTGGGATCGGAGGGCCGTTTCGAGCAGACCCTGCTGACCGACCAGGATAACGGCTTGATCTTCACCCCGCCGGAAGGGGCCGATGTCGAAGACCTGCGCGCCCGCCTGCTGCCGGTGGCCCGGCAGGTCAACGAATGGTTGGCGGCCTGCGGCTTCCCCCTGTGCAAGGGCGAAATCATGGCCGGCAACCCGAAGTGGTGCCTGTCCCTGGAGGAGTGGCAGAACACCTTCTCCGATTGGCTGTTCCGGGGCGATGCACCGGTGCTGCTCAACGCCAGCATCTTCTTCGACTTCCGCGCCCTGGCCGGCGACACCGGGCTGGCCGGCGCGCTGCGGTCGTGGCTCACCGACAAGATCAAGGGCAATCGCCGCTTCCTCAAGCAGATGACCCTGAATGCCCTGGGCAACCGGCCGCCGCTGGGCCTGGTGCGGGACTTCGTCACCGACGGCGAGGGCGAAACCGCCGGGACCCTGGATCTCAAGATCAACGGCGCCACGCTGTTCGTGGATGCGGCGCGCATCTTCGCCCTGGCCGCCGGCATCGCCGACACGCCCACGGTGGCCCGCCTGCGCGCCGCCGCCGCAACCTGGAAGATGGACGAGGCGGAGGTGGAGGGCTGGATCGAGGCCTTCCATCACATCCAGCAGCTGCGCCTGCGCCTGCACCAGCAGCTACTGGCCCATGCTCAGCCCCTGAGCAACCGGGTGGCGCCGGAAGACCTGTCCACCCTGGACCGCACCTTCCTCAAGGAATCCCTGCGCCAGGCCAAAAAATTGCAGGGCAGGCTGGAAGGTTTCTTCCAGTTCTGAGGTTCAGTCGGCGCTTGCCGCCGAGCCGTGGTGCGGGAAGCGCACGGTGAACAGGGCGCCGACACCACTTCGCCCCTCGCCGATGCGCACTGTCGCGCCGTGGCGCAGCGCCACCTCCTGCACGATGGCCAGGCCCAGGCCGCTGCCCGGCTGGCTACTGCCGGGGATGCGGTGGAAGCGCTCAAATACCGCTTCGCGCTGTTCGGGTGGGATGCCCGGCCCGTCATCCTCCACCTGCAGCCAGGCGGAATCGCCATAGCCCACCCGCACCGTGATGTGGCCGCCGGCCGGGGTGTAGCGGATGGCGTTGTCGATCAGGTTGTCGATGAGATCGCGCAGGCTGGCCTCGTTACCCTTGATGGGCAGTTGCCGCTCGGCGCCCTCGAAACCCAGGTCGATGTTCTTGCGCAGCGCCTCCGGCGCCCAGTGGGCCGCAGTCTCCTGGACAACCCGGTGCAGGTCCAGCAGTTCCATGGGGGCGTTGAGGCGGGCTTCCGGCTCGTTGCGGGCCAGGGTGAGGAGCTGGTTGACCAGATGGCTGCAACGCTGGGCGCCGTCGCAGATGCGTTCCAGGGAGGCGCGCACCGGCTCGGCCACGGGTTCACGCTTGGCCAGTTCCGCCTGGGACTTGAGTCCGGCGAAGGGTGTGCGCAGCTGGTGGGCGGCGTCGGCGACGAACCGGCGCTGGGCGTCCATCATCGCCTTAAGGCGCTGGATGAGGGCGTTCACCTCCAGGATGAGGGGGCGTACCTCGCCGGGGGCGCGCGTTTCGTCCAAGGGGCGCAGGTCGTTGCGCGGACGCGCCGCCACTTCCCGGCGCAGCCGCTCCAAAGGCTCGAAGCCGCGCTTGAGGCCGATCCAGACCGCAACGCCGGCGATGACGATGAACATGAACTGGGGGATGACGATGTTGCCCAGGATGCTGCGCCCCAGGCTCTGACGGGCATCGATGGGCTCCGCGGCCTGCACCAGCACGATGTCGCCGCTGGCCAGGGTGACCTGGAGGGTGACGAGGCGCAGCTTGCGCCCCTGGAACTGGGTATCGCGCAGTTGCGGGGCCTTGAGCTGGTAATCCGCCGGCCGCGGTGTCGGCAGCCGCCCGCTGGCGGCGATCCGGCGCCCCCACTCGTCATGCAGGGAAAAACGGAAATCCCCCTCGCTCTCCGGGAACAGCCGGGTCAGCGACGCCGCGTCGCCGTCCGGATGCAGGGCGTAGCGGCTGGCCAGAAGACGCGCACGTTCCACCAGCACCAGATCGTAGGGTTTGTTGGACAGGGTGACCGCCGCCATGTAGCCGGTCACCGTGGAGAACAGCAGCAGCAGGAACAGGGGCGTGAACAGCCAGTTGACCAGCTGGTGGCGCAGGGAGAGCGTGTTGTCTTCCTGCGTGGCCTGACGTGAGGCGAGGTCCGGCAGCATCCCGATCCGGGGCGATGAATGTTGCGGGAAACGCGGGTTCAACCGCCGGTCACGGGAGGGAAGATGGCCACTTCATCCTGGTCCCGCAAACGGGCCTCCGGTCCGGCGATATCCTGGTTGACCGCCATGCGGTAGGCCCGGTCTTCCGCCAGCGCCTCGGCCCAGACACCGCCGCGCTGGCGCAGTACTGCAAGCAGGTCGGCCAGTGTGGGCTCGGCGGCGGCGAGAATGAGGGTCTCCCGATCCAGGCCGAAAACTTCCCGCAGGCGGGCGAAATAGAGAAGGCGGATGTTCATGATGTCGGCTCCGTGGAGGACGACAAGGTTAGCAGTTCTCGCCGTCCGCCGGGGTGTCCGGGCGGGGCGTCAACGTCGCAGCCAATCCAGGATGAAGGCGGTGAGGGCTTCCGGATCGTCCGGGTGGAAATGGGGCAGCGTGCCTGGGGGCGGCACGTCGGCTGCCACGGCGATGCAGCGGGGATCGTCCGGATGCAGCCAGGGCTTGCCGTTGGCGGCGCGCCAGACCTCGATCTTGTCCAGATCGGCGTGCTTGTAGCCTTCGACCAGCACCAGGTCGCAGGGGGAAAGCCGGGCGAGATGGGCGGCCAGACCCGGTTCCGGCACGCCGCGCAGCTCGCCCACCAGCATCCAGCGATGCGGCGAGGTCAACAACACCTCCCGGGCGCCGGCCTGGCGGTGGCGCCAGGAATCCTTGCCGGGGACGTCCACCGCGAAATCGTGGTGGCTCTGCTTGATGACGGAAACGCTCAAACCCACGGCGCCGAGGCGCGGCAGCAGGCGTTCGATGAGGGTGGTCTTGCCGGCACCGCTGTAGCCGGCGAATCCCAATGCTTTCATGGTCGGGTACGGAAGGGTTGAAGGTGGCATGGCGGATTGTTGCCATGGTGAAGAAGGGTACGCGCCCCGCTCATGATCCAGATCAAGGCGGGAGCGGGTGGTCTTGCCGAAGATCAAGTGCCGTGCTTCACTGCCACCAAGCAGGCGCTTACATTGTGACGCGCATCATCGGCTGAATAAACCTCATGAACACTCTGGTTGACCGCTTCGGGCGACGCATCGAATACCTCCGGCTCTCCGTCACGGACCGCTGTGACCTGCGCTGTGCCTATTGCATCCCGGAAGGTTTCAAGGGCTTCGAGGAGCCCGAGCACTGGCTCACCTTCGACGAGATCGAGCGGCTGATGCGCCTGTTTGCCGGCCTGGGCCTGAAACGCCTGCGCCTGACCGGCGGCGAACCCCTGCTGCGCCGGAACATCGTCGAACTGAGCCGGCGCCTTGCCGCAATCCCGGGCATCGAGGATCTGTCGATCTCCACCAATGCCACCCAGCTCGCCGAGATGGCCGGCGAGCTGAAGACCGCCGGCGTCACCCGCCTCAATGTCAGCCTGGATTCCCTGCGCCCCGAAGGCGTGGAAAAGATCAACGGCCGTCCCGTCCTGGACAAGATCCTCGCCGGCCTGGACGCCGGCCGCGTCGCCGGCTTCAGCCCCATCAAGGTCAACATGGTGGCCATGCGGGAGAATGCCGACGAGATCGACGCCATCGTCGCCTACTGCATGGACAAGGGCTTCGTGCTGCGCCTGATCGAGGTCATGCCCATGGGCGACACCGCTCGCAAGATGGGCTACGTCGACCTGCAGCCGGTGAAAGCCCAGTTGAAGCGACGTTTCGGCCTGGTGGACACGGTGATGCCCGGCGGCGGCCCCGCCCGCTATCTGGGCACGCCGGACGGCCGCTTCACCGTGGGCTTCATCACCCCCATCTCCCAGCACTTCTGCGAGACCTGCAACCGGGTCCGCCTTACCGTGGACGGCACCCTCCACCTCTGCCTTGGGCAGGAAGAGCGCATGGACTTCCGCGCACTGATGCGCGGCGGCGCCGGTGACGCGGAGATCATCGAGGCCATCCGCCGTGCCATCGACCTCAAGCCCGAACGCCACGAGTTCAGCGAAGCGCCGCAGAAGCTGGTGCGCTTCATGAACATGACCGGCGGTTGAGCAGGCCTAAGTTATCACCAATTTCTTTCCTCTTAGCACCGGCAGGGCTGCCGGCCGCCAGGCTGCACTCGCCCACAGCCAGAACTCCGCCACGCAGCCGATCCCGGAAGGAGGCGCCATGCCCAGGTAGCGTGCCGCCTGCAGCAAAGCCGGCAACGGCTTGCCTTCATCCAACGGTGCCGCCAGCGTCTGTTTGGACAGCTTGTAGCCTTCCGCATCCAGCACCACCGGCAGATGCAGGTAAACCGGCGTGGGATGGCCCAAAGCCTGTTGCAAGGCGATCTGGCGCGGCGTCGAGGTGAGCAGGTCGGCGCCGCGCACCACATGGGTGATGCCCTCATCTGCATCGTCAACCACCACCGCCAGCTGGTAGGTGAACACCCCGTCGGCTCGCTTGAGCACGAAATCGCCGCACTCCCGCGCGAGGTCGCAGGCTACCCGGCCCAGGAGCTGATCATGGAATTCCACCCGGACATCGGGCACGCGGAAGCGCCAAGCCGGTTCCCGCGACGGATCGCCCCGCCATCCCAGATTCCGGCAGGTGCCGGGATACACCGGCCCGTCCACCCCGAGCGGCGCGATTTCCGCGATCTCCTTGCGGCTGCAATGGCAGCCGTAGGCCAGACCGAGGGCATCCAAGCGGTCCAGGGCCGCCTGGTAGGCTGCGCCATTGCGGCTCTGATGGATCAGAGGCCCATCCCAGGCGAAGCCGAAGGCCTCCAGTCCGCGCAGGATCGCTTCCGTCGTCCCGGCCACCACGCGCGGCGGGTCCACGTCCTCAATGCGCAGCAGCCATTCACCGGCATGGGCCTTGGCGTCCAGGAAGCTGCCGAGGGCCGCCACCAGGGAGCCGAAATGCAGCGGCCCCGAAGGCGTAGGGGCGAAGCGGCCTCGATAAGGAAGAGCATTCATGATGAAAAGGATACAACCTGTGAAATCGGTTGCTGGGTCTGACGGCGGACTCCCAACCGAGGCCCTCGGCCGTACTATCCTGGCCGCATGAAGAAGGCGAAGAAATTTCCCCTGCATCCCAAGCACCCCGAACGCATCTGCTGGGGCTGCGACAAGTATTGCCCGGCGGACGCGCTGGTCTGCGGCAACGGTTCCGGCCGCACCGAGCACCCCATGGAAGCGCTGGGGGAGGATTGGTACCAGGACGCTGATTGGGGCCTGGACGCGGAATCCGGGAAGGTGAAGGCCGATCGTTGATGGCCTGGGCGTGAAAAGGCCGCTACCTGGGATAGCGGCCTTTCGGATTCAAGCCAGTTTCACCGGCCCTGCCGGTGCCACCGTGAGGATGGGCTGAATCAGTACCGGTAGTGCTCCGCCTTGTAGGGACCTTGCACCGGCACGCCGATGTAGGCGGCTTGCTGCTCGGTCAGGGTGGTGAGCTGGGCGTTGAGCTTCTTCAACTGCAAGCGCGCCACCTTTTCGTCCAGGTGCTTGGGCAGGGTGTAGACGCCGATCGGGTACTTGTCGGTCTGGGTAAACAACTCGATCTGGGCGATGGTCTGGTTGGCGAAGCTGGAGGACATGACGTAGCTGGGGTGGCCGGTGGCGCAGCCCAGGTTCACCAAGCGGCCCTTGGCGAGCAGGATGATGCGCTTGCCGTCCGGGAAGATGACGTGGTCCACCTGGGGCTTGATCTCCTCCCACTGATACTTCTCGATGGCGGCGACGTCGATCTCGTTGTCGAAGTGGCCGATGTTGCAGACGATGGCCTGGTCCTTCATCTTGGCCATGTGGTCGTGGGTGATGACGTGATAGTTGCCGGTGGCGGTGACGAAGATGTCGGCCTTGTCGGCGGCGTATTCCATGGTCACCACACGATAGCCTTCCATGGCGGCCTGGAGGGCGCAAATGGGATCCACTTCGGTGACCCAGACCTGGGCGGAGAGGGCGCGCAGGGCCTGGGCGGAACCCTTGCCGACGTCGCCGTAGCCGCAGACCACCGCGATTTTGCCGGCCACCATCACGTCGGTGGCGCGCTTGATGCCGTCCACCAGCGATTCGCGGCAGCCGTACAGGTTGTCGAACTTGGACTTGGTGACGGAATCGTTGACGTTGATGCCTGGGAACCTGAGTTCGCCGCGCTCGTGCATCTGGTACAGGCGGTGTACCCCGGTGGTGGTTTCCTCCGTCACGCCCTTGATCTGCCTCAGACGGGTGGAATACCACTTGGGATCGGTGGCCAGCTTGGCCTTGATGGCGGCGAACAGGATGGTCTCTTCCTCGCTGGTGGGCTTGGCGATGACGCTGAGATCGGCCTCGGCGCGGGCGCCCAGGTGCAGCAGCAGGGTGGCGTCGCCGCCGTCATCCAGGATCATGTTGGAGTAGCCGCCGTCCGGCCACTCGAAGATCTTGTGGGTGTAGTCCCAATAGTCGATGAGGGATTCCCCCTTCACCGCGTAGACCGGGATGCCATCGGCGGCGATGGCGGCGGCGGCATGGTCCTGGGTGGAGAAGATATTGCAGGAGGCCCAGCGCACCTGGGCGCCCAGGGCGGTGAGGGTCTCGATGAGCACCGCCGTCTGGATGGTCATGTGCAGGCTGCCGGTGATGCGCGCGCCCTTGAGAGGCTGGCTGGCCGCGTATTCCTCGCGGATGGCCATGAGGCCGGGCATCTCGGTCTCGGCGATGCGGATTTCCTTGCGGCCCCAGTCTGCCAGGGCCATGTCGGCGACCTTGTAATCGGTGAATGCGATGTTCATTGCCACTCCTTTGCGTGCGACCGGGGGAGGAAGGGATGCGTCCGCTCGCCATCCGACCCGGCAGGGTTGATGTCGCGAGCGCCGTTGGGAATTCCGAGCCTGGGAGGCGGTACCGGCCAGCCGGTGGACCCTACTCCTGCAGCGCTCCTCGGAGTGGGCGGGATTCTACGGCGAAGCCGTCGACGGGTCACCCGTGAGACGCTGTTGTCACTCGCTCGAGGTCGGGTTCCCAGACCACACATCGGTCGCGTCCGGCGGATTTCGCCGCGTACAGGGCGGAATCGGCACGGCGCAGCAGCTCGGTCAGGGCGGTGTCGGGATCGCGGCCTAGGACGCCGTCGACGGCGATGCCGATGCTCACGGTGATGCGGATGCTCGCCTCTCCGGCCGGGGTGTCCAGGGCGGCGATACGGGTGCGCAGGCGCTCGGCGGAGGCGATGGCCTGGGTCTGGTCAGTTTCCGGCAACACCACGATGAATTCCTCGCCGCCCAGGCGGCCGAAAATGTCCATGGCGCGCAGGGCCTCGCGAGCGGCGGCACTGACGCTCGCTAGGACGGCGTCACCGGCGGCGTGTCCGTGGGTGTCGTTGACTGTCTTGAAATGGTCCAGATCCAGCACCAGCAAGGCCAGATGGCGGCCGGTGCGATGCTGCCGCACCAGTTCCCGGCGGGCCAGTTCCAGGGCGTGACGCCGGTTATGGGTCTGGGTGAGGGCGTCGGTGGTGGCCAGGCGCACCAGTTCCCGTTCCTGCCGCCGCATGTCGGCGAGCAACGCCCGCAGGCCGAGGACGCCGATCAGCATCAACAGGGAGATGAACAGGCCCACCAGGGCGCTGGAAAACTGGTCGTCACCGCCCTGTGCCAGTGCCACGAGGGCGGCGGCCCGGCGCTGGACCATCAGGGCCAGGGCGAGGGAGATGGCCAGCCAGGCATAGCGATAACGCCTCACCAGGCGCGTCTGGCCGAAGGCGATCAGCGCGGCGGCCAGCTGCGCCACCACGGAGAGCACCAACAGGGTGGCGGTGTAGGGGTCGTTGCCCGGAAACATGGCGATGTCGGCCCGGAACGCCGGGCCGGGGCCTTACAGGCCCGCTTCGGCCTTGAGGATTTCCGCCTTGTTGGTGGCTTCCCAGGTGAACTCCGGTTCGTCGCGGCCGAAGTGGCCGTAGGCGGCGGTCTTGCGGTAGATGGGTCGGAGCAGGTCCAGCATCTGCACGATGCCCTTGGGACGCAGGTCGAAGTGGCGCTGCACCAGCTCGGTGAGCTTTTCGTCGGCGATCTTCCCGGTGCCGTAGGTCTCCACCATGATGGAGGTGGGCTGGGCCACGCCGATGGCGTAGGAGACCTGCACCAGGCACTTGCTGGCGAGTCCCGCCGCGACGATGTTCTTGGCCACATAGCGGGCGGCGTAGGCGGCGGAGCGGTCTACCTTGGAGGGATCCTTGCCGGAGAAGGCGCCACCGCCGTGGGGGGCCGCGCCGCCATAGGTATCGACGATGATCTTGCGGCCGGTGAGGCCGGCGTCGCCGTGGGGGCCGCCGATCTCGAACACGCCGGTGGGGTTCACCAGGTACTTGATATCGCCCTTCACGAGTTCCTTGGGCAGCACGGGCTGGATGATGTCCTCGATGATGGCGTCGATGGCGGCCTGCTTCATGCGCTTGCCGCTGCTGATCTCCTCGGCCATTTCCGAGTGGTGCTGAGTGGAGAGGACCACGGTATCGATGCTGTGGGGCTTGCCGTCCACGTAGCGCAGGGTGACCTGGGACTTGGCGTCCGGACGCAGCCAGGGCAGGCGCCCGTCCTTGCGCAGCATGGCCTGGCGCTCCACCAGGCGGTGCGACAGGTAGATGGGCAGGGGCATCAGGGACGGGGTCTCGTCGCAGGCGTAACCGAACATGAGGCCCTGGTCGCCGGCGCCCTGGTTCAGGTAGTCGTCGGAGGCCCGGTCCACGCCCTGGGCGATGTCCGGGCTCTGCTGGCCGTAGCAGACATGCACCGAGCAGCCGTCGGCGTCGAAGCGCAGGTGCGGGTCGGCGTAGCCGATGGAACGCACGGTCTCGCGTGCCACCTTGGCGTAGTTGACCTGGGCGTGGGTGGTGATCTCCCCGGCCAGCACCACCAAGCCGGTGGTGACCAGGGTTTCGGCGGCGACCCGGGCGGTGGGGTCCTGGGTCAGGATGGCATCCAGGATGGCATCGGAAATCTGGTCGGCGACCTTGTCCGGATGGCCTTCGGACACGGATTCCGAGGTGAAGAAGTAGTCCTTGCTCATGTGAAGCTCCTGTCGTCGTCCCCTACTTTGACCGGCGAACCGGCTCCGGGGATCAGGAGCGGGACGCTTTAGCTGGATTTGTACCCCGCCCGCAATTTGTCGGAATGCATTGCTGCAATTAACTCGGCGGCTCGATAATTCTAGGGCCCCGTCCAATCAACGGTCAAACCTGACTTGCTTCGCCTGTTCACCTTCATCGCGCGCCTGCCGTTGCCGCTGGTCCATCTGTTGGGCGCCGGGCTGGGTCTGGCCCACCTGTTGCGGTCGCGGACGCGGCGGACGCTCGTCGACAACCTGCGCTTCGCCGGACTATATTCGCCCTGGATGCTCCTGCGCGCCGCCGCCGGCGTGGGGCGCGGCATCCTGGAGATGGTTCCGGTCTGGCTGCGGCCGGCGGAGGAAACTCTCGGCTGGGTGCGCGAATGCCATGGCTGGGAGCACGTGGAGGCAGCCCGGACGCGCGGACAGGGCATCCTGATGTTGATGCCGCACCTGGGGTGCTTCGAGCTGGTCGGCACTTATTTCTCCGCGCGCCTGCCCATGACCGCGCTGTACCGGCCACCCCGCCAGGAGTGGGTGCATGGGCTCATGAAACAGGGCCGGGAGCGCGGCCAGCTGGTCACCGTGCCGCCGACGCGCGCCGGGGTGCGCGCCCTGTATTCCGCCCTCAAGCAGAAGCAGGCGGTGTGCATCCTGCCCGACCAGATCGCCGGCAAGGGCGAGGGCGCCTGGACCACCTTCTTCGGCCAAAGGGCGTATATGCCGACCCTGCCTTATAGGCTGCTCGCCTCGACCCAGGCCGTTCCCCTGCTGTTCTTCTGCGAGCGCTTGCACTGGGGGCGGGGATTCAGACTGTGGATCACGCCCATCGGCGATCTGCCGGCCGAGCCGGCCGAGGCGCTGGCGGTGGTCAACCGGCGGATCGAGACCCTGACCCGCGACCATCCAGACCAGTATCTCTGGACCTACCGCATCCAACGCTACGCCACCCAGGCGGGGCTGGCGAAGGCGGCGGAATGAACCGCCCCCTGCTCGTGGTGCTGCGCCTCCTGCATGCGATGTTGTCCGCCAGGCTGTTGGGCGCATTGGGTGCCGCCCTGGGCCGTTTGGCGTATCGGCTGGCCGGCGAGCGCCGCCGCATCGGCGCCACCAACCTGCGCCTGTGTTTTCCCGAGTTGTCCGAAGCCGAGCGGGATCGCCTGCTGCGCGCCCATTTCCGCGCCCTGGGGCGGGCCACCTTTCTGGAAACCGTGTCCTGGTGGGGCAACCGGCGCGAGGTGGAAGGCCTGACACGGCTGGAAGGCACCGAGCACTATCTGGCCCACGCCGGCAAGCCGGTGATCTGGCTGGCGCCGCATTTCGTCGGCCTCAACATCGGCGGCGTACGGGTCACGGCGGAGTATGCCCCCATCGTCTCCCTCTACGCCCGCATCAAGAATCCCCATGTCGACCGGCTCATGCTCGAGGCGCGCACCCGCTTCAGCCACGCGGACAAGCATTCCGAGATGTTCTCCCGCCACGACGGCATCAAGCCGGTGATCCGCGCCATCCGCAAGGGCCTGCCCTTCTACTACCTGCCGGACATGGATTTCGGCCGCAAGGACGCCATCTTCTCCCCCTTCTTCGGCGTCCCGGCGGCCACGGTCACCGGCCTGTCCCGCATCGCCAGGGCCACTGGCGCCGCGGTGGTGCCCTGCGTCACCTGCTGGGACGGTGACGGTTACGTGGCCCGTTTCTATCCTGCCTGGGAGAACTTTCCCAGCGACGATGTGGCTGCCGATACCCGGCGCATGAACGCCTTCATCGAGGAGCGCATCCGGGAGATGCCGGAGCAGTATTTCTGGCTGCACAAGCGCTTCAAGACCCGGCCCGAGGGAGAGGCCAGCCTGTATGAGTGAAATCGAGGTCGCCCCTCTGCGCCTGGACGAGGCCGAGGCCCTGGTGGAGCTGGCCGGCCGGATCTGGCGCGCCTGCTACCCCGGCATCATCACCCCCGGGCAGATCGAGTACATGCTGGCCCAGCGCTACAAACCCGGCCTGGTGCGCCAGCTCCTGGCCCGCGGCGACCTCTGGCTGGCGGCGCGGGCGGAGGGGACGCTGGTGGGCTTCGCCCATGGCCATCCCCTGGAGGACGGTGACTACAAGCTCGATAAGCTCTATGTGGATACCGCCTTGCAGCGCCATGGCATCGGCGGAAAACTGATCGCCGAAGTGGTCGCCCGGGCGAAGAACCACGGCTTCACCCGCCTGGTCCTGCGCGTGAACCGGCAGAACCAGCGCGCCATCGACGCCTACCTGAAGCAGGGTTTCACAGTCGCCACCCTGGTCGTGGAGGACATCGGCGAGGGCTTTGTCATGGATGATTACGTCATGACCAAGGACCTCTAGGCACTGCCCATACAATGGCATCTGGCCATCGCAACCAGGAGGAGACAGCATGCGCTTCCAGAACCCCGGACCCGAAGACATCAAGGCCCTGCTCAAGCGGGTGAAAACCATCGCGGTGGTGGGCCTTTCGCCCAAGCCGGACCGCCCCAGCTACGGTGTCTCCCAGGCCATGCAGAAGTTCGGCTACCGTATCGTGCCGGTTCGGCCAGCGGTCGAGCAGGTGCTGGGTGAGAAGGCCTATGCCCGGCTGGCCGACATCCCCTTCCCGGTGGATCTGGTGGACGTGTTCCGGGAGTCCGCCGCGATTCCCGGTATCGTCGACGAATGCCTGGCCATCAACGCACCGGCCATCTGGATACAGGAGGGTATCGTCCACGAGGAAGCCGCCGAGGCTGCCCGTGAAGCCGGAATGTGCGTGGTGATGGATCGCTGCATCTACAAGGACTACCTGGGCCTGATGGGCTGAGCAGCAGCCGTGGACCTGGAAACCTAGGAGCTCCTCTCCTACGTGGTCACGGTGGTGGGCCTGCCCTTCGCCATCGGCGTCTTCCTGTTCGAGCAGCGCAAGGAACGGGAGAACGAGGAAGAGGCCACCTGGCAGCAGCTTTCCGACGCCTACATCGACTTCCTGGAAGTGGTGCTGACCAATCCGGACCTGAAGTTGCGCAGCCAGGCCTCCACCCCGGACCTTTCTGACGAGCAGCGGGAACGCATGTGGGTCATCTTCGACATGCTCATCTCTCTGTTCGAGCGCGCCTACCTGCTGGCCTACGAACCCAACATGGGTGAGAAGCAGGCCCGCCGCTGGCATTCCTGGGAGGACTATATGCGCGAATGGTGCCGCCGTGACGACTTCCGCGAGCGCCTGCCCGACCTGCTGCGCGGCGAGGATCAGGATTTCGCCCATTACATCCAGAGGTTGGCCCAGGAAGAAGCGCCCGCGGCTTCCGACGCTTGATGTCTCCGTCCTCGACTGCTCGGTGCCTCTAAGGGATGCCTGATCCTGATGGTCGACTAAGCTTCAAGCAGGCGGGTCAAACTCGGAACCCGGCAATAATGGAGGAAAGCATGGCAGCACATCGTTGGAAGGCTTGGTGTGGGACGGCTTCACCGGTACGAGTCACAGTCTCTTTTCTTGCCGTGGCGTGCATCCTTGCGATTGCGCCCACGGCATTGGCGGGGAGCGATCCTTGGTCCGACGCCAATAAAGGCACGCGCATCACCTATCGCGTGAGCGATGTCCAGTCCGGTTTAAGCAGCGGCCCGGCCATGACCATGGAGGTCACGGAGGAGGTCATCGAAGCCAACGAGGCGAGCGTGAAGGTAAAGATCACCAAGACCCGCCGCAAGGGCGGGGAACGGGAAGCCCGCGAAAGCATGGCCGAATACCCGCGCAAGCTCACGCGCGAGCAATACCTGAAACTGATGGACGACCTTGGTTTCACGCACGGCAGTGCGTTCAAGGTCAAGGTGTCCGGGCAGGAATACCAGTGCATCAAGCACCGCAAGGAGCAGGAAAGTCCCGATCGCGACCCCGACAAGAGCGTTTACCAGAACACGGTGGTCTGCAAGGACATGCCCGGCTGGATATACCGCCAGTGGTTCAGTTCCATATCCTGGCGCAACGACATACCGCGCCGCGAGATGCTCGAGGTCGTACCCTGAACGGCTGCCACGGGAGAGGTCCGGAACATTCAATGCCGGACTGAACTGCCTGATAATGCCGGCATGAGGCTTCACTTCACCAAGATGCAAGGCGCCGGCAACGACTTCGTCGTGCTCGACGGCGTCAGCCGCCACATCGCCCTGACCCCGGAGCAGGTTCGGGGCGTCGCCGACCGCCATTTCGGCGTGGGCTGCGACCAGATCCTGCTGGTGGAGGCGCCCACCCGGCCCGACGCCGACTTCCGCTACCGCATCTTCAACGCCGATGGCGGCGAGGTGCAGCAGTGCGGCAACGGCGCCCGTTGCTTCGTGCGCTTCGTCCACGAGAAGGGCCTGACGCCGAAGCGGGAAATCCGCGTCGAGACCGCCTCCGGCATCATCGTGCCCAAGCTGGAGGACGACGGCCGTGTCACCGTGGACATGGGGCCGCCCCGCTTCGAGCCCGCCGGGATTCCCTTCGAGGTACCGGAACGGCGGACCACCTACCCGCTGGAGGTGGCCGGCCGGACGCTGGAAATCTCCGCCCTGTCCATGGGCAACCCCCACGCCGTGTGGCTCGTGGATGACGTGGATACGGCCCCCGTGACGGAGCTGGGTCCCCTCATCGAACGCCACCCCCGCTTCCCCGAGCGGGTCAACGCCGGCTTCCTGCAAGTTGTCGGTCGCGACGAGGTTCGCCTGCGCGTGTTCGAGCGCGGCAGCGGCGAGACCCTGGCCTGCGGCACCGGTGCCTGCGCCGCCGCCGTCGCCGGCATGGCCCGGGGCCTGCTGGACGAGCGCGTGACCGTCCACACCCGTGGCGGCGACCTTACCGTCCGCTGGGCCGGCGAAGGCCAGTCCGTGTTCCTCACCGGCCCGGCTGTCACCGTCTTCCACGGTGAGATCGAACTCTGATTCCCACGAGACTGGAACCCATGAACATCACCCCCGAACAGATCGCCGAATTTCTCAGACTCAACCCGGATTTCTTCGCCGGCCATCCCGAACTGCTGGCCGACATCAGTGTGCCCCACCCATACAGCGGCCAGGCGATATCACTGGGCGAGCGCCAGGTGCTGGCCCTGCGCGACAAGTCCCGGGGGCTCGAGCTGAAACTGCGGGAATTCATCCAGTTCGCCGAGGAAAACGACGCCATCGGCGACAAGCTGCACAAGCTGTCCCTGGGCCTGATGCGGGGGCGCAGTCTGGAGGCGGTGTTCCAGTCCCTGGCCATGAGCCTGTCCGAAAGCTTCGCCGTGCCCCATGCCGCCGTCCGCGTCTGGGCCGATAACGCCCCGGATTTGGCGGAATTTGCGCCGGTCAGCGCCGACATCAAGGTGCTCATGACCGGCCTGACCCAGCCTCGTTGCGGTGCCGAGGTAGCGGAGGAGGTGCGCGGCTGGTTCGGCGCCGTCGGCGCCAACCAGAAGTCCTTCGCCCTCGCCCCCCTGCGCGAGGACAACCTCAACGGCCTGCTGGTGCTGGCCTCGGAGGACGCCAAGCGCTTCTATCCGGAGATGGGCACCCTGTACCTGTCCTGGCTGGCTGAACTGTCCGGCGCGGCCGTTTCCCGGTTCCTGTGAAGCGGGGGCGATGCCTACACCGCGCCCCCGCCCTTCGACTCCCCCCTTTGAAAAAGGGGGGTGGGGGGGGATTTCCATGGCGTCGGGAACGTCGGGGCGGGTCAAATCCCCCCTAGCCCCCCTTTTTCAAAGGGGGGAAACCCGTGGCTGAAGGTCCCCTCGGTGCGTCCGTCGCCGCCTTCCTTGCCCACCTGGCGGCGCGCCGCTACAGTCCCAACACCGTCGCCACCTACGCCTTCGATCTGCGCCACCTGCTGGAACGGGTGGGCGAGCGTCCGCCGGCGGAACTGACTTCCCACGACATCCGCCGCGCCCTGGCCGGCCTGCACGGCGCCGGCCTCAAGGCCAAGACCCTGGCCCGCACCCTCTCCGCCTGGCGCAGCTTTTTCCACTACCTGGCCCGCCAGGGCGCGGTGGAGGCCAATCCCTGCCTGGGCCTGCGCCCGCCCAAGGGAGAGAAGAAGCTGCCCAACGCCCTGTCCGTGGACGAAATGGCCCATCTGCTGGAACACCCGGGCGAGGATGCCTGGTCCCGGCGCGACGCGGCCATGTTCGAACTCATGTATTCCTCCGGCCTGCGCCGGGCGGAACTCATCGGCCTGAATCTGGGGGATGTGGATAAGGGCACGGCGGAGGTGAAGGTCACCGGCAAGGGGTCCAAGACCCGGGTGGTGCCGGTGGGCGGCCGGGCCCTGGCGGCCCTGGAGCGTTGGCTGGCGGTGCGCGACCCGGTGGCGATAGACCCGGATGCCCTGTTCGTCGGCGCCCGGGGGGCGCGCATCTCCCCCGGCGTGCTGACCCTGGCCCTGAAGCAACTGGCCCGGCGCCAGGGCATCACCGCCCACGTCCATCCCCACGCCCTGCGCCACGCCTTCGCCAGCCACGTGCTGCAATCGTCGGGGGATTTAAGGGCGGTGCAGGAGATGCTGGGCCACGCCAGCCTGTCCACCACCCAGGTCTACACCCATCTGGATTTTCAGCGCCTGGCCCAGGTGTATGACCAGGCGCATCCGCGGGCGAAGAAGAAATAAGGCTGGCTAGTCGAGGACCAGCAGGTTCGCGGGTGTGGCCCTGGCCACCGCCTTCAGCGGTATACCGCCATCCAGGGTGACCAGGAGTCCTCCGCGATGCACCGCGAGGGCGAGGAGATAGACACCCGTGACTTGGCGGGCACCGAGGACATGGCGCCAGTCCAGGCAGGCCGGGTCCAGCAGGCTGACCTCGTCGGCCCAGAATTCGTGGGCCGGACCCGCCGCCGCTTCGGTTAGGCGCAGGGCCACTTCGGCGGCGGGCTGGGCATTGGGATAGGCCGGCTGGGAGAGGATGCGGATGCAGCCGTTCTGCGTGATGGGACAGGAACTCCAGCCCGCGTCTAGATGGGATTCCAGCCAGACCATGGCACGGGCATGGTGGAGATGGTTGGCATCCAACAGGGCGATGAGGACATTGACGTCCAGCAGGGCCCGCATCAGACCCCCTCTGAGTCCCGCAGGGCGTTCACCTGTTCGTTGGTGACCAGCTGGCCGGGTTGGGAGAAGGGACGGAAACCGGTGGCGGAGCGGGAGCCGGTTTCCGCCGACCGGGTCAGGATTTCCCGCAACAGGCGGGAAACCACCTGGCCCGCCGAGGCGTTCTCGCGCCGGGCCAGTTCTTTAGTGGCATTCAGCACGTCTTCGTCGATGTCGAGCGTGGTGCGCATGAGCAATTCCTTGAGTCTTGATGATTTGATGTTATCGCATCAGATCATCAAGACTCAAGGAGAAACCGGTTACAGCTTGTACCCCACGTGCAGCGCCACCACCCCGGCGGTCATGTTGAAGTAGCCCACCTTCTGGAAGCCTACGCCTTCCATCATGCCCTTCAGGGTTTCCTGGTCCGGGTGCATGCGGATGGATTCGGCGAGATAGCGGTAGCTTTCCGCGTCCTTGGTGACCAGGTCGCCCATGCGCGGCAGCATCTGGAAGGAATAGAGGTCGTACAGGGGTTGCAGCGGCTTCCAGACCTTGGAGAACTCCAGCACCATGAGCTTGCCGCCGG
>Ga0233425_10001502_pt1 | contig 52028 bp, 49 predicted proteins | sample Watercolumn_Towu_2_FD_181712 | JGI IMG/M metagenome (GOLD analysis project Ga0233425, IMG submission 181712) | Freshwater microbial communities from Lake Towuti, South Sulawesi, Indonesia - Watercolumn_Towuti2014_140_MG | ecosystem: Environmental > Aquatic > Freshwater > Lake | place...
GAGGCAGCAAAACCGAAATATCGTGGAATATGTGGTGGCGGCTATCCAAGCTCATCGGACTGGTCAACTTGCTCCGTCTCTTCTACCCGGGCATCTGCTGTTTGCAGAGGCGGCCTGAACGGTTACAAAAGCTGAAAGCTGAGCGCTGAAAGCTGACAGCTACTTCATAAACATCCGCAACTGCTCCCGGCCTTCCCTGGGGGTCGTTTGCCCCTGGAAGCTGAAAGGCACCCGGAAGCCTCCCAGGAGGGAGGCCAGGCGGACTCCTCCGGAAATTTGATAGTTGAGTTTCTGGTTCTGGAGTACGGCCGGCACGAACTGGGGCAGGGTCTGGAGCTTGACCAGGATGGGCACGGTCACCTGGGTCTGGCCCCGGGCCGGGAGCGTCACCTCCTGGCGGCTCTCTCCCTGCATCACTTTCTGGCCTTCCAGGCGGAATTCAAAGTCGTAGCCCAGGATCCGCAGGTCCTGGGGGTTGGGATTCTCCACCAGCAGGGCGCACTCCAGGGGCAGTCCCTGGCCGGGGTTGGGGAGGCCCACGGCCAGGGACTGGAACTTCACCCGGGGCGGCTCTATCTCTCCCTTGGCCAATTGCCGGACGCCGCAGCCGGACAGACAAACCAGACACAAGACAGCCGGGAATAGGATGCTAAACCAGTGAGCGCCGCCAATTTTGGACCGAGGGGACATTTTCACCATCATCTTAAGGCTGGTACCAGTTAATGGCATTTTTTCGAAAATCCGTTTTCGGTTATCGGAAAGATGGTAATTTTGATACCGATTCATTACAAGAACTATTTCCCGTAGGGGCGAACCTTGTGTTCGCCCCGAGCGTTCCGGGTGAACACAAGGTTCGCCCCTAGGAAAGACATTCTGTTCGATGTAGAATCAGTTCAATGATACCAGTAAGACAGATGCAGCAAAAGGGACGTTAAGGAGAGATTCTAGGTCGTCGAAAATATTTTGGGGCCGGCCTTAGCCAAGCCCCAATAATTTCTTGCGCCATTGCGCCTTGGCGTCTTGGCGTGAGGTAATCTTAAGTCAGGTAAGAATGCAGCCCCGGCAGCAGAAAGCTCACCCCGAAATAGGTGAAGAGCATGGCTGCGAAACCCACGACCGCCAGCCAGGCGATGCGCCGGCCTTGCCAGCCCTTGACCAGGCGGGCGTGGAGCAGGGTGGCGTACACCAGCCAGGTGATCAGAGACCAGGTCTCCTTGGGGTCCCAACTCCAGTACCGGCCCCAGGCGCTTTCCGCCCAGACCGCGCCGGTCAAAATCCCCAGGGTCAGCATGAGAAAGCCGATGACGGTGGCCTGGTAAATGAGCCGGTCCAACTCGGGCAAGGACGGGAGCGTCGGCCGGGGCCGCCGCTCATTGACCAGATAGAGGATGGCCACCCCGAACCCCAGGGTAAAGGACGCATAGCCCAGAAAGCAGGTGAGCACGTGGAACAGGAGCCAGTTGCTTTTCAAGGCCGGCATCAAGGGCTTGATGCGGCTGTCCACCCCTCCCAGGGAGGCGTACGCCAGCAGCAGGCAGGCGGCGATGGCCACCACCGTCCCCAGGTAGTCCCGCAGATAGCGCCTAAACGTGAGAATCGCCAAAAAGGGCAGGCACCAGGCAAAGAACACCAGGGATTCATAGAAGTTGGACATGGGCGCCTGCAGGATCACCAGGCGCAGCTTCTCGGAGAAATGGGCCGGGGGCGTGTGCCCCAGGGCCAGATGATAGGACTCCCACCAGCGTCCCAGGAGGGCCGCGGAATGGGCCGCCAGTCCGGCCCCGAAAAGCACCCGGGCCCAGCGATTAAGAGCAGGAGAGACCCACAGGCCCGCGGCCAAAAATAAGAGTCCCACTCCCAGATAAAGCAGCATCAGAGCGCCATAGACCGTGTCCAGCATCACGAAGCTCCTCCCTGAAGACGCGCCAGCAGCCGCTCCGTGTGGATCGCGAAGGTCTCCCGTCCCCGGGGGCTGGCGCCCAGGAGGCGGCCGTCCCAACGGCCGCCTTTACCCCTTTGCAGGACCACGGCCCAGCGCTGGGAGGGCCGGAAAAAGGCGATATACATCCCGGCCAGAAGCAGGATAAAACCCGCATAGACCCACCAGACCCCGGGGTCCTGTTTCACCTGGAGAACGGAATAGTACTCCAGGTTAAGAGGACCCAGGGCCACCCGGAAGCCCACCCTGGGGTCCGCCCATTCCGGTTGTTTCCGGAGCAGCCAGATGATCTGGGGGTGCGCGGCGCCGGAACGGAAGGCCAGTTGCACCGCCGGGCCGTAACCCTGGAGATTCGCCTCCACCCGCACCAGCATAAACTGGAATTCGCTCTCCGGCAGGGGCGTCCAGCGCCGCATAAGCAATTCCAGCGTGTGGCGCTTATCCCCCCGGGATACCTGGACCGGAACGGCCCCCAGGGGCATGACGCCGTAGCTGGATTGGTAAAAGGTGAAGCCCCCGAAGACCACCGGCTCGTTCACCCGGCAGATAAATTTGCCCTTTTCTTCGCCTTCCTCGAAAATGGTGAGATCGGAGCGGAATTCCTTGGGAGTGCCGCCCCCTTCCTCATAAAAAAAGACTTGAAAGCGGTCCAACTGCACTTGAAAGGCCAAGGGCCGCGTTTTTCTGTCGTCCAACTCAAAGGAGCTCACCGGCAGCCCCGGTTGGAGCAGCATCCGGCCCTCCACCCCCCAGAACTTGCCCACTACCCCGCCGGCCAGAACCAGCACCAGGCCCAGATGCACCAGGTATGGACCCAAGGGCCGCAACCGCCCCCGGCTATAAAAGAAAACTTCCTTGTCATCCATAATCTTCCGGCGGGGCCGCCCCAGTTCCCGGCGCATGGCCTCTTGAGCCAGGGAGGAAGCTTTTGCCTCTTCAGGCCAGGTGAAGCGTCCCCTCTCCGGGAGGGTAAGGGCCATCTCGCCGGTGAAAGGCCGGGTGGTCTTGCGAACCGCCTGGGGCAGGCCTTCCACCAGACAGGCCAGCAGGTTCAGGGCCAACAACCCCAGGGGCGCGAGAAACCAGACCTGGTAGTAGATATTAGGCGCGGCCACGGTCCCCACCACGGCCAACACCGCCAGGATCAAAAGAAGGAATACCGTAAGGCGGATGGAGGTCAATTGCCTCCACAGCCAGGAAGAACCTTGGGAACTGGAACTGGATTTAGACATTGATTTACTGCGGCCTCTGGCCCCGGGGCCACTGCCGCCGGGGCGGTTCGAACCGATGGAACTTGCCGGGGAGAGCTTAGGGGCAATTATGGGATTGGAGGATGATTACTCTTCCTCCAACTCTTCTTCTTCACTCAGGTATTCCTCGTATTCCTCTTCTGTGAGCAAGTCTTCAAACTCCTGGCCGGCGGGCAATTCCACCTTCAGGAGCCAACCCTCCATCATGGGGTCGTCGTTAATGATCTCCGGAACTTCCAGAACCTCATAGTTGATTTCTATAACCTCGCCGGAAATGGGGGCTATCAGCTCCCGGCGGCCGTTTTTGGCCTCCAAGGCGCCGAATGACTCTTCTTTGATCAGCTCCTCGCCTTCTTCCGGCAGTTTGAGGGAGTAAATCTCCCCCATTTTGTCCTGGAGAAAATCAGTCAGCCCCAGGCTGGCCCGACTACCGTCATCCATCCTGATCCACAGATGGTCCCGACTAAAAAGGATCTCGCCGATGGTCCTCACCCCATTCTTCACATAGTATGGCCGCTGGTGTGTGGCGTTTGGGAAATATAATAACCCAAATTATGTTTGGCAAGGTTTTTTTTTGCAGTAATTTCCCCTTCCCTGCGCTCCAGGCCTATTTCCCCACCGGGCCGGGGATGCCCGGCTTTTTGATCCGGGACTGCCCGGGGCTTTTTATCCCACGCCAAGGCGCAAAGCCGCCAAGAAAGGCGCAAGATATATTGATTATCTGCTTTTATCTGCGTGTATCTGCGTTCATCTGCGGCTAATTAATAACCGCAGATGCACGCAAGATATAATATAAACATTGCGTCTTTGCGACTTTGCGTCTTTGCGTGAGAATTTTTTTCTCCGGGGCAATTACCCGGATTTCAGGACTTCGGCGATGGTCTTCAGCAAGCTGCTCAAGCTATAAGGTTTTTGCAGAAAAGGGTACTTTTTCGCCTGAATGATGGGCCATTGCACCTTCTCATCCGCATAGCCGCTGGTAAGGAGCGCCTTGAGGTCCGGCTTTCTGGCCAGGAGTTCCTCCACCAACTGCAACCCGCTCTGATCGGAGAGAACCACGTCGCTGAAAACTAGATGGAAATTCCCCTGTTCCCGGGCAAAGACCTCCAGTGCCTCGGCCACCGTGGCTGCCCCCGCCACTTGATATCCCTTCCCCTGCAGCAGGCGCCTAGCAAGGTCCCGCAATTCGTCCTCATCCTCCACCACCAGAATGCGCTCGCCGGCGCCCTTTAGCTCCTGCAGGGAAAGGGCATCCAGGGATTTTTCTTCCGGTTCGATTTCCGCCACGGGGAAATAGATCTTGAAGCTGGCGCCGCGGCCGGGTTCGCTGGAGACGTTGATCCAGCCCTCATGCTGGGTGACGATGCCGTAGACCGTGGATAGACCCAGGCCGGTGCCCTGCCCCGGACCTTTGGTGGTAAAAAACGGCTCGAAGATCCGCTCCCTGACTTCTTTCTCGATGCCCATCCCGGTGTCCGCAACCTGGAGGACCACAAAAGTGCCAGGGCGAGCCTCATGAATCGTAACCGCCCGGGCTTCGTCCAGGGTTTCATGGTAGGTCTTGATATGCATGCTGCCGCCCTGGGGCATGGCGTCCCGGGCGTTTACCGCCAGGTTGACGATCACCTGCTCCAACTGCCCGGGGTCGGCTTTCACCCAGGGCCGTCCCGGCTCCAGGTCGATATTCAGCAGGATATCCTCGCCGATCACCCGCTGCAGAAGTTGCTCCATTTCCTCCACCACTTTATTCAGATCCAGGGGCACCGATCTCAGGGGCTGCCGGCGGCCCAGGGCCAGAAGCTGGCGAATGAGAGTGGCGGCCCTTTCACAGACGTGCAGGATCTGATTAACCAGGCGCACCTGAGACTGATCCTCAATGCTCATCAACAATAGCTCGCCATAACCCATGATCGCGGTGAGCAGGTTGTTGAAATCATGGGCCACACCCCCGGCCATTTGGCCCACGGCCTCCATCTTCTGGGCTTGCTGGAACTGCTCCTCCTTTTGGTGTAAGGCCTCTTCCGCCTTTTTGCGGGCGGTGAGGTCCGTGAGAATGGCCAGGGTGCCCTGTACTTCTCCCTGGGCGCTCTGAAAGGGAGCCAATGAGAGGCTGACGTCGATCAGGGAGCCGTCCTTCTTGCGTCTCTGCCTTTCCAAGCCGGTAATGACCTCTCCGGCCAGCACCCGTTCCCGCAATTGTTGAAATTCCCTCTCCTGTTCCGGAGGGATAGAAGGTGGGAACTGTCCCAGGACTTCCTCTGCGTCCCAGCCGAACATCAGGGTCGCGGCCCGGTTCCAGATGCGCACGAAGCCGTCCCGATCCAAATAGACGATGCCCGCCGCCGAGGCCTCCAGCAGAGAGCGTAAAAATTCGTTGGTCTCCTGTAATTCCATCTCCGCCCGACGCCGGGTCGTGATGTCTCGGGCATATTCGATCGTTCCTTTCATGCGGCCGGTAGCAATGTCCAACAACGGATAACTATGAAGTTCTATCCATCCGATAATCTCTCTCCCCGGCCCTATTTTCGGCACCGCCTCGCAGGTGGCCTCCCCCGTCTCCCTGGTGCGTTGAGGGGGGCAGACCTGGCAGGGTTCTTGGGAGCCGTGATAGGCTTCATGGCATTTCTTGCCCACCAGGGGCATCGCGTGGGCAAACCATTTTTCCAGGGTCGGGTTGACCCGGATGATAGTCAGATCGGTGTCCAGGATGCTGAGGCCGTCCTGAATGCTATTGAAGATGCTGGTTAAAAAACGCTCGTTTTCACGCAGCGCCCTCTCCGCCCGTTTATGGGCGGTGATGTCTTTCACCAACACCAGCCGGGCCTGGCGATTATTGAAAGTAATCCCATGGGAGACTATCTCCACGTCCATCATCTCCCCGGATTTTTTGAAGTGGCGCCACTCGCCGGAATAACCCATACCCGGAGTGAGCTCCGACACCCGTTTTAATAGGGGGTCTACATCTTCCAGAGGCCGGATATCCCTGATGGTCATGGCCAGGAATTCTTCCCGGCTGTACCCGTAGTGCGCCAACGCGGCCGGGTTGACCTTCAGGAAGGCCAAACTTTCCAGGTCATAGACCCACATGGGCTGGGGGTTGTTTTCAAAGAGCAACCGGTACTTGGCTTCGGACTCTCTGAGCGCCTCTTCCCCCTGCCGTCGGGAAGTGATATCCTCGGCACACCCCTCATACCAGACTATCCGGCCCTGCTCATCCCGGATCGCCTGGGCATTGTTGCGGACCCAGAGAATGCCGCCGTCCCGTCGCCGCACCTGGACGTCAAAATTCCGCACCGCGCCGTCCCGCTCCATCAGCTGCCGCCACCTGCGGCGATCCTCCGGCCGGGCGTAAAATTCCCGGGAATTTACGGCCAGCAGTTCCTTCCGGGACCCGTAGCCCAATAACTGCACGAGGGCCAGGTTGGCGTTAAGAATTTTGCCCTTGGGATCAATGCGGTAAAGGGCCACGGGCACCAGGTCGAATAACCGCAGGTAACCGGGGCTGGATTTTACGGCGGAAGCCTGCTCTCCTCTTTTCAGGAAGGGTTTCACGATGCGGACGAGGCTTTGAAGATAATGCAGCGATTTGGTCAGATATTCATCGGCGCCGGCCTTCATGGCCGCCGCGGCGATCTCTTCATTACCGGAGCCGGTGACCATGATTAACGGACATTCCGGCCAGCGGGCCTTGATCTGCCCCAGAACCTGCAGGCCGTCCGCCCAATACAACTTATATTCGGTGACCGCCAGGTCAAAATCCCCCTCTTCCAGCGCGTCCTCGAATTCTGCTACCCCGGTAATCTCCTTAACCTGGAGGTCCTCATACCTGCGGCGCAGTTCCCGAATCACCAGGGCCCGGTCTTCCGCCTGGTCATCAATGAGCAAAAGGCGTCGGGGGCGTTTCATAAGCTCCTTTCTCCTTGCGGTTGGCACGGACTGGCTACGCCGGAAAAAAGGTCCGTGTGGCCGGGCGAAAAATTCACTCTGGCAGAGCGCAGTTGCGCGAGAAGGAGTAAAAAAAGGAATGGGGAAAGATTAGCCGCCCGAGCAGACGGCACGGGAGAAGGCGAGAGACGATGCGGCTCATGGGGGCAGCGACTGCCTAATATGGCCTTTATGCCGACAGGTCCCATGGGATCACCCTTAAAGAAACTTCGGTTTTTCCGGCTGGGTTATCCTTGACTCCTGCTTCGGTTTTCCTGCAAATAAATATTTGCCTTCTGCCCTCATTATCTAGTTATCGAATCTTTTTAAGCCGTTGATAAATTAGTTACGGTTGTCTTGATAGTCAAGGGTACCACAGAGTTGCCTCCTGCAGGGAAGATTCATCCTCCACCCTCCGGTCTGGGATTGCTTATTTCGCAAAAACTGACAGAATAAGACCTGAAAGATTCCGGTGCCGGAACTCTCCGGGATGGTCGGAAATATAACCACTGAAAAGGCGATTGTATCTGTGGCTTTCTTAATCGGTTTGCTTGCCGGACTCTTCGGCGGTCTGGTGGGCCTGGGCGGCGGGGTGATCATGATCCCCCTGATGGTGGCCTTCTTTAAATTCGACCAGCACCAGGCCCACGGCACCAGCCTCATGGCCCTGGTGTTCACCGGCCTCTCCGGGGCCGTCACCTACTATCTGAAAGGCTCGGTGGACGTGATGGCCGCGCTGGTCCTGGCCGCGACCGCCGTTCTCACCGCCCGTTTCGGCGCCCTCTACGCCCACGCCCTGCCGGAATGGAAGCTCAAAAAGTCCTTCGGTTTTTTTGTGATCTTTGTCTCCCTCTTGCTCCTGAGCAAACCCTATCTGTCCCATCTGGCGGGCCTGTCCCACTCCGCCGGGGGCTGGGAGAAAATTGCCGTGCTTTTAGCCAGCGGCGCAGTGGCCGGGTTTCTCTCGGGAATGATGGGGGTGGGGGGCGGCTCCATCATGGTGCCCGCCCTGGTGCTGATGGTGGGGCACAGCCAATACACCGCCCAGGGCAGTTCCTTGGCGGCCATGGTCCTGGGGGGCTCCGTGGGCGCCTATACCCACTGGCGCTTGGGGAACGTGGTGCTCCGGGTCCTTCCCTGGTTGATCCCGGGGATCATGATCGGCACCTACTGCGGCGGCACCCTGGCCCATCTCCTGAGCGAAGCCGGCTTAAGGCTGATCTTCGCGGCAGTCCTTATCTGGCTGGGGATCCGGGACATCCGCACCGCCAATAAAAAGCGGTTGGCCCTGATGGAAGTTCAAAGTTCAAAGTTGATGGCACTGTAATAAGTCAATAATATGCCGAATTCTCCAAATCGCGCTAAATAAAATCAGCAACTTGAATTGGCGATTTTCGATAATTACGACTTTTTACCAGGCCATCAACTTTGAACTCTATAGGCAGGTTATTTATGGCCATGCCGTTCAATTTTTCCGGTCCGCCGGCCGGGTTAATAATCGACCTGGTCACCCCCCTGACCGCGGCCGGGACCTTGGACGGTCCCGGTTTGGACCGGCTGTTGGCCCGGGTGCTGCCCTGGGCGGACGGCCTGCTGGCCGGGAGCCCCCTGGCGGGAGAGGGCCTGGAACTGCCGGGTAAAATCCGGGAGGAGTTGCTCTCCCACCTGCTGGCGGCAGTGGCCGGGCAGGTTCCTCTTTTTTTCGGGATCACCGGAGACGGCCCGGAGGAGACTAAGGCCCTGGCCGCGTGGGTCCGGGAGGAAGTCCGGCGCCGGGATTACCAAAGCCCCTTTTTCCTGGCGGACCTGCCCCTGTGGTATCACAGCAACCGAGGCCTGCCCCAACATTACCGGTCTTTGCTGGCGGCAACGGAGCTGCCGCTACTGCTTATCAATTTGCCCCGGGAGGTGCGCCGCCGGGGGGTGGTGTTCAAGCACCTGAACATCCGCACCCAGGTCTTCAAGAAACTGGCGGCCCTGCCCGGCGTCCTCGGCTTAATCTACCAGGGGGAGATGCGCCGCTTCCTCCACTATCACCACGCAGCCGCAGCCCGGCCCGGATTCGCCTTCTATGAAACCGACGAAGTCCGCTTCCTGACCCGGCCCGGGGCCTGGGGCGCGGTCTCCGCGGCGGCCCAGATTTTGCCGCAGGCCTGGCATAGGGTGGCCCGGGCCTGCCTCCACCCCGAAGAGACCGCGGACGATCCGGCCCGGCGCTATGCCCTGTGGGACCTGGGCAACCGGCTGCAGCAGGTCTCCCAATTCTGCGGGCCAAGATCGGCGAATCTCTGGAAACAGGCCCTGGCCCTGCAAGGGATAATTTCCTCCCCGGCGATTGCATCCGGGACCTCTGCCGTCAAGCCGGAAGATCTGGAAAAAATTCTTGAGCTGCTGGCCGGATTTGCCGAATAATACCATTGAGGTCTATCCTGGATATGTCAATTTTGACCGCCACCGAAACCGAAAAGCGCATCAAGATTGAGCAACTTCAGCCCGGTGTTTTCATTCGGCTCCGGGATTCCTGGTTTGACCATCCGTTTCTGTTTAATAGCCTCATGATAAAGACTCCGGCGCAGATTGAATCCCTCAAGAAAGCGGGCATCGCCGAGGTCATTTATGTCCCGGAGAAAAGCGACTGCCAACCCTTGCCCCTCGCAGAACCCAAGGCAGCGCCGACTCCCCCCCCGAAGCAGGCGGCCCCGGCGCCGGAAGACCCGGTGGTCAAGCTGCTGTGGCAGATCAAAAAAGAGCGGATGGAGAAGCTCAAGGAAAAACAGGAAAATCTGCGCAAGTGCACTGAGAACTATCACGATACCATCAGGGGCATTCCCGATATTATGGAGAGTATGGTAAGCGGCTCCCAGGAGGCCGAGGGCAATGCCAGAATCCTGGTTACCAGAATAGCGGCGAAGTTCCTTACCGACGATGATTCCGTCATGCATCTCATGGCCATTAAGGAGACTGAGGAAAGCATTTATTATCATTCCTTGAATGTGTCGGTGCTGGCGCTGATGTTGGGCGCCAAAGCCGGATTAACCCCCGTGGAACTGCGGGATTTGGGGATGGGCGCGCTCTTTCACGATATCGGCAAAAATAAGATCGACAACAAAGTGCTCAAAAAGACCTCGCCTTTAACCAAGGCCGAGCAGAGTCTTATCCGCCTGCATCCCCAGTACGGCGTGGAGATTGTGGCCAAAAACAGCGGCTTTCCCAAAAATGCGGCCCTGGTAATTTTGCAGCACCATGAGCAATTTGACGGCAAAGGCTACCCGCAACTCCTGAGCGGGGCGAAGATCTCCAAACTGGCCCGGATCATCAGCATTGTGAATCTGTATGACAATCTTTGCAACGATACCGATCCCAAGAAGGCCATGAACCCTTACCAGGCCCTGTCGTATATGTATACCAAATGGAAAAAGGCCCTCGATCCGGAACTCTTAACCTTATTTATCCGCAGCCTCGGCGTTTATCCGCCGGGGACACCGGTTATGCTTACCAATGGCGGCCTGGCCCTGGTCATGTCGGTTAATCCCCAAAATCCCATGAAACCCTTTCTAATGCTGTATGATCCGGATATCCCCAAAAGCGAAGCGGTCATGTGCGAGATGGAAGATCTGCCGGAAGTGACCATTGAAAAAAGTCTCCGGGTCGAAACCCTGCCTCCCGAAGTATGCAATTATTTTAACTATACGGGGAAGGCCAACTACTTTGTGGAGAATATTAAAAAGGCTGGTGGCGATTAATGTATAAATTCATCCTGGGACTGGTGGTAGTGCTGGTTTTGACTTCCTGCGGCGGCGGCGGCGAGACCGCGGAAAAACATATGCAGGCGGGCTTCATCCACTTTCAGAAACAGGAGTACGACCAGGCCATCGCCAGTTTCCAGAAGGCCGTGGAACTGGAACCCAAGGCGGCTGCAGCTTACAATATGATGGGTATGGCCTATCGCTTCAAGGCCAACCAACTGGGAATCCCCGATCTCAGGGCCAAAGAGATCGCCGCGTTTCAAAAAGCCATCGAGGCCGACCCCCAATTCTGGGCGGCCATGATTAACCTGGGGGTTACTTACTACCACCAGGGCGAAAAGGCCAAGGCCGCTCCCCTCCTTAAAAAAGCCCTGGCTCTGAATCCCCAGCATCCGGAGAAGGCCGAACTCGAGAAGATGATCGCCGAGGCCCGGCCTTGAAGAGAACGCCCCGGCCGGCCTCCCTGGTCCTGATCCTCTTCCTGGTCCTGGCCGCGGCCCCGGCCCCCGAGGCCTCCGGGCCGGAACTGGCCCGGCGCCTGGGGTGCTGGGCCTGCCACTCCTTGCCGGGTCAGGGGGAACAGCAAGGCTCTTCCTTGGATAATATCGGCGCCCGTCTCAGCCCGGAAGACTTGCACGCGGTTCTGACTCATCCCCGCAGCCGCCTCCCCCAAGCCAAGATGCCCAGCTACGCGCATCTCCGGCCTTGGGAGATGAAGGCGTTGGTGGATTATCTGATGGAATTGAAAAAATAAGTCCCTCGCAAAGGCGCCAACAGTTTACCCCAGAACCTAACACCCAGAACCCAAAACCACAAAAAAGGGAGACGGATCATCCGCCTCCCTTGGATAAACCTCGTGTCAACCTAATTCAGGGCCGGCCCTGGGATTTCTGGTACCGGTCGTAGACGTAGCCTCCCAGCAGACCGGCGCCGCCGCCGATGGCCGCGCCGCAGGCCGGGCAGCCGGCGGCCCAACCGATGAGGGCGCCGCCGCCCGCGCCGATGGCGCCGCCGCTCAGCACCCGCTGTTCAGTGGTGGACATCCCGGAGCATCCCCCCAGCAGCATCGCTACCACAACTACCAGAATGACCATTCTTTTCATTATTTTTTCTCCCCGCTTTTGGTCTCCGGCGGGCAAATGGTGGTGCACCTCCGGAGAATCACCTCGATCACCGTGGTTTCCATTTTAGTCGGGTTCTCTTTATAGTACTTGTCCACCTCATTGATGATCTGATCCACGGTCTTGGTTTTCAGCTCATCGGTAAAGGCCCGGGAAATACAGGCGACTTTGCCCCCGGTGGCGGCCGTCTCGAAATCGGCCATGTTGCCGACGCCGAAGACATAACCGGCTTTGGCGTCAAAGGAGACTTGGGTCCAGTTGTTGCCGTTCCAGAGGAAGGCCTTCTGCTGTTGGGCCAGGGCCACCGTGGTCAAGCCCAGGAGTAAAACCAGTCCCAGAATCCAACCTTTTCCCCATAAACGCATGGATTTTCCCCCCTTATAATTTGAGAAAAAAGGAAACTTCGAGTCCGGAATCGTTTGGCCTCGAAGTGTTGGCAAGGTCTCTCCTTATGGCCGCCCTTGGGATTTCTCGTAGCGGTCGTAAAGGAACCCGCCCAGAGCACCAGCACCGGCCCCAATGGCCGCCCCTGCCGCCGGGGAACCTGCGGCCCAGCCGATGAGAGCACCGCCGCCGGCGCCGATGGCGGTGCCGGACAAGACCCGCTGTTCCGTTGGGGACATACCGGAACAGCCGCCCACCAGCATAGCAGCCACCATCACCAAGACCAGGGTCCGTTTCATTATTTCTTCTCCTTGGCGGGTGGTTCCGCCGGACAAAGACTGGTGCAGCGCTGCATCAGCACTTCAATCACCGGGGTCTTCATCTTGTCGGGCTTTTCTTTATAGAATTTGTCCACCTCACCGATGACCTGCCCCAGGGTTTTGCTCTTCAACTCCTCGGTGAAGGCCTGGGAAACGCACATGGCCCTGCCGGACCCACCCATGGCGGTTTCAAAAGCAGCCATGTTCAGAACGCCTTTGACATAGGCCACCTTAATTTCCTGGCTGAACTCCTTCCAGTGGCTGCCATCCCAAGCCAGTGGCGGCGCGGCGGCCAGAGCTCCGGTGGCTAAAGCCAGGAGCACGGCCAGCCCCAAAATTCCTACTTTCCCCTTAAAGTTCATCACCGATCCTCCCTTGACCTTAAAATATCAAGGTCCTCCGCGGTTATCCTTCGTCAGGGCCTGCCTGCTGCCGGTTCTCGGCAGGGCGCTTTTTCTTACTGGTCTTTTGGCCGCTGGTCTTTTGGCCGGCTTTCTGGTTCTTCTTTTTAGCCACCGTCTCGGATTTTTTACCGGCCTGCTTTTTTTTCGTCACCCCTGATTTGCTGCTTTTACTGGTTTTGCTGCTTTTACCGGCCTTGGCCTTGGGCTTTTTCGCATCCGACTTCTGGGGGGCTGGGGGCTCTTTAGCGGCCTCCGCATTCTGCAAGGGCTTCTGGCCTTCCAGGAGGGGTGAGACCGGCGGCGGGGCCACCTCCTTCTGGGCCCGGACCGGCCCTGGGAGGCTGAGGGCAAAGAACCCTGTCATGGCTATGGCGAGCAATTTATTCATCATCATCCTTCATACCGGCGGCCCCGGAACGCCAACCCCGGAGGTTATCCCGTAGCCCCAAGGTTGCGCCTCGGTCCCGGGCGGACTATTCCTCCGCGGGCGGAGTCTTTTTCTTCTTGGGCTTCTTGGTCGACTTGGTTTTCTTAGTCGGCTTCTTATTCTTGGTCTTCTTCTGTGCCTGGGCTTTGGATTTGGGTTTGGCCTCCTCCGACTTCGCCTCCGGAGCTTTGGGGGCCGCGGGCGTCTCTGCCTTGGGCGCGGCGGGGGCCTGCTTCTCCATCATCGGCGGGGTAGCCGGAGCCTTCTCCTCTTTCTGAGCCAGGGAGGCGCCCTGGAGGCTCAACAGGAAGACCCCGGCAGTGGCGATGGTGACCATTTTCTTCATATTCATTCTCCCCTTAAAAAAGTTAATCAAGAGTTTAATAAAGTTGGTGGCGGTGCAGGGATTCGAACCCCGGACACTGCGGATATGAGCCGCATGCTCTAACCGACTGAGCTACACCGCCATTAGCTTTGAAATATATTCGGCCTCACCCGGTCTGTCAATAAAATTGCTCCCGGTCCGCTTCCCGGACCGACCGCAAAAGCGGACCACCCGTGAGTCGGAGGACATTCCCCAAGTTCTCCGCCGCCTCCTGCAAATCCAAGTTTCCCTTTTTCCCTTTTAACTTTATGATTAACCTCAGCGTCTAATGTTAGTAAGATGCAGCTCAATTTTTTCATGGCCGTCAAAAAAATTTCCAGCCCATAGAGGACCTTTATTCCTCGACATTGCCGCGCACCTAACCCAAGGTAGGGAGAAAGATGAAAAAGCCGCTGGTATCCGCGTTCATTTCCGTATTATTGCTGGCCGTTTGCTGCGCCTCCGGAGCCCGGTCCCAAAGTTCCGGCCCGGAGCGGGCTCCGGGCCAGGATAAGACCCTGTCCCCTTACTTTCTGGTCAAAACCGATGATCCGGACCAGGACCTGCTGCCTCTTAAATCCACCCGGGCCGACGTCAAGATCGCCGGGGTGGTGGCGGAGGTGAAAATCACCCAGGTCTATCAAAACCGGGGGAAAAAGACCCTGGAAGCCATTTACGTCTTTCCCGCCTCCACCCGGGCCGCGGTCCACGCCATGCGCATGACCGTGGGGGATCGGGTGGTGGAGGCGAAAATCATGGAGCGGGAAAAGGCTCGGGAGACGTATGAGCAGGCCATAAAAGAAGGCAAGACCACCTCGCTCCTGGAGCAGCAGCGGCCCAACGTCTTCCAGATGAACCTGGCCAACATCCTGCCCGGCGACGAAGTGAAGGTGGAACTGAATTACCTGGAGTTGCTGGAGCCGGAAGACCGGATCTATGAGTTCGTCTTCCCCACGGTGGTGGGGCCCCGCTACTCCAACATGAAGGCCGAAGGCGCGCCCGCCGCGGAACGTTGGGTGAAGAACCCGTACCTGCACCAGGGAGAGGCCCCGCCTTTCAGCTACGATTTGGCCGTGGAGATCAACAGCGGTCTGCCCCTCAGCAAGCTCTCCAGCCCCAGCCACGAAGTGGAAATTAAATATCCCTCCCCCAACGCGGCCAAGGTCAGCCTCAAGGACCCGGCCACCGCGGGGACCAAGGATTTTGTGCTGCGCTACGCCCTTGCCGGCGATAAGATCCACTCCGGCCTCATGCTCTATCCCGGGAAAGAGGAGAATTTCTTTCTGCTGATGCTGGAGCCGCCGGCCCGGGTGCAGCGGGAAGCGGTGGTCAAACGGGAATATATTTTCATCGTCGATATTTCCGGCTCCATGCACGGCTTTCCCCTGGAGGTTACCAAGGCCCTGATGGATGACATTTTCCAGGGCCTCAACTCCCATGACTTTTTCAACGTGCTGCTGTTTGAGAGCGCGCCCGCGGTCCTGTCCGGGTCCGGGTCCCTGCCGGCCACCCCGGAGAACAAAAAACAGGCGGTGGATTTCGTCAAAGGACAGATGGGCGGGGGCGGCACGGAAATCTTGGCGGCCTTGAAACAGGCCCTGAACCTGCCCCGGACGCCGGACACCTCCCGCATCGTGGTGGTGGCCACGGACGGCTTCGTGCACGTTGAGCCCCAAACCTTCGAAATCGTCCGGCAAAACCTGGGCGCGGCCAATCTCTTTGCCTTCGGCATCGGGAAATCGGTCAACCGCCATATCATCGAGGGCATGGCCCGGGCCGGCCAGGGCGAGCCTTTCGTGGTCCTGAACCCCGGGGAGGCCCCCAAGCAGGCGGCCAAATTCCGGAAATATATTGAAAGTCCCTTATTGACCAACATCAAGGTCTCCTTTGAGGGCTTCGACGCCGGGGACCTGGAGCCCCTGGCCCTGCCGGACCTTTTCGCCCGGCGGCCCCTCACCCTTTTGGGGAAATACCGGGGCAGCCCCGGGGGGACCATCACGGTTACCGGGAAGACCGCGCAAGGGAAATTCGAACAGAAGATCAAAGCGGCTCCGGACCAGGCCAGCCCGGACAACGCCGCGCTGCGGCTGCTCTGGGCCCGGCACCGGCTCATGCGCCTGGCCGACCTGCACAGCCTGGAGAGAGGGAAAGATGAAGCCCGGATCAAGGAGATCACCGCCCTGGGCCTCAGATACAGCCTCATGTCCCCCTTCACCTCCTTTGTGGCCGTGGACCAGGTCAAGCGGGCCGACGGCACGGTGGTCACCGTCAAGCAGCCCCTGCCCCTGCCCGAAGGGGTCAGCGACCTGGCCGTGGGCGGGGTCGCACCCGGAGGGTACAGGGCCAAAATGAGTATGCCCATGGCCTATATGGGCAGAAGCCCGAAAGGGGCCCCTCCGGGAAGGGACATCGCCGCGCTGCCCCACAGCCCGGCCCTGGAACCCGTACCTGTTCCGCCCAGCGCTCCGGTCCCCGGGGGAGTGAAAATGACCGTCCAGGTGACCCAGGTGAAGGGCCCCCTGACTCAGAAAGGGATTAAAGAGGCCCTGGAGGCCGAATTGCCCGCGTTGACCGCGTGCTGCCAGGATGCCCTGAAAACCGGGGTCAAGCTGCCGGCCTCGGTCACCCTGACTTTTAACGTCGGCGCCGGCGGCAAGGTGAGCGGCCCGGTCCTGCCCAAGCTCCCCCTGGGCTACGAGTCCCTGACCAAATGCCTGGGCCAGGCGGTGCAAAATATTACTTTCCCCGATCCGGGCAAGAAGACCGCGGCCGTGACGGTGAAGCTGGTTTTGGAGGTGAAGAGTTAGGGATCAGGGGTCAGGGGCCAGGGGTTAGGAGTTAGGGATATGAAAACTGTGCTCTTTGCCTTAATTCCTGATTCTTAATCATAATACCTTAAATTAACTGAAGAAATATGATAACAATTCGCAATCAAACGACAACTTTTCGTAGGGGCGAACCTTGTGTTCGCCCCGAGCGTTCTGGGCGAACACAAGGTTCGCCCCTACGATTTAACGCCTTTTGACTGCGAATTGGTATGAGATACCGTAGAAAAGAGGGGGGAAAGGGGGAAAAAGGGGAAATTGACTCCCTTAACCTCTTTCCCCTTTTCTCGTTTATTGATGTTTGCGTCTTTCTTTGCGCCTTTGCGTCTTTGCGTGAGACTTATCTGTTCATGATGACACCTTCGATATCCGCAAAGCGATCCACCAGGAAGTCCGGCCCCGCGGCCGCCACCGCCGCCGCATCGCCATACCCGTAGGTGACCCCCAGGGTGAGAGTCCCCGCGCCTTTGCCCGCCAGGACGTCCCCGGGTTTGTCCCCCACCATGATGGTGCAGGCCGGGTCGCCCTGCACTTCTTTGATCAAGGCTAAGAGCGGCTCGGAGGACGGTTTCAGGGGCATCTCCTCGCTGCCGCCCCGGATGACAGTAAAAAAGGGGAAGATGCCCGTGACTCGCAGTACGGCTTCGGTGAGGCTCTGGCGCTTGTTGGAAAGCACCGCCAGCTTTTTGCCCTGAAGCAGGGGCAAGGTCTCCTTTACCCCCGGATAAAGGCGGGTGAAGTCCCCGCAATGGCTGCTGTAATAATCCAGATAAAGCTTAACGGCCTCCTCCACCAGACCTTCCCGGCCCGGCCCCAGGAACCGCTTCACCAACTTCCGCTCCCCGCCGCCGATCATCCCTTTGATGGCCTCCGGTGAGTGCTCCGGCACTCCCAGACTGCGGCAGGCATGGTTGGCGGCGGTGGCGATATCCGGCAGGGAATCGGCCAGCGTGCCGTCTAGGTCGAAAACGATTAGGTCAATTTGTTGAATCATCTTTGGTGGTTTGCGCCAAGCTTTCAGCTTTCAGCGATCAGCTTTCAGCTTTTTTAAAGAGAACCAAGCCAAGGCCATGATCTAGGATAAACCTGGTTAGCTCGCATCTTTCGGTTATTTTCTAGAAGCTGACCGCTGATAGCTGATAGCTGACAGCTAATAGCTGACAGCTATTCCCCCTTCAAATCCTGATAACTCGGCAGCACCCCCAAACCATGGGCGCTCTTCACCGCGGAGATAATCGCCTGGCTGATGGCCGTCTCCGCCAGGAGGCCGATGATATGGAGGTCCGCTTCCGTCTCCGGGTGGGCCAGGACGAAGACGGTGTCGCCGTCGAAGAGGGTGTGCACCGGGCGGATGCAGCGGGCCAGGCCGTTGTGGGTCATCTGCGCGATCTTCTGGGCCTCTTCCCGGGTGAGGCGGGCGTTGGTGGCCACCACGCCGATGGTGGTGTTGGAGGGCTCCCCGAATTTACGGCGCACCACCCCCCGGCGCAGCAGGCTGATGGAATCCGCGAACTCCCGGCTGTCCGGCGCAGTGCGGGCCCCGGCCAGAATTTTTTCGGTCTGGGGTTCCACCACGTCGCCGAAGGCGTTGACCACGGCCAGGGCCCCCACTTTCAGGCCCTCCGGCCCTTCCAGGAAACTGGTGCCCAGGCCGCCCTTGGTGGCCTGGGGCACGCCCAGGAGCTTGCCGATGGTGGCGCCGGTGCCCGCGCCCAGGCTGCCGTCCCCCTGTGGCTCATCCCTTGCGGCCCGGCAGGCGGCGTAGCCCATGGCCTTGTCCGGCCGGCCCCGGCAGTTGCCCACGGAGAGGTCGTAGATCACCGCGGAGGGCACGATGGGCACCCGGGTGATGGTGACGTCAAACCCCCGGCCGTGCTCCTCCAGGAATTCCATGACCCCCCCGGCCGCGTCCAGGCCGAAGGCGCTGCCGCCGGAGATGCAGATCCCGTGGACTTCGTTGACGATATGAAACCCCTGGAGTGCGTCCAGTTGCCGGGTCCCCGCCGCGGAACCCCGGATGTCCACGCTGCCCACGGTTCCCGGCGGGCACAGCACCACGGTGCAGCCGGTGAGGTTCTTAAAGTCGCTGGCATGGCCCACCCAGAAGCCGGGGACGAGCGTTATCATAAAAAGATTTACCTCACGCAAAGGCGCCAAGGCGCAAAGAAAGGCGCAAGTAATACCGTTTTGCGTTTTTCGTTTTACGTTTTTCGTAGGAAATAAAGCTTATTAACAGAATTAATCTAAACTATCTGATAATTGTAAAGAGATAGGCATTTCTATCTCGAAATTGTTTGTTTTCCACAAAAAACGAAAAACGCAAAACGAAAAACGATCCTATCCCCGGGCCGCGGCCTCCAGCTCTTCGAACCCCGCCTTCTCGAAGGCCGCGGCCTTGTCCGACCGGGGCACCGACGCCGGACCCTGGACCACCCGCTGGGCCGGAGAAGTGTCCTGCTTCACCTTCTCCACGGTCATCTCCCAGATGGCCATGGCCTCGCTGCACTTCATGGGCTCCCTAATCAGGCGCATGGTGCCCTGGATGCCCAGGACCAGGTCGTCACCGCCGATGATCTCCAGGGAGATCCGGCCGTTATGGCGCAGATTGGCGGTAGTGGTGGTGGTCCTGAGCAGGGCCGCCAACAGGGTCTTTTCATCTTTGGCGTAGATCAAGGAGATGGGCGCGGTGTTGGGCGCCCCGTCCGGTCCCACGGTCCCGGCCACCACGATGTTCTTGTTGGGGTTGCGGTTAAAGATCTGCATCAGATCGATGATCTGCTCTTCCCCGGGTTTCCGGGCCAGATTCACCACCAGTTTGTCGCCGACAATCCGGGCCATGGCTTTTCTCCCGTTTTTCGTTTTGCGTTTTTCGTAAGGTACCCCTGAAGCGGGGGGAGAGGGAGTAAGCTCCTTAAACGCTTTGGTTTTTACTGGCCACTGACCACTGGCCACCGACCACTTTTGGGAGCAGGGAATGTAGGCTTTCATGCTCCGCTACCCCTATCCAACTTGGCCGCGACTTTGGCGCTGAATTTGGCCGCATCGATCACGAACCTATCATGGGTTCCCTCGGAGATTTTGTCAACTCCATCATGGGCTGCGAGAGAGAAAGATAGTTTGCGGCCCTCCACCCTCGTAAGGGTCCCCTGCACCCTCACCGTCAGAGAGGGAGGCGTGGCGGCCGTGTGGTTGACGTTGATGTCGATGCCCACCGTCTGCTCCCGGGGCCAGTCCAGGTGGGGGTTGACGAATTGGATGCAGGCCCACTCGAAGAGGCCCACCATGAAGCCGGTGGCCAGGACCCGGGGCATAAGCTGAAACTCCGGGGATTCCGGGTAGAGGTGGGGCACGGTCTTGTTTTCCGGGACTTGAAACTCAAAGGCAAACTCGAGGCCGGGAATCAAAGAATCTTTTATAGCCCCCTCCTTGAAATGATTTATTTATCTTGATTTTAAGAAGGGTTTTTATATAAGTAAAATTAATTATCTTACTAATTATTATTAGATAGGATTATATATGGAATGGCAGCAGATCGTGGGATTTCACCAGTTGGCCAAGCTGGGCAGCTTCACCAGGGCCGCGGAGGCCACCTTCCGCACCCAATCGGCGTTGAGCCAGCAGATCAAGGCCCTGGAGGAGGAGTTGGCCTGCCCCCTGGTGGAGCGGATCGGCAAGAAGAAGCTGCGGCTCACTGCCGCAGGGGAAAGGCTGCAAAATTTTTGCGACGCCGTTTTGCAGCAATACGACGACCTGCACGAAGAATTAAATGAAATCAAAGGGATGCGGAAAGGCCATCTGCGTCTGGCCGCGCCCTTCACCACCCTCTACCACCTGTTCCGGGAGCCGTTGCCCGCTTACATCCGCCGCTTCCCCCACGTGCAGTTGAGCATCCTGGACCGCTCCCAGGAAAACGTCATGGAACTAGTCAGGAGCGGAGACGTGGATTTCGGCTTGGCCCTGGAATCCGTGGTCCCCAAGGACCTGGCCACCCGCCGCTGGCGCCGGGTGGAAAAGGTGCTGCTGACTCCCCCGGGCCATCCCCTGCTCGACTCCAGGAAGGTGACCCTGGAGGAGATTGCCCGCTATCCCCTGATCCTGCCGCCCCAAAGCCTCAGATACGCCGGCCGCAGAACCCTGGAAGACCAGTTCCGCAAGCTGGGTCTGGACTACCACGTCATTATGGAGTCATCCAACGTGGAGCTGAGTTCCCTGTACGTGGAAATGGGGCTGGGAATCTCTTTCGCCACCGTGGCCGATCTGGCCCTGCCGGAAAACAGAAAACTGGCCTTCATTCCCTTGGACCATTATTTCCCCGCGGATTACCTGGCGGTGGTCCTGCGCCGGGATAAAGCCCTGGCCCCGCACAAGCAGGCGTTTATCGACCTGTTATTCGGAGCAGGGGAAAAAAAGTAACAAAGAATTATCCACGTGTTACTTTTTACCCCAGGCCCCGGTTTTATTCTTGAAGCCGGGAATTAATATTTCCCAGGACCGGTCAAGGTTTCACCGGAAGAAACGCCGGTCAGCGGCCTTATTGTGCAATTTTCATTCTTTCTTGACTTATGGGTTATTTTTTCCTAAGATGTCTAGTGGATAATTTCACAATATCTATACGTTAGAATTTACAGATAAAATCAGGAAGGTAACTTTATGGCCCAAAAGGCGCAGGCAAAAGACCCGGTTGGCAAAGTAATGGTGGTGGGCGCCGGCATCGCCGGGGTGCAAGCCGCCCTGGACCTGGCTAACGCCGGTTTCTACGTCCACCTGGTGGAGAAAAAGTCGGCCATCGGCGGCGTTATGGCCCAGTTGGACAAAACCTTTCCCACCAACGACTGTTCAATGTGTATTATTTCCCCCAAGCTGGTGGAAGCCGGCCGTCATCTCAACATCGACCTTCTCACTTATACCGAGGTGGAAGGCATCCGGGGCGAGCCCGGCAATTTTGAGGTGGATCTCGTCAAACGGTCCCGGGGCGTCGACATGAGCAAATGCACCGGTTGCGGCGCCTGTTTGGACGCCTGTCCCATCCGCTACGAAGTGCAGATCCCCGGCGAGGCCGATCGGGCCGCCCGCACCGCTTACTCCAAGTTAACCGACGAGGAGATGGTGGCCAAGATCATCGACCAGTACCGGGACGAACCGGGCAACCTCTTGCCCATTCTGCTGGACATTAACCGGAAGTTCAACTGGCTCCCCCGATGCGCCCTGGAACATGTGTCCGACGAACTCCGCCTGCCCATGGCGGAGATCATCCGGGTGGCCAGTTTTTATAACGCCTTCAGTCTGGTACCCCGGGGAAAGAACATCATCAGCCTGTGCATGGGCACCGGCTGTTTCGTGAAAGGCTCCCCCCGGCTGCTGGACCGGCTGGAACGGGAACTGGGCATCAAGCACGGCCAGACCACGGAAGATTTCATGTTCTCCCTGGAAATGGTGCGGTGCATCGGCTGCTGCGCCTTGGCGCCGGCCATGCGGGTGGGCGATGACACCTTCGGCCGCCTGTCTCCCTCGATGGTCCCCAAAATTCTTAAATCCTACGCCGAATCCTATGGGATAGAAGAGGAGGAGGTGGAAGTCGCATGAAGATCACCAGTCTGGAACAGCTTAAAGAACTCAAGGAAAAGGGCCTGGCCCTGACTTATCCCAAAAAAATTAAGATCATGGTGGGCATGGCCACCTGCGGCATCTCCGCGGGGGCCGACAAGGTTTACAAGGCCCTGGAAGGCAAAATTGCAGACCTGGGTCTGGACGTGGCCTTGGAAAAAACGGGCTGCATCGGTTTCTGCCAGAAAGAGCCCCTGGTGGATGTGGCCTATCCCGGCAAGGTGCGGATCAGCTACGAGGCCATGGACGCGGCCAAGGCCGAGGCCCTGGCGGAGGCCATCAAGGCCGGGGAGATTTACCCCGAGCAGATCATGTGCCGCATCGACCAGGAAGACATTCTCATGGAGGGCAAAAAAAGGCCTTATGCCAATCCCCATCCCCCGGAGCTGCCGGTGGAAGTGCCCAAATATGACCAAATGCCCTTCTTCAAGAAGCAGGTCAAAATTGCCCTCAAGAACTGCGGCTTCATTCATCCGGAGCGCATCGAGGAATACATCGCCCGGGGCGGCTACACTGCGCTCTTTAAAGTCTTGACCGGCATGAACCAGGAGCAGGTCATCAGCGAGGTCAAGGCCTCCGGCATCCGGGGCCGGGGCGGCGCCGGCTTCCCCACGGGCATGAAGTGGGAATTCGCCTACAAGAACGACAGCGACATCAAGTACGTCATCTGCAACGCCGACGAAGGCGATCCCGGAGCCTTCATGGACCGGGGCATCCTGGAAGGCGACCCCCACGCGGTCCTCGAGGGCATGGCCATCGGCGCCTTCGCCATCGGCGCCAAAGAAGGCTATATCTATTGCCGGGCGGAATATCCCCTGGCCATTCACCGCCTGAAAATCGCCATCTCCCAGGCCGAGGAACTGGGCCTGCTGGGCGACAACATCTTCGGCACCAATTTCTCCTTCAAATTAAAGATCAGGGAAGGCGCGGGCGCTTTCGTCTGCGGCGAAGAAACCGCGCTCATCTCCTCCATCGAAGGCAAAGTGGGCGAACCCCGGCCCCGGCCTCCCTTCCCGGCCCAAAGCGGCCTGTGGGGCAAACCCACCATCATCAACAACGTCAAGACCTGGTCTCATATCGGCCCTATTATGATCCGGGGGGCCAAGTGGTATTCGGGCTACGGCACCAAGGACGCGCCCGGCACCACGGTTTTCGCCCTGGTGGGTAAAGTCAACAACACCGGCCTGGTGGAGATACCCCTGGGGATTTCCTTGCGGGAGATGATCTTCGAAATCGGCGGCGGCATTGCTGGAGACAAGGCCTTCAAGGCGGTACAGACCGGCGGTCCCTCCGGCGGCTGCATCCCCGAGGCCTATCTCGACACCCCGGTGGATTACGCCTCCCTGGGCAAATTGGGGTCCATCATGGGCTCCGGCGGCATGATCGCCATGGACGAGCGGGACTGCATGGTGAACGTGGCCAAGTACTTCATCGATTTCACCAAGGACGAGTCCTGCGGCAAATGCACCCCCTGCCGGGAGGGCACCCTCCGCCTCATGGAGATGCTGGAGGCCATCACCGACGGTAAGGGTCAGGAGGGGGACATCGAGAAGCTCACCGACCTCTCGGAGATGATCATCGATTCCTCTCTCTGCGGCCTGGGCCAGACTGCGCCCAACCCGGTCCTCACCACTATCAAGTACTTCCGGGAAGAGTACGAGGCGCATATCTGGGCCAAGAAATGCCCGGCCAAGGTATGCAAGGCTCTGATTGTCTTCAACGTGGACGAAGACAAGTGCAACGGCTGCACCCTTTGCGCCCGCAAGTGTCCCGTGGGGGCCGTGGAAGGCGTGAAGAAAGAGGCCCATCGCATCCTCCAGGAAAAATGCATCAAGTGCGGCGTTTGCTTCGATTCCTGTAAGTTCGAAGCCATCACCGTGGAATAATGAGGGATATTATGGTTAAGTTAACGATTAACGATAAGCTGGTGGAGGTTCCCGAGGGAACCACGGTTTTGGAAGCAGCTCGCAAAATCGGGGTGAACATTCCCACCCTGTGTTATTACGAAGCCATCAAACCTTACGGCGGCTGCCGCCTCTGCCTGGTGGAGGTCACTGCCGGCCCCCGCACCATCCGCACCGCGTCCTGCACCTACCCGGTGGCGGAGGGCATCAAGGTGCAAACCGATACCCCCCTGGTGCAAAAGCGGCGGCAAACGGTCATCGACCTGTTGTGGTCCAAGTGCCCGGACGTGCCGCAGTTGGCGGAGATCGCCAAACAGTTGGGGGTCAATGAACCCAGCTTTGCCAAGGGCAAGGACGATTGCATCCTCTGCGGGCAGTGCACCCGCATGTGCGCCGAACTCCAGGGGGCGGCGGCCATCGGCATGGTGGGCCGGGGCGCCAAGCGCCAGATCATGACGCCTTTCGGGGAATTCTCCGACCGCTGCCGCACCTGCGGGGCCTGCGCCTTTATCTGCCCCACCGGCCATTTCAAGGACATCGGCAAAATCAGCGGCAGGGAGCCCAAGCCCCTGTACTCGGAATTCAACGCCTGCCTGAACTCCCGGGGCAACATCTACCGTCTCTATCCCCAGGCGATGCCCGCCACCCCGGCCATCGACACCTCCAACTGCATCCAGTTCCTGACCGGCGACTGCGGCGCCTGCGCCAAGTCCTGCCCCGCCGAGGCCATCGACTATGAGACCAAGGATGTGCGGGAGTCCCTGGACGTGGGCGCAGTCGTCGTCGCCCCGGGGTTCCGCACTTATGATCCCACAAAATACGCGGCATATAGCTATGCCAAGCATCCCAACGTCATCACCAGCCTGGAAATGGAACGCATCCTCTCGGCTTCCGGCCCCTACCAGGGGCACATGGTCCGCCCCTCGGACCATCAGGAGCCCAAAAAGATCGCCTGGCTCCAATGCGTGGGCTCCCGGGACGTGAACCACTGCGACAACAGCTACTGCTCCGCGGTCTGCTGCATGTACGCCATTAAGCAGGCCATCATCGCCAAGGAGCACAGCAAAAACTTCCCCCTGGATACGTCCATCTTCTTCATGGACATGCGCACCCACGGCAAAGAGTTTGAGAAGTACTACTGGCGGGCGGAGGATGAGCATGGCGTCCGCTTCATCCGCTCCCGGATCCATACCATCGATCCTTTGCCCAACGAAAATCTGGTGCTGCGCTATATGGCCGAAGACGGTGAGTTGAAAAACGAAGAGTTCGATATGGTGGTGCTCTCCGTGGGCCTGGAGACCTCCCAGGACGCCTTGAACCTGGCGGCCACCCTGGACATCGAGGTCAAGCCCGACACCCGCTTCTGCAAAACCGATTACTTCACGCCGGTGAACACCTCCAAGGAAGGCGTTTACGTCTGCGGCGTCTTCCAAAGCCCCAAGGACATTCCCCAGTCGGTCATGGAAGCCTCCGCGGCCGCGGCGGCCGCGGGGGAACTCCTGGCCGCAGCCCGGGGCAAAGACGTGAAGAAACAAGTGCTGCCGCCGGAAAAAGACGTCTCCAAGGAAGAACCCCGCATCGGCGTCTTCGTCTGCAACTGCGGCATCAACATCGGCGGTGTCATCGCCGTCCCCACCCTGGCTGAATACGCCAGGACCATTCCCCATGTAGCCTATGTGGAAGAGAACCTCTTCACCTGTTCCGCGGACACCCAGGCCATCATTCTGAAGAAGATCGAGGAGCACAACCTGAACCGGGTGCTGGTGGCTTCCTGCAGTCCCCGGACCCACGCGCCCATGTTCATGGAGACCATCCGCCAGGCGGGGTTGAACCCCTACCTCTTCGAGATGGCCAACATCCGGGACCAGGATTCCTGGGTGCACATGCACGAACCGGAGAAGGCCCTGGAAAAGGCCAAGGACCTGGTCCGGGGCGTGGCCGCCCGCCTGGTCAACCTGGAGCCCCTGCACAAGATGGAGTTCCCGGTCACCAAGGCCGCGCTGGTCATCGGCGGCGGTGTGGCGGGCATGGAAGCGGCCAGGTCCATCGCCGACCAAGGCTTCCAGGTCTGCCTGGTGGAAAAGACCGACAAATTGGGAGGCAATGCCTGGAACCTGGTGGTCAGCGCCAAGGGCCACAACTACCGGGGATACCTGGAAAGCCTGATCCAAGAAGTGCAAAGTCACTCCGGCATCGAGATATTGTTTAACACCGGGGTGAAAGAAACCAGCGGTTTCGTGGGCAACTTCATCACCGATCTGGTGACGCCCGCGGGTCCCCGCCAGATGCAGCACGGGGCCACGGTCATCGCCACCGGCGGCTATCCTTATGCCCCCGAGGAATACCAATACGGGAAACACGACAATATCCTGACCTCCCTGGAATTCGACAAGCTGCTGGCGGAAAAGGACGCCCGCCTGGGGAAAGCCCAGCAGGCCGTCTTCATCCAGTGCGTCGGTTCCCGGGAACCCCAGCGGCCTTATTGCAGCCGCCTCTGCTGCACCCACTCCGTGGAAAGCGCCATCGAACTGAAAAGGCTCAATCCCGAAGCGGATGTCTTCGTCCTGTACCGGGACCTCCGTACCTATGCCGAAAGAGAGCTGCTTTACAAAGAAGCACGGGAAAAGGGCGTCATGTTCATCCGCTTCGACCTGGAGGGCAAGCCCCAGGTGGAAATCACTCCGGAAAATACCATCAAACTGACGATGATGGACCCGGTCCTGGGCCGGCCGATTGTCATCAGGCCGGACCTCCTCACCCTGGCCTCGGCCATTCTTCCCAACCCCACGGACGAGTTGGGCGAAATCTTCAAGGTGCCCCGGAACGCGGAAGGTTTCTTCAACGAGGCCCACGCCAAGCTCCGACCGGTGGATTTCCCCACGGACGGTATCTTCCTGGCCGGTCTGGCCCACTATCCCAAGCCCATGGACGAGTCCATCGCCCAGGCCAAGGCTGCGGCGGGTAGGGCCGCCACGGTTCTGGGGCTGGATAAGGTCACCGTGGGCGGAGTGGTGGCGGTGGTGGATCCGGACAAATGCGCGGTCTGCCTCACCTGCGTGCGCACCTGCCCCTTCAACGTGCCGGTCATCGATTACCAGATCGACGCGGCTTTCATCGACCCTGCCAAGTGCCAGGGCTGCGGGGTGTGCGTCTCCGAATGCCCGGCCAAGGCCATCACCATGAAACACTATACCGATGCCCAGATCATCGCCCAGGAAACGGCTCTGGCCGCGGGTTAAAGAAAGGAGAGAATTATGACTGTGCCCTTTGCTCCCAAGATCATCGGCTTTTGCTGCCGTTACTGAGCATACAGCGCCGCGGACCTGGCAGGTTCGATGCGACTGCAATATCCCCCGGAGATCAAAGTGATCCTGATGCCCTGCACCGGCAGGGTGGATATCCTCCACCTCCTCAAGGCCTTCGAAGGCGGGGCGGACGCGGTCTTCGTGGCCGGCTGCCTGGAAGGGGAATGCCATTACCTGAAGGGCAACATCCGGGCCAAAAAGCGGGTGAATAAACTGAAAAAAGACTTCACCATGATGGGGATGGAGCCGGAACGGCTGGAGATGTTCAACCTCTCCTCCTCGGAAGGACCGAGATTCGCGGCCATCGCCACGGAGATGTCCGAACGGGCCTTTAAACTGGGCCCCAGCCCCATGAAACACCAAATCCGGGCCGCCTGGCTGGCCGCACACCCGGAGGCGAAGGCAAGTTAGGGAATTAATGGGGGAATAAGACCTTAAGTCTTCCCCATCCTTAAATAAAAAGGGAGGGCCTCGAACCCTCCCTTTTTATTATCTCACGCCAAGACGCAAAGGCGCAAAGACGCAAGAAATGCTAATTATCTGCATTTATCGGCGTGCATCGGCGGTTAATTTTTTTACCGCCGATACACGCCGATGGACGCCGATATTATATATCTTCCACTCTAATCCCTGACTACTGACCACTGGCCACTGACCACTAATCCCAAACCCCTGATCCCTGACCCCTGCCCCCTGATCCCTGACCCCTGCCCCCTGATCCCTGACCCCTGCCCCCTGATCCCTAACCCCTGTCCTTAAGCGGCACCTCGAACCACAACCGGGTGCCCTCCCCTTTTTTGCTCTCAATCCGCAAGGCCCCTCCCAGGGTTCTGACCCGTTCATCCAGGGTGGCCAATCCCAGCCCTTTGGCCCCGGGATGCCGGCGCAGGATTTCTTCAGGATCAAACCCTACGCCGTTATCCCACAGATCAAAAGCCAGGCGGTTTTTTTTTCGCATGAGGGTCAATGCCAGCCGATTGGCTTCGGAGTGCTTGCCGATATTGGTGAAGGACTCCTGGATGATGCGATAGAGATTGATCTGATCCGGCGGCGGCAGCAAGTTGTCGATTTCTTCTATAGTGCAAGCACAATTTTCGATATTGCCATGGTTCCGGCAGAACTCGTCGCAGAGATTCTTGATGGCCGCGGATAGGCCCAGGTCCTCAAGAATGGCCGGGCTCAGATCCCGGGAGAGTTGCCGGATATTCTCCACCATGGCCTGGAGGAACTGGAGCAGTTGGTCACAATCAGCCACCATGCCCTTTTGTTCCTTTCTGGGCTTTAGTTTCCCGAGTTTCTCCTTGACGCCGCTGATCCGCAGTTTCATGCCCAGTAGAGTCTGCCCCATCTCATCGTGAAGTTCCTGGGAGATGCGCCGGCGTTCATCTTCCTGAACCCTGATGAGCCGGTTGTATAGACGGCGCAGATTCTCCTGGGATTCCTTCAGGGCTTCTTCCGCGTGTTTGCGCGCAGTGATATCTATGCCCATCTCCAGGACAGTGGAACTGCCGTCGACATCCACAAAGGGGTAATCGTAAAGCTGGTAGGTGTAGCCGTCGGCAGTGGTCCACTCGAATTCTTGGGGAGTCTGATCCTCGAAAGCCCGGAAAGTGGGGCACTGCTCGCAGAGGATTTTACAGCCGTGGAGGAATTCGTAACAAGGCCTGTTCCCGGGGTCGCCGAAGCGCTCCCGGAAATAGCGGTTCACAAAAGAGCAGGTATAATCCGAGGCATACAGGCAGATGTAAGCCGGCAGGCCTTCCAGCAGGGAAAAGAGGCGTTGGCGTTCTGACTTGATGGCCTCTTCCGCCTGCTTGCGTTCACTGATATCATGGCCCACCACGATAATGCCCGTGGATTGCCCCTGGCTGTCAAGGAGAGGATTGGCGTTCCACAGAAACATGCGCTCCGTGCCGTCCCGCAATTTTAAGGAAAACTCCGAACCCCTGATGATCCTGCCGTCCAGCACCTTCTTTTCACCGGCCGCGGCCAATTCCCGGGCAGCCTCCGGCACCAGCAACTCCACGACATCCTTTCCCACCACCTCGCCCCGGGAATAGCCGAATGCCAGTTCCGCCTCCCGGTTGAATTCCCGGATGCAGCCGGCGGCGTCAATGAACATGATCAGGCTGCCTGCGGTCTGAAAGAGGGTGCGGAACCGGACTTCGCTCTCCCGGAGTTTCTCCGAGGTCAGGTGATGCTCTTCCATCTCCCGGAGAAGTTGCCGGTTGGCCTCGGTAAGTTCGGCAGTGCGCTCGATGACCCGCTGCTCCAGTTCTTCATGGGCTTTTTCCAGGGCCTCCTGGGCCTGGCGCCGGGCCGTGATGTCCCGGGCGATGGCCAAGACTGTGGGCTTACCTTTGAAATCCAAGAGATGGACATTCACCTCTACGGGAATGTGCCGCCCGTCCTTGGCCACATGCACCGTTTCGAAGAGGATACGCCCGTCTTCCATAAGTTTCTGGATCCTCATGGGAATTTTGAGGATATTTTCGGGAGAACTAATGTCTGCCGGAGACAATTTCGATAACTCTTCCCGGGAATACCCCAATCTTTTGCAGGTCTCTTCATTTACTTCTAAAAATTTCCCTGGCATATTGTTACTTTCTAAAGAAGCGACAAAGATCGCGTCATTTATATTGCCAAATAGCTGCCGGTAGCGAGTCTCGCTTTCTTTGGCCCTTATTACATACCTGGAAATGATAAACCCATAGATAATAAAACTTATTAAAATCACTACACGGATAAAAATTTCATGACTGGGAATATCTGCGATTAATAAACTATAGAACGGCAGATGATAAAATATAATGGTGTCCATAATTGCATCGAACACCCATACAGCTACACCGGCTATGATAGAAAATATAATTACTTTATATTCATCATTAATCATGGTGAATCGTTCTCACGGGGCCTTTTCCGGATCCCGCAGCTGGCGCAGCGCTAAAGACGGAACACCAAACCGCAGGAGGGAATATGATTGTTTAAGTTAAGTATCAAATAGGAAAAGACAAGGGCCGGTGGTCGTGGGGATACAACTATATCCTGAGGAAAGATGATTTGTGAGAACGGTCTAAGCTACGGTTTGGGCTTTATGCTTGACGATCGGCTCATTCACCATCGGCACCGCCGGGAATTTCCATGCCGGTTTGATTAACACCTTCAAAAGCCGCTTCATCCTCTGCCAGCGCTTCTTCTCCGTCTGTTCCTCATAATGGGTCAGAATCCGGCGTATCCTGGCCTCATCCCATCCCGGTGGATATATCCGATTTTGCATTTCTCTTCAGTGGAATAGTGGCTCTACTAGTCTTTAATCAAGGTATTTTGACGCCGGAACTGAACCTTATGTTCGCCCGAATATTTCAAAGCCCAAGGTTCATAGTTAAGCACATGCTGCAACAGCATATTCATTTACTGATCACTGATCACTGATTACTGGCCACTGACTTCTGGCCACTGGCCACTACCCTACTCCACCCAATAATTCGGCGCCTCCTTCATAATGATTACGTCGTGGACATGGGATTCCTTCAGGCCTGCGGGGGTGATGCGGACAAATTTGGCTTTCTGTTGCAGTTCCGGGATGGTGCGGCAGCCCACGTAGCCCATGCCGGAGCGCAGGCCCCCCATCAGTTGGTAGATGACGTCCGGGAGCTTCCCCCTGGAGGGCACCCGGCCCACAATGCCTTCGGGCACCAACTTGCATTCCAGGTCGAAGTCCTCCTGGCAGTAGCGGTCCCGGGAGCCCGCCTTCATGGCCTCCAGGGACCCCATGCCCCGGTAGATCTTGTAGCTCCGCCCCTGGAAGATCACCGTCTCCCCGGGGCTTTCGTCCGTACCCGCGAAGAGGCTGCCGATCATCACCACGTCCGCGCCCGCGGCCAGGGCCTTGGTGACGTCCCCGGAGTACTTGATGCCGCCGTCGGCCACCAGGGGGATGTCGGCCTTGCGGGTGGCCTGGGAGCAATCCATGATGGCGGAGAGCTGGGGCACTCCCACCCCGGCGATCACCCGGGTGGTGCAGATGGAGCCGGGGCCCACCCCCAGCTTCACCGCGTCCACCCCGGCCTTGATCAGGTCTTCGGCCCCTTCTGCGGTGGCCACGTTGCCGGCGATCAGCTCCACCTGGGGAAAGTCCCTTTTGGTGGCCGCCACCGCCTGAATCACCCGCTGGGAGTGGCCGTGCGCGGTGTCGATGACGATGACGTCCGCCCCGGCCTTGAGCAACGCGTCCACCCGGGCCTCTCGGTCCGGCCCCACCCCCACCGCGGCCCCCACCCGCAGGCGGCCGAACTCGTCCTTGCAGGACTGGGGATACTTGCGAATCTTTTCAATGTCCTTGATGGTGATCAGGCCCTTGAGATTATAGTCGTCATCCACCACCAACAGCTTTTCGATGCGGAACTTGTGAAGCAGAGCCTTGGAGTCCTCCAGGGTGATGCCCACCGGCGCGGTGACCAGACGGTCCTTGGTCATCACTTCCTTGACCTTTTGCTCCAGGTTGGTTTCAAAGCGGAGGTCCCGGTTGGTGACGATGCCCACCAGGCGCTGGCCTTCCACCACCGGGATGCCGGAGATGCGGTAACGCTCCATCAGGTCCATGACCTTGGCGATGCTCTCCTCCGGACCGATGGTCACCGGATCGATGATCATGCCGGACTCCGACTTTTTCACCTTTTCCACTTCCAGGACCTGGGCGGGAATGGTAAGGTTGCGGTGGATAATGCCGATACCCCCCTGCCGGGCCAGGGAAATGGCGGTGTCCGCCTCGGTGACCGTATCCATGGCCGAACTCAACAAGGGAATATTGAGGCGGATGCGGGGGGTGAGCCGGGTGGACAGGTCCACCTCGCTGGGCAACACCGCGGACGCTCCCGGTACTAACAATAAATCATCAAACGTATAGGCATAAGTAATCGGCTCAGGCATCGGTTTTTCTCCGCATTATTTTGAAAACTTTATATCTCACGCAAAGACGCAAAGACGCAAAGCAAGGCGCAAGATTTAAGAAGTCGAAACCGTAGCAAAAATCCTTGTCTTAACTTTTTGAACTTTGAACCTGGAACTTTTGAACTATTCCAGGTTAAGTTCTGCCGCCATTTCCCCCAACACACCTTCCAGGAGGCCGGCATCGATGGCGATCAAAGAGTCTTGCCGAAAGATATCCAGGATGGACAAGATAATCAAGGCCCCGGCCACCATCACCCCGGCTTTGAGAGGTTCCATGCCCGGAAGCCGGGCCCGCTCCCCTTCCGGCAGGCGGCAAAGGAGTTCCGTCAAATCCGCCACCTGCGTCCGGGTCAGGATCAGGTTATTGACCCGGGACGCGTCATACCGGCTCATTTTTAAGGCCAGGGTCGCCAGGGTGGTGACCGCGCCGGCGGTGCCCACCAATCGGGGCGCGCCGGTCAGGTGGGGTTGGAGGTCCTGTCGGAAAAACCCCTCCAACCTTTCCATAATTTCCTGTTTCAGGGCGGCCACGGCCTCCGGCCGGGGCGGGTCCCCCAAGGGCCGGGACCGGCTCAGGGCCAGCACGCCCAGGGGCAGGCTGGCGAAATAAGGTTCCCGGCCCCGGTGGAGGAGGGCCCATTCGGAACTGCCGCCACCCACGTCGAAGACTGCCAATTCCAGGGCCGCCAGATACTCCGGGGCCAGGGCCGAAAGCACGCCTTTTAAAGACAGCCGGGCCTCTTCCTCCGGAGACAAAATCTGCACCGGCAGGCCCAACTCCCGGACCTGCCGCAGAAAAACTTCACGGTTCCGGGCCTGGCGCACGGCCTGGGTGGCCACCACCCGGGAGGCTGCCACGCCGCCGCCCCGCATCAGGTGGACGAAATTTTCCAGGGTTTTGAGAGTCCGGGCCATGGACTCCGGCGCCAGGGTATCGTTCCCGGCCAATCCTTCCCCCAGGCCGGTGACTTCCCGGTAATGCGCCGCTGCCCGGAAGCGCCCCGGCCCGGTGAGTTCGGCCACCGCCAGACGCACCGTCAGAGAGCCCATATCTACCGCAGCGAAGAGTTTAGCCATTTTGTTTGTGATCAGTGATCAGTAATCAGTGATCAGTCAAAAAATGACCAAGTTTTTATTGATAACTGATTACTGATCACTGATCACTGATTACTAAACACTGCGTCTCAGCTCTCCCTCAATCCTATTTCTAACAGTTGAGCAGTTCATACACCTCCGGCCAGGTGCGGTTTCCTTCGCCGCAGTCCAGGCCGTAGCCCACCAGAAAGCCTTTTTCCACTACAAAACCGGCATAATCCAGGGATACGGCCACTTGCCGGCGTTCCCGTTTATCAATGAGGCAGCAAATCTTCAGAGACCGAGGCTGGTGGGTGAGAAGGTGCTTTCTCAAGAAATCCAGGGTCAGCCCCAAGTCCACGATATCTTCCACGATGAGCACGTCCCGGTCTTTCAGGGCCTCTTCCACGTCCTTGGTGACCTTGATCTCCCCGGAAGAGGTGGTGCCCGCGCCGTAGCTTTTCAGGCGCACGAAATCCACCACCACCGGGAAGGGGAGAGCCCGGACCAGGTCGGCCAGAAAAATAAAAGCGCCTTTCAGGACGCCCACCATCACCAGGTCCCGGCCCGCATAATCCCGGCTGATCCGGGCCGCCAGCTCCCGGACTTTTTCGGCGATCTCTTCCCGGGAAATAAGACAGCGCTTCTTCGCCTCCATCACCCCTCCTTTGCCGATAAAAAATATCAAAGAAGCGGGGGATGTCAACAAAAACAGGGGTTAGGGGTTAGGGGTTAGGGGGGGAAATTAAACGGCATAACTTACCCCTTACCCCTAACCCCTGATCCCTAACCCCTGATCCATAATCCCTGATCCATAATCCCTACTTCTGGTCCGGGCGGAAGACGCCGTCCCAGTCGTCGGGTGGTGGGGTTTCATGAAACTGGCTGCAGAGATCCCGAAACATTTTTGACGGACCGTCATCCGGCAGGTGGTCCAGGACCGCGGCGAAAACCCGGGAGGCCTCGCCGAAGGCCCTTTCCCGGAAGAGCCGGAGGCCCTGGGCGAACTTCTCCCGGCCCGCGGCCTCCTCGGGGGTCAGTTGCCCTTTCAGGGCCAGCACTTCAAAAACGGTGACCGGGGCCTGTCGGCCTTTGACGGCCACCCAGTCCAATTCCCGGAATTCCACCGCCTCGCCGCAGGCGCGCACCGTGGCCTCGGAGGCCATGATGGAGGCGCCGTAAAACTTGTTCAGGCCTTCCAGGCGGGAGGCGAGATTGACGGAGTCGCCGATGGCCGTGTAATCGAAGCGTTTCTGGGACCCCAGGTTGCCGACAATGGCGTCCCCGGTGTGCAGGCCCATGCGGAGATTCAAGCGGGGCAGGCCCCGGGCCGCAAATTGCCGGTTCAGATCTTCCAGGGCCGCGGCCTGGCGCAGCGCGGCCCGGCAGGCCAATACGGCCTGATCCTCCTGGTCCAGGGGCGCGCCCCAGAAGGCCATGATGGCGTCACCCTCGAACTTATCCACCGTGCCTTCCTCCTCCAGGATGATGTCGGTCATCCGGGAGAGATAGTCGTTGAGGAGGCCCACCACCGCCTCCGGGTCCAGGCGCTCGGACATGGTGGTGAAGCCCGCCAGGTCGGAGAAAAAGAGGGTGATCCGGCGGCGCTCCCCTCCCAGCTTCAGTTTTTCCGGATGCTCCAGGAGATGGCTGATGACCACTTCGGACATGTATTGGGCGAACATGCCCCGGATGGCCTGTTTTTGCCGCCCCTCGGTGGCGTAGCTGTAGACCGCGGCCAGGGCGAAACCGAAATTGAGCGCCAGGTCCGGCGGCAGGGGATCGAAGTACCAACTGCGGGTGAAGAGAAAGAAACACAGCCCCAGGTGCAAGGCGTTAAACGCGGCCAGGGCGCCCAGGTTCGCCACCAGGCCGGATATCCCGGACACGAACAAAACCGTCAGGACCATCAAGGCCGTCAACATCAGGGTCCAGGCCCACCGGGGCCAGGGGGGCGCGGTCCTTAAGAAATCGCCCCGGAGCAGGTTGTCCAGCAAGGTGGCATGGACTTCCACCCCCGGGTAGACCGCGCTCACCGGGCTGGCCTTCAGGTCGAACAGGCCCGGGGCCGTGAGGCCCACAAAGACCCATTTGCCCGCCAGGGCCTCCGGCGGCACCAGAGAAGGATGGCCGTGCTGCAGGCGGTATTCCGATTGCATCAGGTTGGCCGCGGAGAACCTCTGGTGGCTGCGCGTGGGACCCCGGTACTTGAGCAAGAATTGCCCCCGGGCGTCCAGAGGAATCCGCAGGCTGCCTTGAATCAAGGCCCCATTCTCAAATCGCCAGGGGGCATCCGGTTGCCAGGATTGGAACGCGGCGAAGGCCAGCAGCGGCAGCCAACGCCCCTGAAACGGCACGACTAACGGCAGGCGGCGATAGATGCCATCCACGTCCGGACGGGACTCCACGTTTCCCAGGGTGCGGGCCGCGGCCGCCAGGGGGGGGATGGGAGCCAGCAGGGAGCGATACCCGGCGACGTCCGGAGGCGGAGTCCCGGAGATAGCCAAAGCGGCCTTGGCAAGAACTTCCGGCGTCTGGGGTGAGGAAGGTTTGTCCTCCCGGGAAAGAAAGAAGGGAAAAATGACATTGCCCGCCGCAGCCGCGGCCGCGGCGAAGCGCTGGTCGTCATCCTGGCCGTAAGCGGACGCCTCGGTGTAAAGGATGTCGAAGATCACCGCCCGGGATCCACTGCGGCGGCAGAAATCGATGAGGGGCGCATAGAGCTGCCGGGGCCAGGGCCAGGTGACGCCCTGGGCCTTAAAAAAATCCAAATCCGGCTGGTCCACGGTGACTACCACCACCTGGGGGTCGGCCCCAGGCAGAGGCGCGTGCCTGAACAGCAGGTCCAGGGTTTTCAGGCGGTAAGGGGTGAGGACTCCGGACCAATCCAGACCCAGGACCAGCAGCAGGGTGGCCAGAGTGATGACCGTGCCGGCCTTGAATTTGGTCCAGGGGGTGTAAATTGCGAAGATAGCCACGGGAACACGCCTGGAAAGGAGCATATCAGGAAAAAAAGGGGGGATAAAGGAGAAGTTGATTGGTGCTATATGCAAATAATTTTTTTCACACAGTCAATTTTCCATACCATATTTATGCGATATATATTATAAACAAATTTTCTAAGAAATAATCTTGTCAAAGTTGACACCTCTTTAGCGATTATTATTAACTTAAATTTATAATATTTTTCTAGAATCCGTAGTTTCTCAGGAGCAGGCAATAAGTCGATCATCCGGGCCAGAAATCGTGGCTACCTATATTCTTAACAACATCGGGAGGGTGGCATGGAAGGTTACAGCATGTGGCGATGGTTGCTGACGGGGTTGGTGGTCCTGGGTGTGACGGCCTGCGGCGAGAGCCCCATCAACGTGGAGGCCCTGAAAAAAGAGCCGAAAAAGTACGTGGGCTCGGATACCTGTAAATTGTGCCACCTGGAGCACTACGACTCCTGGAAGATGACCCTGCACAGCAAAATGATGCAGGACGCCAAGAAGAACCAGGATGCCATTATTGTTGATCTAGATGAGAAGACCATCCGGGCCGACTTGGCCAAAATGGGGGATAAGCTCAAGGTCCCCGCGGATAAAATCTTTATCCCCAAGTTGGACCAAATTCTGTACACTATCGGCAGCCAGTGGAAACAGCGCTTTATCATCGAGAAAGAAGGCAAACTCTACATTACTCCCATTCAATATTACCTCGAAAGCCATCGCTGGTATCCTTACAACGAAGAAAAGTGGGATAAATATCCCTGGATCAGCGCCTGCGGCGGTTGCCACGCCACCGGGGTCGACCTGGAAAAAAATACCTTCGTAGAGCCGGGGGTTGGTTGTGAGGCCTGCCACGGCAAAGGTTCCTGGCACGTAGCCCTGCCCAAGGCCACGGTCTTTGAAAAGCGCCAGACCATCGTCAATCCCGCCAAGCTCACTATGGGGGTGGCAGTGCAGATTTGCGGCTCGTGTCATAACCGGGGCCATTCCACCAAGGATAAAAAAGTGGAATGGCCGGTGGGCTATGAACCGGGGAAGGCTCTGGGAATGTATTACAAATCCATCTCCTATGGCGGCGGCGACGTGAAAAACGCCTACGCCAACGAATTTGCCAAGGGGCATCACCAGCAATACCTCGATTGGGAGCTGTCCATCCACGCCAAGGAGGGGGTGACCTGCACTTCCTGCCATTACGTGCACCGGGTCGGTCTGCCTCCTACCCGCTCCCAGACGGTGGAGGCGGGGTCAAAACAGTGTCTCACCTGCCACGTACAAGTGAATAATAACCAGGCTCATTCCATCCATGCCTTTGCCAACTGCGTAGGCTGCCACATGCCCAAGATCGCCACCAGCGCCGAATCGGGCGACCTCCACAGCCACGTGTTCGTAACCTTGCTGCCCAAGGACACCCTGGCCAACCCGGCGATTCCCAATTCCTGCGAGACCTGTCACAAGCACAAGGGCCAGGACCTGAAGAAACTCCAGGCCGCGTTCGACGCCCTGACGGTGTTGCCCAAGCCCGTGGGCATGGCGGTGAAAGTGGAAATGCCCCCCGAGGCGCCCAAACCAGCGCCCAAAAAGGTAGAGGCTCCGAAGCCGGCGGCTCCTGCTGCTCCGGCGGCGGCTGCGGCTCCTGCGGCCCCGGCCGCGCCCGCGGCTCCTAAGGCGCCGGAAGCAGGCAAAAAATAAGGAGAACGGCCATGGACCCGCGGAGGCTGCTCCGAAAAGCCGTTCCCCGGATAATCCTGGTACTGCTGGGGGCCATAGTGCTTTGGCCCTCGGCAGGATCGGCCCAGGAGGAGGTTGCCTCGTCAATCCGCCGGTATCGGGATCGGGAATTGAGTTCCGGCTACTACGAAGATTATGAAGTCAGGCCCCGCCGCCAACGGCCTCTAACGGGGATACCGGAAGCGGTGCGACGCCCGACGCCTGCTTCGGTATACCGGCCCCAGGTTGCAGTGGAAACAAGGGCGCGCTCTCGCCAGGATGATGCCCACGCGGGCCTCGGGGACTACGAGCATAAACGCTGCGAAGAATGTCATGTCACCGAGGCCGCCAACAGCCATGCCCTACGGGGTAATATCACCTGCCGTCAGTGCCACGGAGTCGAGCCCATCGCCGGAATTAACGCCTATTTTTCTCCCCTGAACCCCATCAGGCGGCACGCCTATGTGTGCGCCAAATGCCATGAAGGGGCCAATCCTTCCTTTGCCACTTTCGTGGTGCATGAACCGGCCCCAGGTTCTTCTTTGGCCAAAAAGACCTTTGCCTCCCTCTACTATGTTTTCTGGACCTTCCTGGTGCTCCTGTCGGGCGTTTTTGTGGTCTCCTTCGGTTTTAGCCTGACATGGATAGTCAAAGAGTTTTTTAGTGGAAAAAGGAAGACTTGAGATGGCCGCCCCCACGAAAATCAAGAGGTTCACTACCCCAGATCGGCTTTTCCACGTGGCGCTGTTGGTGACTTTCATCACCCAAACCATCACCGGCCTGGGGCGGCTTTATTTCCCCACTTCCTGGGGAAAAAGCGTATGCAGTCTATTCGGCGGCTATGAAAGCACCACCTCCGTTCATATCTGGGTGGGCATTTTCATGATCGCTGTCTTTCTGGTCCATGTCGTCTATGCCCTAACCCGGGTACTATGGCGCGGAGGCAAGGCTGGATTATCCAACCCTGATTACCTGACTCCTTCCTTTCGGGATTTGCGACAATGGTGGCAATCCCTTCGGTGTTTGTTTGGGAGGGGGGAACATCCCCACTTTGACCGTTGGACCTTTTGGGAGAAATTCGATTATTGGGCGGTGTTCTGGGGCATGATAATCCTGGGGGGAACCGGACTTATACTGGCTTTCCCGGTGGCGGCCAGCAACCTCGTTCCCGGCTGGATGCTTAGCGTCGCCCTCCTGGTGCATCGCCTTGAGGCTATTTTGGCGATCATCCACATTTTTCTCATCCACTTTCTGATGACGCATTTCCGCCCCGCCGCTTTTCCCCTGGATGACAGTATCTTCTCGGGCTACAGCGATTTGGGAAGAGAAATGGCGGAGCGGCCGGCCTGGCTGGACCGCCTAAAACAGGAAGGCCGACTGGAGGAATCTCTCGGGGAGGCTCCTAGCGCCCGGGCTCGGATAACCTACTGTGTGTTTGGCTACCTGGTAATGGTGACGTGTTTCTATTTCCTCTTCTGTCTGTTTTTTTACCTCCCCACAGTCAAATGGTTTTAAGTCCAAAAGGGCGCACGCAGGGGTGCGCCCTTATCCAGGCAGCGGACGCCCATATTGCTTTCAACGGAACCACAATTTCCCGTCCTTGATCAATAGCAGCCGGTCCCCCAGCCTGTCGGCCTGGGCCGGATCGTGGGTCACCATGATGATGGTGGCCCTTTTCTTTTCCTGCAGCTCCAGGATGATCCTCTCGATGATTTCGGAATTCTCCTGATCGATGGACGCGGTGGGCTCATCCAGGAAAAGGACCTCCGGCTCCAGGACCATGGCCCGGGCCAATCCTAAGCGCTTGCTCTGGCCGGTGGAGAGCTGCAGGGCCCGTTGCCGTTTCTTGCCGGCCAGGCCCACCACCTCCAGAATCGCCTCCACCCTGGCCTCTATCTCCCGGTGCTTGAGGCCCCGGATTTTCAAGCCGTAGGACACGTTATTAAAGACCGAAGTGTTGAACACCCCGACGCTGGGCAGCAGCAAGGTAATCCGGCGTTTTAACTCCAAATCGGGAGACAAAGGCCGGCCGTCGCCGGCCAGGTAGTTGACCTTTCCCAAGTCCGGGGGCTCCAGCAGGGCGCAGATTCTTAGGAGAGTGGATTTACCCGTGCCGTTGGGACCCATCAAGACGTGGGTAAATCCGGCTTCGAAGGTCCAGGAGCAATCCTCAAGGATGACATGGCCGTTATAGGTCTTGGAGACCTGGCTCAGTTCCAGGCTTAATCCCATAAGACGACCCCGGAGCCGCTGCGGCCCATCCTTTGTACGGCCCTAAAGGCCAGGTTGATTAAGAGCGACAGGCCCAGAAGGATGACGCCCAAGGCAATGGCCAGGTCGAAATTCCCTTTATCCGTTTCCAAGGCAATGGTGGTGGTCATCACTCGGGTATAACCGGCGATGTTGCCCCCCACCATGATCACCGCGCCCACTTCCGCGGTCACCCGGCCCAAACCGGCGATGCCCCCGGTCATGATACCGTACCGGGCTTCCCTGATGACGGTGAGGGCCTCTTGCAGGGGATTGGCCCCCAGGACCTGGGCCGCCTGCTTGATGATGGGGTTGACGTTGACGATGGCGGTGTGGGACAGGGAGACGACTATGGGAAAGGCCAGGATGAATTGGGCGACAACCATGGCCCCCGGGGTATAGAGAAGCTCCAGGAACCCCAAAGGCCCGCTCCGGGAAAGAAGCAGATAGACGAAGAGGCCCACCACCACCGGGGGCAGGCCCATGCCGGTGTTGATCAGGCTGAGAAGCAGTCCCCGCAGCGGCAGCCTTTTCAAAGCCAGCAAGGCCCCCAGGGGTAGGCCCAGGAGCATGGCCAGGGACAGGGCCGCGCCCGAGACCTTGAAAGAGAGCCAAATGATTTTTAGCAATTCAGGGTCCAGCGCGACGATCAGCTTAAACGCGCTGCCGAAGCCCTGGAGTATGGTATCCATTTTTTGAGTGGCCAGTGGTCAGTAGTCAGTAGCCAGTAGCCAGTAGCCAGTGATCAGTAATAAGTAATAAGTGGTAGAACATTTTCGTATTGAGGCCGGAATCCATAATTAAGCATGACAACCCGCAACTCGCAACCACCAAGTCGGAACCCGGCACGCCCCTGATCCCTGGCCCCTGACCCCTGCTCACTGTCCGGCGTTGGGGATAAAAAGCTGATTCCCGTGCTTATCCTTGAAGTCGCCGATGGCCTTTTGGCCTTCCGGGGAGATGAGCCAGTCGATGAAGACCATGGCTTCTTTAAATTTCGCCTGCTTGTGTTTTTCGGGATTTACCGCCATTACCCCATACTGATTGAATAGAATGGGGTCCCCTTCCAGGACCACCACCATCTCCAGCTTGTCCTTGTCCTTGGTGGCCAGCCAGGTGCCCCGGTCGGTGAGGGTGTAAGCCCGCTTTTCATTGGCGATGCGCTGGGTCTTTTCCATGCCCTGGCCCACTTCCAGGTACCATTTCTGGCCTTTGGGGTCCAAGCCCGCAGCCTTCCAGAGGGTCAACTCCTTGGTATGGGTGCCGGACTTATCACCCCGGGAGACGAACGGCGTGTTCTCAGCCGCGATCTTTTTGAAGGCCTCCGCCGCGGACTTCATCCCCTTGATTTTAAAAGGATCGTTGGCCGGGCCGATGATCACGAAATCATTATACATGAGGTCATGGCGGTTAACGAACGCGCCTTCCGCGACCGCCTTCAATTCCAGTTCCTTGGCGTGGACCATGACCACGTCCGCGTCGCCCCGCTTGCCGATCTCGATGGACGCGCCGGTGCCCACGGCCACCACATCCACCTTGATGCCCGTCTTTTTCTCGAAGATGGGCAGCAGATAATCGAACAACCCGGAATTCTGGGTGCTGGTGGTGGACGCGCACTTGATGCGGGTTTCCGCAAAGACGTTCGCCGCCGTAGCCAAGAAGGCGATCATAATCAAGGCGATCAAGCTTTTGGAATTCATTTTCTTCCCCCTTTATGAAACATGTTGATTACTCATCGAACTTTTGGGCGTAAGCTGCGTCGTTGTACAGTCCTTCGCTATAGCGATCCTTGCCGTAATCTCCGATGATCCGCTGTCCCTGGGGCGAAGCCACGAAGTCGATGAACTTGGCGGCCAGGGCCGCGCCGGGGGTGGCCCCTTTAGGCTGGCACAGGGCGTGATAGGTGTTTACCAGCAGCTTGTCGCCCTTGAACAAGATATTCAGGTCCGGCGCCTCCTTTTTTTCCGCCACCCAGGTGCTGCTGTCCACCATGAAATAACCCTGTTCCTTATTGGCCCTTTTTAAAGTGGCGGTCATGAAATCCTTGGTGACCACGTACCAGTCGCCCTGGGGAGTAATACCAGCCTTTTTCCAGATATCCATTTCCTTCTTATGGGTGCCGGAATTGTCGCCCCGGGAAAAGAACTTGGCCTTGGCCCCGGCGATGCGCCGGTAGGCGTCCAGGGCGTCTGCGGCCCCGGCGATTTTGGCCGGGTCGCCAGCCGGACCGACAATGAAAAATTCGTTGGAGCCGATCAAGGTGCGCCTGCTCGCCCAACCGTCTTTAACCGCCTGCTTTTCCGCGGCCGGCGCGTGCACCATGATCAGGTCCACTTTCTTATCTTTGAGCAATTTCAGGGATTCACCCGAACCGGCCTTATACCAGGCCATCTTCGCATTATTCTGCTTCCCGAAGGTCTCGGCCAGGACCTTTAGCAGGCCCAGTTCCCCGGGGCTGCCGGTGGCCAGGGAAAACTGCTGGCTCCCGCTGCCGTAAACCGCTGTAGGTTGTTCCGCGGACTGGACGGAGGTTGAGAGAGCAATAATGGCGGTAAACGCCAGCCACCAAAATATCCTTTGGGCAATCATTTTATAACTCCTGTTAATGACTGAGTAATTGAATGTCAATCATTCAAACGCTCTTTTATAAAGAGAATAGCGCGTATAAAAAATTTTTTGGGTCCTTCAAATCTCCTGATTTTTTAACCATTCCTGGAACTTACCCGCCATGTCCCAAAAATTGGCCACGGCCGCCTCGCCTGCCGGGGTCAGCCAGGCCCGGCCACCGTTTTTGCCTCCGAAGGTGCGGGCCACCAAGTCCTCCCCGGCCAGGCGGTTCATGCCCGCCACCAGGGACCAGGCGTGGCTGTAGGCCATCTCCATGGACCGGGCCGCAGCGGCGATGGAGCCCAGGTCGCGGATCCGCTCCAGGAGCACCACCCGCCCCCAACTGAGGAAAGTCTCCCCGTCTCTTTCCAGCCACAGGCGGCCCTTGATCTGCACCCCGGCAGCCGCAGGTCCGGCGGCCAGGGCGGTGCCCCGGCCATGGTCTTTTTTCTTGATGGCCATAGCGCTATTCTGGAAAAAAGATAGCAAATTCCCGTCGGCGACTCAACTTTTTTTCTTGAATTTACGATAAGAAGGATAGGGAATTTACGGCGCCGCATCCAGGAGGATGGTGAGGTTTGGTCCTTTGTTTCCCGGGGCTTGCGGTTTTCGAGAAAACGCTGAAAAAAAATGGCTCACCATTAACCAAATTTTCTGATAAAATTATGATTTTAAAAATTTTGCCGAAATATTAGGATAAGTGCGGAAAGTAGAAGCAAATAATTCTTGACTACAAAATTTTTTATTAACTAAACTATAGACACATCCAAATGGTCTAATTATTAAGAGCGCCGGCCCAGCATTAATCAGGGGGAGAAGGGCGGGGGCTTGTGAGGACCTGCGTTGAACGCCGCTGGAAAGTGGCGTCCCCGCTTCTTTTTTCTCCCCCCATTAATAACTAAGGAATTCTCTTGTCTGATAATTTTGAATCGTCACAGACCTGTCAGCATCTGATCAGGGGACTGCAACGGTTCGCCTGGCCCATCATTGCCGTGGCTTTGTTGCTGGCCGGGCTTTCGGTTTACTACGCCCTCACGCATCTGGCCTTCCGCACCAACCGCAACGACTTGGTGGCCAGCGAGCAGAAGCTCATTGCCCGCAGCGAGCAACTGGACAAGGCCTTCGGTTCCCATGACGGCCTGATGGTGGTCGCGGAAAACGGCCATCGCAGCAACTCCATCCGCTTTGCCGAGGCCCTGGCCCAGGAGTTGCGCCGCTATCCCAAGGAATTTCCCGAATTTTTCTACCGGCTCGAACCGGATAAATTCAAGCAATGGGCCTTGCTCTATCTGGAGCCCAAGGAACTGGCGAAACTCAAGGCCAGTCTCCTGGAGAACCGCCCGGTTCTGGAGGGACTGGCCGCCAGGGGCAATCTCACCGGCTATTTCCAGGTCGTGAACGGTGAAATCACCCGCTCCATGATCGGCCATCTCTTCACTGAGTTTCTGGAGGATAACAAGGCCGCGGAAACACTGCCGGACCTCTCTTTCCTGAACGCCACCTTACGGCAGTTGCAGCAGCGCCTGGAAGGGGACCGGAACTACGTCTCCCCCCTCAAGAGCTTCTTCCCGGGGGAACTGGCCGACCTGTCCCAGGAAGGCTACCTCTTTACCGAAAATGACAAGTACCTGCTCTTCCTGATTACTCCCGAGGAAGACGGCTACGCCACTTCCAGCCGCACCCTGGCGCTGCTCAGGCAGATTGTGGACCGGGTCAAGGCCGGGTTTCCCCATCTAAAAGCCGGGGTGACCGGGCCTGCGGCCCTGGAAGCCGACGAGATGACCGGGGCCATGACCGACATCGCCCTGGCCACCTGGCTCTCCCTGATGGGCCAGATGCTGCTGCTTATCATCTTTTTACGCAGCTTAAAAAGGCCGCTTTTGGAGTGCGTAGTCCTGGTCACCGGGCTGTGCCTGACCTTCGGGGTGGCCACCCTGACGGTGGGCCATCTCAACCTTCTTTCCATGGTCTTCGCCCCATTGATGCTGGGTCTCACCATCGATTACGGCATCCATTTCCTCTGCCGTTTGGAGGAGGAGCAGAACAGCAGCAAACGCATTTCCCTGGAGACTCTGGCCTTTTCCCTGCATCGGGTGGCACCCGGGATTACTTACGCGGCGCTGGCCGCAGCCTTTTCTTTTCTGCCCCTGGTCTTCACCGGCTTCAAAGGACTGGCGGAGATGGGGCAGATTCTCGCCCTGGGCATGCTGATCATGCTGGTGGTTACCCTGGTGCTGCTGCCGGCTTTGGTCATGGTTTCGGAAAAGTGCCGTCCCGGGAGCGCGCCCCATGAGAGCCACGCCCCCCGCCCCTTCCTGGCCCTGGCCTGGAAACGCCCGGGAGTGATCGCGGTTCTGGGCTTGGGGCTGATGGCCCTGGGGGGCTTGAGTTTCACCCAGGTCAAATTCGATCTCAACCCCTTGCACCTCCAGAATCAAAATACGGAATCGGTGGTCTGGGAAATGAAGTTGCTTAAAGATTCCCGGTATTCCACCGCGTACGGGGCCTTGACCGCCAATTCCCTGGAAGAGTTGGAGGCCAAATCCCGTAAGTTGAAGGAGCAGCCCACCGTCTCCCACGTGGAGTCGGCCCTGTCTTTCCTCCCCGGCGGGGTGGAAGCCAAACGGGCCATGCTCCAGGAATTGGGGCCGATATTTTCCAAGGTGGAATTTCCCGGGGCTCCTTTAAGCCCCTCTGCTCCCGAGGAGTTGGCCGAGGTGCTGGGACGCATCAATTTCAAGCTCTCCCAGGCTCGAAACAGTTTGGAAAACGCCGCAGATTCGGCCACCAAGACCCAAATTCTGGAAGCCACCGCGCTGCTGCACCGGGTCATTCTGCTCTTGAACCCCCAACTGCATCCGGAGTCGGTGGCCGCAGTGGCCGATTTTGAGAAGCGCTTTTGCGGCGACCTCAAAAATATGTGGGACCTCCTCAAGGAGAACCTGCTGGCCGCGCCCCCCAGCCTGCAGGACCTGCCCCCGGAGGTCAAGAAGCGCTTCGTCAGTTCCCAGGGGGAACTGCTGATCAGGGTTTTCCCCTCCCTGGATATCTGGGAGCATGAGCCTCTGGAGAAATTCGTCCATGACCTGAAGAAGGTGGACCCCGAGGCGGTGGGTGACCCCGTGCTGCTGCATCACTTCAACCTGGCCTTCCGCAACGCCTGTCTCTGGGCCGCAGGCATAGCCCTGGCCGCCATCGCGGTGATGCTGCTGCTGCTCTTCCGCAGCCTGAAACTGACGCTGTTGGCGCTTTTACCTCTATTTGTGGGCACCGGCTGGACCCTGAACATGATGTGGCTGCTGGATCTGCCTTTTAATCAGGCGAATGTGCTTTTTCTGCCTTTGATCTTGGGGGAAGGCATTGAGTTTGGTATTATCATTCTGGTGCGCTGGCAGATGGAGGAATCCGCCCGGGCCATCACCCTGCCGGCCAGCACCGCCAAAGGGGTGGCCCTCGCCGCGTTGACCACCACCCTGGGTTTCGGCAGCCTGATGATCTCCGGGCACCAGGGCGTCTTCAGCCTGGGCCTCTTGGCCACCGTGGGCAGCCTCAGCGTGCTGCTGGCCTCCTTGAGTGTCCTGCCGGCTTTTCTCAGGCTGCTGGAAAAGAGCTATAAAGAAACAATCCCTGTCTTTCCCCAGTTGGAAGTATTGGGGCGCAGGCTGACTCAGCTCTTGGGATGGAAAACGGCGCGATGAAAAAATTGCTCTTCGGTATCTGCCCGGCCCTGGCGATCCTTTGCCTCCTGGCTTCCGCGGCCTTGGCCGTGACCCCCACCGCTTACGTGAAAGGCATCTTGGATCAGGTCATTGCCATCCAAACCGACCCGGCCAAATCCGGTCCGGAGCATAGAAAAGCCCGGGGGCAGGCCATCCGGGAGATCATTAAGAATAATTTCGACTTCGACCTCATGGCCAAAAACTCCCTGGGTTCGGCGTACGGGGGCCTCAGCTCCGGCCAGCGCCAGGAATTCGTGACCACCTTCAGCTACCTGTTCCAGGATTCGTATACCCGCCTGGTCCTGGACTTCCTTAAAAAAGAGACCATTAAATACGACCAGGAGCGCAAGGAGGGAGCGGGAGCCCGGGTGAATACCAAACTGGTGCGCACCAACGAGACCATTCCCGTGGACTACCTGATGCGGCCCAAGGGCGACGGCTGGCTGCTCTATGACGTGATTGTGGACGGGGTGAGCATTCTGGACAATTACCAGCGCCAGTTTACCCAGGTGATCAGGACCAATGGCTTTGATTTTCTCCTGAAAAAGATGAAGACCCAGAAGCAGGCCCTGCAATAAGGCCGGTTTTCGGTTTTCGGTAACGATGACGCCCGTGGGGCGGGCCTCTGTGCCCGCCTTTCTTGCTACTTTCCTGGGTTGCTTTCCCTTATCGCTTCCTCTCCGTTCACCGCATTCTCCTTTCATCCCTATCCCGCGTTTGCCGAGTCTTTCCCGGAAAAACCGCAAACTATAACCCGGTGCCATTGAAAAACGAATCCCGATGATTATTTTAGCCTTAAATAATTCGGCCCCGGCAGGGACCGCAGCGGGCGTCGGCCTGCTTGATACTAATTCCTCATTAAAAATTTATTTCCCCCGTAGGGGCGAACCTTGTGTTCGCACTGGACGCTAGGCGAACACAAGGTTCGCCCCTGCGAAGAATACGGCTTTGATGTGGAATTGGTATGGGAATGTCCCGGGGGCGGCAAGGAGGGGAAAATGATCGTCTACGTCACTGAGACCGGCTCGGATCGCACGGAACTTGCAGAGATACTGGTTCAGGAAGGGGTGACCTACCAGGAGTGCCCGGCCACCTTTGAAAGGGAAGTGGGCGTGTCGAGCACCGGCATCCTGGAAATCCAGGCCAATCTCCCGGAAATCAGGAAACCCGGGATCACCGACGAGCGGTTCTGGAAGCTGCCTTCCGGCCGCCTCATCGTCACCGATATGGAGAACAACCTGGACCGGATCGAGACCCCGCGGCCGGGAAACTAGAGGGGCGCTCTTGCCGGAATACAACCGGGGCCGCGAAAAGGGGAAAAGGCTGCGGCGGCTTCATCCTGCCTATTGCTATTATTCCCCTTTTTCCCCCGGCTTTTTCCTCCCTCTTCCCCTGGGAATCGGCCTGACCCGGCCGGTTTCAAGTCCGAAATTGGGGTTTGCGCTTTTCCAGAAACGCCCTCACCCCCTCCTCGACGTCCGGGCCGGTGAAGCACAAGGCAAAAGCGTCGGCTTCCAAGGCGCAGCCGGTCTTTAGATCCACGTCCGCCCCCCCGTCAATCACCTTTTTTATCGACTCCAAGGCCAACCGGCTCTTGGCGGCCAGGCTTAAGGCCGCGTTCCGGCATTCCTCCAGAAAGGAGGCATCCGGAAAAACCCGGGCCACCAGGCCCAGGCTCCGGGCCTCCTCCGCGTCGATGAGCCGCCCGGTGAGGCACAGCTCTTTGGCCAGGGTCTTTCCCGCCAGCCGGGCCAGGCGTTGGGGCCCGCCCCAGCAAGGATTAAACCCCAGGTTGACCTCCGGCGCGCCGAACTTGGTGTTGGCCGCGGCATAGATAAAATCGCAGGCCAGGGCGACTTCCAGGCCGCCCCCCAGGACAAAGCCGTGGACGCCGGCGATCACCGGGATGGGGAGGGCTTCCAGCCTGAAAAGCACCTCCTGGCCCTGGAGGGCCAACTGCCGGGCGCGCAGAGGATCCAGCTCCAGAAACTGCCCGATGTCCGCGCCGGCGATGAAGGCCCGCCCCTGGCCGGTGAGGAGCAACACCCGGATGGCTTTATCGGCCCGCACAGTCTCCACGACCTGGGAGAATTCGGTGAGCATCTCCGGGTTCAGGGCGTTCAACTTCTCCGGGCGGTTGAAGCTTAAAGTGGCTAGGGGACCGTCAATGGTGAGGATCAGGGTGTTATAGGACATGGCCTCCTCCTTAATGAGTTTCCGGGTTCCGGGTTACCAGTTCCGGGTTGAATGAGTTCAAAGTTCAAGGTTCAAAGTTCAAAGTTAGTCGCACTTGGTCTAGAGAAGCAGGCCGCCACCGGGGCCGCTGGTCCCGATCCAGCAGTAGGGCCCGGATGCCTTCCAGGTAGTCGGGATGTTTGATCATGAAGCGGGCCGCTAAGGCCTCCGCCGCGAAAACCTCCTCCAGGGGACGGCCCCGGTTGCGCTGCAGCAGACTGAGCGTCAACGCCAGGGCCGTGGGCGAACGGGACTTAAGCCTGGATAAGACCTCCGGGTCAAGATGGAGGTGGTCCCGGCACCGTGACAGGGAGTCCAGGATCTCCGGCAACCCGTGGCGCCGACGTCCGGAAAGAAGCCGATGCCGGTCTCCGGCATGGCCAGGCGGGAATCCTCCGTAACCGCCACCACATCCGCCCCGGCCGCCAACCCCAGGCCGCCGCCCATGGTGATCCCGGCTGCCAGGACCATGACCGGTTTGGGAAAACGGTGCAGCTCCAGGTCCAGGGCGTATTCCCGCTGAAAAAATTCCATGGCCCGGTCCCAGGACTGCTCCCGCACCAGTTGGGCCAAGGCCTTCAGGTCTTTGCCCGCGCAAAACCCCCGGGAACCTACGCCGCTAAGAAGCACCAACCGGCAGCCGGCGTCAGCCCGGGCGGCATCCAGACCATGTTTAAGCCCCCGAATCATTTCGAGATTAAGGGTATTGAGAACCCGGGGACGGTTGAGGATCAGCTCCCGCATCCCGGCCCGGTGTTCGACTAAGACCTGGGGGGCGGCGGTTTCCTGAGACCCGGCCAATGCTTCCCACCTTTCTCTTTTAAGAGATACGGCCGCATCATGCCTTTCTAATATAATTCCGGATAAACTCGAGGGCCAGACCTTGGGCCCTCATTGCCGGCGTTAAGGGGATTGCGAAGTATTAAAGTTATCTCAATTTCTGCCGAGAAATAGATAACCTAGCAAATATGGTGACACTAGGCATTTCTACCTATTGCAATATAGGTACTTTTGCCGATTGATTTAGTATACAACCGTGCCTATAGTTAATACCAAAGGATGCCCGGAATGTCAGCGGACAGGAAGGTCAGATTACTTCCTGAAAACAAGGGATAGAGGTGATAACATGGCACTTCTTGCTTTTTACGGGGGTCTGGTGCTCGGGGTGGGAGCAGGTATGACCATCATGGCCCTGTTGGTTATGTCCCGGTCCAAAGAAAAGGCTGAGTCATAAGCCGGCGCCGCATTCGGGAAAAACCAGCAAGACTGTGATTTCCAGCCCCAAACCGAAGATTTAAAAAAGCGTTATCCTGGATAGCCAAAAACAGAAAAGTGGGGTTTGTCCCCCTTACCCTGGTCTGTTGAAGAGAAATTTCCTAAAAAAAACCCTATGGCCGTGCAAGGCCATGGGGTTTTTTAATCTTTAAGCATGATGAGGGATCTGGACCAATCCCCGGTCCCGCAAAAAAGCAAACCTGCAAGTAGCTTATAATCTTCCTTTTTTTAAGCCAAAAAGCCCCTTGCCAGGATTTGGGAATAACTAATATGGAATTTGATAGCAAAATGATAAAATTGATAACTGCCTTGAAGCCCAGGAGAGAATAATTAGCAAGGAGTAAAGTAGATGTCTATACAGCTTACCATTGACCTGCCGGAAGATGTCTTTTCCTTGCTTAAAAAAAGCCCGGCTGAATTTGGGATGGAACTGCGGTTGGCCGCGGCGGTGAAGTGGTATGAATTGGGGATGATATCTCAAGGGAAGGCTGCTGAACTGGCGGCGGTAAGCCGACAGGAGTTCCTGGCGGCTTTAAGACGTTTCAAGGTCTCGCCCTTTCAGGTAACCCCCGAAGAGCTCGCCCGGGAAACGGCAGATGCTTAAAAGGTGGGTAATAAACGCTTCTCCATTAATTGTCTTGGCCAGGATCAACCATCTTTTTCTCCTTCAAAATTTGGTTCATGAAATCATGATTCCCTCGGGGGTAGCAAAAGAAATATCCCAGGGGCCTGAAGATGATCCAGCCAAGCAATGGCTTCAGGCGGAAGGGATAGGGTATGTCCGAGAGGTGCAGGTGATCCCTCCAGTGATTATCACCTGGAATTTGGGGCTGGGAGAGAGCGAGGTATTGGCTTGGGCATATGGAAATAAGGGTTTCGAGGCTATCCTCGACGACCGTGCCGCCCGGAATTGTGCTTTGTCTTTGAACCTTCCGGTTCGAGGCACTATCAGCGTCTTGCTGCTGGCGAAAAGAGCCAACTATCTGAAGGAATTAACCCCTGTTTTGAATCAATTGGAAAAGGCAGGTTTTCACCTGGACCTGGCAATCACCGCAATGGCTAAGAGGTTGGCGAAAGAAGATTAACATTCCGGAATATCCCCCCCACTTCCAGATCAGTTTCCATCGATAAATCAGCCTCATGAAAAATCAGGAGAAAACGTCTGCGCCGGCTCGCTCCTTGGCTTGCTTCCGGATTTGGCGGAAGAAAAACGGGAAGCTCACAATAGGTATTTCTGTCCACTGCAATTTAGGTATTTTTGCCGATTGATTTACCATACCGGAGGCCCATGTTTTATCTATATAGAATCCCAATTTTTTATTAACAATTAGGAATCCAACCCAAATCTCAGGAACCCTAGGATAAAGGTGATAATATGCAGCTTATTGCCTTTTATGGCGGACTGATTCTCGGCGCCTGCGCCGGAATAAGCATTATGGCCCTGGTGAGTCTGATCCTGGATAGAGTAAAAGTCAGGTCTTAGGCCCCGGCGGGGAAGAGTTACCCTGATTGCGACTTTCCGCTCCCAACCACCGGGGAATGCACGGAATTTATCCTAGGCGGCCCAAACCAGGTAATTGGTGTCTGCCTTATTTCACTGGCATTACTGCCGATCTGGAAAAATTCCTTAGGATGGCAAGGAAAAAGGCTTATTGGCGGTCGTTGTCAGAGGGTTAGTGGAATCTTTTCGCCAGCCTCTCC
>Ga0233425_10001503_pt1 | contig 52025 bp, 48 predicted proteins | sample Watercolumn_Towu_2_FD_181712 | JGI IMG/M metagenome (GOLD analysis project Ga0233425, IMG submission 181712) | Freshwater microbial communities from Lake Towuti, South Sulawesi, Indonesia - Watercolumn_Towuti2014_140_MG | ecosystem: Environmental > Aquatic > Freshwater > Lake | place...
GCCGCTACTACGCCGAAGCCGAGCACATGGACGGGAAGGTAGCTCGCGCCATCGAGCTGCACTACAAGCCCAAGGGCCCCAACGACACGGTGCCCAAGGAGGAGGACGGCGACAGCGTCGCCATTGCCGTGGCGCTCGCCGACAAGCTCGACACGCTGGTCGGCTTCTGGGCCATCGGCGAGAAACCCACGGGCTCCGGCGATCCCTATCAGCTCCGCCGCGCCGCGTTGGGCGTGATCCGGATTGTGTTAGAGAACGATCTGCGGTTGCCGCTACTGAAATTCATGCAGGCGGCGAAGTCCCCCTCCCTGACCCTCCCCCACGAGGGGGGAGGGGATACCGTTGTGGGTGACCTCCTCGCCTTCTTCGCCGATCGCCTCAAGGTGCACTTGCGCGAGAAGGGCGCGCGGCATGATCTCATCGACGCGGTGTTCTCGCTGCCCGGTCAGGACGACCTCGCGCTCATCGTCAAGCGTGTCGAGGCGCTCGACGCGTTCCTGAAAACCGAGGACGGCGAGCATCTTCTGACCGGCGTCAAGCGCGCCTCCAACATCCTCGCCATCGAGGAGAGGAAGGACAAGACGAGCTACGCCGGCACCTACGACCTGAAGCTCTTGAAGGAGAAGGAGGAGCTGGCGCTCGCCGCCGCCATCGAGAGCGTGAAGCAGGACACGGTCGCGGCCATCAACGTCGAGAGCTTCAAGGGCGCCATGAACGCGCTCGCCGAGCTGCGCGCCCCTGTCGACGCCTTTTTCGACAAGGTGACGGTCAACGACGCCGACCCGAGGCTGCGCAAGAACCGCCTCCACATGCTCTCGGAAATCCGTGCCGCCACCCTGAACGTCGCCGATTTCTCGAAGATCGCAGGATGACTTCGTAGCATGCAAAGGCGCGGAGCGCCGTTTTGCACCCTACTTGCGGATGATGAGATCGAGATACTGCTTGAGGAACCCGGGGTTCACGCCGGGCGCGATGCTTTCGAGGAATCGCTCGTAGCGGCGCGCCTTCGAGACCAGACTGTGCGCCAGGAAGAAGGGGTTCGAGCGGCGCAGGAAGTCCGACTTGTTGGAGACGATATCGAGCGCGCGCGAATCCCCGAGCGCGAGGTCGAAGTCGTGGTAGGAGACGCCGCGCCCCCACCGTGCGAGCAACGTGGCGTCGAACGGCGCCTCCTTCGGGAAGGCATCGGCAAAGGCCTTGCGCGAGGCACGGTGGGCCCAGCGAGCCGCCATTTCGTCCGGCAGCCAGTTGTAGAAATTGTCCATCGACGTGTGGCCGTCCCAGTACCAGATCCGGTTCGGCGCCTCGATCACGCACCAGATGCCGCCCGGGCGCAGCATGTCCCATGTCGCCCGCATGGCGATCAAACGCTCGTCGAGCCTCATGTGCTCGAGGGAGGCGAAAAAGATGACGGCGTCGAAGGTGCGCCCCGGCAGCACCTGCGCAACGTCCTGGGCATTGGCAACGAGAAGCTCGGCTTCGAGCCCATACGCTTTCAGCCGTTCGCGGCCGACCGCAAGCGCGTTATCGTCCACGTCGAGCCCGGTGACGATGGCACCCTGCTCGGCGAGCGCCAGCGTCGACTCGCCCGTCCCGGACCCGATCTCGAGCACACGAGCCCCATTGAGGGGGAGCGCCGCATCGAGCCAGGGCACGTTGGCATAGCGATCCTCGCTCAACGCCTCCTCGAGCGCGGCGTTGATCTCGCCCTCGTCGGAAACGTTGGCGTAATGGCAGCGCGTGAAGTCGGCCAGCGCCCGGCTCTTTTCGGGAGAGAGTGTCCGGAAGCGGGACGTCTGCCGCGGCTTCAGTGACAGGTTGAACCGATAGGCGCGGCGGCGCAGCGCATGGCGGTCGAGGGCAAGGGCATTGGCCAAGGGGGAACCTCCCGGAACGTGACGGGGTGTTGCGGGCCGTACCGTCCCCGATCTGCCGACAGAGGCAATCCTTGTGCCAATAGAGATGAGCCCAACTCTAAAATGGCGACGGCGGCCATCACCCGCGCCGCAGCCGGCCCAGGAGCCACACGAAGGCGATCATGCTTAGGGCGATGATGGCGCCTTGCTTGACCAGGGTCTCGACGCCCGGCCGCGCGACACCGGCAATTCCGAGGCGGTGCAAAGCGAGCGCAGCGGCCAGCCCCAGAGCGCCCAGAACGAGAAGCAGCACGATGGCGCCGAGCACGCCTCCCCTTGCGCCTGCAGGGGCGGCCTCAGGCATCGGCGCGCGGCGCGCCCGTGCCGCGCCACTCGCGGGAGATTCGTTCTGAGCGCGTCGCGATACCGAAGCCGGTGCCGGCGCGCGTCGGCCGCGCACCCAGTCGTAAATGTAGGCGGCAACGAGCCCGCAACCGATGTTGAGGGCGGCACTGATGATCTGGTCCTTCAAGAGCTGTCCCCTCGTCTCAAGGCAATCCACTCATACTATCGCCCGGACTGGATTGCATCAATCGCTGGCAGGCGACTGAGTGAAAGGTGACGGAGGGAGTCCCAGCTGTTGGCGCCGCCGCATCAGATCGCGGCTCCCGACTTGCGGCCAAGCATCTTGTCTTGATTAGGAAAGCGCGTCGGGAGCTGGCCAGTCGAAGCCGATCGGCCCTCAAGCGCGTCGGAACGGCATTCCCGCAAAGCCGGACCGACCAGCCCCCATAAGGGGATGAGATACACCCGTTGTCGCGCAAAGACCTTATCAAATTCGACGTCTCAGTTTTTCTCGAAGAGCCTGTTGAAAAATGCCGCTGGTTGGTTGCCATCGGCATGGCGCGTCCCGCAGTGTCGCTGTATGACATAGGACGATCAGAGGCCGCCATGCATTGGCCGGGTCGGTCCACCGTCAGGATGGCGCTCAAGTTGTCTCGGCTGCGGCCATCTCGTAGGCCTCGCTCGCTGCCAGCCATTGCTCCTCGGCCTCCAGAAGCTGGCGAGCGAGTTGCCCGCGCACCATCGAGATCCTTTGCACCTCGGTCTGGCTCTGATAGAGCGCTGGATCGGCGAGCCGCTGATCGAGCGCTTGAAGCTCGGCCGTAAGCGTCTCGACACGAGTCTCGGCCGTCTGCATCGCCTTCTTGAGGGGCTGCAGCTCGAAGCGCCGGCCGGCTGCGGCGCGGCGCAGATCGGCCCGGCTCGCGCGCGCTCCGGTTGTGTCGTCCATGGTGCAAGCCGGTTTACGGGCGCGCTGGCTACGCTCGGCGAGCAGCTCCTCGCGGTAGCTGTCCATGTCGCCGTCGTAAGGCTTCACGGTGCCGTCGCGCACGATCCACAACCGGTCGGCAGAGGCCTCGACGAGGTGGCGGTCGTGGCTGATGAGCATGACGGCCCCCTCGTATTCCGTAAGCGCATGAATGAGCGCCTCGCGGCTGTCGACGTCGAGATGGTTGGTGGGCTCGTCGAGGATCAGAAGGTGAGGCCCCTTGAATGCGGTCAAGGCAATGAGCAGGCGCGCCTTTTCTCCGCCCGACAGGCTGCGGCACTCGGTGTCGGCCTTGCTGGCCGGGAACCCGAACGTGCCGAGGCGCGTGCGCTTCTCTGCTTCGGTGGCCTCGGGCATCAGCCTGGCGATGGTGTCGTAAGGCGTCGCCAGCGGATTGAGCTCGTCGAGCTGGTGCTGCGCGAAGTAGCCGGCCGTCACGCGGCCAGCGCCGAGCAACTGGCCGGAGAGCGGCGCGAGCTTGCCGGCGATCAGCTTGGCAAACGTCGACTTGCCGTTGCCGTTCGCGCCCAGAAGCGCGATGCGGTCGTCCTGGTCGATCCTGAGATCGAGCCCCTTCAAGACGGGGTTGCCGGGCGTGTAGCCGGCGGATGCCGCCTCGAGCCGCAGGAGTGGGCTCGCGAGCGGCTTTTCCGGATTGGGCAGGTGGAAAGGCACCACGCGGTCCTCGACCTGCGCGGCGATGGGCTGCATCCTGGCAAGCGCCTTGACCCGGCTTTGAGCCTGCTTCGCCTTGGTGGCCTTGGCCTTGAAGCGGTCGATGAAGGCCTGGATGCGGCGGCGCTCGTCGTCCTGCTTCTTCTTGAGCTTCAATTCGAGGCTCTGCGCCATGCGGCGCGTCTCCTCGAAGCTGTCGTAGCCGCCCGAATAGAGTGTGAGCTTGCCGCGATCGAGATGCAGGATCGAACCCACGGCACGATTGAGGAGGTCGCGGTCGTGGCTCACGATGAGGACGGTGTGCGGATAGCTCTCGAGATAGCTCTCGAGCCACAGCGTGCCTTCGAGATCGAGATAGTTGGTGGGCTCGTCGAGCAAAAGTATGTCGGGCTCGAGGAACAGGACGGCTGCGAGCGCAACCCGCATGCGCCAGCCGCCCGAGAAGCTGGCGCACGGTGCTTTCTGCGCGGCCTCGTCGAATCCGAGGCCCGACAGAATGGCCCCCGCGCGGGCGGGCGCCGCATGAGCGCTGATATCGGCGAGGCGCACCTGAATCTCCGCGATCCGGTGCGGGTCGGTCGCCGTCTCGGATTCCATCATCAGTCGCGCCCGCTCGGTATCGGCGGCGAGAACCCATTCGATGAGGCTCTCCGGACCGCCGGGAGCTTCTTGCGCCACGTAGCCGATGCGCGCGTTGCGGGCCGTGGTGATGGAGCCGTCCTCGGCATGAAGCTCACCCGAAATGAGGCGCAGGAGCGTCGATTTCCCCGCGCCGTTGCGGCCGACGAGGCCGGCCTTGTGTCCGGTCGGAATGGCCGCCGTCGCCTCCTCGAGGATCGGCCTGCCTTCGATGCGGTAGGTGAGATCGTTGATATGCAGCATGGCGTGCGCAATAGCAGCCGCCTCGGGCGCTGTCATCATTCAGGCCGCATGGCGGAGCGTGCCGGCCCTGGGCCTCCCGGCGCACGCCAGCCGGCATCAGCCGGCGACGACGAGCTTCAGCGTGCGATAGAGCAGGCGCTCCTGAGCGGGGGCATCCTCGACGGCAAGGTGCGCCGCGAAGAACTCGTGCATCATCTTGCAATACCGATCGGCCGACGTCTTCATGGGTCCCTTCGGGTCGGCGAAAAGCTGCAGGTCGGCCTGCGACCAGCCGAGCTTGGTCAGTTGCGCAACCAGGAGCTGATAGTCGGCTTCGCTCGGCTCGGCATGGGTGTGCGGCGTGCGCGTGCCCTCGCCGACAGCAGAGAAGATCGCCTGGAAGTGCGCGTTGATCTCTGCATTCTTCTCCGGGTTGTCGATGATCTGCACGACCGGCGGGCTCGCCTCTCCCTTGAGGATGAAGGCCATGCACGCGTCCGTGCTCTCCTGCGACAGGCGGCCGACGTTGGCGAGGAACGCCGAGGCCATGCCTTTCAACGTTGCGCTGCTGGCTGCGAGGGCCTTGTCGGCATTGGCACGGCGCAGATCGACGAGGCCCTGGGTGAGATAGGCCGATACGTCCGGGGCCGGCTTGTTGTTGGCTGTCAGTCGCGAGGCTTCCTTGAGCCGCTCCTGATACCAGCCCGAGAATTCCTGCCGGATCAGCGACCAGTGCGGCGTCTTTTGCAGGCGAGCGTCGAGGGCGGCGGCCGCTTCGGCCTGGGGTTGACCCTCGGCTTTCTGCGCCTCGCTCGATTGGCCCGCGGTCGCGGCTTGGGTTGCAGTTTTCTTCTCTGAATCTGCCGGCATCTGCTGCCTGGCCTTGCTCCTGACGAATGCGATGAGCGTGCCGGCAAGCTCGGCGACCTCGACCCGCTTGGTGTTGTAGGCGTACCAGCCGCCACCGCCCATGAGGGAGAGGATCAACAGCGTCACAAGGGCTTTTCTGCCGCGTCTCCTTGGCGCGCGCGTGTCGGACAATCCGACCGGGTCGGGTTGCACCCGCTGAGGGGCTTGCAGCCTCTGCTCGCTCATGTCGTCGTTCGGATAGCGAGCCGCAGCGCGCCGTCCGCCGGTGGTCGGATCCTGCGATTGGCGGGCGCTCTGCATGGCGCCGGCCTGCTGTGCCGCCGATGCGGCACGGCCGCCAGTCGACTCGTAACGAGGCGAGGTCGTGGTGTGCTGCGTGCGGGCTCGCGCCTGGCCCGGATGTGGGGCCATCTGCGAGCGCGGCTGAAGCGACGCAAGCGGCTGCGGCACAAACACGGCCGGTGCCGGGCGCCAATCAGGAAAGCCCTGGCGCCACAAGAGATCGGAGGGCCTCAGATGCCCAAGCTCCACGAGCTTGCGCATCTCGAGATCCGAGACGGGACCATGCTGCTTGCCGTCTCGCGCGATGAACCACTGGATCTCGGCTTCCATAATGCTCATGGCGGCTCGGGGATTCGCGCAGCTGAACAGCGGCTCACGTGGCCGGGCCGTGACCGGGGCCGACGGGCCGCTCGACGCGCATTCGCCTCATGCTCGTTCTGGTACCTTGGGCTCACTTCGTCAATTAGGCCTCTACACTGGAGGTACGATCTGTTGTTGGCTTTGCTCTGCAACAATTCCTTGCCGCAGGGGCTCATAGCCCCTTGGCCCTGCTCTCAGCCTCTCCTCAAACATCGAAAAGGGGCATTTGAGGGGCACCCGTGCGGGGCGATCAGGGGTTGGGCGGGCGGCCGTTTCCCGCGGCGGCACGGCACTTGTTGGCCTGGTGGGCAATCAGTATAACGCACTGCAACATCGTTCGGTTCCACACACAATCAGATCCAGCGAGCGGAACACCAGATTATGGCCAAGGAACGCACATTCTCGATCATCAAGCCCGATGCCACAAAGCGCAATTTGACTGGCGAAATCAATGCGGTAATCGAAAAGGCTGGGCTCAGGATCGTGGCCCAGAAGCGGGTCAAATGGAGCAAGGCCGAGGCCAGCGAGTTCTACGCCGAGCACAAGGGCAGGCCGTTCTACAAGGATCTCGTCGCCTTCATGACCTCCGCGCCGATTGTCGTCCAGGTTCTCGAGGGCGAGGATGCCATCCAGAAGTATCGCGAGGTGATGGGTGCAACCGATCCAGCGGACGCCAAGCGCGGCACCATCCGGGCCAGGTTCGCCCTTTCGAAGGCCGAGAATTCCGTTCATGGCTCCGACAAACGGGTCTCGGCTGCCCGCGAGATCAAGCTCAACTTCAAGGCCAGCGAGATCGTCGGCTGAGGGACGGGTTTCAGCCGTCCCATGAAAAAAGGCGGGCCCACGGGGCCCGTTCTTTTTTGAAAGTGGCAGTCCGGCGCGGCCGTCAGCAAAGCTCGTGCATCTTGAAGCGGAGCCCGCCCTTGGGCGTCAGGGTCACGGTGGCGTTGATGCCGGCGGGGCTGGGGCCGACGTACTCGGGGCGGAAACGGCGCAGGAGCTGCGACAGGGCGAGCGTGTTCTCGACCTGGCTCATGGCGCCGCCGATGCAGCTTCGCTTGCCGCCGCCGAACGGCAGGTAGGAGTACTTCACCTGCTTCTTGGCTGCGCCGCCCATCCAGCGCTCGGGACGGAACTCCTCAGGCGCCTCCCAGAACCTCGGATTGTGATGTGCGCCGTAGGCAAACAGCACCACGCGATCGCCGGGCCGGATCTCCTTGCCGGCAATGGTATCGCGCTTTTCCGCCACGCGGATAAGGCCCCAGACGGGCGGATAGAGGCGCATCGTCTCCTGAATGACCGCGCGCGTATAGGCAAGGGCCGAGTAGTCGGCCGCCGAGGGCTCGCGATCGCCGACCACCTCCTCGCCTTCGCGCCGGATGCGCTCTGCGGCATCCGGATTGTGTGAGGTCAAATAGAGCGACCAGGCGAGCGTCAGCGCGGTCGTCTCGGTGCCGGCCCACAGATACTGCTTCAGCTCGTCGATGGCCTGCTGACCGTCGAACTCGGGGAACGAGGGATCGGCAACCGCCGTCTCGATCATCTTGAGCAGCGTGCGCTCGCGGTGCTCGCGCGGGTTGGCGGCGATCACAGCGGGTGGCACGGACCACCACGCCTCGACGGCCTTTGCGGCGTCCTCGTCAGTGACCTCGAACAGCTCGCCCGCCTGGCGTTTGAGGCGGATCTCCTTGTGATTCATGACGTCGGTGTAGATCTTCACGCACTTGAACACGAAGTGCGGGTTGAACGGCATGTCGCGGTCGAAGAGGGCCTTGCAGATCATGTCGGCGGCGAGCGTCCAGGTCTGCTCGACCATCTCGAAGGCTTCGCCCGATTTCGCGAACTGGGCCCACGTCTCCATCTTCGATTTGATGGCAGAGTTGAAGTAGGGGATGTACTCGGCGAACATGTCGGGGTGGAACGCCGGCTGTTGCGGCATGCGGATCTTCTGCCAGAGCGCGCCGTCGTTGGTGATCATCGACTTGCCGAAAATCGGCTTCAGGCCGTCGAAATACTTGATGTAGGCATCGGCCTTGGTGACGAGCACGTGCTTGAAATGCTCGGGCTCGGTCAGCAGCACCACGCGCTCATTGCCCATGTTGACAGGGATGACGGGCCCGTAGCGCTCGGCCATCTGCATCAGGATGTGCATGGGGTTGTCGGCATCGGCCTTGGTCAGGGCCGTCAGCTTGAACCAGATGCTGCTTTCCTCGCCGAGCCCTTGTGCGGGGGACGTGTGCTGGGTTGCGTGCTGAGTAGCCATGTGTCGAGGGTCTCCAGGGGCCGGACTCCGGCCTGCGGCGGGCGCAATCGATTTTCTCCGAAAAGCGGGCTTTGTTTCAGCCCTGTCAGCGTCTCACTGCGGACGGATCGCGGGCAGTGGACGTGGTCCGGTTTGGTCGCCTTATCGAAGCCGTCTCCGTACCATTGTGCGCCAGATCAAGTCCATGCCGGGGCAATCCGCCGCGTCAATTTGTTGTCCGGGCAGGCTTGGCGGCATCACCTGCTAGCGGCCGATCCGAGGCTTGGCGAGTAGAGCGCTGGGGAAGGGTTAATATGCTGTGAAATAATGACTTTTTCCCCGTCAACCCGCGCCTCGCCGGTGCAAAGCAGGGCGAGAGCCTCCGGATAGATTCTGTGCTCGGCCTCGAGCACGCGGGCCGAGAGCGTCTCAGCCGTGTCACCGGGCAGAACCGGCACCGCGGCCTGGGCCAGGATCGGTCCCTCGTCCATCGCCGGCCGGACGAGGTGGACCGTGCAGCCGTGAATGGTCACGCCCGCTCTGAGCGCCCGCTCGTGGGTGTGGAGCCCCTTGAACGAGGGCAGCAGGGCCGGGTGGATGTTGAGCATCCGGTCGCGCCACCTCTCGACGAAATCCGCCGTCATGAGACGCATGAAGCCGGCGAGGCAGACGAGGTCCACGCGCGCGGTGGTGAGGAGCGCGTGCAATTGCCCTTCGAAATGCTCGCGGCTCTCGAAGTGCTCGTGATCGAGTGCGAGCGCGGGGATGCCCTGCTCCTTGGCCCATGCGAGTCCTGGGGCCTCCGGCCGGTTCGAGACGACGATGACCGGCTCGGCAGGAAAGCCGGGCTCGCGCATGGCGCCAACCAGGCTCCTCATGTTGGAGCCGCGGCCCGAGATGAGGATGCCGACGCGTTTCTTTGTTTGGGTCATTGGGGAGTGCGTTCGCGTCAACGGCCGTTTCCGAGCTTCTTGATCTCCAGGATGCCACGGTTGAGCTCGGCCCCGAGGATGATCACGATCGCAGTGAACTGGAAGAAGATCAGCGCCACCATGAGCTGCGAAAGGCCAGCATAGAACCGCGTCCAGTCGCTGAATTTCAAGTAGTTGGAGTAGAAGGCGGCAATGGTCAGCCAGAGTGCGACCGAGAGCGCGATCCCCGGCCAGATATCGCGTATCGTGCGCTTGCCGGCGGCGAGCCAGAGGTGAAAGGCGACAAGCTGGACGGCAATGATGGCACCTGCGAGCCCATAGCGCCAGGCTGTGGACAGCCAGCTCTGGTCGAACAGGGATTTGGCCCACTGCGGCTCGTACTCGGCGGCGATGGTCGGACCGACGACGACGAACCAGGTGAGGACGAGCATCGAAACCGCACTGACGAACACGAACAGCATGCTGATCAGAAGGCAGAGGGGATAGGAGCGGGTCTCCTGAACGCGGTAGGCGACGTTCAGGGCCGCACGCATCGTCTCGATGGCGCTGGTGGCGAAGAAGAGAGCGATGAATCCGGAGAGCGTGAGGAGGTCGATGCGGCTGCCACCCATCACGTTCTCGACCTCGGGGGCGAGCCCTTTGGCCACGCTTTCGGGAAGAATCTGAAAGAGCTGGGTGACGGCCTGCTCGGCGAGCCCGCGCCCGCCGAAAATGCCGGAGAGAGCGCCGAGAAAGATGCAGAACGGAAACAGCGAGACCACGAACGAGAACGCGACCGAGCCGGCCAGCGCAAAACCCGAGTGCTCGTAAAGGCGATAGATCGACTCGAGCAGTGTTCGATAACGCTTCATGCGGGCCGCAGGTCCATTCCAGCCGCTGGGTTCAAGGTGATCGGAGCGGCCTCAACCTAGTGTTCTGGATCGAACGCTTGATTCCCGGGCGAAGGTCGGCAAGCGTTCGTGAATGCAGAACACAAACCAAGAGTTGGCTAGTGTTCCGGGCCGGCGCTTGGGAACCAAACGTCGGAGTCGGAACACTAGCCGCGGCAGGCAGGCCGGTCCATGCCGCCGTTGCCACGCCCCACGTGAAATGCGAAGGCCGTGCAGTAGCGCCGGGCCTTCGGGGCCGGCTCTGAGTGAACAGGATTCCCGGAGGGGTCGAGGTGCGGTCGCGTTTTCGTCTGCAGCCCGCCCGATTGACGCCATGCGTGGAGCATAGCGATTAACCATGAGTGGGCGGGCGCGGCGGCAGGCGGGGCCATGACAGCGAGCTCAAAAACCAACCAGATCATTTTGGCGGGCGAGATCGCCCGGCTCGAGGCCAAGCTCGCAGACAATGCGCTCTGGTGTGAGCTCAACGACCTTGCGAGCCGGGAGGCGAATCCCGAGGAGGCAGCGCGCCGCGCCGAGATCGAGGCCGGGCTCGCTGCCGATCCGGTCTATCGCGCCCGCTCCAATCTTCTGGAGGCCCTCGAGCTTCTCGGCGCCACGGGCGATACCACGGCGACCGGAATCGGGGATGATCGCGCTCTCTCACTGACCGGTGATGAGCCGGCCGAGACTGCTCCGCACTCAGGCGCGCATCATGAGGACGGGCAGGATGCCGCGTCGAAAAAAACGGGTCATCCTGCCGCCGGTGTCGTTGCAGACGACCTCACCCGGATTCGCGGTGTCGATGCCGAGCTGGCCGGGCGTCTCGCCGGGCACGGCGTTTCGACGTTCTCGGCGATTGCCGCCTGGACGGCCAGCGACGTCGCGTTCTTTGCGCGTGAGCTTGCCGTCGGCCGCCGCATCAGCACGGAGAACTGGATCGAGCAGGCGGCGCTCCTCTTGCATGGCGAGCGGATGCCTGCTGTGGGCTGGCCTGTACCGGAGAGTGGAGAGGCGGCCATCCCTCTGGATGATGACGGCAGTTTCCGGGCCGAGGAAGATCATGCGGCGGCCGAGGTCGGGAACTTTGCGACCGGCGGGTCTGGGGCGATTGCGGCCACGCTTCAAGACGTAAACGTTGTCACGGCCACTGCGGAGACGCTGGCAGCCGAAATCCCCGCTGCCGACGACTGGCAGAAGCCGGAGGCACGGGACTCCGGCAGTCTCGCATTGGTGGAATCATTCGGAACGCAGGAGCAGGATGATACCGCGGAACCACCCGGCACACCGGAGCAGGAGCCGCTGAAGAGCCTTCTGGAACCGGATCCTCAACCGTTTCTCCTGAGCGAGCCCGCATCCGAGGAGGGCCTCGCGGCCAATAGGCCCGAAGTGGTGACTTCATGGGCTCTCGAGGCGGCAATGGGCGACGCTTCTGCGCTTGGCGCGCTGAATATCGAGTCCGCCGTCAAGCCCGTGGACGGACTGGAGCCGGACACTGCGCTCGAGCCCGAGCCCGGGACTATTGCGGCTCCGGAGACGCTGGAGCAACGCCTCCGGCGGCTCGATCGCGAGGCGGAGCGTCTCGTCGACCCCGCCGCCCAATCGGGGAAGAACACAGCTAAGCCCGATCACGGCCTGGCGCGCTTCATCGCGCGGCGCAAGGCATCAAAGGCACGGCTCGCGGATCGGACGTGGCTCAAGGTACCCGAAGCCGAGAGCTCTGTGGTCGTCTCTGCCCGTGTCGCGGAGGATGTCGAGGCCGAGCCACCTCCTCCCGAGGTCATGGTCGAGGCGGAAGAGGACCGTCCGGCCCCCGGTTTCATTTCCAGGCTCGGCGCGGCGGCGGAAGGAGCGCATGCTCGGCCGTTCCGGGTGAGGCATGGCGAGAGCGCCGGCCGGATCGAGGAGGCGAGCGTCGAGATCGTGCGCAAGGACGTCCCGCTGCGCCGCCGCTTCAATCAGCTTTGGGAGGAGACGAAGCCCAAAGGACGTGTCAGCTCGATTACTGCGCTATTTCTCAAGGCCTTGAAGGGCGACTAAGCTCTTGGTGCGCACCCTCGCGCGGAGCGCTCCCGGTCCCGCAAAAGTGTCGCGCAAACGGGCGATTGCCTTCGGGGCACGGGGCATTATTACCAGCCAGATGCGAAGCGAGCGGACCAACCCCTCACCAGAGCCTTACGGAAGAGGGCCCAGGTGAAGGGTTGAGCGACACGGGAGCGAGGCACGGCCGGGTCGCAGTCCGCGCTGGCGAGCGAAGGAACCGGCCGCTCGCGCGGCCGAACGGGGAGGACGCATGACGATGGCGAGCGCTCAAAAGAAGGCGGCAACGGACCTCATGGCGAGTGCGGACGAGCTCATCGCACGGTGCGCCGATGCCGTGGGCGCGGCCGATAAGGTGTTGGCCAGCGCCAAGATCGGGGTCAAGGCCAGGATCGAGGAGGCGGGCGGCGTCGACGAGGCGCAGCACGCGGCGCACGGCCTCGCGTGGCTCGCGACAACCGTCGAGGCGCTGCGCCAGCTCCACCTATGGGCCAGCCGTCTGAAGGATGAAGCGAAGCTCGGCGAGATGGAGCAGCTCCTCCTCGCCGCGGGCTTTGCCGAGTACGGCGCCCAGATCGCCGGCGGCATTCCCATGAGCCAGCTCGAGTTGATCCGCCCCGAGGCCATGGGCGTGTCCCGCGCCGTCGTTCGCGCCTACGAGGATCAGGTCGCCGACCTCGTCGCGGCCGGCAGCCACGAGAGCGTCAAGGCGAAGCTCGCGGACCTCATCAAGCATCAAGAGGGCGCCACGACCTTCGGCAACTCGGGGCTCGAGGACATCTACGCCGAAATCCACGAGCAGATGAGGAAGTTCTCGGAAGCCGAGGTCGTGCCCCACGCGCACGAGTGGCACCTCGCGAACGCCTATATCCCGATGGAGATCGTCGAGCACGTCGCGGGCCTCGGCGTGTTCGGCATGACGCTCCCTGAGGAGTACGGCGGGCTCGGCCTCGGCAAGCTCGCCATGTGCGTCGTGTCGGAGGAGCTGTCGCGCGGCTACATCGGGGTCGGCTCGCTCGGCACGCGGGCCGAGATCGCGGGCGAGCTCATCCACAACAACGGCACGCCCGAGCAGAAGAGGAAGTACCTGCCGAGGATCGCCTCCGGCGAGTGGCTGCCGACCGCCGTGTTCACCGAGCCAAACACCGGCTCCGACCTCGCAAGCTTGAAGACGCGCGCGATGAAGGACGGGGCCGTCTACAAAATCACCGGCCAGAAGACCTGGATCACGCATCCCGTGCGCGCCGACATCATGACGGTGCTGACGCGCACCAACCCCAACGAGAAGGGCTACAAGGGCCTGTCGATGTTCATCGCCGAGAAGCCGCGCGGCTCGGATGAGAACCCGTTCCCGGCCAAGGGCATGACGGGCGGCGAGATCGAGGTTCTGGGCTACCGCGGCATGAAGGAGTACGACATCTCCTTCGACGGCTTCGAGGTGCCGGTGGAGAACCTCTTGGGCGGCGTCGAGGGCCAGGGCTTCAAGCAGCTCATGAACACCTTCGAGGGCGCGCGCATCCAGACGGCCGCGCGCGCGGTCGGCGTCGCGCAATGCGCGATGGATCTGGGCTTGAAGTACGCGCTGGAGCGCGTCCAGTTCGGCAGGCCCATCTTCGAGTTCCCCCGCGTCGCGAATAAGGTCGTCATGATGGCGGTCGAGACCATGCTCGCCCGCCAGCTCACCTACTTCGCCGCGCGCGAGAAGGACCAAGGGCACCGCTGCGACCTCGAAGCGGGCATGGCCAAGCTGCTCGGCGCCCGCGTCGCCTGGGCCAACGCCGACAACGCGCTCCAGATCCACGGCGGCAACGGGTTTGCACTCGAGTATCCTGTCTCCCGCGTGCTCTGCGACGCGCGCGTCCTCAACATCTTCGAGGGCGCGGCCGAGATCCAGGCGCAGGTGATTGCGCGGCGGCTGCTGGAGGGTGGGAATTGACAAGGGCGAACGGGGACACCATCGCGAGAGGCCCATCCAGACGCACCGTTGCCAACGATGGTGTCCCCGTTTCCCCCCGGAGCCGACAACGCCTTCGCTCTCATCATGCCGGAGGTGTCGGCCGAGACCCACATCTCCATCACTCCGTCGCATCCATCCGCTGCAAATCTCCGTGCCAGGAGAGGATAGCCGAGTCCGCAGTGAGCAGCGTGGCGCGGCGTTCGCGGGCCGTGGCTACGATCAATCTGTCCATGGGATCACCGGACAGTCCAGCCAGGCCGCCCGCATCGATTGCGATCGAGGCGGTGATCTCGACCTCCACCAAACCATCCCGCAAGAGAGCCTGCCGGACTTCGGGTACGCCTTTGCGCATCACAAGGCGCTTTCCGCTGCGAAGGCCGTACAGCTCGTACCAACTGACCACGGAGACGAGAACCTCTCCGGCGCGCGCGGACGTCAGTCGCCTCCTGGAGCTCGGCCCCAACCGGCGGCTCTCTGTCAGCCACCACACGAGGCTGTGTGTATCGACCAGAAGCATCGCTTACCGCCGCTTCGACGCCCTGCGTCGGCCGGGCGCTGCGAGATCGCGCGCGATCCGTTCCAGCTTGCGCTCATGCTTCCTCGTATCCTGCTCCGTCCAAACGGAGAAGAGGTTGTCATTGGGGTCGACCGGCTCGAGCTCACGTTTCATGCAGCCGAGCAGGCCCGCAAGTGATTTCGCCGCCTTTGGCTCCCGCTCCACCCGCGCCACCGCCTTCCCGCGCTTGGTGATGACGATGGCCTCGCCGGTGGCGGCGACCTCATCGATGAGCTTCAGGCATTTGGCCTTGAACTCGCTGGCCTTAATCTCGCGCATGACAGTCCGTCAATATGACCATGGTCATGACCATAGTCATTTGGTGCCCGGGGGGCAAGCTCTGGATGATGAGGCGGGCCGTTCAGCCCGCCGGCGGCACAGGCTCATCATTCCGGATACCAGGTTGAGCCCCAACGGCGCAGAGCGCGGTCATTGCGCGGTCCACTCCGCCCCTGAGCCGGCACCGCAACCAGCGTCACAACCCCGTGCCGGGCCGGATGACTGGCGCATAGAGGAGTGCCAGTGGCGCGAGGAGCTCAGCGCGAGGAGCGCCACCCGGCCGTGCGTGTGGATGGCACCGACGACAGGCTCTGCGCCAAGTGGCCTGCTGGCGATTAGCGCCGAGAGGCGGGGGAAGCGGATCTGGTCCGGTCGCGGCGCATTGCGGCACAGACTGGAAGAATTCATTACGGTCCCCGGGCGTTTTGATCCGAGTGCGGCCCGTATTGGAGAAAGACGGATTATTTAGGCGTTTCGGGCATCCTCCGAGCTCGGCCCGGATGGAGTGGTTCTGTCCGGCGCCGCGGGGCACTGGAAGGGGCATGTTCGGACTACATCGCATGGGGCCGGCTTTGAGCTCCACGCAGGCCGTCTCCGCTGCGCTGGCACTGGTTGGTGCCGGATGGACAGCCTGGCTGCTCGGTTATCCCGGGCTGGGCCTTGTCATCCTGACTGTAGCAACCGTCGGCCTCGCAGTGATGCATGCCGCGGCGGAGCATCAAGCCGCCAGCCGGATCGGCGCGCTCGAGAGTTCGCTTTCGAGCGCTCGCGACGCAGTGGGCGTGTGCAAGCATGGAGGCCCGGAGCGGCCGGTCATCAATCCGGGAGGTTTCAAGGCATTCGTCGACGAGTTCGGAATCGAGGCGATGCCGGGGCTCATCGCCTCGTATCTCAGAACGCAGCAGGCCAATGCAGGGGACGTCGAGGGCATCGTGCAGCACGCCGACCCGGTGGCCTTCCACAAGGTGGCGCACAAGATAGCCGGGGGCGCATCGATGCTCTCTGCAGAGCGGCTGGTCGATACGGCGCGCGGCATCATGAAGGACTACGAGGGCCGCAAGGATATCGATCCCGCGGACGCCGCCCGCCTTCTCTCGGCCATCGAGCAGGTTTCGGTACTCTTGGAGCCACTCACCACGCCAGAGGCTATCGAGGAGTTTACGGCCAGGGTGGGGGTTCCGCGAGAGCGGGCGGCTACACCGGGCAGACGATTGGAGAGCAAAGGATTCGACAGATGACGGAATTAGCAGGAGAGGCACCACAAGTCCCTGTCAGCAAGCCCAGCGTGCTTCTCGTCGACGACGACGAGTTCTGCCGATGGGCCGTCTCGAGCAAATTGACCTTGCTCGGTGCAGAGGTCCATGAGGCCAGGGATGGTGCCGAGGCCTACGACAAGCTGTGCAACAGGCCCTTCAACCTGGCCATCATCGATCTCGATATGCCGGTCATGGATGGCTTCGATCTGATAGCCTGCATCCGGGGGACGCCGGGGATTCGTCACATGCCGGCCGTCGTGCTGACCTTGAACGACGAGCGCGAGATGATCGAGAAGGCGCTCGTCGCGGGCGCTACGTCATTTCTGGTGAAGCCGCTCAATTGGGCCGTTTTCGGCGCCCACATCGAGCATCTGCTGCGGCTCACCGACAGGTACAGCGCGCCGGCGCTCGTCTGATACCGTCGAGCGAAAGTTTCGACTTTCGCTTGACGGAATCCGCGCGCAGGGTTGGTGTGGCGGCTGCGCGCAAGCAATAGTGAATAGATGCTGCGCGGCGATGCGGCGGCCGTCGCCAATAGCGGTTCGCATCAGCGTTCCATGGGATCGCGATAGAGAGCGCTCTCGAAGCCGGACTCGAGCGTAGCGAGAGCCGCTGTCAGCTCCCCGGGCCCCGCTCTCAGCGCGAGACGCTCGGACACGATCCAGGCGCGCCAGCCGCGGCCCCTCTGCGTTCTCCCGCAGGTCAGCCGGCCACCGGCAAGCTCGCAAGTGGGATCGGCCGCCACCGGGCGCGCTTCGCGCCGGTCGTGCCGGAGATAGCGCAGATCGACGGGCTGGATGATGCTGTGCGCTCCGAGATCGACGGCGCGAAACACGCAGCCGAGCGAGTGTCTGCAGGCGCCGGCCCTTCGGCCCAGAGTGTTGATTGGGGCAAGTGCACGGGCTCCGCCCATCCATTTGGCCTTCATGTGCGCACCAGCGCTGATGTAGCAGCCGGTCCTGAGGCAGAGCACGGGATCGGCGCTGCGGTTGCCGCGGCGGATTCCCGTGGTGCCGGGCTCCATCACCAGGAGCACCGTGACGGTCGTCTCGAGGCTCAGTTGCAGGTCGAGTGAGCCAACGCCTTCATCGCGAGCGTCCGCATCGCGTTTCGTTTCGGCGGCTTGCTCCGGCAATGACTCCGGCTCGAGCTCCAGTCCGGCAGGAGCGCGACTCTCGCGGATCCGGCGAAGCTTCTCGGAGAGGCGGCGTGCGTCCTCCTCGTGCTCCCGGGCGGCGGCGCTCGCCCGGCGCTCCTCCTCGAGGCGCAGAGCGTCGGCGCGCTCCTGTTCCTCGGCGGCGATCCGTGCGGCTTCCTGGGCCTTCCTCGATTCCTCTTCTGCGTTACGGGCCTCTTCCTCCCTCTTGCGGGCGTCGTCGGCGCGCTGCTTCTCCTCCCTGCGCCGCTCATCCTCCTCGCGCCAGACATTCTCGATCTGACGGGCTTCCTCGTCACGGCGGCGCGCTTCCTCGCGCTCGGCTGCTGCGCTGCGCTCAGCTGCCATGAGCGCTTCGGTCTCCTGCTTCCCGGCCTCGGCTCTTTTGCGGGCCTCCGCTGTCTCGAGCTTGGCTTCCTCCGCCCGCTCCGCTTCTGCCTTGCGTTCCGCCTCTGCCTTTCTGGAACGCTCGGCGGCGCCCGCGAACTTGTCTGCAATGGCGTCGGCGGCCGGACTGCCGGCGCTGGCCGGTGCCGATAGGATTGCAGGCAGAATTGCCAGCACCATGACGAGCACGCCGGGACGCGAACGAGGTGGTCCTGCAACTGCGAGAGACATGGAACGGCTCCAGGGTGATGGCCCCAATCCCGTCACAAGAGCGGAAACAATTTGAACGGCGGCTGAACGGCTACCGGTATTTGCCGCAAATTGCGGCCAGTCCTTCCCGGTAGGTCGGGTAGGCAAGCCGCACGCCGAGATCGGATTTCATCCGCTCGTTGCGGACCCTCTTGCTCTCCTCGTAGAAGCTCCTCGCCATCGGCGAGAGACCGGCATCGGCCAATAAAACGTCCGGTAGCGGCGGGCGATCCAGAAGCTTTGCAGCGAATGCCATGACCTCCTGGGGCGGGGCGGGCTCGTCGTCGGCGAGATTGTAAAGGGGGTACGATCCGCCCCTCGTCATGGCCGCCTCGAGCACGCGGGCGACGTCCTCGACGTGAATGCGGTTGAACACCTGCCCAGGCTTCACGATGCTGCGGGCGGTGCCGCTCCGAATCTGATCGATGGCCGAGCGGCCAGGTCCGTAGATGCCGGCAATGCGGAAGACGACGACGGCGATCGCCCGTCGCTCTCCCAGTGCGAGCCAGGCCGTCTCGGCGAGAAGGCGGCGCCGCGAGCGATCCGAAATGGGAGTGGGCGGTGTCGCCTCGTCGACCCACGCCCCGGCGTGATCGCCATAGACGCCCACGGTCGACAGGTAGCCGATCCAGCGCAGACAGTCCGACTGTGCGAGACGGGGTCCGGCATGACGAAGCGCCGGATCGCCGGTCTCATCGGGAGGGATCGAGACGAGGACATGTGTTGCGCGTCCGAGCGCAGCCCGCATTCCCTCGCTGAGGATCGTCCCGTCGAAGTGGAGCCCTTCATGACCGAGCGTTTGAATGCGCTTTGCGCCGGCCTCTGTTGTCGCTGTTCCGGAGATGGTCCACCCGCCGGCCGCAGCAAGGCGTGCCGCGAGGGCTTCGGCCGAGTAGCCAAATCCGAGGCACAGAAGATGGTTCATGGCCATGTCTCGACAAGCCATTCCTCGCGGACTGCGGTGTCGGTCTCTAGAGGGAGTGCACGTTGCCGCTCCGCTTCAAAGCGGCCCGGAGAGGCGAGGCGGCTCAAGGCCCACACGGCCGCGGCGCGCACGAGTGGCGAGCCATCGCTCAGCAGCGTCACGACTGGCGCCAACAGGCTTGCATCGGAAGAGTTGCCGGCCGCGATAAGAACATTGCGGATGAAGCGGTCCCGTCCCGTGCGCTTCACCGGCGTGCCGGCGAAGCGGTCGCGAAAGGCTCTGTCGTCGAGGCCGATCAGATCGCGAAGTGGCGGACTGGCCGAGCCGGGGCGCGGCAAGAGTCCCGTCTCGCGCGCCACTGCGGCGAACTTGTTCCAGGGACAGACGGCGAGACAATCATCGCAGCCGAAGATGCGGTTGCCGATCAACGGGCGCAGCTCCCGAGCGATATGCCCCTTGTGCTCGATGGTGAGGTAGGAGATGCAGCGGCGCGCATCGAGCCGGTAGGGGGCGGGAAAGGCGCGTGTCGGGCAGATGTCGAGGCAGCGGCGGCAGCGCCCGCAGTGATCCGGTTCCTCCGGGTCCGGGGGAAGCTCGAGCGTCGTCAGGATGACGCCGAGGAAGAACCACGAGCCGAGCTCCCGCGAGACCAGATTGGTGTGCTTGCCCTGCCAGCCCAAGCCTCCGGCAGCAGCGAGCGGCTTCTCCATCAACGGGGCCGTGTCGACGAAGACTTTGACATCCCCGCCGCCCGCCCTCACCAAGACGCGGGCGAGCTGCTTCAGCTTTCGCTTGACGATGTCGTGGTAGTCATGGCCCTGCGCATAGACGGAGACGGCCCCGCGCGAGCGCAGGGCGAGCACGGACATAGGATCGTGATCCGGTGCATAGCTCATCGCCAGCATGACGGCCGAGCGGGCCTCGGGCCACAGTGCCGACGGATCGCCGCGCCGCTCGATCTTGTCGGCAAGCCACGTCATGTCGCCATGATGGCCGGCGTCGATAAAGTCCTTGAGACGCCCCTGCGTGCCCGGCGGGAGCGCCGCGCGTGTTACGCGCAGTCCGGAGAAGCCGAGCTCGGCCGCCTCCCGCTCGAGACGCCGGCGCAACTCGTCTGCGCCGGTCGCTGCCTCGGCATGCTCAGAAATCGAGATCGGCATAGCACTCGGCCGGAGGTGTGCCGGGCAGCCGGTCCGCCAGCAGCGAACGGAACGACGGCCGGGATTTCAAACGTTGATACCAGGACTTCGCCGAAGGGAAGTACTCCCAAGGCACGTCGCCGAGATAATCGATGGAGGAGAGGTGAGCACCCGCCGCGAGGTCGGCAAAGCTCAAGGCGTTGCCGGCAAGCCAGTTCCTCCGGTCGGCGAGGTGACCGATGTAGCTCAGGTGGTAGCGCAGATTGGCGCGCACGGCGCGCAGCGTCTCCGGATCGGGAGATATCGGCCCGCCTGCTGCAAGGCGTGCATAGACCTTTTCGGAGAGTAGCTCGCGCGTGACGTCGCGGAAGAGCTTGTTGTGAAACCAGTCGGTGAGACGGCGCACCTCCGCCCGCTCCACGGGCAAGCCCGAAAACAAAAGCGGGCCCGTCGGGAGATCGTCTCCGGGCGCCGGCTCACCCGCTCGATGGGCCGATTGGGTCTCTCCGAGATACTCGGAGATGCTGTAGGCTCCGGCCAGCACCAATCCGCCCTCGATCTCGAGCACCGGCAGCTCGCCCGACGGGTTCAGCGCGAGCAACTCGGGGCGTGCCTCCCAGGGGCGCTCCTCGACGAGATGCGGCTCGATCCCGAGCTCGGCGAGGGCAAGGCGTATCGAGCGCGAATGCGGACAGAGCCGGTACTGCGTCAGCAGGTAACGGGGAGAAGGAGTTTCACTGCTCTTTTCAGAGGGCGGGGCATCGCCACCGGTCGTTGCAGCCACGGGCAGGGCTCCCAGGCAAGTCGGATCGGGCCTATTTGCCGCCACGCTCACAGGTTAGCAAGCCGGTAATCGAGATGCGCGCGCGGGGAGGGGCTCGTTCGCGGCGCAAATCATGGTAAGGAGCGGCGCTGTCCGCGTTTTCCTACAGCCAACTCCGGGGCCGGTCTCCATGCCCATCTGGCACGTCGTCGTCCTCGGTCTGATTGAGGGGCTCACCGAGTTCATTCCGGTCTCGTCGACGGGACATATCCTGCTCGCAGGGCACTTCCTCGGCTTCAAGTCGCCCGGCAAGACGTTTGAGGTGTTGATCCAGCTTGGCGCTGTGCTGGCCGTTCTGTCGGTCTATCTCACCAAGCTCATGAGGATCACGATCGACCTGCCGCGGAGCCCGGCGGCGCGCGGCTTCGTCCTGGGTCTCGCTCTGGCTTTTCTGCCGGCGGCCGTGATCGGCGCGAGCTTGCATGGGTTCATCAAATCCGTGCTGTTCGACAGCCCGGTCCTCATCTGCTTTGCGCTGATCATGGGGGGTATCGTCCTGTTGTACGTCGACGAGCTCAAGCTAACCCCTAGGCACACGGACATCATGACGTTTCCCCCGTCCCTCGCCTTCAAGATCGGACTCTTCCAGTGTCTGGCGCTCGTGCCGGGCGTATCGCGATCGGGATCGACCATCGTCGGGGGCATGCTGCTCGGAGCGGACAAGCGATCGGCCGCGGAGTTCTCGTTCTTTCTCGCCATGCCGACCATGGGCGGCGCGTTCGCCTACGACCTCTACAAGAACTGGTCGATCCTCGACACCAGCGACATGACCGGAATCGCGCTGGGGTTCTTAACCGCGTTCGTCGCGGCGGTGGTGGTGGTCCGTGGCGTGCTCCAGGTCATCAGCCGCCACGGCTACACGCCGTTCGGATGGTGGCGCATAGTGGTCGGCGGAGCGGCGCTGGGCGCGCTGCTCGTGCACGGCTGATGCGACAGCCCGAAGGGTGCGCGAAAAACCGCAATGTGCCGAAAAAGTCCCTGCCGCCCTGGATCAGGCGGCGTGGGAGGCGGGCGGCGCCGTGAGCAGGTGCTTGAGGGCAGCCTGATCGGGGGCCGCGCGGAGCTGCTCCAGGGATTGGGAATCGCGCACGATCCGGGAAATCTTGGCAAGCGCCTTCAGGTGATCGCCGCTCGCATGCTCCGGAGAGAGCAGCAGGAAGATGAGATCGACCGGCTCCTGATCGGGGCTCTCGAAATCGATCGGCTGATCGAGGCGGGCAAAGATTCCGACGATGCTCTTCAAGCTTCCGAGCTTGGCGTGCGGTACTGCGATGCCGCGTCCAAGCCCCGTCGAGGACAGCCGCTCGCGCTGCAGGATGCGGCTGAAGATGTCATGCGCGCTCAGTCCGGTGATGCCCGCGGCATGCTCCGAAAGGTCCTGCAGCACCTGCTTTTTCGAAGTGGCTTTGAGGGCAGGGATGATCGCATCACCAGCCAGGAGGTCGCCAAGGTCCATTGTCAGTGTATCCCACCCGAATTCGGAAAATCGAAGCACTTGCAGTCAAACCGCCCGTTTTGCTCTCCCGCTGCCGGCGGACCGGGAGGAGTGCGGCCTTGCCACGCCTACTCGTCCCCTCGTGCCGGTCAACTCGTCCGTAACGCTTATGCTCGCATCAATCCAGCCGATGGTCCGGTCCGACCTGCGGTAGACCACATTGAGCCCGCCGAGGCTAGCATTTCTGAATATCATGAACGAGTTCTCCAAGAGATCGAGCGCTTCGTCGCCATGTCGACGGGCTACTCGCGCGTGCCGTGGCCGGTTACCGCAACGATCGACGTATGCTCCGCTGTGGATTTGTCCGGTGAGGTCGAGCAGTCCCAGCCATCATACCCGCCCCCGGCGCCGAGATCGACCGTGCAATCTCGAGCCGAAATCCCCTCGAATGCTGCCGCATGGCAGTCATTATCGTGGGACTTCAAGCGCCTTTTGTGGCGGCGGACAGGCTTTTCGAGGTGCTCGACGGCGGCATAGGCGTCAGGCCCGTCTCCGGACGCCTCGAGCAGATGCCCGCCTTTAATTCGAATCGTGCAGGCCGATCGGAATTGCCCGTTGGCCTCTTCCTGATGAAGCCTCGTTGGCTCAGCCGGGCACGTCAATTCTGGCCCGGCAGCCATGGCCGGTCTTCGGGTTCTGCACATGATCTCTCTCAACGCTTCGTTCGCTCGGTGAGCCGCTTTTCCCGGCGCCGCTGCACGGACGAGGGAATGCGCATCGATTCCCGGTACTTGGCCACCGTCCGGCGCGCGATGTCGATGCCGCGGGCCTTGAGCTTTTCGACGATGGTGTCGTCTGAGAGCACGGTCTCGGCCGTCTCTCCTTCAATGAGCTGCCTGATGCGGTGACGGACCGCCTCGGAGGAGTGGGCTTCGCCCTCACCCGATGCGGCGATGGCAGAGGTGAAGAAGTACTTGAGCTCGAAGATGCCGCGTGCTGTCGCCATGTACTTGTTGGAGGTGACGCGCGAGACGGTCGACTCGTGCATCGAAATGGCGTCGGCGACCGTTTTCAGATTGAGAGGCCGCAGGTATTGCACGCCATGGGTGAAGAAAGCGTCCTGCTGGCGCACGATCTCCTCGGCAACCCTCAAGATGGTGCGCGCACGCTGATCCAGGCTCTTGACGAGCCAGTTGGCCGTCTGCAGGCACTCGGTCAGGTACTCCTTGTCCTTGCCGTTGCGGGAGCCCACGCCGACCTTGGAGAGATAAGCACGATTGACGAGCACGCGGGGCAGGGTGTCGCTATTGAGCTCGACGATCCATGTGCCGTCGCTCGCTGCGCGCACGAAGATGTCGGGAACGATCGGCTGAATCTGAACCGAGCCGAACTTGAGGCCCGGCTTGGGGTTCAATCGTTTGATCTCCTCGATCATGTCGGTGATCTCGTCCATGTCGGCCCCCACGGCTTTCTTGAGCGCCGTGAGATTGTGACTGGCGAGCAGGTGGAGATTGTCGAGCAGGATCGCGATCTGAGGATCGTAACGGTTCTGCTCTTTGAGCTGCAGAGCGAGGCACTCGGCGAGAGAGCGCGCGAACACACCCGCCGGGTCGAACGTTTGCAGGCGTGTCAGAACCCTGTCCACGAGCTCGACCGGCGCGCCGAGCTTGTCGGCAAGGGCCGGGAGGTCTGAAATCAAATAGCCGGCCTCATCGACCTGATCGACGAGATACTGGCCAACGAGCCGCTCGACCGGATCCTCTATGGCAAGCGAGAGCTGCTCGGACAAGTGGTCCTTGAGCGAAATATCGTTGGAGACAAACGATTCGAGGTTTGCCTCCTCGTCGTCGAACGAGCCTGCGCGCGTCCTGAGGCTCGCCCAGCCGCCGTCCTGAGGTGCGCCGAGGCGGTCAGAGGGACCGTTGCCGGAAAAGTCGTTGTCGTAGTCGGTATCGAGATTAGCGACGGCCTCTCCGGACGGTTTGGCGAGATCGATCCACGCTTCGCTCTCAGCCCCGTTGTCCGTGCTGTCCTCGCCTGCCGCTCCGCCGCCGCCCGATTGAGGCTCGAGGCTCTGGATCGCGGGCTGGTCCTCGTCCTCATCGCGCTCGAGAAGCGGATTGCGCTCGAGCTCGGCCTCGACGAACTGGTTAAGCTCGATGTTCGAGAGCTGAAGCAGGCGAATGGCCTGCTGCAGCTGGGGTGTCATCACCAGCTGCTGGCCTTGTCTCAGCTCGAGCTTTGCCGAAAGCGCCATGCCCTGAACCTCTGCGCCTCGGAGGCGCGTCCCGGGTCTGGTCTTACTCAACGCCCGTTAAGGAACATATCTCCGAGGTAGACTCGTCTTACGTCTTCGTTTTCTATGATTTCCGAAGGGTTGCCCTGTGTCAGAACCTGACCATCATAGATGATGTAGGCGCGGTCGATGAGGCTCAAGGTCTCACGCACGTTGTGATCGGTGATGAGCACGCCGATGCCGCGATCCGTGAGATGGCGCACCAACTCCTGAATGTCCCCGACCGCGATCGGATCGATGCCGGCGAACGGCTCGTCGAGGAGGATGAACGACGGTCTCGAGGCGAGCGCGCGCGCGATCTCGCAGCGGCGCCGCTCGCCGCCCGAGAGCGCGATCGAGGGCGACTTCCTGAGCCGCGTGATCTTGAACTCCTCGAGCAAGGCGTCGAGCTGCTCCCTGCGCCGGCGCTTGTCGGGCTCGACCAGCTCCAGCACCGCCATGATGTTCTCTTCGACGGAAAGGCCGCGAAAGATGGAGGCCTCCTGAGGGAGGTAGCCGATGCCGAGGCGCGCGCGCCGGTACATCGGCAGCAGTGTGACGTCCTCGCCGTCGATTGTGATGACGCCCGAATCGGCAGCGACGAGGCCGGTGATCATGTAGAACACGGTGGTCTTGCCGGCGCCGTTGGGGCCGAGCAGTCCCACGGACTCGCCGCGCCCGACCGCGAGGCTCACGCCCTTCACGACCATGCGGCCCTTGTACGATTTCTTGACGTTGTCGGCCGTGAGCCAGCCTTCCCCGGCGAAGGGTTGCGGCTGATAGGAGTAGCTTTGATCGTGGTCCAAGTATGCAGCCGCCGAATACGGCCGGGCCGCCGGCAAGGTCTTGCTGTCGCTGCCGCGAAGGCGCTGCGGCACGAGGCTTCTGATTGAGGGGATCTTCAATGGCGTACCGGTCTTGTCTGTCTTCGTCTCAAGCGCTTTGAAGGACCTATCGGCGGCCCGCGGTTGCGATTGGTAGCATCGAATGGCCAGCCGGTGCATTAGCCGGCCCTCGCCGCAGGGTTGGCGCCGCATCAATGGCCGTGGCGGAAGGCGGTACAAAGGCAGACCCCGGTCGCCTTCAGATGCGTAGATCAGGTCAATCCGGGGCTGCCGACCAGCCGCTTTTGGCAGATCCAGCGGGATTTTCGCTCTTCGCGCCGTCTTTGGCCTCCTGCAGCGTCTTGGGGAAAAGCACCGCGCTTGGCCGGCCACGGTTTCCTGCGGCGCCGGCATCGGGGGCCGCCGTCATCCAGCCGCCGGCGCCCGGGGCCTCGTTCTGATTCTTGGGGTCGGTTTCGAGCGTGCTCTCCCCGCTCACCATGTCGATGATGAGGCGCGTGCCGCGCACCATGCTTTCGCCCTTGGAAAGATTGACCTCGCCGCCGAGCGTCACAGTCTTGGCTTTGGCGTCGTAAACGGCCCAGTCCCCGCGCGCCATCTGGCCGTCCTTGGAGGTGACAACGACGTTTTTCCTGGCATCGATGCGCGTCACCTCCGCCTGCCTTCTCGATGCGACCGAGGACGATCCGGAGCCGGGCGCATCCGACACGTCGGCGAGACGTGCCTCCCCGCTGTAGCTCGCCGCGAGCTCGCTCGTCCGGATGACGAAATCGCCCTGAACGGCTTTGACGTCACCACGGAACACGGCGGTCCGCTGGGCATCGTTGACGTCGAGCTGATCGGCCTCCACCTCGACCGGCGCGTTGGGATCAGTCCTGAACGAGCCGAGACCGCCGCCCGCGGCCTCGTTCTTGCGCTTTGCGCCCTTGGCGTCGGCGCCGCCCTGCACGAGGCGCGCGGTCACGCGGCCTGGACCGGCGCCCGCTCCGGGAGGGGCGGTCAGTTGCGCCTTGCCACCCCTGCGGTCGATGAAGAGGCGTCGGCCCTTGAGCTCGTTCTCGCCCTGCACGACGACGACGCTCCCGGTCAGCAATGCCGTATCGGCCCGCTGATCGAGGTCCACCCGGTCGCTCGTCGCCCTGCGGTCGGAGCCGGCGGCCATGACGACGTTGCCGATGAGGATCGCCGTCTCGTTTTGCGTGTCGAACTCGGCGCTGGCGCTGTCGACCCGCTCGCTTTCGCCCCGCGTCATGACGACTGGACCTTTGGCGACGATGCGTCGGATCTTTCCGCCAGCGGCGGTCGCCCCGGCGAGACCGGAATTGTCCGCGCCCTTGCCGCCGGCTGGCGCGTCGCCGTCATAGAAGACCTCGAGCTCTGGCGTTGCCATCACGGCGGCACCCTGACGGGCCTTCACGTCGCCGCTGAACAGGGCGCGCTTCTCGGTGTCCTTCACGTCGAGCTGGCTCGACGTGATGTCGATCGGCTCTTCCGACGGCCTGAACAGGGAAGCGGCTCCTGAGGCTTCTTCCGCCGCGGCGAGCCCGGCCACCGAGGCCGGCAGCGGCGTTGCGGCGGACCTCACGTCCTCCTTCTTGGGCGTGAGGCGTGTCTCCACGCCGCCGGTGAAGCTGATATCGCGCGTCTTCTGGCGCAGCGACATGGCTTTCGACCGGATCAGACCGGCGGGGAACTCGACTGTGACAGGCTCCTTGGTTACGAGCACGTTGTCCTTGGTCGTGATGGTCGCGCGGGTGAGCTTGGCCTTCAGTCCGCCGTCAGAGGTCACGTCGATCGATTGAAAGAGCTCGAGCACGTTAGCCTTGTGATCGAAGCTTCCCGTTTTGGCCAGCACTCTCGTGCGGCTCTTGTCCGGCTGCACCAGCGTTCCGACGATGCCGTCGAGCTCGATCACGTTGGGAGTGGCGAGCTTCTGGCGGGCCGTGGCGGCATCGATGACATACGAGCTGCCGTCCTTGCCGTAGCCCTCGTAATGGGGGTTCTGCATCTCGAGCTTTTCGGGAAGGATCCTGCCGATTCCGTCTCCGTCCGAGCCCGCGCCGAAACCTGCCGTGCGCAGCACCGTCCAGGTGTAGACGCCAACCAGGGCAAGGCCCGCGATCGGAAGACCCACTCGCAACAGCCGGACCAATTGGGAGTGCCGGCGCGCGCGCCTGACGCCGGCCGTGCGATCCTGAGGAGCCGTCACGACGACGGCCGTCCGGTTCTCGTCGCGGGGTACCAGAGCGGTGGAGGTGGCCATTTGGTCCGGGACCGGGAGGGGTTGAGGGTCTTGAGTCCGTGCGTCTCGAACGCGGACATTCCACGAGAATTTGGGAGATATTGGGACCCGCCTCAAGGCCAAAGCGGCCAATCGCCAAGCTATGCATCGTGAGGGTTGTGGACATGGCGGCTGGCAGAGGCCCGGGGGCTCCTTTACCCTCGCGAGCGCCGGGGCCGGCCGGGCCCTGCTCAGTGCGAAAAGATATCGTCCTCGGGGAAACCGGCGAGATCGAGCTTGGCGCGCGTGGGCAGGAAGCGGAAGGCGGCCTCGGCCAGCGGGCGGCGGCCTTCGCGGTCGAGCATCGCGTCGAGCTTGGCCTTGATGGCATGCAGGTGCAGGACATCGGAGGCGGCGTAGGCGAGCTGCTGCTGGGTGAGCACCGGAGCCCCCCAGTCCGAGCTCTGCTGCTGCTTCGACATCTCGAGGCCGAGCACCTCCGCCGCGAGATCCTTGAGCCCGTGCCGGTCGGTATAGGTGCGCACCAGCTTCGAGACGATCTTGGTGCAGTAGAGGGGCTCGGTGGTGACCCCGAGGAACCTCTCCAGCACCGCCACGTCGAAGCGCGCGAAATGGAAGATCTTGAGAATGCTCTTGTCGGTGAGCAGCGCCTTGAGGCGCGGGGCCTCGTAACGGCCCTGCTCGAATTGCACGAGGTGCGCGCTGCCATCGCCGGCGGACAGTTGAACGAGACAGAGCCGGTCGCGGCTCGGATTGAGGCCGAGCGTCTCGGTGTCGACGGCGACGCTCTCGCGAAAGCCGACGCCGGCTGGCAAGTCACCCTTGTGGAGCTTGATCACGGGAGCGGCCATGGGAGCCCTGCTGGCGTTCGGTGATGAGCAAATCAGCTGGGACCAAGCAATCCGGCGTGACAGCGCCGACGAATGCAACCAACGGATCACGCTTTCCCGAACAATGGTGCCCAGAAGAGGAAACGCCGTTCATTTTAAAGAAAGCGTTATTTTTCAAGGCTTTATGAAGGTCTGACAGGCGCACTGTGCATCAATTCTGCGCATCAGGTCAACAGCTCCGGTGTGATTAGTTGGATCCGGGCCACACAACTTCGTTAACCACCATTAAACTGCCACCTTGCGAATATTACGTCTGTTGCGTTTAATGCGTTGAGCCTGCTTCGGCAGGACCTGAGGAGAGACCCATGCTGGCACTCTTGGATCAGACGACGGAGCCCATCGTCGCCGGTGAGGCCGAGGCTGTGATCGCTCGCAAGGCCGCCGAGAAATTGAAGCCGATCGCGGCCGCAAAACAGGATGTCCGTATCGTTGTCGAGGACGGCCCGAAGGTCATCGTGCCGCTCCCGGCTCGAGCCGTGGAGTTGTTCTTGAGGGTGCTCGAAGCCATGAGCGAGCGCACGCCCATCTCCGTCATTCCCCACGATGCGGAGCTTTCGACCCAACAGGGGGCCGATTATCTGAACGTGTCCCGTCCCTATTTCTGCGGGCTCATCGACCGCGGCGAGATCAAGCACCGAATGGTCGGCCGGCACCGGCGGGTTCGGTTCGCGGACCTCAAGGAGTACGAGGCTCGCTCACGAAGGGAACGTATGGCTGCACTCGACGAGATGGCCGCCGAGGCGCGCAGGCTCGGGCTTGACTGACCGGCCCCGAGGTCGACGCCGCATCATTCAGCAGCGCATGATCCCAACATCAAACCACTTCGTGAAATCGGGGCAGGTCCCGGCACAACCAGATTGACCACAATTCCGGGTAGGAGGCAGGCTCATGAAGAGTGTATTCCGTCTGATTGCAGGGCTCGTTGCAGTGGGCGGCCTCACGATATCCTTCTTTCACGGTGCCAACGCCAGCGAGGCAGACGTTCTCAGACGGCTAGTCCTTCATTTCAGCATGTTCACAAATCTCACCAATACGGTGGTGATGATCGCGCTTCTGATCCCTGTGCTGATGCCTATCGCTGGCTTGGGGAGGTTTCTCTCCGGCGCTGGTGCGCGCACCGCGATCGCCGGCTACATCATATTCGTCGGGATTGCGTATCACTTTCTTCTGGCGAACGTCTGGCAACCACAAGGATGGACACTGGTCGCGATGATCATCACTCACTACGTTGTGCCTGTGCTCTTCGTCGTGGACTGGGTGGTCTTCACGTCGGCAAAAGCCGGCGTTGCCTGGAGCAATGCGGTCACTTCACTGGTTTACCCGATACCCTATATTGCCTGGACGTTATTTCATGGGGCGAAAACCGGTTGGTATCCATACCACTTTCTCAATGTGAACACGCTCGGTTACAAACAGGTCCTCATAAACACTGCCGGGTTTTTGGCGACCCTCCTGGCACTCCAGTTTCTACTCACAGGCGTTGGCAAACTGCTCGGCGAGACGGTGCAATCTGAAGGGCCGACGAAAGCATAACGCAACGATACCCAGGATAAAGCAAGGCCAAGCGGGGTTCTGTAACCAACGCAAAATCATCACCAGTGCTTATTGAGGCGCCGCCGCCGACTCGATGACCACAACCAGTTGCCTAAACTGATCATAGGTGCGAAATTCGGCGACGGGTTGGAGGTCGCCGCCAAGTCGATCCGTCAGCCCGCAACCGCCGCCGCCTGACCGGCCCGGCCGTCACCAAGATTTGGCGATAGCTCTCGAGCAGGTGGCAATCACGAGTTACGTGCTACTCTGACTTCACAAATGCAAACGTTGCCTTTAGGTCGTTGAGGCGGCTGAAATGCAGGTCTTTATAGTGCTGCAGCGTGCCGACAACGATGCCCGGATGAATGCCGAGCTTGTCTGCAACCCGCTTAACCCCTTCAGCCGTCATGGGTGACGCTTCGCGCAACTCTTTCACGCCGTTCTCGCCGTAGATCACTTGCTCAGCGAAGGCGTTGGCTTCCATTTCTGCGGTCTCCGATTGGGCGCCGTCACCACCGTCGACGAAGTTGCGCTTTGGGTGCAGCAACACATGCCCGCACTCGTGGAAGAACGTGAACCAAAACTGATCGTTGCTCTTGCGGCGAAGCGATAGTTGGATCACCGCGTTGCCGCTTTCTATCCAGTAGGTGGAGCCGTAGACCGTCATCCCTGTGAAGGGCTCCAGCAACAACAGTGCAACGCCAGCCTCCCGGCAGTACATAGTCATTGCAGGCCAGAACGCATCCGGCCCCTTCTTGGTCATTGTGCGGGCGGCACGGACAGCCTTTTCAAACTTGACCGCATCAAAGCGTGGCAGGTTCATCGAGCGAGCCCGTCGCTCGCCTAGCTTCAGCCACGTGAACACATAGTCATGCGCCTCATTCGGCCCCCTGGCTTCGCGATGGTTGACGGCTAGGCGCGCAACGGTCACGTCGTAGGCCTCAATCGAGGCCACGCCGAAGAAATCGAACAGCGCCCCCAGCCGAGCATTCACGTCGTTTGTGCGTGGTAGAACGCCGTCGCTGATGAGGGTCGAAACGGGGAACCTGCTGAGGAAGCTTTTCGCCTTTGCTTCGCTGGGCGCTCGTCGTCTCCGCTCTTCAAACAGCTCCCATTGCGACTGAAGGTTGGTCCAGACCGCGGCCTTCATGCCGAGCACATTCTCGAAGGCGAGCGCTGTCGCTGGCGTGACAGGATTGCTGCCACTGATGATGGTGCTAATGATTTTTGTGGTGAGGCCGGTGCGGCGCGCGAACTCAGCCTGCGTGAGGCCGCGAGCCTCCAAGTGCTCCTCCAGGATTTCGCCTGGGTGTACCGCCCAATTGGGCTCGAAGGGAATTCGGTTCATCGTATTAGTCGGCATGGCTCTCTCCCAAACGCACACTCATGAGTAGTGGTCGCTGATCTCCGTTACAACGACTGCCGTCACTCTTTTCAGGTCAATGCTTCTGCCATCGGGCTTGCGGGGTATTGGGTCATGATCCACGTCAAAGATCATACGGTCCTTCCCGCTAAGATCGACGGCGAAGCATTCGTCGCGATCCTGGGTCAGCTGATGACACCGCTCCGGCTTTTCCTTCGGCACGTCATCGAGCGTCGGCGCTGCCGCTAACGTCTGCAGACGTGCCCGTATCGGCCGAGCAAGCTGCCCGTAGGTCTTTGCCAATTTGGCGTCGTCGTTCAACACTTTTGCCAGCTTCTTCGAAGCGAACGAGACTTTCATGCTCGCACACGTTACCCCGTAGGTAATACCATGACCGGAGTTACCTGAGAGGTAACAGATTCGTCAAGGCCAATACGGGTGGCCTGCGATCAGCGTGCAACCTGGGGTCCCCAATGAAATCGCGGGCTGCCGAATCAGGTTTTGAGACGGCGGAGCGTCTCTATGGCAGGGGTTTCCCAGAAGTGAGCGTCCTTGCTCCGTGCCTAAGCGGGTATCAGGGGACCAAGTATCTCCAGCAGTCAGCCGCTCAGCAAAAACTTGGTGCAGGTGAGAGGACATTCCTCGAACCGGAACCACCGCGCGCAGGGTTGGTGTGGCGGCTGCGCGCAAACAAAACTGGTGCCCAGAAGAGGACTCGAACCTCCACGCCTCGCGGCGCTAGTACCTGAAACTAGTGCGTCTACCAATTCCGCCATCTGGGCCGAGCCGGGCTCGAGCGCGATCAGTTAGTGGCACCGGGCCACGTTGTCAATTGCACCCTCACCCTCTATTCCTCTCTGCCTGACGCCGGCACGGGCGCGCTTCGAGTGGAGAGCGAACGTGGCGGCGGGGGCCGACGAGAGGAGCGGGACATGTCTGATGGAGCGGGCGAAGGCAGACTGGCGACCGTATTCGGAGGATCAGGCTTCATCGGGCGCTACATCGTGCGCCGGCTCGCGCGGGACGGCTGGCAGATTCGCGCCGCCTGCCGGCGTCCGGATCTCGCTGGACACTTGCAACCTGCGGGAGCGGTGGGGCAGATTCTGCCGGTCCAGGCCAATCTTCGCCATGCCGATTCGGTGCGCCGCGCCGTCGAGGGTGCGGCGCTCGTGGTGACCTCGGTCGGCATTTTGGCGCCGGGGAGACGGCAGACGTTCGATGCCGTCCATGCAGAGGGCGCGCGCACCGTTGCGCGCGCTGCCAGAGAAGCCGGTGCGCGCCAGCTCGTCCACATCTCGGCCATCGGGGCGGACTTGAAGTCGAAGGCACGCTATGCGGTGTCCAAGGCCGAGGGCGAGCGGGCGGTGCTCGAGGAGTTTCCCGGCGCCGTCATCCTGCGCCCCTCGATCGTGTTTGGACCCGAGGACGGGTTCTTCAATCGTTTCGCGGGCATGATGCTAGTGTCGCCGTTCCTGCCGCTGATCGGCGGCGGACGCACGCGGTTCCAGCCTGTTTACGTGGGAGATGTGGCGGCCGCAGTGGCCGCCGCTGCCGAGGGACGCGCACGACCCGGCACCGTCTATGAGCTCGGCGGTCCCGAGGTGCTCACCTTCCGCGAGCTGCTCGACCGGACGCAGACCTATGCAGGACGCCACCGCCTCTATCTTCCCATGCCGTTCTGGCTCGCAAAGCTGCAGGCGCTGCTGACCTGGCCGCTGCCCAATGCGCTGCGTCCCGTTACGGTCGATCAGGTGCGTCTCCTCGAGCGCGACAATGTGGTGAGCGAACGGGCAGAGGCCGAGGGGCGGACGCTGGCAGGGCTCGGCATTGCCCACGCCACTGGAACCGGCGCCGTCGTTCCCGCCTATCTCGAGCGCTTCAAGCCCAAGGGACAATACACCCACTATCGCGGCTGAACGCCAGCGGCAGCGGCTGCAAGCGAGTCCGCAAAAGAAAAGCCCCGGCGCAAGGCCGGGGCATTCAGTCTCGGCGTTGAAACGCCGTCAGTGAACGCTGGCGATTTCCAGCTCGCCGTCCATCGCGTGGCTCAATGCAGCCTGGCGCGTGTCGGTGAGCGCGATTGGCGTGCCATCCGCCGCATGCAGCGCGTAGAGCGTGATGCCGGCAGGCAGATCCAGCACGGCCGGGAACATGCGCTTCGCCTCGTCGCAGGTGAGCGTCTTGATGTAGGCAAGGTGGCCGCCGCCGAGGCGCGCCAGGTCGAACTGGCTCATCACGGGCGCAGCGCTCTCAGCCTCGGAATGCTCCCGGCTGGGTTTTCTAGGGTTCTCGTTCATGACGCACTTTCTCCTCTCGACGAGGGATCCCGACGTCATCGGACCCGGGCGCTGCGCCGTTGGCGTCGAGCGGCCCCTTCTGGTCCTATTGTCGGACGATTCGAATGTGGTGGCTGTATCCCTGCGGCATCTACCGCGGGTTTTTGGAGGCTCCGATCTCGATCTTTTGAACGAGCCGCGCCGGCTCGCGGCGGACGAGGTCGATCGAAAGTAGACCGTTGGCAAGATCCGCGGCTCCGACCTCGATACCGTCGGCCAGCACGAATGTCCTGCTGAACTGGCGTGTGCCAATACCCTTGTAGAGATAGTCGCGCTCCTTGTCGTCGGCGCTCTTGCCGCGAATCGTGAGCTGGTTGTCCTCGAGGGTGATCTCGAGGTCGCTTCGCGCGAAGCCTGCAACGGCGAGCGTGATGCGCAGACACTGGGCCTGGCCTTCCGGGGCGGTCATGCGCTCGATGTTGTAGGGAGGATAGCCGTCGCCGGAGCTCTTGGACGCGCGGTCAATGAGCCGCTCGATCTCTTCGAACCCGAGCAAGAGGGGGTTCGACATCATGGTCATGCGTGACATGCTCTCTGGGTCCTTTCCTGAAGCGACCATCGTTCACCTCCCTGGCCAGCGGAGCCCGAAGGCCTTCGCCAGCTCCGGCCCCGATGCGGGCGCCGGAGGGAGTACGAGCCTTGATATGGTAACGGCCGTCCGCCGTTCAAGTTGTCGGAGTGGATGGGCAGGCGCCGCCCTCGGACGGAGCGCACGAGCGTGCCCCTATGGCGAGAGCGTATGCCGGGCCAAGCGCACCATTCAGGACGTCTTGTCCTCCAAGAGATCGCCCAACTTCCTGAAAATACGATCGAATTGGTTTGCGGGAATCTTGAATTCCCAGCCGGCCGCGAGGTCGTTGAGATCGTCGGCGGCGGCCTTTCCTTCCCCCTCACCGTGGGCGGCGAGGCTGAACCAGGTTTTCTCGCTCTCCTTGCGGGCGGTGATCTCGAGCTCGAGGCCCTTGTCGGTCCCGAATGTGGCTTTGCCGGTTGCCGTCGCTGCGGGCGGCGACTGGGGCGGGCGCTGAACATCGTCGATATTGAACGAGCTCAGCGTGTCGATGATGTCGTCGACGGAGTTCTCGTACTTGAGCTTTTTGCCATCGGGGATCTTCGACAATCTGAACGACTTCCCATTCTCCTCGCGCTCGATCTCGACCGGCGTATCGCCCGTGAGCTCGACCTTTGCGCGCGTGATGCGCTCGGGCGTGGTCGCGAACAGGCGCTCGCGCACCCAGCTCTTCAGGGTGAGAGAGGGAGCGATCTCGCGGGTGACGAGCCAGGTCTGGGCCTCGCCGGGGCGGCGGACATAGCTGCCGGCCTTGCCCGTACCGAAGGCGTCGAAGCGCTTCTTTCCGACGATAACCTCGGCAATGGCCTTACCCTCGCTGTCCGTGAGGCGCACGAGATGCGAGTTGGCGTTCTCGCCCTTGGGGTCCTCGAGCTCGAGCAGCGGGTGGCGCGCCTCGTTGCTGGTCTTGGCCTCGGCGAGCGCTGCCTCGGCGAGGGAAGCGATCATGGCGCGCACTTTGTCGGTGCTGGCGCGGAACCCGCCCTTCTCCTTGATCGACCACTGCTCGCCCGAGCGCTCGAGGGTCAGCGAGCGTGCTCCCTGGCTCATCTCGATGCGGGCAATCTTATCGGCATTGCTGGTGATGCCGCTGAAGAGCGGCGTACCGGCAGGGATGGCGGTCGAGCGTTGCGTCTGCGCCGTATAGGCAGCTAGCGCCAGCATCAGCGAAACGGCCGCGGCAATAGCGAGGGAGGCGAACTGGTTGGGCTTCATTTCGGTCTTGCTCCCTCGTCAGCCGGACTTCTGGCGCCGGCTTTGCCAGACGCTCCAGCCGATTGCGCCAAGTCCCAACAGAATTGGGACTAGAGCGATGTTGGCGAACTTGAGCCAGGCGTCGAGATTGTCGATGTCGTGGCGCAGCGCGAGCTGCACGTCGCGCAGCTCGCGCCGGGTCTCGAGCATCTCGCTCTTGAACTTGTCGATCGCCTGCCGCTCCTTGTCGGTAACGACTGCTGCGCCCTCCTGGCCGGTCGCCTCGAGCTTCGCCAGCTCGGCCTGGACGCTTTGCAGCTTCTTGGTGAGCCCCTCCTCCTTCTCGCGGAACTTGCGCTCGGCCTCGCGGCGAATCTCCTCGACCAGTGTGAAGGGCCGCTCGTGCACGCCGCGCCCGCGCAACGCGATCAGCGCATCGCTGCCCGCCAGGTTCTCGAGCGCGCCGACCACGAAGGCGGCGTTGTTGGATATCGGCATGATGGCCTTCTGGCCCATCGCCTCGCGCTCCTCGGCCCAGAAACGATCGGCGAGAAGGTCGGTATCCGCAATGGCAATGACGTTGATGCGTCCCGAGGCGATGTGCCCGGCCAGGGCAGCGCCCGCTTCGGTTGCGGGCTTCTTGGCGGCCTCCGTCTCGGCCTTTTTCTCTGCGTCCGGCTTCTCTGCGCCGGCTGGCGCGCCTTGAGGCGTGCCGTCCTCGAGATTGTCCTCGACGAACGGCCGGCCCTTGGGGAAGGCCGAGTTGGCTTCGCCCGAGAGGCGCACGGCGAGCGAAAGGGCGTTTCCACCGGGCTTGTAGTCGCGCAAGAGCGAGACCGGGTCGGCACCCATCCCCACCTTGCGTGTGTCGATCTCCATAGCGTCCGAGCTGGTCTTGACGATAGGGGCGACGTCGACCGTAGCGCCGTCCACCTTCCTGAAGAAGCCGGACGACGCGAGATAGAGCATGTCGATGCCGTTCGAGAGCACGTCGCCCTGGTCCATGCTCTTACGGTCGAGCGCGAGCCAGGCGACGAACTCGGAGACCATGCCGCGGCCGTCGCGACCGCCGAACTGGACGCGCCGCGCGTTGGGAAGGTCGGCGGCCGAGCGCGTCGCATCGAACTCGACGCCCCAGCCCTCGAGCACTTTGGCGAGCTCTGCGCGCCCCTTGCCGGCCTTGCTCATCATCGTCATCTGCGCCGACTCGACCATCGGGTCGATGAAAACCAGCACCTTGCCGCCTTTGAGCGCGAACTGGTCGATGGCGTAGGCCGCCTGCGGCGTGAGGCCCAAGGGCTGTGCCACCATGAGAACGTCGATGCCCGAGGGGATCTCCTCGACGTTCTCCTCGATCTTCTCGACGTCGAAGAACTCGCGGATCTGGTCCATGATGAGCCAGGGCGGCGTCTGCTGCGCCTGCTGGCCCATGGCCATGTTGGCAGGCAGCGTGCCGCCATCGATGGGCAGCGCGGTTAAGAGCCCCACCACGCGCTTCTTGGGATTGGAGAGCGCATAGACGAGCTTGGTAACGTCGTATTCCAGGAAGGATTCACGATCGGGCGCGAACAGGCTGATGCGCTCCTCGTTGTCGGTCGAGTTGGTGGCCGAAAGACCGAAGTAGCCGAGCTCGCCCTCCGCGTTGAGGCGGATGCCGCGCAGGCCTGCGGCCACGGCGCGATCCTCGGCATCCGAGAACGGCTCCGGGTCGAGCAGAATGAGATCGAGCTTTCCGCCCGAGATGTCGCGATACTGCTCGAGCAGCGCACGCACGCGGTCGAAGTAGCGGGCATAGGACGGCGCCGCCTCGCCCAGGCGGCGCGAGAAGTAGAGGCGAGCCGAGACCGGCTCGTCCATATTGCGCAGAATCTGCTTGGTGCCGGAAGATATTGTGTAGAGGCGATCCGCCGTCATGTCGGCGTTCCAGCCCCGCAGCAACGCCCACGACAGGAGATTGACGGCAAGAAGGATGATGCCGGCGAGCGCCAGGCCACCCCAAGCGAGCGAGCGCCGGCTCATGCCGGCGCTCTTGCCGATCAACCCGTTCCAGGTCTCGTCGAGAATTTTGCGCAGGGATTCGATGAAGGAGTTCATGGGGCTATCCGGTCAGGCTGCCTTCTTTTGGTCGACGGCGATCACGTTGGCGAACAGCGCGAAGACAATGAGGGATAAGAAGAAGATGATCGACTGCAGGCTCACTACGCCGCGGCTGATCTGCTCGAAGTGAGCGAGGAAGCTCATGGCCGAGACGGCCGAGGTCACCCACTCTGGCGCCCAGGCACGCAGGGTGTTCTGCACCATCTCCATGCCGCTCATGACGAAGATGAAGCAGACGGTGGCGGCCAGGATGAAGGCGATGACCTGGTTCTTGGTGAGTGCGGAGATGAACGAGCCGATGGAGAGGAACGCGCCTGCCATCAGGAGACTGCCGAGGTAGCTCGTCAGGATGATGCCGTTGTCGGGGTCGCCGAGCACGTTGACGGTGATCCAGATGGGAAGGGTGAGAAGCAGTGCGAGGCCGACGAAAGCCCAGGCGGCGAAGAACTTGCCGAGGATGGCCTCGGCCGGCGAGACGGGCAGCGTCATCAGGAGCTCGATGGTGCCGTTCTTGCGCTCCTCGGCCCAAAGGCGCATGGCGACCGCAGGGACCAGGATCAGGTAGAGCCACGGGTGATAGGCGAAGAAGGGAAAGAGGTCCGCCTGTCCGCGCGTGAAGAAGTCGCCGATGTAGAATGTGAACGCGCCCGTCAGTGCCACGAAGATGGTGAGAAATACGCCGGCGAGAGGGGTGGCGAAATAGGCCGCGAACTCGCGCTTGGCGATGATCCAGATGTTCTCGAGGGTGTCTTGCATGTCAGGCGCCCTCTCGAGTGGTCGTGATCTGGCGGAAGACGTCGTCGAGTTTGCCGCGCTCGACGAACAGCTCCTCGACGGGAACGGATTTCTCTCTGAGCCTGGCCGCCACCTCTGTGGCGATGGCTTTGCCGTCCTTTGGAATGGCGCGCAACTGGACTGCGCCCTCTGATTTCGAGACGGTCTCGACCTTGGCGATGTCGCCGATCGAGCTCAGCACCTCCTTGGCAGCACCGGCCTTGGCGGGCGCGATGCGCAGCGCGACCGCGCCGTGATAGGGCACGCGCCGCATCAGGTCCTCGGCGGTGCCGTCGGCGACGATGCGGCCCCTGTTGATCACGACCGCGCGCGAGCACACGGCCTCGACCTCCTCGAGGATGTGCGTCGACACGATGATCGCTTTGTCGGGCGCCATCTCGCGGATGAGGTTGCGGACGTGGTGCTTCTGGTTGGGATCGAGGCCGTCGGTCGGCTCATCCATGATGAGCACCGGAGGATCGTGCAGGATGGCCTGAGCAAGGCCGACGCGACGCTTGTAGCCCTTCGACAGCGTCTCGATGCGCTGATCGAGGACGCCCTCGAGTCCGGCCTTGTCGATGGCGGCGGCAATGCGGATCTTCTGCGCGTCGCCGGAGAAGCCCCGGATCTCGGCGATGAATGCGAGGAACGAGGCGGGGGTCATCTCGCCGTAGGCCGGCGCGCCTTCGGGCAGATAGCCGATCTTCGACTTGGCGCGCTTGGGCTCGTTCTGAATGTCGTGGCCGCAGATGATCGAGGTGCCGGCATCCGGCTCGAGGAAGCCGGTGATCATCTTCATGGTTGTCGACTTGCCTGCGCCGTTCGGTCCGAGGAAGCCCAGAACCTCGCCCTTCTTCACGGCGAGCGAGATGCCATCGGCCGCGACAATGGTGTTGCCGAAGACTTTTCTGAGCCCCGATGCCTCGACCAGCACGGTCATGTCACGACGTCTCCCTTGCAGTGTGCGCGGCGTCTCATGAGGGGCTTTCCGGCAGTCACGACCGCGGAAATCCCTCTGTGCCAGCAGTTTGCGGGCGGAACCTAGCGAAGGCTGCGAAGGATGCAAGGGGGAGGTGGCTCAGAAACGGTTTCCTTGCCAAAGTGTAATGATGTTACTCAATCGGGCCAGCCGCCGAGATCCTCGCGCAGCATTTCGAGCTCGAGCCATCGATCTTCCGCCGCGGCAAGCTCGGCTTCGGCCGCTCCGAGCTGCCGGGTGAGATCGGCAAAGCCTTTGGGGTCTTTCGCGTAGAGGCCGGGATCGGCCACTTTCGCCTGGAGTGCAGCAATATCTCGAGCGAGGGCCTCCATGCGGGACGGCAGCGTCTCGAGCGCGTGCTTCTCCTTGAAGGTGAGCTTGCGCTTTCTGGCTGGAGGCGCGGCGTCCGCCAGAGCGCGCGTTCCGGCCTCCGCCGGTGCGCCGCGCCGCAGCGCTCTTCTGGGCCGGCCATTCGGTGTAGCGGCCTCCATGCCCCCCGCCCGTTGCGCCAGCATGTCGGAATAGCCACCGGCATACTCGACCCAGCGGCCGGCGCCTTCCGCGGCGACGACGCTGGTCACGACGCGATCGAGGAAGTCGCGGTCGTGGCTCGCCAGGATTACAGTGCCTGGATAATCGGAGAGGAGCTCCTGCAGGAGGTCGAGCGTCTCGAGATCGAGGTCGTTGGTCGGCTCGTCGAGGACGAGGACATTGGACGGCTTGGCCAGCACACGCGCCAGCATCAACCGGCTCCGCTCGCCGCCAGAAAGCACGCGCAAGGGAGATCGTGCCTGCTCGGGGGCGAAGAGGAAGTCCTTCATGTAGCTTGCGACGTGCCGGGCCTTGCCGTTGATCACGACCTGATCGCCGCGCCCTCCGGTCAACGCGTCTGCGACCGTCCAATCGGGCCTCAGCTCGTCACGGCGCTGGTCGAGCGTGACGACCTCGAGGGACTGGCCGAGGCGTATCGTACCGCTGTCGGGCACGAGCTCGCCTGTCATGAGCTTCAACAGCGTCGTCTTGCCGGCGCCATTCGCTCCGACGATGCCGAGTCGGTCGCCGCGCAGCACTCTGAGCGACAGGCGGTCCACGACAGGCGCGCCGCCGAATGATTTGGAAATGGTGGTTGCCTCGACGATGAGCCGGCTTGACGGGCTGCCTTCGGCTGCGGCGAGATCGACGTTGCCTTGCACGTGCCGCTGCTCGCGCCGCTCCTTGCGCAGCGTTGCGAGCTCGCGCACGCGCCGCACGTTGCGCTTGCGTCTCGCCGTGACGCCGCCGTGCATCCACTGCTCCTCGCGCACGATCTTGCGGTCGAGCTTGTGCCGCTCGGTCTCCTCCTGCTCGAGCACCTCGTCGCGCCAGGCCTCGAACGCACCGAAGCCCTTGTCGAGGCGGCGGCAGAGGCCGCGGTCGATCCACACGGTCGTGCGCGACAGCGTCTCGAGGAACCGGCGGTCGTGGCTGATCAGAACGAGCGCGCCCTTCGAGGCCTTGAGCCGGCCTTCGAGCCATTCGATGGCCGGGAGATCGAGATGGTTGGTGGGCTCGTCGAGGAGGAGAATGTCGGGGTCGGGCGCGAGGATACGGGCGAGCGCAACGCGCCGCGCCTCTCCGCCCGACAGGCGCTCGGGGTCCTCGTCGCCCGAAAGGCCGAGCTCGTTCAAGAGAGAGCGGGCGGCGTAGCGGTCGTCGGCGGGACCGAGCCCCGCCTCGACATAGGCGAGACAGGAGGCAAATCCCGCAAAGTCCGGCTCCTGCGGCAGATAGCGGATGGAGGCGGAAGGGTGGGCGAAGCGCTCACCGCGGTCCGGCTCGACGAGGCCGGCGGCGATCCTGAGGAGCGTCGATTTGCCCGAGCCGTTGCGGCCGACGAGGCCGATGCGCTCGCCCGGCTCGACCGTGATCTCGGCCCCTTCCAGGAGCGCCGTGCCGCCGAAGGTCAGGTGGATGTCTTTGAGGGTCAGAAGCGGCGGGGCCATATCCTTACGCAGCGCCCGAATAAGTGGCGTGAGCGTCAGCGGCGCTGTTCAGCACGTCTTCTCGCTTCGAGGCGGCAGCCTCCGTGCAGCGCAAAGGCTGGTGGAGCCAAGCGGGATCGAACCGCTGACCTCTTGCATGCCATGCAAGCGCTCTCCCAGCTGAGCTATGGCCCCGAGCCTGTGGGAACACCGGACAGCCGATTTGGAGGCGGCCGGTGCAGAGCGGCTTCCTTAGGCCCAACGCGCCTGTTGCGCAAGAGCCAAGTGCCTGCTGCCAATTCACTCCGCAGAGGACGCCTTTCGGGTTCTGGCGTGTCAACGGGGAGACCCGATCAGGGCTCCTCGCCCTCGGCAACCGGACCGCCGATGACATTGGAGAGGTCTCCGCCTTCCTCCTCCTCCTCCTCGAGGAAGGTCTCGTCCTCCTCGGCGGCGACCGCCTCGTTGCCCTCCTCGATTTCGGGCAGCGCATCGTCCGCCTCGGCCTCGACCGCTTCGGGGCGAGCGGCCTTCTCGGCGGCGAACTCCGGCTTCTTGCTTCTCGGCCGGGCCTTGTCCTCGGTTTGGGCGGCGACCGCGATCGGGGACGAGGCCAGCTGATACACCTCCTCGCAGATCGGGCAGACGATGGGCGTGCGGCCCAGATCGTAGAACCGCGCGCCGCACTCGTCGTTCTGACAGGTACGCTTCGTCCCGCGCGCTTGCTTGCTCGCCATGATCGAGTTCCTGAGGTTATCGGAGACGCAGCGGTCTGCCACACACCGGCCCCGGTGTCAAAAGCAAAACACACGGCTTCCCCATCAGTACGCGACTCATTCAGGCTGGGGGAGCATTATCGGCGAAAGGACAATGACGCGCTGTCGGGCCAGAATTCCTTCTTCCCGCTTGCAGCAAGGAGGGCATTGAGGCAAATGCGATACCCCGGCCCTTTCGACGAGGCTCGGGTCGGCCGGTATCGAGGCAGACGACGAAACCCAAGTGAAAAGCACCACACCCCGGCCGCTCAAGGTCCTGAAATCCGGCCCGCTCGAGGGGCGTCTCAGCGTCCCCGGCGACAAGTCGGTCTCGCACCGGGCCCTCATGCTCGGGGCGCTGGCGACGGGCGTCACTCGCATCCGCGGGCTGCTCGAGGCCGAGGACGTCCTCAACACGGCGAAGGCCGTTACCGCGCTCGGCGCACCCGCCGGCAAGACGGGCGAGGTCTGGGAGGTGAGGGGGCGGGGCACGGGGGGGCTCCGCGAGCCCGGCGCTCCACTCGACTTCGGAAACTCGGGCACCGGCACGCGGCTCATGATGGGCGTCATCGCCGGTCACGCCATGACGGTCGACCTCGAGGGGGACGCCTCGCTGTCGCGCCGGCCGATGGGCCGTGTTCTGAAGCCACTCAAGGAAATGGGCCTCGAGGTCGTGGGGGACCGCGACACGCTGCCCATGACCGTGCGCGGCACCTCGCGCCTCGTTCCCATCACCTACGCGCTTCCGGTGCCCTCGGCACAAGTGAAGAGCGCCATCCTGATCGCGGGGCTCATGGCCGCCGGCGAGACGACGGTCATCGAGAGAGAGCCGACACGCGACCATACCGAGCGGATGCTGCGCTATTTCGGTGCCAAGGTGCATACGCGGGTCGAGGACGGCCGGACGCTGATCACGGTCGCGGGAGACGCCGAGCTCGAGGGGCGCGACGTGACCGTCCCCGGCGACCCTTCGTCGGCGGCATTCCTTCTCTCGGCCGCGCTGATCGTGCCGGGCTCCGATGTGACGGTCGAGGGCGTGCTCGTCAACGAGACGCGCACGGGGCTCTATACGACGTTGAAGGACATGGGCGGCGACGTGGAGCTCCTGAACCCGCGCGAGGAGGGCGGCGAGCCGGTTGCCGATATCCGCGCACGATATTCCAGGCTCAAGGGCGTGCGGGTGCCGGCCATTCGCGCGCCCTCGATGATCGACGAGTATCCCGTGCTGGCCGCGGTCGCCGCGTTCGCGTCGGGCGACACGGTCATGGAGGGCCTCGCGGAACTGAAGGTCAAGGAGAGCGATCGCCTCGCCGCCACGGCAGAGGGCCTTCTGGCAAACGGGGTTCGCGCCGCCGTCGACGGCGATACGCTCGTCGTGCATGGGGCGAGCCGCAAAGTGCCGGGCGGCGGCACCGTCGCGACGCACCTGGATCACCGCATCGCGATGGCGTTCCTCACCTTGGGCCTCGCCAGCGAGGCTCCGGTCACCGTCGACGACACCACCATGATCGCCACGAGCTTCCCCGAGTTCCGCGGCCTGATGGAGACGCTTGGCGCTGCGTACGCGAGCGTCTGAGTTGGCCGCTCTACTGCGGCCAGTTGGGATCGTAGCGGCCGAACGAGCTCGCGAGCCGCTCCTCCTTGTCCGGCTTTTCCGGCTCGGGCGCTGCGAGCCCTTCGGCGGCGCGCTGGATCATGAGACGCTCGATGCGCCGGGCCGTGTCCTCACGGATGCCGCGCAGGTAGCCGATGGCGGCGTTGGCCCGCCCGATCAGAAACAGCTCCCGGTTAAGCTCGGCCGCCACGCGGTCGCTTTCGGCCAGGACCTCGCTCAACTGCTGTTCGAGGTTTTTCATCTGAATGTGCTCCCGTTGAGTCAAAGCTCACTTGCCGGCGGACCGCCGAAGGCCCTGAAGAATCAAGTGATTCGGGCATTGACGTGGCACGTCGAGGAGTAGCCCGTGGCGGCGGTGGCCGGAGAGGTGCGATCGCGGCCGTGTTCTGATGCTTAGGTCGGGCCAGAGTTGCGACGAAAGCGGCCTTTGCGATAGCAGTCCTCCTGCTGGCGGTTTCGCGCGAGACCGAAGCGCTCACACCGGCATCAAAGAAGTGCTGAGAGGACCATGATCATCGCCATCGACGGACCGGCGGCCTCCGGGAAGGGGACGCTCGCCAGGCGGATCGCCGCCCACTACGGCTATCCTCATCTGGATACGGGCCTGCTCTACCGGGCCACGGCGCGCGACGTGGCTCTCCACGGCTACCGCCTTGAGGACACCTGGGCTGGGGTCGCAGCGGCCCGCGGCCTCGATGCGGGCTCCTTCGACGATCCGGCTCTGCGCGGCGCCGAGGCCGGGGAGGCCGCCTCGCTGGTCGCACGGATCCCCGAGGTGCGGGCGGCGCTCATGGCCTTTCAGCGCGATTTCGCCCGCCGCACGCCGGGCGCCGTGCTCGACGGGCGGGATATCGGCACCGTCGTCTGCCCGGATGCGGAGGCAAAGATCTTCGTCGTCGCGAGCCCCGAGGTGCGGGCGCGGCGCCGCTTCATCGAGCTGCAGGAGAACGGCGTCCCCGTCCGCTACGAGGCCGTGCTCAACGAGATCCGGGCCCGCGACGAGCGCGATCAGAGCCGCGCCGCCGCCCCCTTGAAACCGGCCCCCGACGCGCTCCTCCTCGATACCTCGGACCTGGACATCGAGGCCTCGTTCCAGGCCGCGCTGGCCTTGATCCGCGAGAAGACTGGGCGGTAGCCGGGAAAACGGGGACACCATCGCGACAGGCTCACCCAGGCGCACCGCTGCCCACGATGGAGTCCCCGTTTTGCTCGTGCTAGAAGAAGGTCATGACCAAGATCGCACGGAAGATCGCCGAGCTGGCCGAGACCATGTCGCCCGACGCTCAAGCAGCGCTGCTCGACATGGCAGAGGCTCTTGCGAGAAAGCCGTCTTTCTTCGAAACGATGAGACCTGAAGAGCGGGCCGAGCTCGACAAGGCCATCGCAGACGCGGATGCGGGTCGCGTCATCACCATTGAGGAGGTCGAAGCCAAGCTCGATGCCCTGCTCGCCGGCAGCGCATGAGGATCGTTTTTTCCCCGATCGCCAGTGATCAGCTCGCGTCTCAGATTCGGTACCTCGTCGGTCAAGACGCGCCCCGCGCGGCCGCTCGGCTCAAGCATCGTGTTCTGACGTATATCAAAACCACCGTCGCCCGTTTTCCCAAGGCGAGCCGCTACATTGCCGAGAAGGATCTCTACGAGACCTGGATACCGCGAACGCCCTATGTGGTCATGTATCGGCTCGACGCGGCGGCGCACACCATCACCATCGTCGCGCTCTTTCACGCCGCTCGAGACCGTAACGGCTTTGATCCATCAAGGACCGAATAGTCAGAATTGGAGGGACGCCTTACTCATAATCCCTGTATCCTCACTCTGTTTGCTCGCTACGTTCCCAGTGGGCCACTCGGCGGTCGGCGGGCTCGGGAAAACGGAGACACCATCGCGACGGGCTCATCCCGGCGCACCGCTGCCGACGATGGTGTCCCCGTTTTGCCAAGAAAACCCCTGCCAAGAAAACCCCTTGCCGGGCAACGCCTTCTCCGCTATACGGCGGCCCATTCGACGCCGCTGTCGGATCGATCAAGAGGAAGATCGGCCAATCGGGGAGCGCCTCGGCCCGCAAGGGGAGGAGCCCCCAATTCCCATTGGCAGAGCCGGCGAGGGCTCATCACGGCGGCATCACCTCGAGACCACGCGGCAGAGCCGGCAGACGGACGCTGGGGCGCACACAAGCGCGCGCCCTGCGTCGACGAGCCCGTGTCCGGTCTAGCCGCTTCACCCACATCGACCCGAAACAGACGACGTGCCAGCCACGCGGCTCGAGCCACGTTTCGTCCAGCACCATGAGGAACCGGAATGACCGCGACCGAAAAGGCCATGAACCCCACCCGCGACGAGTTCGCCGCCCTTCTCGCCGAGAGCCTCGCCCGCGACGAGGTCTACGAGGGGCAGGTGGTCAAGGGCAAGATCGTCGGCATCGAGAAGGAGATGGCGGTCATCGACGTCGGCCTCAAGATGGAAGGCCGCGTGGCGTTGAAGGAGTTCGGCGTCGGCGGCAAGCCCGGCGACTTGAAGGTCGGCGATACGGTCGAGGTCTACCTGGAGCGGGTCGAGAACGCGCTGGGCGAGGCGGTGTTGTCGCGCGACAAGGCCCGGCGCGAGGAAAGCTGGACCCGCCTCGAGAAGCTCCACGAGAAGGGCGAGAAGGTCACGGGCGTCATCTTCAACAAGGTGAAGGGCGGCTTCACCGTCGATCTCGACGGCGCCGTTGCATTCCTTCCGGGCTCGCAGGTCGATATCCGCCCGGTTCGCGACATCGGGCCTCTCATGCATCAGCCGCAGTCGTTCCAGATCCTCAAGATGGACCGCCGGCGCGGCAACATCGTGGTTTCGCGTCGCTCGGTTCTGGAAGAGACGCGCGCCGAGCAGCGCGCCGACATCGTCGCCCGCCTCGCCGAGGGCCAGGTCATCGACGGCCTCGTCAAGAACATCACCGATTACGGCGCGTTCATCGACCTGGGCGGCATCGACGGCCTCCTGCACGTCACCGACATGGCATGGCGGCGCGTCAATCACCCCTCCGAGATCCTCAACGTGGGTGACACGGTCAAGGTGCAGATCATCCGCATCAATCCGGAGACGCAGCGCATCAGCCTCGGCATGAAGCAGCTGCAGGCCGATCCGTGGAGCGCCATCGAGGCCAAGTACCCGGTCGGCACGCGCGTCAAGGGTCACGTCACGAACATTGCCGATTACGGCGCCTTCGTCGAGCTCGAGCCCGGCGTCGAGGGCCTGATCCACGTCTCGGAGATGAGCTGGACCAAGAAGAACATCCACCCTGGCAAGATCGTCTCAACCAGCCAGGAGGTCGACGTTCAGGTGCTCGAGGTCGATCCGCAGAAGCGGCGCATCTCGCTGGGCTTGAAACAGACGCAGGACAACCCGTGGGACGCTTTCGTCGCCGCCCATCCCAAGGGCTCGCACGTCGAGGGGCCGATCCGCAACATCACCGAGTTCGGTCTATTCGTCGGTCTCGACAACGGCATCGACGGCATGGTGCATCTCTCGGACCTCGACTGGCAGCGTCCAGGCGACGAGGTCATCAAGGAGTACAAGAAGGGCGATACGGTGAAGGCCGTGGTGCTCGACGTGGACAGCACCAAGGAGCGCATCTCGCTCGGCATCAAGCAGGTCGGTGGCGACCCGGCCGATACGCTCGCCAAGTTCAAGAAGGGCGATCAGGTGACCTGCCAGGTCGTCGCCGTTCAGGAGAACGGCATCGAGGTCAAGATCGCCGACGGCGACATCACCGCCTTCATCAAGCGCTCCGATCTCTCGCGCGACCGCTCCGAGCAGCGGCCTGAGCGCTTCACGGTCGGCCAGAAGGTCGATGCGGCGGTGATCAGCGCCGACAAGGCGGCACGGCGCATCTCGGTCTCGATCAAGGCCCTCGAGATCGCCGAGGAGAAGCAGGCGGTCGCCCAGTACGGATCGTCGGATTCGGGCGCCTCGCTCGGCGACATCTTCAAGGCAGCCATCAAGAAGAAGGACGCGGCCGAGGACGACAGCAAGGACTGAGGCCGGATTTCGATTGGACGATCAGGGTGCGCGCGGCGGCTCGAAAAGCTTCCGCGCGTGCTCGCTTTTCCGAGCCCGATCTTCATGGCCGGGCCACAAAGTTACCTTACCAGACGCCTGCGCCGGCCATTGAACGCGGCCCGATCCTTGCCTACGCTTCTCACGGGGCATCCAAAAACTGACGGCTTCGGCCGGAATCGGGTCAATCGAGGTTGACATGCATCCAGAGACAGAAACGGTGCTCGAACGCCGCCGCATGCGCCGCAGCCTCAGCCGCTGGCGCGCCGCCGCCATCGCGGCCGTCGCGCTCGCGATCGGGGCTTTCGTGCTCGGCACCGAGCACCTGGGCGACATCGCCGCTCCCCGGCAGATCGCACGCCTCTCGATCGAGGGAACCATCACCGAGGACCGGGATCAGCTGGCGCTCATGAAGCGCTTGAAAGAGGCCAAGCATGTCCAGGGCGTCATCGTGTTCGTGAACAGCCCCGGCGGCACGACCACCGGCGGCGAGGCGATCTACGAGGGCCTGCGCGATCTCGCAAAGGAGAAGCCGGTGGTGGCTCAATTCGGGACAGTCGCGGCCTCGGCGGGCTACATCGTCGGCCTCGGCGCCGATCACATCGTCGCGCGCGGCAACACCATCACCGGCTCGATCGGCGTGCTGGCTCAGTGGCCCGAGTTCTCGAACCTGCTCGACAAGCTCGGCGTCAAGGTAAACGAGGTGAAGAGCGGTGCTCTCAAGGCGGCGCCCGGGCCGTTCGCGCCGATGACCGAGGACTCGAAAGCTGTCCTTGAGGAGACCATCAAGGACGGCTTCGACTGGTTCGTGTCGCTGGTCAGGGAACGCCGCGGCATCGACCCGGCCGGCGTCAAGGGGCTGATCGAAGGCCGCATTTTCTCGGGCCGCGAGGCGCTCGGCCATCGGCTCGTCGATGCCATCGGCGGGGAGGCCGAGGCCAGGAAGTGGCTCGAGGAGACCAAAGGCGTTGCCAAGGACCTGGAGGTGGTCGACTGGAAGCCGCAGCCCTCCGGCGGTTTCGGCTTCTTTTCGTCGTCCTCGGGCGGCCGCGGGCTCCTCACGACCGGGGCGCGCCAGCTGGCCCGCCTCCTCGGAGAGGAGGGGGGACTTGGCACAGTTGGCCTTGACGGGCTCGTCTCTGTTTGGCAACCTTCGGAAAAGTGAGGAAATACAATCGCTTTTCCGGGGGTGCCCGTGATCAAGTCGGAACTCATCCAAAAAATAGCCGCGACCAACCCGCATCTCTACCACCGCGACGTGGAGCGCATCGTCAACACGATCTTCGATGAGATCGTCGACGCATTGGCGCGCGGCGATCGCGTGGAGCTGCGCGGTTTCGGAGCGTTCACGGTGAAGCACCGGCTGGCCCGTCAGGGCCGCAATCCGCGCACCGGCTCGCCGGTGTCGGTGGCTGAGAAGCATGTGCCGTTCTTCAAGACGGGCAAGGAGTTGCGCGACCGGCTCAATGCCGGCTCGTAAGATCCGGGCTCGTAAGGAATTGAAGAGATGCTGAGACGGCTCACAACGCTGCTCGTGGCGATTCCCGCCGCGCTCGTGCTGGTGACACTTGCGGTGACCAACCGGCAGGCCGTGCCCCTGGTGCTCGATCCCTTCAACGCCGAGCCTCGACTCTTGATCGAGCTGCCCTTCTACGCCCATCTTCTGCTCGCGCTCATTGCGGGCGCTCTGCTCGGCGGGGCCTCGGTGTGGATCGCACAGGGCCGCTATCGCAGGTCGGCACGCGTCCGTGGCTCCGAGGCGAGGCGCTGGCGGCACGAGGCAGACCGCTTGACGCGCGAGCGCGACGCGCAGGTGGCCTCCCACGCAAAAGCGCTCGTCGCCCCGAGCCGGCGCGACGCGGCCTGACGGGCCGCTCCCTTCGCCTTCTCCGTGAGAAGGGGGGCTGGAGCGTATTCAACGTAGTTGGGTCAAGGCCCGCGTCTTCAGCGGGCCGCGACCCAACAACTTTGTGCCCGCTGTGAGATGTTGGGTCGCGCTACGCTTGACCCAACCTACGGCCATGCGATTCACATCAGGCGGAAAGCGCTCTATCCATTCTCGTGAGCCACTCGTCCATGAGCACGCGCGTCAAGATTTGCGGGATCAAGACCGAAACGGCCCTCGACGCTGCGCTCGAGGCGGGGGCCGACTACGTGGGGCTCGTGTTCTTTGCGAGTAGCCCGCGCAACGTCGATCTTGCGACAGCACGCTCGCTCTCCCGGCGCGCTCATGAGCGCAGTCGCGCTGCGGTCGTCGCTCTGCTCGTCGACCCGGACGACGATCTGCTGGGCAAAGTTACGGGCGAGGTGGAGCCCGATCTCATTCAGCTTCATGGTCGCGAGACGCCGGAGCGTGTCCGCGCCATCCGCGCGAAATTCGGAAGGCCCATCATGAAGGCCGTGAGCGTGGCGACGCGCGCCGACGTGTCGGCGGCGTCCAGCTATCTCGATGCCGGTGCCGCGGCCGACATCATCCTGTTCGATGCCAAGCCGCCGCCCGACCCGGCGGCTCTGCCCGGCGGCAACGGCCTCATGTTCGACTGGCACATTCTGGATGCGGTCCCCGAGGGCCAGCCATTCGCTCTCGCGGGCGGCCTCGATCCGGACAACGTGGCCGCCGCCATCCGGCTGACCGGGGCCGGGATCGTCGATGTCTCGTCGGGCGTCGAAAGCGCGCCGGGTATCAAGGATCGGGCGCTGATCCGCCGCTTTATTCGGGCGGCGAAGGGAGCTATGGAGGCGTGACGATCCCCTTTCCCGGCTTTTGCGGGGAGAGGGGGAGCAACGAGGATCACCACATGGCGACCAAGAAGCAGAAGTCCGGCGAGCCGAAGCTCAACACCTATCGCGGCGGTCCCGACGAGCGCGGGCACTTCGGCCTCTTCGGCGGGCGCTTCGTGGCCGAGACGCTGATGCCGCTCATCCTCGACCTCGAGCGCGCCTATGGCGAGGCCAAGGCGGACGCCAAGTTCCACGCCGAGATGGCGTATCTCCACAAGCACTACTCGGGCCGGCCGTCGCCGCTCTATCACGCCGAGCGTCTCTCGAACGAGCTCGGCGGCGCCAAGATCTATTTCAAGCGTGACGAGCTCAATCACACGGGCTCGCACAAGATCAACAATTGCCTCGGCCAGATTCTTCTGGCGCGCCGCATGGGGAAAACGCGCATCATCGCGGAGACGGGCGCCGGTCAGCATGGCGTCGCGGTGGCGACGGTGTGCGCCAAGTTCGACATGCCGTGCGAAATCTACATGGGTGCCGTCGATGTCGAGCGCCAGGCGCCGAACGTGGCGCGCATGAAGCTCCTGGGCGCCAAGCTCAATCCGGTGACGTCGGGCGCCATGACGCTCAAAGACGCCATGAACGAGGCGCTACGCGACTGGGTCACCAACGTGCGCGACACCTATTACATCATCGGCACGGCCGCCGGCCCGCATCCCTATCCGGCGATGGTGCGCGACTTCCAGTCCATCATCGGCAACGAGGTGCGCGAGCAGATTATGGAGATGGAGGGCCGGCTGCCGGACACGCTGGTGGCCTGCATTGGCGGCGGCTCGAACGCGATCGGACTGTTCCACCCCTTCCTCGACGACGAGGGCGTCAAAATCTACGGCGTGGAGGCCGGCGGGCACGGGCTCGATGTGCCGAACGGGCACGCGGCGTCGATGAGCGGAGGCAAGCCCGGCGTTCTGCACGGCAACCGCACCTACCTCCTGCAGGACGGCGATGGGCAAATCCTCGAGGGCCACTCGATCTCCGCGGGTCTCGATTATCCCGGCGTCGGGCCCGAGCATTCGTGGCTCAAGGACACCGGCCGCGTCTCATACGTGCCGGCGACCGACAAGGAGGCGCTCGCGGCGCTGCAGGTCTGCACGAGGCTCGAAGGCATCATCCCCGCGCTCGAGCCGGCCCATGCGCTCGCCTGGGTGATCAAGCTCGCCCCCACGCTGCCCAGGGACAACCTGCTCGTCATGAACCTCTGCGGCCGCGGCGACAAGGACCTGTTCACGGTCGCGAAGCATTTGGGGATGACGATTTGACGGGTGCACGTTCGGGCGCGCACGAGCAGCGAC
>Ga0233425_10001504_pt1 | contig 51997 bp, 36 predicted proteins | sample Watercolumn_Towu_2_FD_181712 | JGI IMG/M metagenome (GOLD analysis project Ga0233425, IMG submission 181712) | Freshwater microbial communities from Lake Towuti, South Sulawesi, Indonesia - Watercolumn_Towuti2014_140_MG | ecosystem: Environmental > Aquatic > Freshwater > Lake | place...
GATTCGTCGAACTGGGTGTCAAACCAAAACGGGACGGCAACGCTGAACCTGATACCTGCCGAACGGGCACGGGAGGAGAGTGCCGCACAGAGCTCGACATACTGGGCAAGGATCGACAACTTCCGGTCCCCCTGGAATCCCGGGAGAAGATACGGCTCCACATCAAACTGTATCCCATCAAAGCACTCGGCCGGGTTTGGAAGTCTATTGTGACGGATCACCCGATCGAGGATGCTCACCGCTTCTGCGTGATTCTCCTTCAGCGCGTATCCGGCCCATCCATCGAGTGCGAAAACCTCCGCGTGGGCAGAATGGAGCTCGCGGACGAGTGCACGAAGATCGTTTGTCTCCTGACGGGCGGTATCGGGAAGTTGAAGGAAGATCCGTCCGATATGCTCCTGCTCGATAAATCTTAGCAGATCCTTGAGCGCTGGCTCCTGGCTCAGCAGTTCCTGAGTATTCCAGACCCAGAGACCGATCACGGGCTGCCGGAGTCGGGGGCGAAGACCGCCACTGTCCCATGGAGGGTAGGTCTCGGGGGGCGGCTCCCATCGCTTCGGGAGGGTTGTGCGGATAGATGAAATGGATAGACGGTCTCCTGTGTCTGTGCTTGAGATCGTGAATTCGCCATAGCGCACTTCTTTGAGTGAATTGATGCCCCATTCTTTGAATGTTCTCCAGCCCGAACGAATTCCCTGGCCAGGCAGATGGTCAGCGGGCACGACAAAAAGAACGAGGAGGGGAATCAAGAATCGGATCTGGTGGGCGGGCACGGTTGGATCGGTTTTCCCAAAAAAGTCTCGAACTGGATCGTCGGGCATTTGAAGTTCTGCTTCGCAGTGCAGATATGATAGATAAAGAAGCAGACTTAAGCCAGCAAAAGCGAACGTGGGTGATGGGATTGACCTGCCCCCCGAAAAGAGATCCAAGCTTTCGTTAGGAAGATTTGTATCGGAACTTGACCTCGCACAGTGGCATCAAGTGCCCGCGCGCGGTATTTGGTGGTTTTTCTCGACACGTGCGGAGCCTATAGAAACACAAATGCCAATCGACTCTTTTCAAAAATCGATTGGCATTTTTGTACCCCCAACGAGAATCGAACTCGTGTTACAGGCTTGAAAAGACGAACGACCATTTGAGAATGCCTGCAAACACTGTGTCTTTTTCACCTCAGAGTCCGCTCGTTGTTAGCAGCTATTAGCAGAGAATCCCATCGCTAACACGTGGATTCGAATTCAATCTACAGATATTCGGATTACCTCGCAAGCTTTGAAAATCTAGTGACGTCGATAGATCTTTCACCCCGTTGCAGGTTCAAGTCCGGGGCACGCTGTGCACACGATTGTAACTTTGGTCTGATCCCGCCAGAGTTGCTCTGCGTGCCTGTTTTGGAGGGGCTGAAATGACTCAATCGAACCTAGACCACTCCTGCAATCATTGTTTCCATCGGCAAGATATCCACCAGCTCGCTTTTCTCATTTTGACCTCTATACACCGAGTTGGTTGTAAATATCCTTCGGCACCGAAGACTTGGAAGAAGCTGAGTCTGCTCCTCGCTAATGTCAAAGTGAGAACAGAACACACTGCAATTATCAATCATAAGCTCTGAGATGTTCCGTTGAAACTTCTCGACATCCGTGACACACCTGTGACAAATAAGTATTGAAGTCTCCGTCCTCTTGGTGCTGTCAAGTTCATCAGCCCTTATGACTGGAAGGCCTAATTGAGCAGAAATCCGATTCACTATCACTAGATCACCAGGGTCCCAGGGCAAGAGTGAGTCAAAATGAAGGCCCAAGTTCCTGATGCGCTTGACGAGCACCTCGGAACTCGAAACGTCAACCAATCTACCCGAGAATTCGTTGTTAGGAAAACCCTCGGACATATCAATGGAATAGATTGTTGCCCGCTCGTTCTTCAGCAGTATCCTAAGGAGTAGCGCTTCAGAGAACTCTTCCGAGTATTCAAAATGAAACTGTTCTTTCACGCGTCTTGCAGCATCAAGCCAGCGAGGGAAAACCAGGAAGGGGATGATTAGGTTGACTCGCCCCCGGTGAACTCCCTCGTCGATCAAATGCAGGAGTTTGAACAGCGACTCCAATGACTCGGCCGAATGGTAGGATAGTTGATGGAAAATCCAAATAGAGCGATAGGGTTTCTTCTCGATCGCTTCGGCAACTTCAGCCTCGGACTTGTGTCTCGGTTCTGTGAAGAAGTTCTCTGCCACCGCTTCAATTGCTGATAGGTTATGCTCGGACTTCAGGCTAAGGTAGCCATTCCAGAGAGGCCTTGTGGCGATCGTCAACGCATCATTTCTTTCGTCAAAAAACATATGACATTACCCGAAGTTATTGTTGATCGCTTGCAGATTCACCCAGTTCCGCTTAGGGGTACGCTGATACGATCCATACGATCGCGTAGTTGCGTGGGTATCTTCATCCTCATCACCGGTCCAGTTTGTCTCCCCCCTTCTCCAGAAATTCTTCGACTATCAAGGGCACACAAGATTTGTAGCAGTAAGGAAAATCTCTATGAAAAGTCTGACTTCTCACCGTGTTAGAAACAAAGAGCTTCTCGTCAAAAGCATCTACCAGCCGACGCAGGTTCTCCTCTTTGCCGTGCTCGTACGGCAGCGCATGAGTTATCCAACAATGAACACTCTTTGCGCCCCTGTCAAGGAAGAGTTTTCGGGCCTTCTTGATGGTCGTCCCTGAAATCACCATATCATCGATCAGGAAGACCAATTTGCCAACGAAATCTTCCCCCAAATCACCCTGCAGTACTACTTCTGTTGTGCTGACCCTCTGCTTGCTGATTTCCTGAAGATCGCTTCCTATGCTCGAACGTTTCTTTCCCGGCGTGTTCACAAATCTGACTTGATGAAACTCCTCTCTGCTGACCAATTCGTCTATCACCCTTTTGTACATCGACAACACTATCACCTTCCGCGATTCCACATACTCGTGGAACCATTTGAAGTCAAGTGGCACGTGAGGATCGATGGTGACAAGCCGATTTGCCCCAGCCGAGAACAGCGTGCGCAACATCGCTTGGCAGACATTTGATTCACCAGTATTGTAAATTTGATCCTGCTTTGAAAACGGGAGATGCAATGCGAGAACGACTACCTCTTTCGGCGGATTCAGTTGGATGTATTGCCGACTTGTGGGATCAACATACTCGACATCAGTAGGGTGATTAAGAATGTCCAGTACCTGTAGGACTTCTACAATCCTGTCCCCAGTAGTGAAGTTGTTCTTGCTGCCTTCTCCCGAACAAGTGAAGCTCTGAACTACGCAAACGGACCGATTCTGTAGTTTCTTCACCGTCGGAATCCGTGTGTACACATCACTGTTAGCAAACTTCCTTGAGTCATCATAATTACGATTTGAGGTTATCACCGAGTACCCTGCACGCACGAATTCCTCCTCCAGGTGCTCGGCACCCGAACATAGAATCAGTCTCCAGTTCTTTTTTGTCACCATAAGTGTTTCCTTTAGATTAAGTTAATCAACGCGAATCATCTCTCCCAACTCCCTTGGAGTCTGCAAGCAGACATGCACCTGCCGTGCTCTTTCTGCCATCAATCCAACAGCGGCATCTTCCCCAGCAGTCCGCTGAGCAGCCCCCACGCAAGGCCTTACCTTGCGCTTGCGCCCAACACTCAGGTAGACCCAACCCGAATGAGGGAACCTTGGAGCATGCAAAAAGACAGAATCAATCTTTTCATCCAACATCACTCGCCATGATCTGTGAAGTACAAAGGATAATATCACCGGCAACTGCAGACTGCAGGGTCGGAGTTTGATCGACATTGTTTTGCGATGCCCAGAGCTTAACGCCGTTAGTCACATGCCGATTGACATCTTGGACCGTCACGAATCCTTTGCAATCTCGGTCGGCAATGCCGTCGAGAGCCTCAAGCAAGAAGTGAGTAAACACACTTCGCTCCTTAGCCCGCCACTCGTAACTCAGCTGTCCTTGTTTGCAGGAGGCCAAGACTGCAAATCCCTCTGCTTGATCAAAAACACGACGAATAAAACCTTCTGACATCCTTCTTGGCCCTTTGCCTCTGATGTCAGCGCCAGAATGGCATGCATCGATGATGATCACTTTCGCCCTGGCGCGAGAGCTACTCAAGATTTCTTTGACTCTCACAATGGAAACCGCTGTATCACGCAGAACCAATCTTCTACCGCTTCGAGCAACCAAGTAGCTCTCATTGTCAGCCTCATCGCCATGACCACTGTAGTAAAAAAGCAATAGATCGTCTGGTTCGGCAGCGTTAGCAATGGCCTGTAGCGCAACGAGGATGTTATCGCGGGTAGGTAGTTCTTGCATCTCATCAGTGATAAGACGAACTCGATCCACACTGTACCCGGCCGCTGTTAGCCTATCACGAACGGCACGAACGTCATTGACGCATACTTGAAGTCGCCCATAGTTGAGCGCATCCTCGTATGCATCTGCGCCGGCCAAAACCGCCCAGCGGTTCCCCGTACCGAGATGAATCGGTCCGATACTGGGAGCATGATCACGCTTGGTGTCAGGATTGGGAGATGGCCCAATCGACCTCCACGGTACGTTGACGGCTGCCATCAGATCTTCCAGCCAATTCGCTAAGGCAGCGGTTTGATCTGGACCTGTTGGTCCCAAATCAATCACATGAATACTCCTTTGACGTAGTTCCTCGACCTCCAAGGGACTTGGAGCAAAAAGAACGGCGTATCCCCATCTACGAATTCGACCGAAATCCAAACCGATACAATCCCAGATCTGATTGAAAAACGGATCGCGCAGACTATAGCCTATGAAAATCGCCGTCTTGCTTTCAAGTAGGCCTCGCAATCGCTCGGCTAGCCGACGATGAGCAGAGAAGTAAACGCTGTAGTCACTCTTTGTAATCACAATGCTTTCAGGGCGTTTCAGATCCCCACAGAGTTTGATCAAATTAGCACCATCTTCGCGCCAAAAAGGCAATTCGGAGTCTTCCACGATCAGACATAATTTCCTACCCGCACGATCCAGCGCCTTTTCCATCAAATCATCGTAGTTGGTCGTGCAAACAGTGTTTGTAGGCAATGAGGAAATGACCTGATGCACTCTAGTGGGATTCAGGTGAGTAGTATCCAGCTTCTCGCGCAGATAGGCCAACAACGGATGGAGCCCACGTTGAGTGACGTAGCGATTTGTGGCCGACGTGAAATGATCCACCGTCAGGTCTGCCTCATTGATAGGCCAGCGATCACCTATGGATTGAGCAAGCGGCCGAACAAGGTCCGCCCATCCGGGCAACCCAGCCCCCACAGAAACACCCGCGCCAACAAAAGGCATTACTTCACCTCGTTGAATATCCTCCACTAATTCAGCCGGCGGCTTGACCATTGGATCTCCTGTTTTTACGCGCACGTCAACAAACCTTCAGTCGGCAGGCCGACTTATGGCTTGACGATAACCCTATTGACGTGGAATCGTACGCTTTTGTCCAGCGCATCTCTGATTCTGTCCAAACTGTATTCTTCTGTGGTCAGCTCTTCCAGATTTGTGATTCCCCTCGATATCAGATTCGCCGCCTCAGCAAAATCGGTCAATGTCTGACCTGTTGTACCCACAATAGCTATTTCTTTGGTATGGATTAGGCTAATATCCACTAGCACTGATAGACTCGGGATGTATGAAGCGAACACAACGATGGCCGCACCGCTCCGAACGCACCCAGCTGCGATAGACAACTCATTCTCTCGCCCCCGTGTTATGAACACCCCGTCCATTCCTCGGTTTTCCGTAAACTCCAGCATTTGCGATACAGTGTTTGCCGCGTTCGGATCCACAACCAGATCAGCACCGAGTCGCGCAGCTTGTCGTCTGCATGCAGAGTCGAAATCCGCAACGATCACCTGAAGACCGCTAGCCTTGCCAACAAGCACGTGGAGCAAGCCCATAGTCCCCGCACCAAAGATTCCTATGCAGTCGCCCGAGCGAAGTTTGACTTTGCGCATACTGTGGATGACACATGACACAGGTTCCGTGAACACAGCATCTCGCAAGGAACTACAAGACGAACTCAGTTTTGCCAGATACCGAACCGGGGACGAAACGTATTCAGCAAATCCACCGGGGCCCATCACCATCCCGAGCTCGCGTCGTCGAGGGGTCTTGCCGGCCTCACATAGATTGTCAAGACCGCGAGCACACAAGTCACAGCGACCACATCGTGGAAGCCTTGCAACTGCCACCATGTCCCCCACCCGATAACCCGTGCTGCTGTTCCCGGTCAATCGTTCCACGACTCCTACTATCTCATGTCCACCGTGAAAAGGATAAGTCGCTTTCACGCCTCGGTATACACGCTGTTCCCATGTGCAGATGCCGCACGCCTTCACGGCAACGAGTGCATATCCATTTTCTGCCTCAGCGGACTCAGTTCGAACTCCCTCATCATCTATCATACCCGTCGTCGTCTCCTCGGAGGGGTTACCAACAGACGGTTGATCAATATCGCGAATCTCGACTGTGTACGGTGCAGTAATCACACCAGCCTTCACAATTCCCATCCTCCCTGAGTGCTTCACAGAACAAGAGTGCCGAGCATTGGATGTCACTTCCTACGGGATACATCCAATGTCGAAGGGCTCACTGGTTACGTTCAAGTCGCGGCGATCGTGCTATGAACCACTATGCCGAGTGGACCTAATCACTTCTTTGCCGTATGCGCAGTCGATCATCGGCTGCTGGAGAGCATAACGTGGGAATCCTCCTCTATTGTAGACCTCTTGGCAGAGTGGATAGGGAGCGTCTATGACATCATAATGAGCGTAGCTACTCAAGCGGCACCACCCCCTGCATACTCGGTAGAAGATGCAATTGCCACAGACTCCGTTCACTTTTCCAGCAGCAACATCGCGGAGCCTCTTCAATAATAGACTCTTCTCCCATATCTCGATGAAGTCTTGCACAAAGATATTGCCGGCGATCATTCTCTGGTCATCGTACGATGGGCCACACATTGTGATGTCTCCCGTGGACAAAACACCGACAATACTTTCTCCCCAGCCACAGCCAAAGAAGTCTTGAATCATGTTCACAGGCGTCAATGCGGGTGGCAATGTCGCGTATGCTCTGCCTGTTTGAAAATGCGAAGATACAAGAAGATCGCTAATCAGCACTTCGATCTCTCCCATTGTCAGAGCATTCTCGGGATGTTGTCTTGCTCTACCCAAGGGATGAATATTGATAAGAGTCCTGTGCTTCTTGATTCCCCATCCGAGGATCGAATCCACAATCTCGCGAAGGCGGCTATAATTGAATCGATTCGCAGTGGTTGTAACGACAGTCTGCACTTCCGATCGCCCCAATCCTCTGAGTGCCTCTAGCGTCTTGCGGTGGCTTCCTCGAACACCACGAAAACGATCATGCATCTCAGGATTGACGTCGTCAAGACTCACAAATACCGTCAGTTTGTGAAGGGACTCAAGCGATCGAACCGAATCTTCGTCAAAAAGAGTGGCATTTGTCTCCAGCGCAATCTCAAGACCCAGATCGTCAAGCCATCGCAAGATATCGAAACTATCTGAGCGTGTAAGCGGTTCACCGCCGGAGATCTTGACTTTCTCGAGACCATATGGGATCGCAGATTGAACCACTTGCTTGACGGTAGATATATCGAAGTCAGGATCGCGAGCCGAGCCTACACCGTTGATCTGACAATGCTCGCAAGCCAAGTTGCATCGTCTGGTCAAGAACAGGTTGATTGCTTGAAGCTTTCCGTTTGTCCGCTTTTGCCGAACAAGTTGTCCATCGATCAGCGAACTCATCCGCTGACGAATCCGAACATCATCATCGTCGTACTTAAGCCACTTGAAATCAGCCATTCGATGACCTCGTGTCTTGCTGGGCAGTCTCAGGCAAAGCCCTCTAGTACTTCACCGGAATCCCGTCCTTGTCGAACCGCACTTCCATTGGCCCTAACCTGTGTCCTTCTCGGTTTCAGCTGGAATACTCAGTGCACAGCGAAATCCAGTAGCGCTGCTCCGATACACAGGTTCCCGACTGACATATCTGATTGTTGAAGAACACATGTCCCTACCATAGAACCACGACCCACCGCGTCGGACCCTCCCCCCGGTACCAGTATCTGAGATCTGCTCCCGTCCATCTTTAGCATCGTATGGATAGGGACGAAAGTGGCTTGATGTCCAATCCCAAGCATTGCCAGCCACGTCTCCGACTCCGTAAAATGAGTCGCCCTCGGGTGAGTGCGCATCAACAGGAACAGTATCCTGCACTCTCGATTCCGACGTGTTGCACAGCGATGGATTGAACTTATTGCCCCACGGGAAGAGGTACTCATTCGGACCTCTAGCTGCTTTCTCCCACTCAGCCTCTGTTGGCAGTCTTTTTCCAGCCCACTGAGCGTAGTCTTTCGCATCGTACCAACTCACCTGAATAACAGGATGTCTAGCCTTCTCAGCGGGGTACTTCTTTCCGTCCCAATAAGATGGCGGTGTATGTCCTGTCGCATCAACAAACCTCTTGTACTCCATGTTGGTAACTGGATACTTGTCAATATAGAACGCATCAAGTCCAACCCTGCATGGTTCTCCGTGATCCAATGTGTCTCCCGCTTGATCTATCGCATTGCCAGGCCCCATGGTAAACACGCCAGCCGGGATTAGGATCATATCTTTTGGCAGATTTGTCCGAAGCACTTCATGGGCACGACTGGTGCCAACCTCATGAAGTGAAGCAACCGCGCGTGCGTGAACAGATGGATATTCGTCCTTGATAGCGATGGCCAAGTACTCTACAGCCCGGTCGGTTCCCAGGAATCTCAGCAGGTCAACGGTGTGAGCACGCGTCTCTGCGTTCTTGTTGTTTATACCTTCTTCAATGTACTCCCAGACCGAAATACCCAAATTCGATGCCCTGCGAACCCAGTAGTCTATGTCAATGCCATATCGCATTACGCAACGAAGAATCAGTCTAAGCTCACGCTCCCCCAGTCGTAAATACGGGTTGTCTCGCTCTTGATTGATTTGCAGAAAGCGCTCGATCTCCATGAGCCATTCAAACACGTACCAGTTATTCATCTCTTGCTTCAGGAGATCTTGCGTCGCCTTTGCTCGCATCTCTGGCTCATCGATCCATTCTCTGATCTTGCTTACGAGGTGTTCGTGTGAGAGTTCAAAATAGTACGTGCCGGAGACGGCTACTCGCCGGATGAGCCGATGTGCCACGAGAAGATTGAGCGTTGGCTCTAAAATCGAAAGACTAGTGTCCGTCATTTGAATGATCTCATCTATTGCCATGAGTCTTTTCGTAGGGTACGATGTCACCAAACTCTTCAACACCCTACGAGCCTGCTCCTTTTCTCCCTCTCCCATTGCTTCAAGGACGGAATCAACATAGTCCCCGAGCAGCCTCTTTGCGCCGCCCAGCTGCTGATAAAGGCTCACACTGATTAGAGTTTGACTTCCGGCACACGCATCATACAAACGATCACATACGATCTGCAACTGAGGTGGTTCGACTCCCACAAACTGAGCTTGATCTTCGCTCAGATCATCTAGCACCATTTCAACCAGCTTGCTTTCAAACTCCATCGTGGAACCGACAAGAGGCCGCGTGATTGCTTCTTTTGCTTGCTCTCTAGTCAGCGGTCTTAGTCGGTATCTATTTCGAAGTACATCCGGGACACCCAGTTTCAACTCGTGGAATTCACCTAGGAAATCCTCGCGAAGAGCGATAATAAACCTTGCGACCGGTGGGTCGATGACGAGACACTCAGTCAATGCTTCTTCAAAACTCTTCCGAGCTGCTCGACCCAACAAAGTGCTGAGTTCCTCTGCCTGGTCAAGTATTATGACCAACGTTTGCTTGATCCTATCTTCCGCATTCTGCAAACATACTCGCAAACTGGCTTTGGAGTCCCAGTGGCTTCCAAGCCCTGTCAATTGGAGACGCTCGTGGACACATCTCTTGATGGATTTCACAGCGTCATCCGTTGTCCGAACATAGATGGGGCTAAAGCCGTGCTTGTCGAGTTGAGGCATCATGCCCGCCTTCAGAATCGAAGTTTTGCCGACGCCAGACTTGCCGAAAACAACCATCAGTCTGTGCGAGAGCGCCTTCTGTGCGATTTGTGCCGCGTCGAGTGTTCGTCCAAAGAAGATGTCTGAATCACCAGTTTCGTAGTAGTCGAGAAACTTGTACGGTCGCTTTCGAACAGCAAGGGGGGGACTTGATCGAGCCTCTGCCACTTTCTCAATTGCCTTCAGTCGAACGGACAGAGACCAAAGGAACGGAACAACATCGGCGCCTACGATCTCTATGCCCCTCTGCTTCCAGAATGCGCTGAATTTTGAACTAGCTCCTTTTTGAACTGCGAAGGCTGGCCGCCGATACTTACCAAGATTATTGGTGGCCTCGAAGTGAATACGCCAGATCGTAGGATCGTATAGGTCACATGCAATGTAGATCAGCGTTTTCGTAGCGGCTATGAACCTCAGTATCTCCGTCATCTTCCCACCAGCAAAGAGCTTCTGGCGATCGTCCTCCGTTATGATTAGACTTTCAGGGCGGTCGACCGCACCAAACACTTTCACGAGCGCATTTCTCCCCGGCTCAAAAGCAAAAGATATGTCGACAGCCGTGAGTACCCTGTCATACTGCTTACCGGCTTCTGCAAAGGCTTTCTCCAGCAGAGTGTCAAATCCTGTGCTTATGATAATTTGAAACGGTAATTCCGCGATCAACCTGTGTGCCTTAGAGGTTTCATGACTCACGGATTCGACACGCTTGCGTATGTAATCTATCAAACTCTTTCGGCTTCTTGTACCTTCATAATATTGGCTTACCGCCGGGAGGCTGATCCCGCTCCCTTCGAAGCCGCACAACTCCGCAAGCTCCTTCGCAAGTTCAATCGAGGTCGGTGTTTCGGCAGCTCCACCCGAAATGCGTTCTCCAACGACAAGGGCGCAGTTGCCCTTCTCGAGCTCATCGACAAGATCATCAGAAAGTTCAACGGGGATGATTGCGTCCAATCTAATCTCTCCGATCACATTGGCTGGAGACGCAAAAGTCTGTTCCTGCTCCTAGCCCTTATGGTATCAAAGCAGAGTGTTTCGAGATGCATCCGGGAAGACGTTCTACAGCATCGCCTGCGGGCTTTGGGAAAAAGAACATCTTGGCTGCCCACGGCGATGAATGGTTTCACAACCGATGGAAAATCACGCGCGAGCCAGAACAGGGTATTTGATCGCTATGATGCTGACCCCGCAAATCTCGTGTTTTCGTGCACAAAAATCAAGAGATGACGTCTCAAGATCTAGAGATCAAGATTCTAGAGGTCGAGATATAGAGGTTCGGTCTCCAAAGAGGGCTTTCAAAAGGAAGGCACTGAAAGAGCAAATCAGAGAGCGACACCATATGAGCAACCACGGAACATTCGCAGCCGTGAAACCAAATCGCCGCCAAAGTCCATCGGATTCTATAGCATCCGGGACTCATGTATCAACGTCGTAGCCAACTTACCCTCTGCAGAAGTTCATCGATGACCACATCGAAATTCAGGTGCCGCGGCGATCAGATGGCAGGGGGACTGTACAGGTCTTAGGCAATCCGATCGTGGCTCATTCACCTCATGAGGAACGCTCCCTTCTCACGAAGCTTGACGAAAGCCGTGTCGTTTCTTCGTCACCAGAGACTCTCCGGCTCGCAACGAACCGATCTAGCTCATCCTTGCAGAAACTCAACTTCTTGGTGCCGATCTTACGATGCGGGATCTTCCCCTGGCTCGTCCACTTGTATATCGTGTTGACTGACACATGGAGATAGCTTGCTGTCTCAGGGACTCCCATGTTCATGGGATTGCCTACCAGGTTTCCCAATTGATCAAACCAAGGGTTGGCCCCACCTTTCCGAATGCAATCTGACAGTTGTATACCTTCCACATTGATGATCTCCGTGAGAAATCTCTCCACGATGTGAACCCACATCTCGGAACCCGAATCTCTGAGCTCTGCAAGCACAGCTCCTCTCAGCTTTCGTCCTACCTCGTCGGCAATCATGTTCATTAGCAATCCAATGTCTCGAACTCCGAAGAGTATCATTGTGTCTTCCTTTCTTTCAGGATGTTCGCGAATCTTCTCGCGCTGACTCAAATTACACAAGCAAGCATGTGGTCCCCCCCTCGGCGGCATCAGGCGCCCTCACGTGAGCTGTCTGATTCAGATGTGTTCTCGCCTGTACCGCTAGCCCTGTGTTCATCGGTTGTCGCTGTACCTATCCTGTTAACCGCTCCATGCAACTCACTCGCTGCGAGATGACTATAGATCTGCGTGACCTTGATATCCGAGTGTCCCAAGAGCTTTTGCACCTCGAAAATAGGCACGCCTTTCTGCACCAACCACGTAGCAAACGTGTGCCGCAACGAATGAAAGGTCACATCTTCTGCAAGTCCAGCAGCCTTGCGATAATCTCTGAATTTGTGATCCACGTAGCTCCTATTGAGCTTGCGACAATCATAACTGAAGACATATGTACAGCTCTCTTCTGCTTTCATCTCTGTCAACAATTCGTGCACTCTATTACTCATTGGAACCACACGGATCTTCCCCGTTTTCGTCAGGAACGTCTCCGTGTTGGAGACTGCGATCAGCTTCTCGTCTAGATCAACATCCTTCCATTCAAGGTTCTCGATTTCTCCTAGTCGCATTCCTGTCAGAACGGCAAATTCATATAGTCGCTTGAACAGCGGTTCCTCTGCAGCATTTCTTAGTCGAAGAAACTCTTCAGGTGTTATGCGGGTGGGCCTTTTCTCCGGAATTCTCGGCAGACTACACTTCGCGAAGGGATTTGATTGAAGCATCTCCCATCTCACCGCACAGTTGAAAGCGGTTTTCAGGGATCTGAACTCCATGCTGACTGTGGTCGGTGAGCAACTCTTCAGTCTTCTGGCTTTGAACAGATCTACATCTCGAGGTGTGTAGCTGGTAAGATCTTTGTCCCCACATACTGAGATGAACAAATTGAAAGATCTCGTATAGACGTTGTTGAGTGTCGATTCTCGGAGATTTGGTCCCTGAAGTTCGGCATAGTCTTTGATGAATTCTGAGAAGAGTACCCGCTTCGGCTTAGGTTTCAGGGCTTCTTTAAACTCCGTAAGAAACATCAATGCATCTCTCTTCCTTCTCACCCTTGTAGTTTTCCAGCGTCTACGCCCATCATCATAGTAACCAACATACCAGATCCCGTTGGATCTTTTGAATAGGCAAAGATTTGAGAAGTTCATATCGGTACTCTTTTCTTTGGTAGACCTTGCATTAGATGAGGTTCAACACCAGAGTACGAGACCGTGCGAACGCTGTCTTCTCTGCAGAGGAATGCGGCTTCGCCACCCCGCCCATGTTCACTCCAAGTTTCGGGGAGGCTCCGCCGCCTCAGCAAAAGATTCCTTAAGCAATAACGCCTTCCTCACTCGCTCCACTCCACTTCGTGACGTCTCACTCAGCTTCCGAAATGTATTGGATTTCGCTCGACGTCACTGCATTCCGTTCCGCTCATTCGTCGGCGTCATTGCGGCTCAGGGCAAATGACAGCTTGTCTTGTCAGGTTTGTTCGCTGTTTGAATCCCGCTCCGCGGGATCACGCCTTTTGCGGTTCGAATCTGTTCACGTCAGCAAAAGGACGCGCCAAACCCTCCCCCAGTTCGATATACCATCGAGCAAACGTAGCAGAACCACTTGTGCTGAGCGAGTCCCTTCTTTTGGGACGAGTCGAAGCATCGCCCCAATCAACAGAAAGGGAAAAGAAACAAAAAAAGCGGAGCAAGATAAAAACGGCAAACGGCTCTCGACGAGCTGATGTGCAAAAAGGCAAGGGTATATAAACGCCGCCAGCGGGAAGAATTGAAAGTCGATACCGCTGGCGTCGCCCTTGCCTTTTTGGTTTGCCGTTTTTGTCACCTCATCCGCTTTTTTTCTTTTCCCTTTCTTTTTTTCGGGGCGATCCCTCGCCGGGGTTAAAATGCCAAGCGAAAGATTCAAAATCTTCCAACCGCTCAAACTGAAATCCAACGGAAGAGTAGTCGGGTACTTCTACCGCATGCGCGAGGATGGAACGCTGCAATATGTGTCCTTTGCTTCCACCGTGGATTCCATCGAGGCGGACAAGGTTGAGCCGGCAACGCCAGCAGAACTTGAAGCGACTAAGCAGCGCCAGCGTGAATCCGGAGCCCGTGGATAGCACCTGAAGAAGGGGGAGGGGGAAGGAAACAATCCAACCTCATCCACAAAGGAGACCAAGCCATGAAACCAACCACACAACCGCCGGACGAATTCTTCCCGGAGGTCCTGGAAGCGGAAGCTGTGCAATCCGAGCACTTGACCGTGCTCCACCGGGTCGTGCCCAAAGCGGAATTCGCCACCTACGCCGGCACATTGACAGACGCACTTCTCGAAGAGCAATCAGCCATCGAAGCCTACGTCCGCATCCGAAACGTATCGGATATCCTGGAACAGGCACTCGGCCGAATCAAAGACCGGGCAATCAACTCAATGCAGGGAACGAGCAAAGACATCTGCGGGGCGAAGGTGCAGCTCAAGGCCCGGAAGAAGTTACTGGAAAATCTCCCCGCCGAGGTCGACGACGCTACCACCGGTGAGATTCTCTACCCCGCTCGATTCGTATCAGGCGGTTCAACGCTCCAAATCACGTTCTAACCAACCATTCACTGTTCACGATTCAACTCCACACACGGAAATAAGGAGAATCATCATGAATACCACATCTTCAACCACACTCTCATTCCAAAAAGCCCAACGCATCACCAAGAAAGCCCGCATCGGCATTTGCGGCGCAGCCGGATCCGGCAAGACGCTCACATCTCTGAAACTTGCCTCCGGCCTCGGCCGGAGGATTGCATTGGTCGACACCGAGAACAATTCCAGCGTGCTCTACGCCGATCGCATCGACTTCGACGTCCTCAACATCGAACCGCCATTCGAAATCAACAAGTACATCACGGCCTTCCACCAGGCCGAAGCTGCCGGCTACAACGTGCTCATTCTCGACAGCATTTCCCACGCCTGGGCTGGGGAGGGCGGCATCCTCGACACTCAGGGCAAGATGGCCGACGGCGGAATGAACAGCTTCACCGCCTGGCGGAAGCTCACTCCTCAACACAACGCATTCATCGAGGCAATGATCCGTTCGAAGCTGCACCTGATCGCAACAATGCGCTCGAAAATGGACTACGTTGTCGAGACGAACGATAAAGGGAAGTCAGTACCGAAGAAGGTCGGCCTGGCACCAGTCCAACGTGAGGGAATGGACTACGAGTTCGATATCGTCTTCGACCTCGACCTCAACCACAACGCCCAATCCTCGAAGGACCGTTCAAGTCTCTTTGACGGGCGCCTGGTCTCGAAGCCAGACGAGAAAATCGGCAGGCAGGTCCTAGATTGGTTGGACAGAGGGCAACAGCCGTCAACGGTGGTAGTTCCGGCAGAAGCTGCAAGAACTCCTCTCTTCAACGAGTCCAGGAACCTTACTGGTGAGAACGAAACCAAAGCAATGATCGAAGCCATCCAGAAGGCAACAACGCCGGAGCGCCTCGATTCCATCGAACAAAGCCGTCTGAAAGGGCTCAACACCAACAAGCTCACGGACGATCAGGGCAAACAGATCGCCGGTGCGATCGATTCAAGACGAAAACAACTGCAATCATCACCATAAAACAAGGCCGCGTGAGCGACTCACGCGAACAGGGGTGACGCATCGTCACCCCTGTTTTCACTTCGCCAAAATAGCATTATAGCACCCACCGCTCAGTTCTGCAGACCGAATCCCACCCTCGTCTCGCTCACCCCCTTCTCATTGAATCCCTCATTGAGCTCCTCGATCAACTCCTTCACATCAGTCCCGGTCAAACTCCCCGGACTCAGCCGATCCATCACTTCGAGCTGCTTCACAAGGTTCGCAACGAACGCCCCAGTCACCCGCTTCCGCTCAAGTGCATCCAGGATTGCCTCGTCAAAGAGTGACAGAATATGTTCATTGTTAGTCTTCGTCCTTGCAAGCGACAGGTACTGATCCGAATCGATGATGTCAACATCGATTACCCTGTCAAACCGCCCCGGACGCCTCGCTGCAAGGTCAACAAATCGCTTGTCGTTCGCAGTGGCCAACAGAAAGAAATCCTGCCGGACAAATCCGTCGAGATTCTGCAGAAAGCTTGCGAGACGCTGCGAGTAGATCCCCTCATCCCGCGCGCCAACCACAAGATCGACGTCGTCGATACAGACCACCATTGGTGACAACACGTCCGCTAACTCAAAGGCCGCATTCAGGCACTCTTCGCTTCCATCTGCGAAGATGAATGTCGCATGACCCTTGGCCTCATTGGCAACAGCTTGGATGATTCTCGTCTTTCCCGTCCCTGGCCGTCCGGAAAGTAGATACCGCATTGGAAGCTTGAGCTTTGGGTGTTGCTTGATCGCGTCGATGAAGAGCTTGATCGGCGTCATGACCCTCTCGGGCAGCAGGATTCCGGAGAGCTTTTGATTATCAACTCGAGCCAACGACAGGGTCGGCCTTCCCGGCAGAATTGCATCGTCTGGTCTCCTTGTTTCGATGGTCAAGCACTTGTTCCGATAAGGAGAATTGAGCATCGATTCACGAACGAGAAGCTCGAGTAGTTCATTCGCCTTGTTGGAGCAGGAATCAAGTCCAAACACATAAATGTAAAAAGAAATCCATCCTCCCTGCTGCTCCCAGAAAAGTGAGACGTCGTAGACTGATTGAGAGATGATGATCGTTGCGAGGATCTTCGAATCCAGCACGCGCAGGAATGTCCCCTCAAGATCATCCGCAACGGTGATCGGCTTTGAGCGATACGAGTATGCGTCGGCGGGTCCAACCAGACGCAGGATTTGCATGTTGGGAGCGTTCAGGACGCCGGTATAAGCTCTGTGAAGGTAGCTCTTGATGAGGTCGTACTGATAGCTGCGGATTTCCCTCTGCGCGCACGTGGGCGTCGAGGGTTCAAAATCTCTGTGATGTGTCGTTATTATGACTCCTCCTCACAATTTGGGACATGCCTATGTACACTAAATCGTGGGGGAAGTCGTATCATTGAGTGATAATTCTAGTACAGCACGAATTTTCCTTCGGTGTACTTGTAGAACGTCCACTCGATCTCCCCGCCCCGCGTTGGCGCCCCATACACTATGACCTTTTTCAATCTTGAGCTGAAGAGGTTGAATACATCCGCTTTCCTGCAAATGGCTGCAAAGTTTCTGAGGGCATATTTGGTTTTTGAATCCGGGTAAGTGATGAGCACAGACAACGGGCTATGGAATTGACAGAGCTTGTTCATCTCTTGCCATGATTTTGAAAAATCGTTTTCGCTTTCAATCGCGGCTGCCAGGTAGTTTGCGTAAGTGAAACCGCCTGTGTGCTTTGGCGATACCTTGCTAGCGTACAAGATGGCATCGACATACCAGTACTCCCGATGGTAAGTGAGATTCCTCTTCAGCCCACGGCAAACCTCGTCCAATATACCGTCATAGCTCAAAAAGAACGCGTTGTAAGCTCGACGATCACTCCAGCAATTAAGAAAACCTTCTTCGGTTTCCTTCTGCTTGACCACCCGCAGAAAGCTCGATTTGAATTCTCGAGGCGAAATAACGACGAACCTATTCATATAGTCCCCCTGTCGTTTGTTTGGAGGAACGGGAATAGTTGATTTCGAATGGCGCCAGAACGAAGTGCCAACAAATTACCGGCATTGCCAAGTAATGTCAAGCTCCTTTGACGACAGGCCGGCTGGTCCCAGGTTGAAGAAGTGCATCTATTGTTCTACTTTGGTTGGGCACGGTTGAGGAACCCGTCACGATACCTTACACCACCCGGAACTAAGACGGTCCATGAAGACGACCCCGAAAGAACGCAGACAAGTGGAAATCGTCGCCCTCGTCCAGGATCAGGCGCAGAAGCACTCCGTGCGCGATCTCTGCGAGTACTTTTCCGTTGAAACCGCAACGATCCAGAGAGATCTGCAGGAGCTGCGGAGCCTCGGAATCCCTGTCCATAGCTCAAGGGGCACCGTTCGACTGGCAAGGTCGCTGACGCAGAAGGAACTGCAGCTCTTACTCAGGCGATTCACTGCCTTCTGCGGTGAAGCTGTCTCAGTGCCGAAGAGCACTGCTCTCCTGGCAAAGAAGCAGAAGTCATCTTCTCTATCCTTGATGGCTGAACTCGTTGCGGCGATTGAACGACGGAAGGTGGTTGAAATCAAATACTACAAGATGTACGACGATAATTTGGTAACAAGGGTGATTGAACCCTATCTTCTGTTCCCCAGCTCCCGCGACTGGATCCTGCTTGCGCGTTCTGATCGCATCTTCAAACACTTCTTGCTTCAAAACATCAAGGGCGTCAAATGTACCATGGCCTCATTTCGGCGCGATCGTGATTTTGACCCCGGAGACCTGCACCGCCTCAGCTTTGAATACTGGAGTGGTGATGAAGTCCATGAGGTTGAATTGAAGTTCAGCAAGAAGGTTGCACACGTCATCACAAATGGTATCTGGGGGGAAGACCAAGAAATCCTGCCCCAAACGGATGGCTCTGTAATACTGAGGATGAGGGTCAATTCACTCGAGCAGCTGGGGAACTGGGTTCTCACCTGGGGGAGTAATGTGCAGATCTTGAGTCCTAGGAGCTTGGTCAGGCAAATGGCCGAAAAAGCCAAGGGGTTTGTTGACGCGAACTCCTCTACCTCGGACAGCTAAGAAAACGGTCGCATCTTTCTTACCGAAAAGGCTTGCCATGACATCCACGAGAATTAAGCTGAGTTTCAAGGGCCCAATCCCTTTCCTCTCTGATCAAGAAAAGGCCACGTGGAAAGAACGTTTTACCTTCAGCGGAGTATATCTCTGGTGCGTTCAGTCGGACAAGACACAGAGATATAGCGTCTATTACGTCGGCAAGGCATTTCGCAAGGGAGGCGTAGCCGCGCGGCTTGAAGAAGAACTGCACGCAATCCGGAACGGCAAATCTACACTATTTGACGTGTCTCAGTTCAAAGCCAGCGATAGACTTGACATAAAGCATTGGGCGAGGGAAGAGAGCACAGCGAGCGAGCTTCAAGACAAGCAACCAGGACTTGCCGATAAAAACCTTAGAAATACTTGGGTGTTCGCAGCACCTTGCAGCAGTGATAATGACGCAAAAAACGCAGAGTCCGGATTGATCATTACCTTGTCGCGAGATCAAGAGAATCGCGGTTACTTGCCTACGCGACCTCAGAAGTATCCACCTAGAGAACTCGTGCTTGAAATTAGCTTTGAGGAACCAGGTTCTCTCATCCAAGGAATTCCCCCGTCCACCATAAAGCTGTACACCTAAGGGGGCGTGGACTCCGACTTCCCCCATCTTCTTTCGTTGTGGGTCGCCAATGCTCATATCTAAATCCAAATATCTGAATGGTCTCCAGTGTCTCAAGCTGCTGTGGTTCAAGTATAACCTAAAAGACCAGATTCCTCCCCCTAACGCTGCAACACAGGCAGTATTCGATCAAGGTCATCTCGTCGGAGAGTACGCAAAGAAGCTCTTCCCCGATGGACTTGAGATTCGTCGAGAGCACTTCGACATTCCGGGGATCATAGAAGATTCGAAGAAAGCCATCGCCAACCGGACGCCAATCTTCGAAGCAGGATTTGAGTACAACGGGGGATTCGCCAGAGCGGATATCTTGAACCCCGTTCTCGATGGGCTTTGGGATATTATCGAAGTGAAGAGCTCATCGGAGGTCAAGCCTGTCAATCTGCTCGACTCTGCTTTTCAGCTGTACGTGTACCAGGGTGCGGGCATTCCCATCAGAAGTGTGTTCCTCTACTGCATCGACACTCAATACGTCCGTCACGGAGACATTGATCCCTCGAAGTTGTTTGCCAAGTCCGACATAACCGCCGAAGTGCGGCAGCTTCTGCCGGAAATCCCCCGGAACCTCGCTTCAATGCATCAAACTATCGCTCAGGCCCAAGTTCCTGAGATCAGGATCGGACCACATTGCAAGGACCCGTACCCCTGTCCATTAATCGACCACTGCTGGGAATTCCTTCCGGCCCACAATGTCACCACCTTGAGCCACGGCGGGAACAAGGCTTTTCAGCTTCTTGGAGAAGGAATTCAGAGCATCAACGATATTCCTTCCTCATACAACCTAACCGCTCACCAGACGATTCAAAAAAAGTCGATCGAATCGAAAGAGCCTCGCATCGACAAATCTCAGATCTCCGAATTCTTGAACACCCTGAAGTATCCTCTTTATTACCTCGATTTCGAAACGTTCGCAACAGCAATTCCTCTCTATGATAACCTGCGCCCGTACATGAAAGTCCCCTTTCAGTACTCGCTGCACGTCCAGAAGCATCCAAAATCAGAATCCGAACACTTCTCGTTCCTCGCTGAGGGACACACTGATCCACGTCCGGAGATTCTAGCCAATCTGCAGAAGCTTCTGGGTAGCGCTGGTTCTATAGTCGCCTACAACGCAGCCTTCGAGAAGGACGCTCTGAAGAAGTGTTGCGAATTCTACCCAGCCTTCAGCGACTGGTATGTTTCTATCGAGAGTCGATTCGTTGACCTGATGGCCCCCTTCCGCTCCTTTCACTACTATCATCCCGATCAGGACGGATCCTATTCCATCAAGGCCGTGCTGCCAGCTCTGACAGGCATGAGCTATGAGGGGATGGACATCCAGGAGGGCGGGACAGCAAGCATGGAATATCTTCGCGTGACATTCGGTGATGTTGATGAGAAGGAAAGACAGAAGGTCCGGAGACAACTGGAGGAGTACTGCAAGCTCGACACAGAGGCAATGACCGCAATCCTAATTCATCTAAGCGAATTGACTTGCTAGCGGGGAGATCCTTCAGGATCCTATTTCGCTACGAGTACTACGCTCGGAGACCTCATGGATTTCGATACAGTATTTCGGACAGACAACAAAGTAAGAGATAAATTCCTATCGCGACTAATGGGACTCTTCAGTGAGAGAATCATAGATGTATGGACGCGGACTAATGCGAGTCCATACAGCAACATCGGAAGGCCCACCCTCAAAGAGAGGCCCGAGGGAAAGGATCGGTCCACATTAGACTTCCTTTTCCAGAACAAGAAAAATGAAAAGAGATACATCGTCGAAATGAAATGTTGGCTCGAGTACGATAATTACAGGTTTCTCAGCTTGAACGATCCAAGCCAACTGACCAAAATTCATTCGGCATCTTTCAGAAGATTCCTTTGCATGGCTAGGCAGCCAGACTCATACCGTGTGAAATCGGGCCAACAATTCTATGAAGTGAACGGCTCGATCCTTGTTTGGGGAAAGGTGAGCCAAGATGCCTCCAAGAAAATCAAAACGCATTTTGGTTTCGCAGACGTCATATCACTCGAAAGTGTCATCAATGATCTGGTCCACCAAAGAAACAAGGAATATGCCGACCTTATCACGAGATACTCTGGTCAATGCAGATTCTTATTCGACGCTCTTTTGACGTAAAAACAAATTCTCCGGTGCAAACCCTCAGCCAAGGCCATAAGCTCACGGACTAGCCGACAAGAGATTATCTCATTCCGCGAGCTGACCCGCTCACTGCACGGGAATCACGATTCAAGTATTCCAAAGGCACACCGATGGATTGTAAGGCGAACCTTGAAATGCTCTCTAGATTCCTCGGCTACGGTAATGCCGACACTGCACAAATTGTCTTCGTGGGCTACGAGTCCGGCGGAGCAACTGAGGAAGAGATTACTAAAAGGGACTACCCGGACCGCGTTGCCCAACGCACCAGGCTCTGCCAGCACCATCTTGTGGAATCGGGCAGACCCTACATCTGTCTACCCCGAAACAAATGGGCTGAGCTGAAGGGTATACCTGCAAACGATCTCTTGGAAGACCTGGCAAGCTCTCCGTTTAGAGTAACTGAGAGGATACAGGTCCACTTCTCGATGGCATATCGGAAGAACTGTTTGACCGAGGATGTCAGCTCGTACAATTCGCCTAAGGAATACAATACCAAGGAATTTTGCTCCACCCACGAACTCCAGATCAATCTATTCCCTATTCAATCCCCGCGAAAGGACCGAGAGTATCCGAAGCGCATGCTTGAGACCTTCGGCCTCTCTCTTCTTCCAAAACGTGAAATCGAAGAACTACTGTGGACAAAGGGGCAGAGGTTGATGTTGCTCGAGGAATTGTTTTCTCAAATCGCCCGGACTGCAGGAAAGCATGTTGTTCTATTCATGGGATGTGAAAGAAAACGAGAGGAGATTTGCTCCAGGATCTTCTCCAAGCACAGTTTCAAAGACATACGACGTCGCGAATTCAAGGGCCGAACATACAAACGGGAAAGAACACTGTATCACTCCGAAGATCGCACCGTGTGGTTCACTCAACACCCCTCCGGTGGCCTCCTGAGTTCAGCCGTTGCTGATTTCATAATCGACGAAATCTGTTCTTTTCACAAAGGAGGGTAGAAATCACGATGAACATTGAAGAGCAACTGTCTTTGATACTGCAAAATGCTTTGGCTCAATCAATTCAAAACACTATCAACGAGAACCTGGACAACGCTCGGAAAGGCGATCAATGGATTCAGGAACTCACGAATCAGTTCCGCCAACAATATCCGACGAATGACGATTTTCGTGTCTTCTCCAAGCCTTCTTCTGAGCATCGTAATGAGTTTCTTCTGAACGAGCTGCTCCACGATATTTGTGTCGTCAGAACAGCAACGATTCCTTCTGCCTTTTGGGACAAAAACCTCATCTACGTTGCTGAAGGAATCTGGCAAATCGAATCTGAATTCCAGACTGATGATAGCAGAGAAACCCTGAAAGATTTCAACAAGCTGGTGCTTGGATCGGCTCAAAACAAGCTCTTCATCGCCCCTTCTGGCGGCAGGCTGGAGCAGTGGATGATGAGACACTTATGCGTCGTCGCCGCGCGTTGCACCGGGAACGTCTTTCTGGCCCTGGTTCCACAACCTAACCAGTGGAATACCGGCAAACTCCAAATACAACTCTTCAAACTGGAGGGTCAGAACTGGGACGACGGCAAGATGATAAAAATCAATACGTAGGGAGTCCCTCGACTCATCTGTTATTACACAGATGAGTCGGCATCGGGGCATCTCACGCCGAGCGCCTTGGCCACTATTTGCGGTTCCCTACGATGAACCACTTGTGCCCTCACTATTCGCTTGCCACGACCTCACCTACCGCCAATGTCGTACTTTCCTGACATTGATTTTTACGGGATGATTGCCGTCATTCTCCGTGCGTGGCAAATCACTTCCACTTCAACCGCCCAACTTCGAATCAGCAACGCCAAACACATTTTGGGGAACTTTCATGAATCCCAAGAAACTGCTTCAGAATCTCTCCTTCATAAAAGAAGTGACCTCAAAGCGGCAAACTTACTATGTTTACGCCGGAGAGACAGAATACTTGTTGCTCACGGCCAGTACCAACGAATACAGGTACAACAGTTTCAACATATCCGCTATCCCAAGGGAACTACCTGAACATGTAGCAAGGGTGTTTAGGGGTAGGAAGGTAACGGCAGCTCAAGTCCTGAAGCTATCGCACAAACCCGCCCTGATGAAAACCTCATTTGATGCTTTGAACACGCTATACGCTTTGTGCGCTCTTGGCACGGCAAAAATTGATCACAGATTCAGGAAGAAGGCTCTTCACTTCACGATTGCGAGGAAAACCGTACAGTGACGGAAAAGAAGATCAAGAGTCGAATCAAGACTTTGCGCAAGCTGGAACCGGAGGCAATTATCAGAGTGATGGCCTTCATGAGTTATAATCCTTCGATCGGCAGGGTTCTCCAGAAAAAGGGTGTAGAGGTCTTCCAAGGTATGGCAGTAGCCAAAGTCAGGCGGCTTACACGGATTCAAACAATGGCTGACTTTGACCGTTTTCATCATCGTTGGATCAAGCAGCTTAGAAAGCGGATCAAGCGAAACGACCAGAAGAAATGCAGTGTCGGACAAGCTCAGAAAGCAATTAACGTCTTCCTAAAGTTATACGTAGATTGGGCCCATCTACCCGATAGCCGCACGGCCAGACGATTACTGCCGTACCTTCATGTCCCCCTGGATAGTATATTGATGAGGCAAACTGCGAGAGAATTTCATGCTCTGTTCAGTAGAAAGATCCAACCCTTAAGGGTCAAGAATTCGACTTATAGCCTCTCGAAAATTGCCGCGAAAGAATATCGAGCCTGGCAGAACCTCTTTCGAGAGCTCTACTCAAGCAAACCTATTTTGTTCGATGTCATTTGGGCAACAAATCGGTAGACAAACGGAACAACGAATCGTCGAGATCGAAAATCCTCTAGGTTATCCTATAACAGAATCCGTTGTGCTTAACGGTCAAACCCGCACATGAATCCTGGCCAACGCGTCCGTCTTCTCTTTGATCCTAGCCGAGTGGGAGTTTTCACGGGAAAGGAGTATCGCGTCGGTGATCGGCTAGATCTTCAAATACAGTTCTCAGATCTTGCTTCCTGGGTTCCATCGGATCAAGTCGAGACAATACCTGACGAACCAGAACATCCCCTAGAACTTCTTTCCCAGGGTCGGGTTGGAGGTGCGGGCGATCTGCGACGCATACTCACGCACGTCCGTCTAAGTGGTCGCCTTGCCGACATCATCTACAGCATGGACACCACGAACACCGATTTCTATGCATACCAGTTCAAGCCTGTCCTGAAGATGCTGAACGCACCAGGTAAGGGGATCTTGATAGCCGATGAGGTTGGTCTCGGGAAAACAATAGAAGCGGGACTCATCTGGACTGAGTTGAAAACCAGGTATGATCTACAACGACTGCTTGTATTGTGCCCCGCGATGTTGAGAGAAGACAAATGGCAGCTTGAGCTTCTGAACAAATTCGGAATCGAGGCGGATCTCTGCGATGCTCATGATCTGTTGAGGTCGCTGAAAACTGTGCTTGAGAACCCTGCAGGGTCGAGCTTTGCGCTGGTTGGCAGCATGCAGGGCCTTCGACCGAGAAAAGGATGGAACTTGGACCTGGACGAAGAAGTGGATTCAGGGCCATCCTCCGAGCTGGCCAGATTTCTTAATCAGCATAGCCACGGCGATTCTCTCATCGACCTGTTGATAGTAGACGAGGCGCATTACCTGCGGAATCCAGAATCCAAAACTGCACAGTTGGGTCGACTTCTACGAAACGTTTCAGAGCACGTCGTACTCCTATCTGCAACACCTATACACCTCCGAAATGACGATCTATTTCAGCTTCTCAATATTGTCGAGGAGGATACGTTCAGTCGGATCAGTATTTTTGAATCGATCTTAACTGCAAACGCCCCTCTTGTGAGGGCCCGTGATCTTCTGAATTCTAGCACATGCAACGCAAAGGAATTTCGGGATCTCTTGGCTGAGGCCCAATCCAGCCCTCTACTGGCATTAAACAGACAGCTTAGGGCAATGCTCGACTCACCGCCAACCCAGCAGCAAATTGATGATCGCGCAACGAGAAGCGAATTGGCATACCGAATCGAAACTCTCAATCTGCTAGGCCAGGCCATTACAAGAACAAGAAAGCGAGAGGTCACGGAGGGCAGAGTACTTCGGGAGCCAGTTGTTGAGAGGATTAGGTTGACAAATCCCGAGCGTCAGTTCTACGACAAAGTGACGAATCTTGTACGGGATTATTGTGATAAATACAGTTATAGTGAAGGATTCCTATTAGTCACGCCTCAACGACAGATGTCAAGCTCAATGCCAGGGGCGCTTCGTGAATGGAAAAATCGTGGTACCCGCTGGCGGGAATCACTGGTGGAAGATCTTGGGCTGGATGACGATGATCTGGAGACACCCGGACCAGTTCTCCAGGCGATCCTGACTGATATCGATAACCTCGGTAACTACGCTGAATTGAGAGAAAACGATTCGAAGTTCTCGCGTCTAATCACCACGATTCGACAGCTCCTTTCGGGCGATCCTAGAGAGAAGATAATCATCTTCTCGTATTTCATAGCTACCTTAGATTACCTCTCTGAACGACTCGCCGAGAATTCGATTGATTCAGTAGTCCTGCGAGGCGGTCTCAGAGAACCCAAGGGTAGCGTCATTGGAAAATTCAGTGACCTAGAAGGTCCCAACGTACTCCTATCATCAGAAATTGGCAGTGAGGGTATCGATCTGCAATTCAGCCACATTGTAATAAACTATGACCTGCCGTGGAATCCAATGCGTGTTGAGCAGAGAATTGGCCGTGTAGACCGCGTGGGCCAGAAATCACCGAAAGTTAGCGTTTGGAACCTTTTCTACGATGAGACTATTGATGCCCGCATTTATGATCGCTTGTTTGACCGCTTGAGGTTATTCGAATTCGCCCTAGGTGGATTGGAACCCATACTCGGCGAAGAGATACCAAGACTCACATATGACCTACTGAGCAAGCGCCTGACACCAGCCCAGGAAGAGGCTAGAATTGCGCAAACAGCCCAAGCCTTGGAGAACCTCTCTAACCTGCAGGAGAAGCTCGAGAAGGATGCGGCTTATCTAGTTGCATACGGCGATTACATAGTCAACCAAGTAAAAGCTGCCCGTGAAATGAATAGAAGGATCACGGGGGGGGATATCTACAGCTATGTTTCGGGTTTTATCTGCAAGTACTACACGGGTTGCATGTTTGAGCGAAAGAATGACAAGGAGCTGATATATGACGTATCGCTGTCCAATCAGGCCAAGCTAGACCTTTCGGAGTTCATGAAGCGCAAGCAAATAAAGACCCCGACGTCTTTCGTTCGATCGGACTCTGGGTCAGTAGGCTGCAAGTTTGAGAACAGGATTGGTGGCAGCCAGAAATTGTCTGAGCTGATAAATCACTCGCACCCGTTGGTGCGATTCGTCAACGAGAAGGTGACGTCAAAGGTCACCGAACTCTTTCCTGTCTCGGCGATTACGCTAAAGAGAGATTTTCTTGATTGCGATTGCCCAATTGGGATTTATGCATACTCGGTTCATAGATGGTCATTCAGTGGAATCCAGGACATCGAGAAAGTTCACTACTTTGCCACGCCTCTGAAAACGCCAACCCAGCCTTTGAGTGCAGACCTCGCTGAAAAACTCATTATGAAAGCGGCGAATGACGGCGTTGATTGGATCAATCCCTCTAACGAACTCGACCTCAAGGAGACCGCGGATACCATCAGCACAGCGTGCATCCCAGCTATGGATAGTAGCTACAAAGCAGCCGTCGGCCAACTTGAGATGCAGAACGCTGACAGGGCCGATTTGCAGGAGAAAACGCTGGATGACCATCTCCGGAATCAGATAGAAAAGATGGTGGCTATCAGACAAAAGCATCTTCTCGCCGGCCGTGAGCCTCTTGCCAAGGCCACAGAAGCTAAGATGAGAATGCTCGAGAACCGAATCTCGATGAAGAAGATGGAAATTCAAGAACATCGCACAGTTCGATCTCGATCTGAGCTAATAGATCTTGGCATAATTCAAATCACCGACCTGTGAGTCCTTCTACAACATATGTTGTCATCGGTCTCGATTTCGGCACGTCTTGTTCAAAAGCCGTCGTCAGAGCACCATATATCGTTAGCGGCGGGAAGAGCTGGGCTGTATACTTTGGTCGCTATGGGCATCCTTCAAATCGCTTTCTTCTGCCTTCTAAGATCATCATTGCAGAAAATGGATCCGCATCCCTCTCAGATCCACAATCAGAAGCCTCTGCTTTTATCGTCGGCAAGGAATTTCTTCTCACTGAACCTGATGCCCTAGTTTCCCCGCTGAATGGTTCAGCCGCTCACGCCAAAGCGATCGAGCTTTCGGCAGTCTTTGTAGCCCTGGCGCTAAGAGAAGTTCGGAAGTGGTTCCTCGACAACCATCGCCAGGAATTTAACGGGAACAGGATCTCTTGGCAGTTCAACCTTGGGGTACCGTCAAGAGGATTCGATGACCATAGCATTCGCTCGTTGTTTCAACAGATTGCGCGTGCTTCATGGATGCTTGCAGATCAACAGGGTAATATAACTCTCGATAATGCAAAATCGGCATTGGAGAAGAGCGCTTTGGAAAGCCTACCGTTGAGTATCCCATTGGAAGATATCAATGTGGTGCCTGAAGTAATTGCTGAGTTTGTGGGGTATGCGTTATCTGACAGGCGTAGAGACGGTCTGCACGTGATCGCTGACGTCGGAGCAAACACTTTCGATATCTGTGCTTTTAACCTTCACGTTCGCGATGCAGAGCTAAGGTATCCTTTCCTCAGCGCAATTGTCGAAACTCACGGAGTATTTAGACTTCATGGACACCGGCTCAACGTGCTGCAGAAGTGGTTTTCGGAGCACTTGAGCGGCATGGCGAGAATCGAGGATCCCGCTGCAGCGATCCCAACCGACATCAAGTACTATCTCCCCCAGCAAGTAGTGCTTGACAAAGTGTGCGATAAGGAAATGGAGTCAGAGTTTCTAAAGAAATGCACACTACAGTTCACCCAGACCATTCACTGGATGCTGAAGAGAGATCCTGAATCTCGATCCTGGTCTTTGGGAATACCCTGCTACTTCGGAGGCGGAGGTTCCGCAGCACCTCTTTATCGAATGGCCCTGCACAAAGCGAACGAATGGATCAGCTTTCATACAAAGAGAAAACATATGAAGCTATCAACGATCGAGAAGCCCGCAAACCTCATTGCAAAAAACCTGGAGGAAAGTGAATATCACCGTCTGGGTGTGGCAAGCGGTTTGAGCTATCCAGCACGTAACATCGGAGAGATCACTTCTTCCTTCAACGCCACAATTATTGAGTCAGATCATATTTCTCGTTATGATATGGCTGAATATGTGAGCAAAGACCAGGTCTAGTATTACCGTCCGGTAGCCAATGGACATGCCAATCGATTCAACAAAGAAGCAGGCGGCAAGCGGATTCCCTCAGCCCGGCCAAATCGTTCGCGTCAGAACCCGTACTTATGTAGTCGAATCGTCAGATGACACGGGCGTTGTTCGTCTAGCTTGTTTGGATGATGACGCCCAAGGAGATATCCTTGAAGTCATCTGGGAAATCGAGCTCGATGCCGAAATCCTTGACGGCGAGGCATGGAAGAACATCGGCAAAAGAGGCTTCGACGACCCTCGCCACTTTGCATCCTACATTCATACTCTTCGCTGGAACTGCGTAACCGCAACAAATCCGCGGCTGTTCCAAGCGCCCTTCCGCGCTGGCATCAGGATCGACGCCTACCAGCTCGATCCCTTGGACAAAGCACTCCAGCTGCCTCGAGTCAACCTGTTCATTGCCGATGACGTCGGCTTGGGAAAGACCATTGAGGCCGCCCTTATCGCAACAGAACTCTTGCTCCGGCGACGAATAAGGGACATCGTCGTGGTCTGCCCACCAACGATGCTCGAGCAGTGGAAGGACGAACTCGAACAACGGTTCGGCTTGACGTTCGAGATACTCGATCGTATGTATATTGAGCGCGTTCGACAGGAGCGAGGTTTCGGTGTCAACCCGTGGAATACCTTTCCACGATTCCTGATCTCTGAGCGCCTTCTTATCGATGAAACCTACGCCGGTCCAATGAGGGCGTGGCTGGACAACCTACGCCCCGGCTCGCTGCTCATTTTTGATGAGGCACACCATGCGGCGCCCGCAAGCGGGGCGCGATATGCCATCGATTCAAAGATTACCCGGGCGATTCGCGAACTGGCATCCAGGTTTGAGCACCGCCTCTTCCTTTCTGCCACTCCACACAACGGTCACTCAAACAGCTTCAGTGCCCTCCTCGAAATTCTCGATTCTCACCGATTCACACGCGGAGTCGGAGTGAGGAAGAGTGACCTGGACAAGGTTATGGTGCGGCGCCTCAAAGAAGATATCAGGGAGCTGGAAGGCGGATTCCCGAAACGCAAGGTCGTTCAGGTGGATATTCGTGACCTTCCCGAAGACGCTCCCGAGTTGGTCTTGTCACGCCTCCTGGATGAATACCGCGAAGTGCGCAAACTTCGCCTCTCAGGTGAAACAAAGAAGAAGCAAGCGCAGGGCGCGATATTAGTTTCCGGTCTCCAACAGCGATTGCTTTCGTCAATCGAGGCATTTGCCAAGACTCTCCGTGCACATCGCCGAACGATGGAGAAGATCTGGTCGGGAGAATTGTCTTCAAGCTCAGCGCAATCTGAAGGCACAGACAGAAGTGTGCTCACCGGAGCATTTGATGGCAATGATGAACGGTCGCAACTCCCCGAAGACGAGCAATCAGCTATCTTCGAGGGCGCCATTGCAGCGTCGACTCAATCCACTGTAGGCGATTCGGAACGAGCGGACATCAAAAGGGAGCAGGAACTCCTCGACAAGATGGCTCTTGTCGCTGAAGCTGCGCGGGGTAGAGTCGATGCGAAAGTCTTGGAGCTCATTCGGTGGATTCAATCCAACATGTGCAAGGGCGCGAGAGAACCTGGAAAACCTTCGCCATCTCCGGGGGCTCCGTGGAATGACACGCGACTTCTGATATTTACAGAATACGATGATACGAGGCGCTATCTGGTGGAACTCTTACGCATGTCGATCGAGGGCACAGAGCTTTCTGAAAATCGTATCGAAGTATTCCACGGACCGACATCTCCAAAGGACCGGAAGCGAATAAAACAAGCTTTCAACGCCGCTCCAAAAGATCATCCTGTAAGAATCCTGGTCGCGACTGATGCCGCTCGCGAGGGACTGAATCTCCAGGCATATTGCTGGAATCTGTTCCACTTCGACCTCCCCTGGAATCCGAGCCGGCTCGAACAGCGCAACGGAAGAATTGACAGAAAGCTTCAGCCATCACCCGAGGTCTTTTGCCATTACTTTTTCTACGAGCAGCGGCCGGAAGACCGAGTTCTCCAGGCGCTGGTCCGGAAGACGGAAACAATCCGAAGAGAACTTGGGAGCCTATCACAGGTAATAGAAGGAAGACTCGCGGACCGACTGAACACCGGAATTGAGCACACGAAAGTCGAGAAGCTCAAATCCGAGATCGAGAATGAGAATCTCAATCCTGAAACGCAAAAAACGGTTGAAGAGGAGCTGGAAGAAACACGCGAGAGAAAGACCGCCCTCCAGTCGCGTATCGATCAGATGCGTAATCGTATAGAAGACGCCCAGCGATGGATCAAGTTCGACACTGAATCCCTCAAGGACGCGGTCAACTGTTCTCTCGAGCTCTCTGGGGCAAGCACACTTTCGGGCACCGATACCCCCGTAGGAACGCCTAAACGGTATATGCTCCCGGACCTTGAATCGAGGCCAGGAGCGGATCCCTCTTGGTCGGTTTCAATGGATCTTCTGAGGACGCCAGCCGAAGAAGGGAAGTCTTTGTACCAGTGGCGCAAGGAGAACAAACCTCGACCTGTGGTTTTCGAAGCGCCGGCTGGAATCGACGAAGAGGTCGTACAGATGCACCTTCAGCATCGTGTCGTGCAACGGTTGCTCGGGCGATTCATGACTCAGGGTTTCGTGCACTACGATCTCTCAAGAGCATGTCTGGCCCAAACGAAGGATGCCATCCCGAGAGTGATCCTGATTGGCAGACTGTCCCTCTATGCAAAAGGGGCAGTTCGACTGCACGAAGAGATCCTTACGGTTTCAGCGCGCTGGACCGATCCCACAATCCGAAAGGCAGCTCTGGCGCCATATGGCAAGGCTGCGGAAGAGAAGACATTGGATCTCCTTGATCAGGCGCTCAGGCCTGGAGAACAGGGGACTGTCCAGGATGCTGTTCAATCGAAACTCCTCAAGTCGATCGAAAGAGACATCTCGGAGCTTCTTCCACATCTCATGTCGCGGGGAGAGATTGCAAAAATTGAGGCAGAGGAACAGCTTACGGCAAGGGGCAAAGTTGAATCCCAGTCGATGATCAAGACGCTCGAGGACCAACGAAAAAGAGTGGCAGCCGAGTATGGAAAAGATCTCCCGCCGCAAATGAAACTGCAGTTTGATGATGCGGAGAAGAAGCAGTACGAATCAAACCGGCGATACTGGCAACGATGGCTTGAGAACGTAGACGAAGATCTCAAGCGTGAGCCGGCGCGCATTCTGGATTTCTACAAAGTCTCCTCCTACAGAATCGAGCCGCTCGGCATTACCTATTTGTGGCCTGTAACGGGGTAGTTCAAGTCATGAACGACAACAAACCATATCAAGCACATCGTGCATGGATAGGCTACCTTCAGCCCGACGGCCTCGTTGTTTCCCCGGCAGCGTTGGTGGACTCGCAGACGTATCTGGATGCGAATCTCTTGGAACTGCAAGAAGAATTCAAGACGTGCCTCGACGAGCGAAAAAAAGATGGAAATGAATTCTTAGTCATCAGGAGTACGCTTGATTTCCTTCGAAGCTTTCTGAATTGGCCGGATGACTGTCTGTATGGAGCCGACGATGCTCGTCCGATACCGGAAAATCTGAAGGTTCCGCTCCCGGAACTTGGTGAGACGCTGCAGCCTTCTTTCGCATTGAGAGATCCGAATCCTGAAGATCCAGCCAATCCTTGGCTTATCCTGGTGCATTCCTATCCGGTTGGAGAAGATCTTGACGCTCCGTTCAAGCAATCCGAATCTTCCTGGTCTGCCTCGATCAGTCGGCGCTTCGAGAGACTTCTGAGAGAGACGCGGGTGCCCATTGGGCTTCTATTCAACGGCGAGTCAATTCGCATCGTTTATGCGCCCCGAGGTGAGAACTCCGGGACAATGACATTCCCCGTCAATGCAATGGTCGAAGTCGCAGGGCGCCCAATCCTCGGGGCTATGCGAATGTTGCTCCATAGCTCTCGGCTCCTCGTTGGCCCGCGAAATGCTCGTCTGCCCGCAATTTTAGCGCTCAGCAGAGAGTACCAAGCCAATGTCTCCGAACAACTGGCAAAACAGGTCCTGAACTCGCTCTACGACTTGATCCGTGGCCTTCAAGCGGCCGACGGCGCGGCGAAGGGCACGTTGCTCAAGGAGGTACTTGCCAGGAATCCGAACGACGTCTATTCAGGCTTGCTTACTGTACTACTTCGTTTGGTCTTCATGCTATTTGCCGAAGATCGCGGCTTGATGCCTGGTTCGGACTTGTACGTGCGCAATTACTCTGCACACGGACTTTTTGAGCGACTGCGCTCAGACAAGGAAAAGTACCCGGACACAATGGACCAACGATACGGCGCCTGGGCTCAGCTTTCTGTTCTCTTCCGTGCGATATACTTCGGTTCAAGGCATCCACTGCTAAGTATGCCGGCTCGAAAGGGCTTCCTGTTCGATCCGGATCGGTATCCTTTCCTCGAAGGACGAGTAGAAGATCGGTTACAGCTTCCATTGATCTCCGATGGGGTAATATACCGCGTTCTGGAAAGCCTTCTGTTGCTTGATGGCGAACGCCTTTCCTACCGAACTCTGGACGTGGAGCAAATCGGCAGCGTCTACGAAACCATGGTCGGCTTCAAGATCGAAATTGCTGAGGGACAGACGATTGCCCTCAAACCAGCAAAGGCGAAAGGTGCTCCTGTCGCAATCAACCTCGAAGAGCTCCTTAAGACAACAGCCGGTGAACGCCTCAAGTGGATCCGTGAAAGAACCGACCACAAGCTGACTGGTGAGGCGTCTGATGGTGTTAAGTCGGCCACCTCCTTGGATGAATTGCTGGCGGCACTAGAGAAGAAGATCGCTCGATCTGCAACGCTTGGCACTCTTCCCAAAGGCGCTCTTGTGCTTCAACCATCTGATGAACGGCGGAAGAGCGGATCTCATTATACTCCACGCAAGCTCACGGAACCTATTGTCCGAAAAACGCTCGAGCCGATTTTGGAGCGTCTCGGCGAGAAGCCGAAGCCGGAACAGATCCTGGGTTTGAAAATTGCAGACATAGCTGTTGGCTCCGGGGCCTTTCTGGTTGAGGCCAGCCGGCAGCTTGGCGACGAGCTTGTAAAGGCATGGCATGTCCATAAGCAAGTCCCGTTCATTCTTCCTGACGAAGACGAAGTCCTTCATGCTCGACGGCTTGTGGCTCAGCGGTGTCTCTACGGTGTCGACCGAAACCCGATGGCCGTTGATCTCGCGAAACTATCACTCTGGCTTGCCACGCTCGCAAGAGATCATCCATTTACGTTCCTCGACCATTCTATCCGATGCGGAGACTCTCTGGTCGGGCTCACCCGCAAGCAGATTGCCGAGTTTCATTGGTTACCCAACTCAACTCGCGTCCTAGGCCAGGATGAGATGGAGAAGCGCATTGAGAGGGTTTCTGGTTTTCGGAGAGAGATTCTTGAAGCTAATGAATTGACATCACCTGTCCTAAAGCGCGAGAAACTTGACAAAGCTGATGAATTGCTTGACCACGTCCGCCTGGTTGGTGATTTGGTGGTTGCTGCATTCTTTGCCGGCGAAAAGGATCGAGGTCGACTCTCAATCCGCAATGAATATCTTGCCCAGTACATCGAGTTCTTCAAGACATACGATCAGTCCAAAAACGTCCAGCGAGTCGTTGACCAACTCCACAGCGAGCCTTTTCCTATCAAGCCATTTCATTGGGAGATTGAGTTCCCTGAAGTCTTTGATCGCGAGAACGGTGGCTTTGATGCTTTCGTCAGCAATCCACCGTTTGCGGGTAGGACGACGCTCTCTGAAGGAAGTCGGACGGGATACTTAGATTGGCTAAAAGAACTACACTCTGGATCTCATGGCAATTCGGATCTGGTTGCACATTTCTTCCGGCGGGCTTTTGATTTGCTGCGACGGGAGGGGAGCTTTGGCTTAATAGCAACGAACACAATAGGTCAGGGTGATACGAGAAACACCGGTTTGAGATTTATCCGCGCGAATGATGGTACGATTTATGACGCAATTAGGCGGAAAGCTTGGCCAGGGCAAGCAGCCGTGATTATTAGCATAGTACATGTTCATAAAGGTCGTATACAAGGACCCTCGATTTTAGACGGCCGGCAAGTGCCAATTATCACGGCATATCTGTTTCATGCTGGAATTGACGAGGACCCTGCTCGATTAAGATCTAACGGGGAGTTGAGTTTCCAGGGATACATCGTCGTAGGGATGGGATTTACATTTGATGACACGGATACCACCGGGGTGGCGAATCCAATCGCCGTTATGCGCAAACTTATCTTGGATAATCCTGCGAACGGAGAACGCATAGCACCGTACCTTGGGGGAGAAGAATTCTTGAACGACCCGCTGCAACGACATCAACGCTACGTAATCAATTTGGGGGAAATCAGCGAATCAGAGGCCAGAAATGAATGGCCCGCTCTCATGAACATTCTTGAACAAAAAGTCAAACCCGAGCGGCTCAAAGCTCTCGAGCAATGGAGCAAAGACAAGCAGAAACGCGCTGATCTATGGTGGCAATTCTCAAGAACTGCCAAAGATATGCGAGAGGCGACTCGAAGACTAAAGCGTGTTTTGATGCATCCGTTTACCTCAAGTAACCTGGCATTCGGATTCGTCCCCGCGACAACAATTGTCGCTGGACCGCACAACGTCTTTGCTCTAGACAAAGTGTCTGCATTTAGTGTGTTACAATCACGGATTCATGAGACTTGGGCGAGGTTCTTCGCTTCGACAATGAAAGATGACCTGCGATATACGCCGAGTGATTGCTTCGAGACCTTCCCATTACCGGATAATTGGGAAACAAATCAAGACCTTGAACGAACAGGTGATGAGTATTATGAATTCAGGGCTACTCTGATGGTGCGAAACAACGAGGGCCTGACTAAGACATACAATCGCTTCCACGACCCCGAAGAGACGTCTTCGGATATTCTCCGTCTTCGAGTACTCCATGCGTCAATGGACCGCGCCGTCATCGATGCCTACGGCTGGACAGAACTCCGGCCAACGTGTACATTCATCCTTGACTACCAGGAAGACGAGGATGAGGAAGAAAGCGGTCGACGTCGGAAGAAGCCTTGGCGCTACCGCTGGCCGGATGAAATCAGGGATGAAGTACTCGCAAGGTTGCTGGCGCTAAATAAGGAACGAGCCGAAGAAGAGAAGTCGGCAGGTGAGGAAGCTCAGGGCGGAAAAAAAGCGAAAACGAAAAGTAGGACGAGGAGAACAGCGGTTGACCCATCTCAAACCTCATTGACACTCCAGACCTCTATAACCTAGAAGGATCGACAATGACTCTTGTGCTGAGTGAGGTTTCAAAGTTCGGAGTCGTTATGGTAGCTGACTCCGCGATCACAACAACACATCCCGAAGAGCAAAAACTCCCAAGCGGGGAACCAATACCAAAATACGTCCGGCTCGGTTCAGCGAAAATCAAGCAAGTACAGGGACTCCCGATTGGCATTTCGTTTTACGGAATGGGACGCATTGGCGGAATTCCTACTGATGTGTGGATGGATGACTTCTTGTCCCACAACATCAAAGTCGAACACACGTTGGATGACATCTGCAATATTCTGGCGAAAGACATCAATGAAGCCTTCTTTAGGAATAAGCAGAATGATCTTGGTGGCTTTCACGTCGGAGCAGTTCTCGAACCGGGAACTGAGAATGCATATCCCATTCTGTACCATATATTCCGAGGGGATCAAAAGGAGGCGTTTCACCTTCAAAAGGATAACCCTGATGGCCGCGGCTTCACACCACAGCAATGGCGAGACCACCTACAGCGAGGGTATGCATACTATCTTCGAACTGGTTTGCACGAGCCCTTTGCTGTGCTTCAACAGAACATCTTTGAATCAATCTATGCACTAGGCGAAAAATACGAGATCCAGATTCCACATCCACCTGGTTTGAGTGTTCACGAACGATTTGATAGGCTCCAGGTTGGCTTGATGTGTGATCTTGTCGCAATGAGCAATCATACTGCCAGCGTGGGCCGGCCTATCAGTTCCCTCACGATAAGTTTGAATGGCCACGTCACATTCTCCTCGGCACTGAACGATGTCAGCTATGTGTGATTCCGATCGCAGCGACGATTCAACAAAGAGATAAAATGGCAACCTCTGAAAGCATCCGGCGAGAACTTGTCGAGTCGCTTCGCCTTGACCTCATTGGGCCGGAAAACAATCACGCGTTCGCAAACGAGTTGCTTCCCGCACCACCCTCTCGTTGGTATTTGACGGGTTATCTTGTCCCAACTGATGCCCCGATAGACCAACGTGCTGATGACACTTCGACAGAAGAGATCGAATCTGGCGGGGATAGCGAAGGGCTTGATGATGCTTCGCCCCCTGATCGCGGTGCAGCTCGCAGAAGTCTTCTTCCGTCTTCAATGGGATTGAGCGTTCTTGTGGCGCCTAACACAGACTTTCTGGACGTTACGATCCATTGGGGAGACTATGTTTGGGAATCCGGCGACAAGGCGGTAGAACCCGATCCTCATGAGGTTGCTGATGGAGATAATCAGGAAGAATCCGGTAAAGATGGTGAAGGATCGCCCACCGGGGCCAAGGTTTTGAAGGGATACCGCCGGATTCCTCGGCAAGAGAAACTGAAGATTGAAGTACCGAAGCCGGGCGAAAGGAGCAAGGTCGTAGATGTTCCCAACAGCCGTGGCTTGATTGTGAGTGTGACGTCTCGAGAAGTCCGAACAATACTGAACTCCAATCGTCTACCCGAGGGGACCGTTTCCGCTTCAGTGTTCCTAGTCAATAAACGGAAACCCGACGTTGACCGAATGTATAGGGCTTTCGCGTTCCAGACCGCTTTGGTTCTGGAATCCGCTATTCCATTTGTGCCTAGGCCAGATCTTCGGGGGGCCATAGCAAGCCAACTCGGTGATGAATGGGATGAGCAAGTCGCAGACCTGCAATATCGTGATGCATATGAGTATGCTGTCGGCCATGGTGTCTCGGTATCCGTTGCTCAGAAACCCGATGACAAGTGCAACAGAGTTTCCACGAATTGGATGCCCACGGCGATTGTGGAAAGGGTCGCAGCCTCAGCCATTCGTGATGTCGAGCTTGGCATGGAAACCTTGGGACAACTGAGGGACGTCACTGATGCAAAACAGAAGTTAACCCCTCTTGTTGATCAATACCGTGACTGGATAAAGTCCCAGACAAAAAAACTCAGCGAACTCGAAGCCCGGCAACTTGATACAGCGAAGGAACTTCTTACGCTGGCCGAATATGCTGCATCGAGAATTGAGACTGGCATCAACGCATTGGCCGACCCACAAGTTCGTGATGCATTTTGCATTGCCAATCGGGCGATGGCGCAAGCCGCGAGGCGTCGTGATGCAATCCAATTTCGAAAAACCCCAGACCTTGTCGAAGCTCCTAGGTGGCGGCCCTTTCAGCTTGCCTTCATTCTCTTGACTATGAAGGGGATTGCTGAGCCGCTCGACAATGAGCGCGAAATCGTCGACCTCCTTTTTTTTCCCACCGGCGGTGGAAAGACCGAAGCATATTTGGGATTATCAGCTTTCACCATGGTCCTCCGGCGGTTGCGTCATCCCGGAATCCGATCAGCAGGCGTTACGGTTTTGATGCGTTATACGCTGCGCCTCCTGACCCTGGACCAGTTGGGCCGCGCAGCAGCGCTCATGTGCGCTCTTGAAATCGAAAGAGAAAAAGACCGCGCAAGACTTGGTGAATGGCCATTCGAGATAGGACTTTGGGTTGGTACGGCCGCCACACCAAATCGCATGGGTTTTCAGGGTTACACAGGTCCCGGGGCAGACTCGACAGCGTATATGAAATACCGTCGGTTCGTTAACAACAGCAGATCGAATCCGGCTCCTATTCCAATAGAAAATTGCCCATGGTGCGGAACGAAGTTCGAGGCAAACTCTTTCCGTCTCTATCCAAGCCAAACGAGGCCAAAGAATCTTCTCGTTCATTGTGTGAACTATCAATGTGAATTCTCAGGAGACAAACCACTTCCGATTCTTGGTGTCGACGAACCAATCTACAGGCGATTGCCGGCGTTTGTGATTGCTACTGTTGACAAGTTTGCCGCGCTTCCCTGGACGGGTCAAGCTGGAACCCTCTTTGGGCTCGTTGATCGATATGATCAGAATGGATTCTATGGTCCCAGTGAGCAGGGGGCTGCCAATGCCTTAGGAGGAAGTCTGCCTCCACCCGAATTGATCATACAAGACGAGTTGCATTTGATTTCTGGCCCATTGGGAACGATTGCCGGACTTTATGAGACGGCGATCGAGGCTCTCGCAACTCGGCCTCTTGCCGACAAGATGGTCAAGCCGAAGCTCATAGCGAGCACAGCCACAGTACGAAAGGCAACAACCCAGATAAATGCACTCTTTGAACGTAATCAGGTTTCTGTCTTTCCGCCGCAGGGTCCCGATCGAAGAGACTCATTCTTTGCTCAAACCGAAGCGCCTGAAACATCGCCTGCGAGAATGTACGTTGGTGTAGCAGCTCAGGGGAGGAGCCTAAAGGTTGTGCTCCTCCGCGCCGCTCTGACTTTATTGAGTCGGGCTCAGACGATCTATGAACGTGAAGGGGGCAAACAAAACAGGGACAACGCTACTGACGCCTACATGACGTTGCTAGGCTACTTCAATAGCCTGCGTGAGCTTGGCGGCAGCAGAAGAATCATAGAAGATGAAGTAAGGACGAGACTCGATCAGTATTCACGTCGCCGACGTCGAGATCCTCTCGACAACCTGTTTAGCAGTCGAACCATTAACTACGAAGTTCTAGAGCTTACGTCCCGCGTGTCAACTGGTGAAATCGCAGCAGCAAAACGAAGGCTTTCATCTGCATTCTACTCAGATGAGCATGTCGATGTTGCCCTGGCAACCAACATGATTTCTGTAGGATTGGATATTATCCGCCTTGGACTGATGGTTGTCCTCGGACAGCCAAAGAGCAGTGCCGAGTATATACAAGCCACGAGTCGGGTAGGCAGGGATCCTAAACGCCCCGGGCTCGTTGTCACACTTCTGAATGTTCACAAACCACGCGATAGATCGCATTACGAACGATTCGAAAATTTCCATTCAACGTTCTATCGTGCGGTTGAGCCAACAAGCGTGACTCCTTTTTCACCGCGAGCCTTGGACCGCGCACTGGTTGGAGCTCTCGTGGGACTGAGCAGACAGGGGAAGACCGAATTGACCCCAGCGATAGGTGCAACCGAGATCCTTCAAATGAGATCATCACTTGAGCAATTCGCGTCGAGATTCGCAGACCGTGCACGGAACAGTGATGTGAACATGACGCCTGCAGAGAAACAAGAATTGTACGACAAAGTCTTGGCGCGGTGCCGGAGCCTTCTGGATGATTGGCTCAATATCGCCCAGCAATTCGCCCAGACGAACACCCGGCTCCAGTATCAACGATGGGAAACAGGAGGAGCGCAAAGACTCCTGTACGACATACTTGACCCGGAACTTGAGACTCTTCCAGCAATAAGGAGAAGGTTTAGGGCCAACCGTTCAATGCGAGATGTTGAGCCGAGCGTCGAGATCTCAATGAAGAACCTAAACGATTGGGGAAATCAGCCATGAACAAAGATAGGCTAAGGTCGAGCCAGGTTGTGACAACATTCGGCCCGGGTTCCATGGTCGATCTTCCAGACTCTTCTATAATTGTTGCGGGCCTCGATCAGTGGGAGTACGACCGTAATAGAATTCCTCTGGTGGATGAACCGCGACTTGTTCGGAAACTCGAGGTCATAACGGGAAGAACTGGGCTTACACTTCGAAAGCCACCACCGTCATCAGACGAGCCGGCGGGAATCCATCCATATATTCGTGGCTGGCGATTCCCGGAGTGGTTTATTGTCCAGAAAACCGAGATCACGCAGCAGAAATTCCGAAAGCGGAGACTCGTCAATTTCAATTCCTTGAACAACAATACTTACAGAGATTTCGATGGCAGGAACTACGCAGTCGTCCCTGTCCGATTTGTTCGAGCCTGCAGAAGGGGTCATGTGGGCGACATTGACTGGAAGGCATTCGTTCACGGTGTGAACACGCCATGTCCCAGGGACCTCTGGATTGAAGAACGCGGCACGACCGGTGAGCTTGATGAGATTTGGATAACGTGTGAATGTGGTGCAAGTAGGGCTATGAGTCAGGCTTCCAGAATGGAACTAAAAGCTTTGGGTTCCTGTAATGGGGCACGGCCTTGGTTGGGTGCAGGGACGAGAGAACCTTGCGGACAACCATTGAGGTTGCTCATTCGAAGTGCAAGCAATGCCTATTTTCCACAGTTGATGTCTGTCATCTCTATACCCGACATTCGCGGTCCAGTCGATGAGGTAGTACGCGTTCTCTGGGACGACTTCCTTTCAGACGTCGAGACGAATCAAGATTTCGAGAAAGCGAAGAAGAAGCCAACGGTAGCGATGAAGTTGCAGGGTTTGAATGATAAAGATGTTCTGGCCGCAATAGATCGCAGAAAAAAAGGAGGAGCACAAGCCGATCCACCTGTGAAAGAGCTTGAATTCGACGCAATGTCAGACGCGAAAGATGAATTGGGATCAGATGTACCCGAGGGCGATTTCTATGCACGCACATTGCCGAATTCAAAATGGACTTGTGAGGGAATGAGTTCAATCGAGCGAGTTGTTCTGGTGCACAGGCTGCGTGAGGTAATAGCTCAAGTTGGTTTCACTCGATTCGAGTCCGCGGGGCCAGATTTTCAAGGTGAGCTATCGTTAGATGTTCAAAGGGCGCCACTGGCTCTGGATGCAAACTGGCTCCCGGCTGTCGAGAATAGAGGTGAGGGCATATTCATCCAGTTCAAGAACGACGCAATCCGTAAATGGGCAGAAAGAACTCAGGTCGGGTCAAGGACAACTCAGCTTCTCGATGGTTACAATCGCTGGGCGACCGAGTACGAAGTAACGACACCACGGTTTCCTGGTATTCCCTACTATATGCTTCATTCGCTCTCGCACCTACTCCTCATCTCGATCTCCTTGGAATGCGGTTACCCAGCATCATCATTGAGAGAGCGCATATATTCCTCCTCCGGGCGATATGGGATACTCATCTATACCGGCTCTTCAGACGCCGAAGGCACTCTTGGAGGATTGGTGCTTGCAGGCCAGGATATTAAACGTCACTTTTCGCGAGCACTCGAAATGGGAGCACTATGCTCGAACGACCCTGTTTGTGCACTGCATGCTCCAAATACCAACGATCAACAACATCTCCTTGGCAGCGCCTGTCACGGCTGTCTGCTTATCGCGGAGACATCGTGTGAACAACGGAATGACTTTCTCGATCGTGCGCTGGTTGTTTCGACAGTGGAATCCTTGGGTTCTGAATTCTTTTCCGCATTCATACCATGATTGAACCACTATTAGATCTTTCACTCCCGAGTCTCAAATCGTTATCGGCGTCGCTTCGATCCGGCCCGCTGGCGCTTGGGGTTACCACCAGTGTGCTTCAGCAAATTGCGGGAGAGCGATCTCCGGCGGTCAAGCACTGCCTTGAGGCTTTCTTAGCCGCCGGGATGTCCACACAGCATGTTGCCATTGTTGTTGATGCTTTGGTGGAATCTCGGGAAAGAATGATCGAACCCAGTGTGCTGATGGAACTTGTGCTTTCTGGTCCCGATGTTCCAGGCGTGCCAACGAGTGATACCGCTGCCACGATGCATAGTCTGATTCAAGAGGCTCGATCCGAAATCCTCATGATCGGCTACGCAGTCCATAATGCCAAGCCCTTGTTCGCCCCACTCGCAAAAAGGATGATTGGTGAAGGGGCGATTAAGGTCGTCTTCTGCTTGGACATTTCTCGCAAACATGGCGACACCTCGCTCGATTCCGAAATCGTGCGCCGGTTCGCCGATGAGTTCAGCACGAAACACTGGCCTTGGAGGCCATTGCCCGAATTGTACTACGATCCCCGGTCCCTCGCTCAGAATGCTGAACATCATTCAAGCTTGCATGCAAAGTGTGTTGTGTCCGACCGCAAAGTGGCACTGATAACTTCAGCAAACTTCACTGAAGCTGCACAGCAAAGGAACATCGAGGCAGGATTGTTGGTACGACACGCAACGGTTGCCGAACGAGTAGCTGGCTATTTTGAGGGATTGCGAACAAGCCGCCAACTGGTTCAAATTGTATGGAGATAGGGAATGCTATGCCCTCCTCATTTACTTGGCTTGACTACTCAGAATCCGAGAGGCAGAAAAGCCTCGATGTAATCAACCTCTTCAAGAACCAGGACACCAGAGACGAATTGGGCCTTGGCACGATAAGAGATGCCTTTGCCGACCTGTTCTTTCCTGGAACTGGAACAGTACAAACCCGCGCAAAGTATTTCCTTTTTATTCCCTGGATCTATCGTAGGCTGGAAACAAAACTCACCCCTTCTGAGGAGATTCAACGAAGGGCTCGAAAGGCCGAGATAGACCTGATCTACTCTCTCGAGGAAGGAGGCGAAACAGAGGGCATAATTGGGATAGATGCCCGGGAGAAATTGCAGAGGCTGCCCAGCAATATCTATTGGCTAGGACTCGGTGCTTGGGGGATTCGCAAATTCCGTGGTTCTCAAGCGCAATACCATCGCTATCTCAACAGATGGTACGGTGCCCTGAGGGTTCGCTCAGGTGATGACAAAGAATCCGGTGCAATGAAAGCGATTCCCAATTGGCATCCTGAGTTGCCAGCGGCGCCGGGAGATTTTCCAAACGTCGCTTCTTTCGCTCTATCTCGAGAAGAAGCAAGGTTTCTAGAGGAACAGCTCCTGCTCTCGCATCCAAGATCTCTATTGACCTGGCTGGTCAGTTGTGGCAAGGCATACGACGCAACAGATTTTCCGTGGATGCACCCTCAATACTCCGAGTTCCCCGTCTCCACAAAGCAACAACTTGAACATGCCCGCAACTTCTCGGAAGTGATGCACGGTGCTTCTCTGCTGTATAATCTTTTGCTTTCTAGGAACACAAATAACAAGTCGCTTGTCGACAACTACTTGGAGAGGGTCAAGGCATGGGAAGATCTCGTCGAGTCACGGAAAAAGTCCCTAGTAGATTGGTCACGCAAAGAATTCTGGGATCTCATCATTTCCTTGACACAGATACACCTCCGTACGCGAGAGTTCGTGAACACCTGGTTCTCCATCGTTATTGACGACAAGACCTTTTCGAAATCGTTCCCATCTGCTGCTGCAGAAGACCTGATCAAGATTCGGGAATCGCAACTCAAAGGGACTTTGGCGAGGCTGCACAACCAAGCTGCTCGAGAGCTTTGGAATGGCGCTTCGGGTACAGGTCAGATTGACTATCGTTGGCCAGTCACCCAGAACATCGTGATTGATGTCCTCAGGGGTCTAGATCGAGGTAAGCGAAATGCTTGAACCCCAAGAGCGTACACTTCTTATGGAATTGCTGAGGCCCCCCGACGGCTATCGGCTGGACTACGCTATTGGCACTACTTATTCGCTTGACCTCCTGACGCTTCTTACGATTCCTTTGGCCTTCAGCCGGTTTGACTGGGCAGCAAACGATGACCAGATTGTAAAACAGCCAGCAGCTCTGCTGGCATCTCTTCGCAAATACTCCCAACGATTGCTGGTATTCTGCCAAGCTGGCAGAATCTACTTGCCCACGACGCGACAGCTGCTATTCGGTTACCTCGAAGATACCGTGGTACAAGTGAGGGCCCCCCTTGGAGGCGTTTTCCATCCCAAAGTCTGGATATTGAGGTTTGAATCTCAGTCTGAGGAGGTAGCCTACCGTCTTGTATGCCTTACGCGGAACCTCACGTTTGATAGATCTTGGGATACTTCGCTTGTCCTTGAAGGTCCGTTGGTGGATCGAAAAAACGCTTACGCAGTCAATCGTCCACTGGCTGATTTTGTCCTAGCACTCCCAGGTCTCGCCAACGACGACCTTGATCAGTCGAAGAAAAAGGCAATCAAGAAGATCTCAGACGAGCTGCTGAAGGTGAGCTTCGATCCTCCACTCGAGTTCGATGATTATCAATTTCTCCCTCTTGGCATTCCTGGATACAAAAAGTGGCCTTTTGAGGATCAAGCTGATCGCTCACTCATTGTCTCTCCTTTCTTGAACGACGCGTTCTTGAAGGAGTTGGGATCGCCAGGCCGACGAAGCGTCCTTATTTCACGGCTCGAGAGCTTGAATGAGACCGATCCCCGACACCTCAAGAAATTCAAGGACGTTTACGTGCTGAACGACGCCGCTGAGTCAGAAAAACTGGAATCAGATCCTAGGGCCGAAACCGCTCCACTTCCCCTAGAAGGGCTGCATTCAAAACTGTTTATCATTGAGCGAGGACGGACACCCAGGGTACTCACGGGTTCGGCAAATGCCACGGATGCTGGTTTCGAGAAGAATGTCGAATTCCTCGTGGAACTCAAGGGCAGGAAGAGTAAGGTGGGAATTGACTCATTGTTGTCAAAAGAGAAGGGAAAAACAAATTTCGTAGATCTCCTATCGAAGTATAACAGCCCCTCAAAGCGACCCGTCGTTGACAAGGAGCAACGTAGACTAGAATCTCTCCTTGATCAGCACACCAAAGCCCTCGCGCTAAAGAAGCTCACCGGGACTGTCAGTGGAAACGCCTCAGACTCGGACTGGCAGATTCATGTGAAGACAGATCAGCGCGGTGGGATCAAGTTTCCAAAAGAGATTGTCTCTGTGACGTGCTGGCCGATAGCTATCAGCGAGAATATGAGCGTTGCCATCGCTCAAGGAAAGAACATTCTCGCAACTTTTCCCCATGTGTCATTTGAAGGACTAACGATATTCTTTGCCTTCCGTCTCCGCGCAAAATCGATCACTCGCTCTAGCGAGAAAACGTGCGTGATTTCGATTCCACTTGTAGGGGCCCCCGAGGATCGTAAAGAGAGGATTCTACGATCCATCCTGCGAGATTCCAATCACTTTCTGCGATTCTTGCTGTTTCTGCTCGCTGATGAAAGTGATATCGAATCCTCTGGACCACGTGGCACAAGCGCTGAAGGCGATGGTGGTGCAGTGTCCAGTTTTCTTGAACCTGCTTCGCTCTTCGAATCAATGGTGAAAGCTCTTCACCGAAATCGTTCTCAGCTTGATGAGATCGCAAGACTTGTAGAGGACCTGAGGAAGGCTGAGGATGGGCCAGCTTTGCTCCCCGAGGGATTCGACGAGATCTGGGATCCAATATGGGAGGCAAGAAAACGGAGTAGTTCGCGATGAAGTCGAAACCGGTTGTTGACATTCGTTCTGTAATGGATGGGCTGAAAGATTTTCAGCGCCGGACTGTAGACTATGTATTTCGTCGGATGTATCTCGACCAAGATATCACCCGACGGTTTCTCGTCGCCGATGAAGTTGGGCTTGGAAAGACGCTCGTCGCTCGTGGCCTCATTGCCAAGGTCATTGAGCATCTTCAAAAGCAGAATCTGAAACGAATTGATATCATCTACATTTGTTCTAATCTCGACATTGCGCGCCAAAACATAAATCGGCTTAACTGTACTAACACTGAAGACTTCGTATTGGCTTCGCGTATAACACTTTTACCAAAGCAGATACACGATCTTCAGAACAGATCTGTCAACTTCGTCTCGTTTACGCCAAGCACCTCATTTGATCTTAAGTCTGCATTTGGCATCACTGAGGAGCGTGCGGTCCTCTTCCGGATATTGCAGAAGGAATGGAACCTGCGAGGAGCTGGACCAGTCAACCTGCTTCGGGGGCCCACCCAGAACAGGAATTTCAGGCGAGCCGTAAGAGACCTCTCCCTCGGCGAGCTGGATGCTTCGCTTAGAAAGTCTTTTCTTGAAAATGTCAGAAAACGGTGCACGAAGGAAAAGGCACAGGGAAACAAGGACATAAAGAGCCGCTTTCACGACCTGAGTAAGCGTTTGGCGAACAATCATAGGGCCAACGAAGACGATTGGACAGAAGGGAGGACGATTGTCGGAGAACTCAGAGCACTGCTTGCTGAGACTTGCTTGGAGGCACTCGAGCCGGACTTCATTATCCTAGACGAGTTTCAAAGGTTCAAAACCCTCTTAGACGGTCAGGAAGAAGCCAGTATCTTAGCTCAGGGATTGTTCAATTTCGCTGACGCGCATAGTCAAGCTAGGGTGCTTCTCCTGTCAGCGACACCCTACAAGATGTACACTCTCAGTCAAGAGTCGGAACAAGATGATCATTTCAAGGATTTTCTCCGAACAGTCAGATTTCTGCAAAACGACGAATCGAAGACTTTAGAATTTGAAAATCTCCTTACCGGCTTTAGGTCAGAGCTATTCCATCTCGGCCATGACGGTGCAGAAAGGCTGACGAAACTGAAGTCCGAGATTGAGCATCAACTTCGGAAGATAATGGTGCGGACTGAGCGGCTTGCGATAAGCGCGAATCGAGATGGAATGCTCACAGAAATGCCTATCAAGGGTGTTACTCCGCAACCGCAGGACTTAGAATCGTTCGTGAGGCTGCAGGAAATATCAGAGCTGGTTGAACATGGACAAACAATCGAATTCTGGAAGTCCGCCCCCTATTTGTTGAACTTCATGGATGATTATGAGTTGAAGAACTCGTTTGCGGAAGCGGCGGAGGACACAACACGGCGATCGATGCTAAAGAAGATCTTGTTGAGTTTTCCTGACCTGTTGCTGTCATGGAAGGACATACGGAAGTATCGGCGGGTCGATCCTCAGAATGCTAGGTTGCGAGCTCTTGTTCGCGAAACGGTCGACTCAGGCGCGTGGCAACTTCTTTGGATGCCACCCACTCTGGCTCACTATGAGCTTGGAGGCCTCTATGGACAGCCAAACACAAAGTCTTTTACGAAAAGGCTTGTTTTTTCATCTTGGAGAGTGGTCCCTAAGGCGATCGCGACCCTTGTGAGTTACGAAGTGGAAAGAAGAATGACCGAGTTACACGTCAAGCAAATCTCCAATACGAAGGAGGCAAGGAATCGAAGGAAACCATTGTTACGATTTGCGAAATCAGGCGGGCGGCTAACGGGAATGCCCCTTTTCTTGCTTGTCTATCCATCGATAACGCTCGCAAAAATGTGTGATCCCGTCAGCTATGCGGCAACAGCGCAAGCTCACGGGGCTATACCATCAGCTGAGGAGGTTCTATCATACTTCGAGAAGAGGATAGCAAACCTTCTCGAAACAATGAAGATCCCTTACGAATCGTCTGGTGCCGCGGACGAGACGTGGTACTGGGCCTTTCCTTTGATGGCGGATACGAGACTTGCTCCTGCCCAGACGGAAGAGTGGTTCGCTACCAAGGGCCTTGACTCACTTTGGAGCGCCCAGTTCGACGGTATTGGTGAAGATGGAAAGTCGCGTTGGAGGGATCACATAACCTTGGCATCGACCACGATCGATCAATTCCTAGATGGAACGCTGACCTTGGGGCCTCCCCCAAAGAACTTAGCCATGGTCTTGGCAAAAGCCTGTCTCGGCTCTCCGGCTATGTCATCGTTGAGGGTGCTCTCGGCGATTGACTACGATGACTCTCTGTGCAAATTCCCTGAAGCTCGGATGGGTGCCGCACAAATTGGATGGACGATGCTCCGCCTCTTCAACCTTCCAGAGGTCATTTCCCTCATTCGCGGCATAAATGGCGAAGAACCATTTTGGCTACGTGTGATCGAATACTGCATCGACGGTGGCCTACAGGCAGTACTCGATGAACATGTTCATGTTCTAGTGGAGTCACTCGGCCTCCAAGGTAGGCCACCGGCTGAAGTTATCACGGGCGTTTCTAAGGAGATCGTTTCAGTCTTGAACTTGCGTACATCAAGCCTGAATGTAGACGAAGTTGTAGTTGACCCAGAATCGAGGCAAATCGACATACGCAACGCCGAGATGCGAGCCCGATTTGCGATGCGATTTGGGCAAGGGAAAGAACGCGCTGAGACTGGCGAAGAGACAACCAGAGAAGATTTAGTGAGGTCGGCGTTCAACTCCCCCTTTTGGCCATTTGTGCTCGCGACTACTTCCGTCGGACAAGAGGGGCTGGATTTCCATCCGTATTGTCATGCCGTCGTCCATTGGAATCTGCCATCCAATCCAGTTGATCTTGAGCAACGGGAAGGCAGGATCCATCGCTACAAAGGACATGCGGTGCGCAAGAATCTAGCAGCAAGATATGGAAAGGAAGTTATCAGCCGCGGAGATAAATGTCCTTGGCGCTCGCTATTCGAACTTGGCAAGAAAGAACAGAATAGCTCATCCTCTGATATCATTCCCTACTGGGTTTACTCCATCCACGACGGTGCCAAGATAGAACGTCATGTTCTTGCGACACCGCTAAGCAAGGAATCTGAGCTAGTCGAAAGGCTGAAAAAATCCCTCGTTGTCTACAGAATGGTCTTTGGCCAACCCCGTCAGTCCGATCTCATTGAATATATCTTGAACAATTTCCCAGCTGAGGAAGTAAGTAGGTTGAGCGAGCAACTGAGGATTGACCTGAGTCCATTAGCGGCTTCCCGTTAATCACAGATTATGCAGCCACATTCAATTCATAGTCCAAGATGGTAGAGGAATATGCCGAAGCAGACGTGGGATGAGGTAGAAACAGCTGCCAACAATGCGTTCAACGTCTGGGTGGGAAACCCCGAATTAGGTTGGGCGAAGCACGCTTGGACTCTGATCGCTGAGAGTCAACTTGGAGAATATTCAAATGAGCTGGAACGGCACATTGCAGCCTTTCGGTTCTTCGCCCTCGCAGATCTGTATCTCGACTTCTGCAAGGTGGGTTTTGATGAAGAAGTCGAGTCAGATTACAGTCAGTGGATCGAGGACCTGAAGTTGTCCGAACTGCACATTGGAATTCTATCTGCCCGAACGGCAGGATGCGACGTGGACAACCTCGACGACGAAAACCCAATCGGCCAACTCGCACAAGCCCTCTCGGCCGACGCCCGCGGCGCCATTCTTCCTGTGCTTACTCGTGGTTTCGGAGGCCAGCCGAAGCTATTCGAATCTCTCTGGCTAAGTCGCAATGATAAATCTGACATCACGGATGATGACAGAGCAGATGTCTTCTTTGAAATCACTGGTGAGAAAATGCGTGCTTGGGCTTGGATGGAACAGGGATGTCAATCCTGCCGGTTCTAGGCCCATCGCGGTCTCAAGAGTTCCTCCCGCGGTGTCGGGAGTTTGCTCCCGACACCTCAGGTGCTCACGGCCGTCAGCGCCCACCTGCGATGTTTGTATTTCCCCCTCCCTCTCGCCATATTCCAACCGCATCATTTTCTGACAATTCCAACGAGTCCAGAGACCATTGAGTCAGCTCAGGACTTCAAGCGGACACGTATCCCCTTCGACGCCCCCACAAAAATCTCAAAGACTTCACGGGAGATCTTCCTCAACGATTACGGCAAAACCGGGGCTGTGCTTGATCGGGGAGTTTTGATCATTCAAGTGAAGAAACTGAAGGGCGAAAAAAGAGAGGTCCTGCGCATCAACACGACAGACATCCGGCTAACATGTTGATTTTCCTCTGTCTCAAGCGTGTTGCCTCGCGCATCCCTCAACCAAGCACGACCGAAAAAACATTCGGCCCGCGTGATACAAAACTACACGAACGTGACCCAACAGAGCCGCTCGAGGCCTAGGCCAATTTCTCCCGTACGGTCTTGACCATCGACGTTCAATCTGCTGAGCTCCTGTTCACCATCATGCATCTCCATCGCCTTCACGATTCACCAACTCGTTTCACGTTTGACCACCCGTGTACTCTCCGCGCTCTTCCGTCTCCCTCTTGACGCTCCATCCTCAAAGTAAAGCGTGTGTTTCGGGGAGCGCTTTGGTGGTGAAATTCCGGGGAGCCAATCATTCCTGGTTTGTAAGCTGGGAGACGTTGGGTGCGCACGACTCAATGAACTCGCAAATCCTGCAGCCTAAAACAAAAAAGGGGGTGTCCCATAAGAGCCAACGTCATTCTGAGCGAAGCGCCTGCCCGCCTCATGAGATACCGGAAGGCAGGCGGGAAGAATCTGCTGTTATCATTCAGATTCTTCGGTCGACTGAGTATCGTCTTCCCTCAGAATGACTTTTGGGACAGCCCCTGAGGAATCCAAATCACCGCACCTTGCAGCCTACGTGGCATGGTGCGCTCGTCGAACCACTACATTCTCATCCTCTTCAATCTGGCATTGACTGCGTCGAGATCGAACCGGTTCGGATCGAAATCGCCGGCCCATTCCACTAAGTCCCGATCATCGGCGGTTTTCGGTCCCGAGAGGGCAGCCAGAAGCATCTCGTAGCCCGGTATTCCCCCGCAATCCTCCGGAGGACAGGCGCGCTCGCCAGCCAGACAGACCGGATAGTGTTTGCCAGTTTCGGGCTCGACGATCTTTTCAATCACGAGGTCATGTTCCCATCCATCACCAAAATCATAGATGTACCTCAGCCGATCCTTCTCATTCTGCGCCACCGCACGAAGTTCTGATTTCTTCGCGTCAAGCGTTCTGCCGGGGAAGTCCGGACTCGGCTCGCCATACGAAACCCGACCAGCCCTGAACTCATACAGGTGTGCGTTCTCCCATCCCATGACTACCTGAAGAACCCGATGGAGCTTGCCGAGCTTCACATCACCGGCAACAAGGAACCTTCGCCATATCGGCGGGTTGATGCCGTCGAGGACGATTTTCATCTGATAGATCGAAGAGTGCAAGTGAATGATGGGTGCTTTTGGCATATGCTGGTTTCCTTGATTCTGTTGTCCTTTGAATGGATGAGATTGTGCTGCTTCGCGCCGAACAGCCCACCGGATGTATTGTGTGATAGCTACGTCCTGTCGACCTCCTCAATCATTTTCCTGATTCGCGATGTCTCAGGAAGTGCTTTCTTGAGGTCCTGCGGGAGGAGTCTGTACTCTGCTACACCCATCGGACTCTTGATATCGCGGAGCGTGTATTCCACGACGGTCTTGTTTTTCCCTTTGCAGAGGATCAGTCCGATGGTCGGACCATCTTTGTCCGTTCTGAGCTTGTTGTCCACCGCGGTTTGATAGAAACTCATCTTTCCGGCGAATT